>Ga0207657_10005054_pt1 | contig 13841 bp, 11 predicted proteins | sample KBSC33metaG_FD_184316 | JGI IMG/M metagenome (GOLD analysis project Ga0207657, IMG submission 184316) | Corn rhizosphere microbial communities from Kellogg Biological Station, Michigan, USA - KBS C3-3 metaG (SPAdes) (version 2) | ecosystem: Host-associated > Plants > Roots > Rhizosphere > Soil ... | reverse complement strand
GATCTTTGGAAATTGGTTTATAAAATTCTTATTCAGTTGTTCTAAATAATTTCAGTTGTTGCTTGTGTTCCGCCAACAGCAATCAGATATAAAGCTTTGCAGTAAATAAACTTTATTAAAGATTTCCTTTTTATTCATAGCTCTTTCTTAGATAAAATTATATTAAACTGCGATAACGTATTTGATTTCGGAAAGAATTATTGGGACGCCAACAACAGCAAGGGTACAGTAAATCCACAAATCCTCCCAATTCCTATTCTCCAAAAACAAAATAAATCAGACCTCCTGCCTCAGCACCTCAAGTGGTGGCCTGTTCAATAAACCAAAACTATTCGCTAAACCGGTAACCACAGTGAGCACGCACACTATTAGTCCTAAAATCAAAACAGGAATTAAATCAGGATGGAAAGAAGTTTCGAAAAAATAATGCGCCAATGCCCAACTTGCTACAAGTGCTAAAACAATACCGGTGAACGCGGCCAAAGCGCCGAGGAAAAAATATTCAAGCGCGGTGATGGCAAATATTTGTTTGCGGCTGGCGCCGAGAGTTCGCAGCAGTACGCTTTCCTGTAATCTTTGGTATTTGCTGATGAGCACCGATGATATCAAAACCACAATACCTGTAAGGATGCTAAAGCCGCCCATAAACCGGATCACAAAACCAATTTTTTCCATGATGGAATTTAAAATACTTAAGATTAATCCGAGGTCAATGATGGAAACATTGGGGTAATGTTGTACCATTTGCTGTTGAAATTTGGCGGAGACTTGTTGTGATGGCACTTTGGTTAATATCACTTCAAATTGTGGTGCATCGTTGATCACGCCATCAGGAAACACAATTATGAAATTGGTTCGTATGCGGCTCCAGTCCACTTCTCTGAAACTGCCCACCAAAGTTTTTATCATCACTCCCTGCACATTAAAAGTAATGGTGTCGCCGATGTGGATGTCATTTCTTTTTGCATAATGCTCTTCCATAGAAATCGGTGGAAACCCTTGTGTGGGGGCGTTTCCAACCCATTTGCCTGCGGTTATTTTTTCTGTTGAGGTCAATGAATCCCGGAAAGTACAACGGTATTCCCTTGTAAAAAGAAACCGCCTGAACTTTAATGTAGAATCTTTTTTCAGGTCTTCGGCAGTAATGCCGTTCACTTCTTCGAGCCGCATATTTACAATCGGTATCATTTCTTTCACCGGCATATTGAAATGTTTCACAAGGCTGGCCACGCTATCTTTCTGGCTGCTTTGTATATCAAACAAAACCATGTTGGGATGGCCTTCACCCGCAGCTATGGTAACACGGCTGAGCAAAATGGATTGTATAAAAAACAAAGTGCTGATAAGCGCGGTGCCCAAACCAATAGAGATAATTAAAATGGTCGTTTGATTGTTGGGCCGATATAAATTAGCCAATCCCTGCCGCCATAAATAACTCCATGAAGAAGGAAAAAATCTTTTGACAAGCCACATCAACAAACGCGCGATGGCAGCGAGTATAGCCAAAGCAAATATGATACTTAATGTAAAATAAAATGCTTTTTTAAGGCCGCCCATTTGAATGAATGAAAAGCAGTACACAAATAAAATGATGAGAAGATAAATACCCCATTTCAAAGAATCATTTTTAAATGTCGCCGGTTCGAACGAAGTTCGAAGCGCCTGCAACGGCGACACTTTCCGGATGGAAATTAAAGGCAGCAGCGCAAACAAAACAGAGATGCCTGTTCCTAAAATAATTCCTTCTATCACTGCAGGCCACGAAATAGTAGTTGCAATTGTAACAGGAAGAAAATTTTTTAGTACAACAGGCAAGAATTGTTGCACAGCAACGCCCAAAAATGCTCCGGCTAAAGAGCCAATAAAACCAATACAAACAATCTGCAAGAGGAAAATAATAAACGCCTGTGAAGCCCTAGCGCCAAGGCATCTGAGGATGGCAATGGAATTTATTTTTTCTTTCACATACACATGCACCGCACTCGCAACGCCGGTGCAGCCGAGCAGCAGCGCGATAAAACCTACCAGTGATAAAAACCGGGTAAGGTCGCTGAAGGAGCGTCCCGTATCTTCTTTCTGCATTTCGATGGTGTCGTAATTATAATCGTTTTCTTCGAGGGTAGGTTTTATTTGGTCGGTTAGTTTTTGTTCATCAACTGCATGATTGAATTTGATGTAATAATGGTAACTGATACGGCTTCCTTTTTGCATCAGGTTGGTGGCTTTCAAATAACGCAAAGGAATATAAACGATAGGCGCAATAGAAGAAGAAAACCCCGTTTGGCTGGGTGCATTTAATAGTTTGCCCGCTATCGCAAAAGTTACTTCACCCACTTTTATGGAGTCGCCGGGTTTTGCGCCGAACTGTAGCATCAATGTTTCATCTACCAAAGCCTGTTGCTGATTTCTAAATGAGTTCGCAGCCGATGCCGGTTGAGTTTCCAAAGAACCATAATAAGGAAATTGCCCGCTGAGCGCGCGCACCTGAACCAATCTTGTCCCACCATTTTTAGTAAACAAAACCATGGAAGCAAAGTTTCTTTGTTGGGATTGATAACCACCGAGGGAATCCAAAAGATTTTGAACAGAAGGTGTTGGTGGTTGATTTCCTGAAATCTCCAAATCAGCGCCCAACAAGGAAGCCGCCTGGTTATTGACCTCATCGCTTAAATTATTTCCGAGAGAATAAATAGCCACCAGTGCCGCGATACCCAGGATAATAGAAGATATAAAAAGAAAGAGCCGCGAACGGCTTCTGCGGCTGTCGCGCCACGCCATTTGCAACAACCAACGGAAATGAAGAGAATTAGGATTCCCGGCTTTATTTTCGTCTAATGGTAATGGTTGCATCTTTATCTTTTCTTTTTAATCGTTCAATATTGTTATCCGCGTAGGGGCAACCCTTGCGGTTGCCCTTCCCTGGGCAGGGGTGAACCCAGCCCCTATGGTTGCCGTTCCTGGGCACGGGTAAACCGTGCCCCTACGAATGTTCATTCAAACCATAAAATCATTCGGATGAATCTATTTTCTGGGTAGGTTCATCAGAATAAATTTTGCCACCTTTTAAATGGATGATTCGTTGCGTAAGCGCTGCCAGTTCATCATTATGTGTTACCAAGACTAAAGTAGTTCCGGCTTCGCGGTTTAAGCCAAAAATGAGGTCAACGATTTTGTCGCTGGTTTCTGCATCCAAATTTCCGGTAGGTTCATCTGCAAATAAAATAGAAGGGCGATTAGAAAATGCACGCGCGATGGCAATGCGCTGTTGCTCTCCACCACTCAGTTGTGCCGGATAATGATGGCTTCTTTCGGCAAGGCCTACTTTGTCCAGAAATTCCATCGCTCTTGCGCGCACTTTTTTTTCTCCGCGAAGTTCTAAAGGAACCATTACATTTTCAATCGCTGTTAACGTTGGCATCAACTGGAAATTCTGAAAAATAAAACCAACATAACGGTTTCGCACGGATGCCAACTGGTCTTCATTTAAACTTTCTAAATGATTTTGTTGTAGTTCCACACTTCCCGAAGTGGGCTGATCCAATCCCGCACACAAACCCAACAAAGTTGTTTTACCACTTCCAGAAGGGCCAACGATGGATATGGAAGCACCGGCATTTACCGAAAAAGAAATATTATCCAAAACAGTTAGAAGACCGCCACCACTTTTATAATTTTTAGTTACGTTTTGAAGAGAGAGAATTGTTTGCATGGAAATTATTTTACAGGTACTTTAAAAATCCATCACGGTATCTTTGCAAGAGATGAAAATCTATGAATGAAAGTATTTAAAAAAAATAATTAATCCGCTTTTAAATGATTACTTATAAAAATATTATCAACAATTTAATTAAAAAAAGACGAGCCGTTGTTGATGTCCCCATAAACCACTTTGGCCGAAATTCAATTTCATTTTGTTTTTTGCTGATTTTATTTTTTGCAATGGCCTCGTGCAATAACAATTCCAAGAAATCAGCACCAAAAAATCAAGAGGAAGCAGTTAAAAATAATCCTGCTGATTCTTCAGCAAAAAAGAAAACTATTTTATTTTTTGGCAACAGCCTTACAGCGGGTTACGGTGTGGATCCGTCGGAAGCGTATCCCGCGTTGATACAGGCTAAAATAGATTCTTTGCATTTGAATTATAAAGTGATAAACGCAGGTGTTAGCGGCGAAACTACCTCAGACGGGAACAGCCGCATTGGCTGGATTTTAAAACAGTCGGTTGACATTTTTGTTCTCGAATTAGGTGGCAACGATGGCCTTCGCGGGATTCCATTATCCGTAACCGAAAAAAATTTGCAATTAATTATAGATAAAGTAAAAGCAAAATATCCTGGAGTAAAAATTATCCTGGAAGGCCTCCAGATACCGCCCAATATGGGCACTGACTACACCACGAAGTTTAAAGAAATATATCCCAGGCTGGCATCAAAAAATAAGATTCAACTGCTTCCTTTTTTACTGAAAGGCGTTGGTGGCGATCCAAAGCTCAACCAGCGTGATGGCATTCATCCAACTGTCGAGGGGCACAAGATCGTTGCGGAAAATGTTTGGGAAGTTTTGAAGAACGATTTGTGAGCGCCATAAGATCCTGGTAAATAAAATAAGAATATTCTTTGTTTACTGAATCGCTTGATTATCCAAAGAAAGAAAAAAGGAGTGGAACTATTTTTGAAATAATAGAAATCGCGATTTTTTTGTGTCAAAGAATATTTCTGTGATTGAGTAAAATTTTGGCTTATCAATTGTTGGAATCCGATGCTCGTTTTATTGCAATTTAGGAGCCTAAAGAATTGAAAACACGATACAAAATAAAATGAAAACTTTTATCAATTAGTACCCTCAAAAAATAACCCCAGTTATTAACCGGGGCTTTTGCACTACTAAATAAATATGAAAAGAAACACTACTAAGAAGCTTTTTTAGTTTGCAGAGGAACCTGCGTTGGGGCTTTTTGAATATCAGGCTGCATCATTGTTTCAGATTCTTCTGTTCCCTCGTTCTCAACCGTAAGCTGAGGCCTGCGCATATTCAATTTGCCATTGTATTGAGCGCCCAATTCTATTTCAAGAGTATCTGTAGAAATATCTCCATTGATAAGGCCTGTCCTTTTAATTTCAAGTTGAGTTGATTTTACATTCCCTTTAATAGAGCCATAAATGATGGCCGATTTGGTGTTTAAGTCGCCTTCTATATTTCCTTTTTCACCCAATATCACACCACTTTCGACGTGGACATTCCCGATAATTTTTCCTTCGATTCTTATTACCGAAGCGCCTCTTACTTCACCTATGAAGACAAAGCCTTCACCAATGATGGTTGAGATTTCATTTTGACTAATTTCTAAAGATTGTTGCGGGTTTTTGTTTTTGCTGTTGAACATAAAAATTAATTGAGGGTTAAAAATGATTGAGGGTTAATTTTTTCGCCATAACGATGGATTTCATAATGTAAATGAGGCCCGGTAGAACGCCCGGTCGATCCTACTCTTCCAATTTGATCACCGATGTTTATTTGCTGGCCAACTTGTACAAGTATTTTAGATAAATGGCCATAAAGTGTTTCGAAGCCATTGCCGTGTTTAATCATAATACAGTTCCCAAACCCTCCGCGAAGGCCTGCAAATTCGACAGTTCCTTTTGCCATCGCTTTTACAGGAGATCCAAACGGAGCTGCTATGTCAAGGCCTTTATGAGTTTCTACATTCGCCCCTCCAAAAGGATTTTCACGATGGCCAAAAGTAGAAGTGATTCGTCCATGATAAGGCATGCCCAATGGAATGTAAGCAATATTATAGGCTACCTTCTTTAGATAGGTGTCATAAAAATCACTTATCTCATCGGTTGAAATAATATCGTCATCCGCTTCGCCACCTTCGGGGCCTTTAAAGGTCGGCTTGATGCCCCTGGCTTTTAAATAATTATTAATGGTGGACAGGTCTTTATCAATATTTGAAAACTTTTTACGGACTGCGCTTGTATCTACTTTTTCTATTACAGTCTGTAATGTGTCAACCCGATGGGTAAGAACAACCTGGTTTTTTTTTTGCTGAATGCTGTGCGAGCTTAAATAAACAATAACTGCTATTAATGCTAAAAAGATGAAGGAAATTCCGGCAACATACTTTTTCCAGTTTAGTATTAAGCCACTTGAAATCTTCATTGGCTTGATACCCTGGGCATTTTTGTTCACAAACAGGACCGTGGTTTTCTCTTTTTTTTGTTTCTTCATTGTCTATTGACTTTAAAGCGATATTTGGATTTATTTAAACCGGTTAGCATGAATAAATTGACTTTCATACTAACCAGTTCTTTGGGTTATACAATTATAACGACCGATTAACAAATTAATTGTGCAGTATTTTTTTATTTATTGACAGCCAACGAGGTAAGGAAAGTCCTTTTCATGGCACGCCCGTTTGTGAAGCAAGGGGAGTATGCCAAAAAGCAGCATATTTTGTCAAAAAGCAGCAAACGAACAAATAATGGTGATTATCGTTTACAGTAAAATCAAAGATTAAACGTGAATCATGCGGTTGTTATTTTATAACCCGCTTTCTTTCATTAGTTGCGAGAATAAATCATAAGAATGAATTTTGGCTTTGTGATCATAGATATTTGAGATTACCATTATTTCGTTAATCTGGCTTTGGTTAATAAATTCATGCATTTGTTGTTCAATGGTTTTAGGGCTTCCTATAAATGAATAGGCCAGCATTTGGCTGGTTAGTTCCTTTTCATAATCCGTCCATATATCGCTCATATTATCAACCGGCGGCTGTAAAAGCTTTCTTTGCCCGGTCACAATTCCTATGAACATTTGGTAAAGGGAAGTGGCTAACTTATTCGCTTCTCCGTCAGTATCTGCCGCTATCATATTTACACAAGCCATTGCATAAGGATTTTTAAGATACGCAGAAGGCCTGAAAGTTTTTCTGTATAACTGTAGGGCAGCTTCAAATTGAGCAGGGGCAAAATGGCTTGCAAATGCATAAGGCAAGCCTAAAATTCCTGCCAGTTGCGCGCTGTCTGTGCTTGAGCCAAGAATCCAGATTGGAATACTTAATCCTTCGCCGGGTATTGCTCTTACTTTTGACGTCTTGTTTTCTTCTGAAAAATAGGTTTGTAATTTCAACACATTCTGAGGGAACTCATTAGCATTATTAAAAAAATCAGCTCTTAATGCCATAGCGGTTTGCTGATCTGTCCCAGGTGCTCGTCCTAATCCCAAATCAATTCTACCCGGATAAATAGATTCTAATGTACCAAATTGTTCGGCTACTGCCAATGGAGAATGATTGGGAAGCATAATGCCGCCGGAACCTACGCGAATGGTACGAGTGCCTCCGGCAATATGTCCTATCAAAACGGAAGTAGCCGAACTTGCCACGCTAATCATATTATGATGTTCTGAAAGCCAATACCGCTTATAACCAAATTTTTCTACATGCTTTGCAAGATCAAGTATTTTGATAAATGTATCTTTTGGCGAATCGCCTTCAGATACAGTTGCAAGTTCTAATAATGAAAATGGTATTGAGGATAATTTTATATTCATTCTTCAAAAGGTTTCAATCAAAGTTCGTGAAAAGAAAAGTGTCATGGTTAAAAACACCATTATTGTTTTGTTAGATATTCACTAAACGATACACTTTAAACGATTTAATAATTTATCAAATAAAAAAGCATTTTAAAAGACTGGCTCTCAAAATGCTTTTGAATAAAATACTTTCCCTGAAAAGAAAACGACAAGATTTACAATGCTGCGCGCTGTAAATTAAAGCTATTCACTTCATTCATTGTTAATCCCAATGCTTTTGCAACGCCTTCGCCATACGCCGGGTCGGCTTTGTAGCAATTGCGTATATGACGTATCTGTATGAATTTTTGTGCATTTCCTACTTCCGCGGCGGTGTTACTGAAAAGTAATTGTTTCTTTTCATCAGTCATTAAGCGGAACAGATCGCCGGGTTGAGAAAAGTAATCTTCATCATCGGGGCGATGATCCCATGCACCCGCATCGCCATGAAGCGCTAACGGCGGTTCTTTAAATTCCGGCTGTTGATTCCACTCATTAAAGCTGTTGGGTTCATAATGTTTTGCACTTCCGTAATTGCCATCTACACGCATAGCGCCATCGCGGTGAAATGCATGGTACGGGCATTTGGGCGCGTTTACGGGTATCTGTGAGTTATTAACTCCAAGGCGGTAACGCTGCGCATCGCCATAAGAAAATAATCTTCCCTGCAACATTCTGTCCGGTGAAAATCCAATACCCGGAACAATATTAGCGGGGTTAAATGCTGCTTGTTCTACATCAGCAAAATAATTTTCAGGATTGCGGTTTAGTTCAAATTCGCCAACGGGAATCAATGGATAGTCACCGTGCCTCCATACTTTAGTAAGATCAAAAGGATTCTGCGGATGGTTGTTGGCTTGTTCTTCAGTCATTATCTGCACATACATTTTCCATTTGGGAAAATCTCCTTTTTCAATACTTGTAAAAAGATCTCTTTGATGAGATTCCCGGTCTCTGCCAATTAATTCTTTTGCTTCTTCATTTGATAAATTTTCAATTCCCTGTTGAGTTTTAAAATGGAATTTTACCCAATGCCTTTCATTTTTTGCATTGATAAAACTGAAAGTGTGGCTTCCGAAAGCATGCTGGTGACGCAATGTTTTAGGAATTCCACGGTCGCTCATAATAATAGTTACCTGGTGCAAAGCTTCAGGCAATAAAGTCCAGAAATCCCAATTATTATCAGCGCTTCTCATGTTAGTTTTGGGATCTCTTTTTACAGCATGATTCAGGTCAGGAAATTTCATAGGGTCGCGGAAGAAAAAAACGGGCGTGTTATTTCCTACCAAATCCCAGTTGCCTTGTTTGGTATAAAACTTCATTGCAAAACCGCGTATATCTCTTTCTGCATCGGCTGCACCGCGCTCTCCGGCTACGGTAGAGATGCGAACAAACATTTCTGTTTTCTTTCCGATTTCAGAAAAAATATCAGCCATTGTGTATTTGGTAATATCGTGCGTAACGGTAAATGTTCCGAATGCTCCGGAGCCTTTTGCGTGCATACGTCTTTCCGGGATGACTTCGCGATCGAAGTGCGCCATTTTTTCTAAAAACCAAAAATCCTGTAATAATGCAGGGCCGCGTACTCCAGCAGTTTGTATATTCTGATTGTCAGGAACCGGTGTGCCTGTATTGGTTGTAAGTTTATTCGTTTTTTCTTTTTCCTGTTTCATATTGATGATTTTATGGGTGAATGAATAATTTTTTTAGTATTTTTCTTTGAATTGTTTCCAAATATAGCTCTCTATTTATCTTCAATCAAACTGATATTATCTATATTCGTATAGATTTTAACTATAAGATTATTTGATATGAACATACAACAATTGGAATACGTTATCGCAGTAGATAGCTGCCGCCATTTCGTAAAAGCATCTGAAAAATGTTACGTAACCCAGGCTACGCTTAGCATGATGATCAAAAAACTGGAAGAGGAATTGAATGTAAAAATTTTTGACCGCAGCCGCCAGCCGGTAGTGCCTACTGAAATCGGAAATAAAATTATTGCCCAGGCAAAAATAATATTGCAGGAAAGTAACCGGCTCAAAGAAATAGTGCAGGAAGAGCAGGGCGAATTAAACGGAGAACTAAGGATAGGAATTATTCCAACTCTTGCACCATATCTTCTGCCATTATTTATGAACTCATTTTTAAAGAAATATCCATTAGTGAGGCTTAGAATCAGCGAACTTACTACAGATGATATTGTTCGCAAATTAGAGCAGCACGACTTAGATGCCGGCTTGCTTTCTACGCCATTGAATCTTTCTTCATTAACCGAGCAGACTCTTTTTTATGAGGAGTTTGTAGTGTTTGCTTCTTCAAAAGAAAAGATTTTACAAAAAAAATATGTGCTTGCAAATGATATTGATATCAACAGGTTATGTTTGTTGGAAGAGGGCCACTGCCTTAGGTCACAGGTATTTAATCTGTGCGAATTAAGGGATAAAGAAAAAGAATTACATCAATTAGATTTTGCAACAGGAAGTATTGAAACATTAAAAAAGATTGTGGAAGTAAACCAGGGAATTACGATTTTGCCAATGCTCGCTTTAAAAGATATGGGTGCAAAACAAAAGAATAATATCCGGTATTTTAAAGCACCTGTTCCGGTTCGCGAAATAGGATTGGTTACCTACCGGTATTTTATAAAAGAAAAATTAATTAAAAGCCTGAAAGAAGAAATATTGGCGCATATTCCTTCCGAAATGAAATCTCTTTCTAAAAAAGAAATTGTAAATATTTGAGAGAGCAATCATTATTCTTACAAATAATGCAGCCACCATTTCTGTTTATTGGCAAGCTTATATTTACTATACCATCGGCAAGGAAAATATAAAACAAGTACTACACTTATCCAGATAAGATATACTATTCCCAGACTAAAACCTGAGTTGTCGGGCCTGAAAAAAAATGGAGTTGATTTAGGAACAATATTTTTGGCGCCATAGCCGGAAGCATAAAATGTAATAACCAAAAGCATGTGAAGAATATAAAAATGAAGCACATAATAAAAGAAAGGAACTTGTCCGTATATTTTGGCAAAAGAAGTAAAAATATTTTTTCGATATTCTAATAATGCCAGCAACAGCAACGCAGGCCCGATTGTCATGCACATATACTGCAATGAAGGCGGATATTTATCGGTATTGATGAAAGATAAAATGGTATAGCCAAAAGTGCTTTGCTTTGTAAAAGGAATAGAATTTCCATAATGATTGATTAACCGCAAAACAATAAACATTGCAGTAACGAAAAATCCTGCGATAGCTAATATTTTTTTTCGCTGCTGAGGACTGTAATTTATAAACCATACCGAAGCGCTGTAACCTAACAGCAAAAGGCCTGCCCACGGAAGAATGGCATACAGAAAAATGATTACATGCTGTGGCGCTATTGGGACTATATAAAACCTGGCGGTAAAAAATATATTAATAAGATCAGTTTTCAAACCACTTTGGGGTATGCTGATGTAATTAATTAAATCATGGCCAAATGCAAGAATGATACCGACAACCAATATGGCGCGTGTTGAAATTCTCATCAGTATTCCCAGCAATATCATTCCCAATCCGATTACCCAGATTACCTGTAAAATGATTGCATTGTAAAAGGGATCGAAAGTAAGTCCAAGAGTAATAATAAAAATCTCTACCAGCAAAAGCCATAATCCTCTTTTAATAAGAAAGCCTGATGCTTCTGATTTTATTTTTTTGCACCCCGACAATGCAGCAGAAACCCCTGTAAGAAAGACAAATACGGGTGCGCAAAAATGAGTAATCCACCGGGTAAAAAATAAGATGGGAGTGGTAGTGGTTAGATCCAGTGGATTTCCTGTTACGGCATCAACATGAAAAAAATCCCTTGTATGATCCAGTGCCATAATGATCATAACAATTCCGCGGAGCACATCAATAGATTCTATTCTTTTTAGAGTATTTAATTGCACCGGTATAATTTGATATTTTAAAATTAAATATTAATCCCGAAAAGTTAATTATGATTTTTCGCTGTGGCGGTGAAACGCCGGTCACTTTTAATTAGGCACTCGAAAAAATTAATTTACCGTTTTTAAATAGCCTTTTATTGAATCCTTGAATGAAAATTACTTTTATTTGTTTGCCTGCTGTGTAACAGGTATTATTTAAGAATCATTACCGGCAAAACAGTGTTCCTGAAAAGCGCTTCTGAAATACTCTTGTGTGTTAGAGAATAAAGAAAACTATAACTTCCCGGCAACGCAATCATCAATTGCATTTCATTTATTTTTGGAAAATTGAGTATCCCCTTTATCACATTTTTGTCTTCAGCATAATAAATTTCGTGCTTAAAATTTTTCAAATAATTATGTAGTGCTGCTTCCGCGATTTTAGATTTTTCATCAGGATTAGAACCATCTCTTTTAGCATCTACATTCAGAACGAGAAGCTTCACATCATGCCATCGCGGCGATGTGCGAAGGCTGTTTATTTTATTCAACGATTCTACTTTATTAAAATCGCAGGGGACTAAAACTTCGTGTATCGGTTGATAAGTACAATTTGCAGGAACTACCAAAACCCTTACCGGACTGCTTTTGGCAATGCTTATTACGTTGCCTGATACGAATGCAGCATTGGAATTATTGATTTGATCATTACCCAATAAAATCATTTCGGGTTGCTCAGATTTTACAATTTGAATAACCGTTCTTACCAAGGGTAATTCGCTGACTAAAGATTGTACCAGGATTCCATCGCCTGTTTTTTCATCAAGATCTTTGCATAAATTATTTAGCCTTTCTTTTTGCTTTTCTCTGATACCGTTCAGATAATTTTGGTCAACGTTAGCAAATTCTCCGGCCATTATTACACTCTCATACATTGAGGTATAAAATGATTTTACCAAAATAATTCTTTCATATAAATATTTCCGGCTCCATTCGGCTGCGAACCTTAGCGCATTTTCTGAAGTAGATGTAAAATCAATAGGTATTAATAACGTTTTCATATTTGAACAATAGGTTTGTTATAAAGTTAACGATTTCATTCAAATAGATGATTGGATGCAAGACCTGGTAAGTATAGTAAACCAACAAAAAATACAGATTTTTATTTTTTACAAGGGTTTGCAGATAAAATTCCTGGAATAAATATCAAGTCTTTCTAAATCATTGCTGCCCAAATATTACTAACTGCATCAGCACCCCAGATTTTCATTGAAGATTTTAGAACTTCAAGTAGTTTCTCATTATCTGTTTTTTTTCCTGATTTTGGAGGAGTGATGTCTTTATCATCTATATCGTTCACTTGTATTTTAGTTGCATACCAGGTAGTGTGTAGCCGGTTAATGACCAATCCCATTATCATTCCGGGTAATCCGTTGAAACTTTCGGGCCCTCCTGAAATCATTATTTCATCAGTGTAAAATGCCACTACAAAAATAGAATCCATAATGACAGTAGTAGCCCTTCGACAATTAAATCCGGCGATTTCCCTAAAGTCATTGGTGATTTTCCACGTTGCATTTCTTAAGCTATCTTCAATTAAAAATGTTTTTTCAAATACACTTTTGCGGGCAATATATTTTCTTGTTTCGTAATCGCTATAAACTTCGTTATCAGTAGCTGGAGTTCCAAAAAAAGAAGAAGGCTTATCATCAGATTCTCGTCCGGGAGAATATATTGCTTTGTTATTATCAAATTCATAATTGAAATAATTGGTTTTGTATTCAGGCACTGATTTTTTCATTTGCTCTGCATAGCTTCCGCTAAGGTCTGCCCACAAATTGGTTCTCTTTTCAAATTCAATAATTCCCTTTGAAATAAACCGGGTTTGACCCAACGAGGATTTTGCAATAAAGAGAACAAGTATTATAGAAAATATCTTTTTCATTAAATAGCATATTAAAATTGGGATGTTGGCGCTCCATCTCCTCCTTTATTATTAAAATTATAGGTAAGCGTAATAAGGCCATATCTTCTAAAAGTGAGATAATTTTTTTCTTCTATCGCGTAAGGCTGCACGGTGCGGCTATACCCTTTATTCTGGTCGAGTATGTCATTGATACTTGCCCGCAAGGTAAGCACATCATTTTTCAAAAATTTCTTTTCTAAATAAGCATTCCAAAGAATTACATTATTGTTTTTGTCAAATGCATTTATTTTTTGCCTTAGGTTAAAATCAATGTCAGTGCCGGTTTCAAGTTTCCATGGCAATTCATAACTTCCGTTTAATGCATAATCAAAAGCCCAGTAATTAGTACCCGCGACCGTGCTGATCGTG
>Ga0207657_10005052_pt1 | contig 13844 bp, 10 predicted proteins | sample KBSC33metaG_FD_184316 | JGI IMG/M metagenome (GOLD analysis project Ga0207657, IMG submission 184316) | Corn rhizosphere microbial communities from Kellogg Biological Station, Michigan, USA - KBS C3-3 metaG (SPAdes) (version 2) | ecosystem: Host-associated > Plants > Roots > Rhizosphere > Soil ... | reverse complement strand
GCGTTCGAGAAGACCACGCTGCCCAACGGGCTCGAGGTGATCCTGCACGAGGATCACTCGACGCCGATCGTCGTCGTCAACACCTGGTACAAGGTGGGCTCGGGTGACGAGAAGCCGGGCCGCACCGGCTTCGCGCACCTGTTCGAGCACATCATGTTCATGGGCTCGCAGCACGTGCCGACGGGCGAGTTCGACAAGCTGCTCGAGGCGGCGGGTGCCAACAACAACGGCTCGACGACCGAGGACCGCACGAACTACTACGAGTCGCTGCCGTCGAACGCACTGCCGCTCGCCCTCTGGCTCGACGCCGACCGGATGGGCCACCTGCTCCCGGTGATGGACCAGGCCAAGCTCGACCTGCAGCGCGACGTGGTGAAGAACGAGCGCCGGCAGCGCGTGGACAACGTGCCCTACGGCAAGTGGCGCGAGACCGTGCTCGCCGCGCTGTATCCGCCCAACCATCCCTATCACTGGCCGGTGATCGGGTCGATGGCCGACCTGAGCGCGGCGTCGCTGGACGACGTGAAGCAGTTCTTCACGACCTACTACGCGCCGAACAACGCGACGATCGTCATCGCCGGCGACTTCAACCGCGACTCCGCGCTGACGTGGGTAAACCGCTACTTCGGCGGCATTCCGCACGGCCCTGCCATGCCGCCGCGGCCGGTGGTGCCCGCCGTCACCGTGCCGCGTGACACCTTCCTCGTGCTCGAGGATCGCGTGACCCTGCCGCGCCTGTTCGAGGTGTGGGAGACGGGTCGCATCTATGCGCCCGACGACGCGCCGCTCGACGTGCTGGCCGACGTGCTGGCCGGTGACAAGAACTCGCGGCTCTACAAGCGCCTCGTGTTCGACATGCAGGTCGCGCAGGACGTGAGCGCGTTCAACAACAGCACGAAGCTCGACGGCAACTTCAACATCATCGTCACTCCCAAGCCGGGCCAGACGCCGACGCGGATGGCCGAACTGGTGAAGGAGGAGATCGACAAGGTCGTGAAGGATGGCGTCACGCCGCGTGAGCTGGCGCGCGCGCTCAACTCGCGCCGTGCCTCCTTCCTCGACCAGATCGCTTCCGTGCTCGGCAAGTCGGATCGCCTCGCCGAGTACAACTACTTCGCCGGCACGCCGGACTACATCCAGCAGGATGCCGCACGCTATGACCGCGTGACCGCCGCCGACGTGCAGCGGGTGGCGGCCCAGTATCTCACCAAGCCGAAGGTGGTGCTCACCGTGGTTCCCCAGGGCAAGACGGACCTGATGGTCAACGGAGGGACCCGCTGATGCGCGCCTCCCGCCCCCTCTCCCCGACACTGGCGGCGCTCGCCGCCCTCTCGTTCGCCGCGGCGTGCGGCGGACCGCCGGTGGTGACGACGAACGTGCCCGCGGCGCCACGGCCCGTGGTCTCGGCTCCGATCGACCTCACCGTGCCGCCAACGCTCGCCGCGCCACCGGCGCTGCGCCTTCCGCCCGTCACGACGCGCACACTGCCGAACGGGCTCAAGCTCGTCGTCGTCGAGCAGCATGAGCTGCCACTCGTGGATGTCGTGCTCGACGTGCGCACAGGCGGCGAGGCCGACCCGGCTGGCAAGGCGGGCACGGCGTCGCTCGCCTCGGGCATGCTCACCGAAGGCACGACGACCCGTTCTGCGCTCGAGATTGCCGATCAGGCAGCGTACCTCGGCGTGCGCATCGGCGCCGGCAGCGGATGGGAACAGTCCACCGTGTCGTTGCATGCGCCGACGGCGCAACTGGACAGCGCGCTCGCGCTGTTCGCCGATGTGGCGCTGCATCCGGCGTTCAACGCGTCCGACCTGGAGCGCGTGCGGAAGGTGCGCCTCACGGCGTTGCAGCAGGTTCGCGATCGCGGCCCGGTGATCGCCAACCTCGCGTATGCCACCGCGCTCTACGGCGAGCAGCATCCGTACGGCCGTCCGCTGACCGGCACGGAGACGTCGGTCACCGACATCACGCGTGACGATCTCGTGAAGTTCTACACGACGTACTTCCGTCCGAACGATGCTACGCTGCTTGTCGTCGGCGACGTGCGACCCGACGACATCGAACGTCGCGCCCTTGCACTGTTTGGCGGTTGGGCACGGGCCGATGTGCCCACGGTTGCCGAAGGTTCGGTGCCCGGGCCGAAGGCGACGACGCTCGTGCTGATCGACAAGCCGGGCGCCGCGCAGTCGTCCTTCCGGCTCGGTGGCATCGGCGTTCCGCGTACGACCGACGACTACTTCGCGATCGAGGTGATGAACACCATCCTCGGCGGGTCGTTCACGAGCCGCCTCAACCAGAACCTGCGCGAGACGCACGGCTACACGTACGGAGCGAACTCCGGCTTCTCGATGCGCCGGTCGGCCGGCCCGTTCACGGCAGGCGCCGAAGTGGTGTCGGCCAAGACCGACTCCGCGTTCATCGAGTTCATGAAGGAGCTGCGCGCCATCCGCGATACGGTGCCGAGCGACGAGCTGGCCAAGGCGAAGCGCTACCTGCAGCTTGGCCTGCCGCAGGACTTCGAGACGACCGGAGACATCGCGTCCCAGATGCTTCCGCTCGTCACCTACGGCATCCCGCTCAACTTCTACGACACGGCGGTGCAGAAGATCGGCGCCGTCACGCAGGCCGACGTGCAGCGCGTGGCGCGGCAGTACGTGAACCCCGACCGGCTGACGATCGTGATCGTCGGCGATCGCAAGCTGATCGAGCCGGGCCTCCGCGCGCTCAATCCGGGTGAGATCATCATTCGCGACGTGAAGGATGTCATCGGGGCGGTGCCGGTGAAGTAAGCGTCGGCATTCGCAGGTCGCGAGAACGCAAACTGCAAGGCAGTAAAAGGTACCCCGTACCCGGTACAAGGTACGGGGTACCTTTTACCGTTGTGGCGGTTTGCTCCGGCGCAACCCATGCGAACCGGTACCGAGCCCGCCGCCCCCTGCACAACTTTATTCGCATGGAAATTCCGATCGAGACCTTCACGCTGCCCAACGGACTGCGCGTGGTCCTCTCCGAGGACCATACGGCTCCGCTCGTCGCCGTGAACCTGTGGTACCATGTCGGGTCGGCGAACGAGCGCACCGGGCGCACTGGCTTCGCGCACCTGTTCGAGCACATGCTCTTCCAGGGGTCGGAGAGCGTTGGGGCGAATGAGCACTTCGAGCTCATCCAGCGCGCCGGCGGCACGCTCAACGGATCTACGTGGCTCGATCGCACCAACTACTTCGAGACCGTGCCGTCCAACCAGCTCGAGCTCGCACTCTGGCTCGAGGCGAATCGCATGGGCTACCTGCTGTCGGCGATGACGCAGCAGAAGCTCGACACCCAGCGTGACGTGGTGCAGAACGAACGACGCTGGTCGATGGACAACCAGCCGTACGGCAGTTGGTGGGAGAAGCTTCCCGCGCTCTGCTTCCCGATGGATCACCCATTCCATCACTCGCTGATCGGCTCGATGGCCGACCTCGATGCGGCCAGCCTGGAAGACATCGCACACTTCTTCACGACGTACTACACCCCCGACAACGCGGTGCTCTCCATCGCCGGCGACTTCGATGCCGCGGCGGCACGCGCGATGGTGGAGCGTCAGTTCGGCCCGGTTCCGCGCGGCAGCGGCAAGCCGCCCCTTCCCGACATGCAGCTGCCGCCCACCTTCGGCGAGGCGCTGCGCGAAGTGGTGCCCGACGACGTGATGCTGCCGAGGCTGTTCCTTGCCTTCCGCTCGCCGGTGTTCGGCAGTGCGGCGTACTACGCGGCGAGCGTGGCCGGCGCGATACTCGGCCTGCGAAAGGGAAGCCGGCTCCATCGCGCGCTCGTTCGCGAGCAGCAGGTGGCGGCGGAGGCGCAGGCATTCACGTACGATCTCACCAAGGGGAGCGACCTGCTCGTGGTCGACGTGACCGGACGTCCCGAGACGAGCAGCGATGTGCTCGAGACGGCGGTCAATGCGGAGATCGATCGCCTGTTGCACGAGGGGGTGGCGCAGGCGGAAGTGGACCGCGCCGTCGCGCTGATCGAGACGGATCTCATCGTCGCCCTGCAGTCGGCCGGCGACCGCGCAGACCGGCTGTCGATGTTCACGACATACTTCAATGACCCGCAGCTGGTGAACGTCCAGGCCGACCGCTACCGCGCGGTGACGGCCGAACAGGTGAACGCCTTCGTTCGCGAGCGCCTGGTGCCGGAGAATCGCGCCACCCTGCTCTACGTGCCGCGCGACAGCGATGTCGCCCCGGCGTCGAGCGATCTCGCGATGGCGGAGACGCCATGACCGAAGCCACGACAACGCGCACACCGACGAGGCCGCCCACCGCGCGACCCGCGCCGGCGGCACCGCGCAGCTATCATTTCCCGCGCTTCGAGCAACGCCGGCTCGCGAATGGACTGCGCGTGGTCGTCGCACCGGTGACCAAGCTTCCACTCGTGACGGCGGTCGCGCTCATCGAGGCCGGTGCCACGCAGGAGCCGGTGGGGAAGGAAGGGGTGGCGACCCTCACGGCGCAGATGCTGCTCGAGGGAGCGGCCGGCCTCGATGGCGCGGCGCTCGCTGATCGGTTCGAGCGCATCGGCGCTTCGGTCGAGGCGTACGCCGACTGGGACGTGGCGGCAGTGACGCTGAGCGCGCTGAGCACGCGGCTCCCCGAATCACTGGCGCTCGTGCGCGACCTGCTGCGCGCCCCGACGTTTCCGGAGCGCGAGGTGGCGCGCCTGCGCGACGAGCGGCTCGCCGAACTGCTGCAGCAGCTGGCCGAGCCGCGCGGACTGGCGGACGAGCAGTTCTCGCACGTCGTGTACGAGCCGAAGGCGCGCTACGCCATGCCGGCCGATGGCGAGACGAACACCGTGGGCGCCCTCACCGCGGACGATGTGCGCGCCTTCTACGCTGCGCGCTACCAGCCGGCCGCCGTCACGCTGGTGTTCGCGGGCGACGTGACGATGGACCAGGTGGTGGCGCTCGTCGAGCCGCTGTTCGGCGACTGGTCCGGTAAGCCGACGAGCGATCGCCGTTCGGCAATCGATGCCGCACAGCCGGGACGCCTGCTTCGCGTGGTGGCGAAGAGCGATGCTCCGCAGTCGGAGGTACGGGTCGGCCATGTCGGCCTGCCGCGCAGCACGCGGGACTACTTCGACGTGCTGGTGATGAACGCGGTGCTCGGCGGACTGTTCTCGTCGCGCATCAACCTCAACCTGCGCGAGGCGCATGGCTACACCTACGGCGCCTTCTCGGCGTTCGACTGGCGGCGCGGCGCGGGGCCGTTCGTCGTGAACACGGCCGTGAAGAGCGATGTCACCGGTGACGCCGTGCGCGAGATCCTGAGCGAGATCGAGCGCATCCGGCGCGAGGAGATCGGTGAGGACGAGCTCACGCTCGCGACGAGCTACCTCGATGGCGTGTTCCCGATCCGGTACGAGACGACCGGCGCCATCGCCGGCGCGCTGGCGAGCCTCGTCATTCACGGGCTGCCGGACGATTACTACGATCGCTACCGCGAGCGCGTGCGTGGCGTGACGACGGCCGGTGTGCTGCGCGCGGCGAAGGAGCACCTGCACCCGGATCGGTTGCGCGTGCTCGTCGTCGGCGATCCGGCGGTGGTGACGGCGCCGTTGAGCAAGGTGATGGAAATGAAGGCTGACGTGATAGCCGCCGCCGACGCGGAGGCCGGCGCGTGAGCAAGCGAAAGAAGCCGGACGTCGTCACGGGCGAGGAGATCCGCGCGCGGACACGGGGCACGAAGCCCGGACACCAGGTGGACCGGCGCGAGGTGTACACGGGGAAGATCTTCCGGCTCGACAAGGACACGGCGCGCTTCCCCGACGGCTCGGAGTCGGAGTTCGACATCGTGCGGCATCCGGGGGCGGCGGCGGTGGTGCCCTTCCTCAACGACCCGACGGGCGAGGAGCCGCAGGTCCTCCTGCTGCGGCAGTTCCGCTATGCGGCTGACGGCTACATCTATGAGATACCGGCTGGCCGCCTCGACGCCGGTGAAGCCCCGATCGACTGCGCGGCGCGCGAGCTCAAGGAAGAGACGGGGTGTTCGGCCGATCGGATCGAGCCGCTGTTCACGATGTTCACCACGCCCGGCTTTACCGACGAGACCATCCACATCTTCATGGCCACGGGCCTCACCCACGGGCAGTCGGCGCGCGAACCCGACGAATTCGCCGAGGTGGTGATCATGCGGCTGGCCGAGGCGCTGGAGTTGATCCAGCAGGGCGCCATCCCCGACGGGAAGACGGCCCTAGCCCTTCTCTTCGCGGCGGGGTTCCGGACAGGCGCGTAGCGAGGAGGGCCAGAGCCTTACGGACGGGCCCGCTAAATCAGATGGCAACGCTGACGCCCTCGGCCGTGTCGAAAGTGGACACTGGCCGAGGGCGTTCTCACGTCATGTGTCAAAAAGAGGACGAAAGGAACGGCAGAGAACGCCCTTCAATCGGTGCTGGAAATACGCAAGTCGTTATATTGCAACAGTTTGAGAAATGTTCCCGCGATGTGGCCAGACGGCATGCTCGATGCCTTTTCAAGGGCAGCGAACGAGGAACAGGAGCGCATATCGAGACTGTGTCGTCGAAGCGTGTCCCTTACGCAGGTACTGGGGGTGGGAACCATGGCTGACATCGCAATGAAGCGGGTTGCCCAGCAAGGGGCGACAGTCCGCGAACAGCTGCACGCGATGGACGATGCGGGAGTCGTCACATCGTTCCTTGGGGGGGAAGAGCGCGCGTTCCAGGAGTTGGTGGAACGCTATCAGACGCGCCTGCTCAACTTCATCTACCGCACGATCGGCGACCGGGAGAAGGCGGAGGACCTGGTTCAGGAGGTCTTCATCCGTGTCTACCGGCACCTGCACCGCTTCGACCGGTCGAAGAAGTTCTCGACCTGGGTCTACACGATCGCGTCGAACCTGGCCAAGAACGAGCTGCGCAACCGGTCGCGGAACCCGCTGGTGCTCTTCCAGACCATCAAGGGGAACTGGGACGACGAGGATCGTCCGCTGCAGTTCGAGGACACGACGGCGCGTCCGGACGACCTGTACCGCAAGCGACACCTGAAGGAACTGGTGGCCGAAACGGTGGCGAAGCTGCCGGAGCACCACCGCCAGGTGTTCGTGCTCCGCGAGCTGGAGGGGAAGTCCTACGAGGAAATCGCCGAGATCACGGATTGCAACCTTGGCACGGTGAAGTCGCGACTCAACCGCGCGCGGAACGCATTCGCCGAGATCATCGAGCCGTGGGTGGACTGAACTGCAAACGGCTCGTGAACCGTGAACCGTGAACCGTGAACCGTGAACCGTAACAACAAGGGCACACCGGAATGAGCTCGGTGTGCCCTTGTTGTTTTTAGTAACGGTTAACAGTTAACGGTTCACCGTTCACGGTTCACGGGCTCTTGGAACCCCGCCTGGTCCCGCGTGTACGGAAGGCAGTCCTGATACGCCCCCTTCACCCTCTGTCGCGCCTCATGAATTGTCGGGAGTTTCGCCGCAAGCACGATGCGTACATCGACGACACGTTGAGTGGGGTCGACCAGGAGGCGATGGAGCGGCATCGGCGACTCTGTGCACGATGTGCCCGCCTCGACACGCGGGTGCGCCGCGCGCTGCTGCTGGTGCGGAACCTCCCGGCGATCGAGCTGTCACGCGGGTTCGATGAGCGACTCCGGATGCGACTGATGCGGGAGCGGACCCTCATCGCCGCCGGACGCGCAGCGCACGGCACGTCACCGCTGGACGTCGGCGGGTGGCGGCCACTCTCGATGAGCACCTACACCGCGATCGCCGCCGGCCTGCTGGCCGTCGTCGGCCTGGCCACGACCATGGGACTGCTGAGCAGCAGCGAGCCCGCCGAGATCCGGCTCGCCCCGGTGGTGGCCTCGTTGCCGGAGCCGGAGCCATCCGCACTGGCCACGCCGACGATGGTGGCATCGATGCCGGCCGGCATGCCGGTGTGGCCGGCGGTATTCGTGGCGCAGCAGGCGCCATGGCATTTCGCGAGCGACGTGCTGGAGCACTAGTCAATCGTTCGACGGCGCGCACGGCGCCGGTCGTCCCGATCCCCTCCATTCGTCCTATATTCCCCGCATGGCTTCCGCTGGGGAACGAGCATTCCACGCCGCGCTCAAGTCGCGCGTGTTCGATCCGGTCTACGTCCTGTACGGCGACGACGAGTTCCGGAAGGACGCCGCGGTGCGCGACCTCGTGGACGCGGCGGTGGATCCCTCGACCCGTGACTTCAACCTCGAGACGCGTCGCGGCGGCGAGCTGGCCGCCGACACCCTCGACGCCCTCCTGAGCACGCCGCCCATGCTCGCCGAGCGCCGCGTGGTGGTGATACGCGACGTGGACAAGCTGAAGAAGGATGCGCGCGCCGTGCTCGAGCGCTATCTCGCACGACCGGCGAGCGACCTCGTCCTCCTCCTCGTCGCACCGGCGGGGGCAAAGCTCGAGAAAGGCGTGACGTCGCGCGGCACGGCGGTGGAGTTCGAGCCACTCACTGGCGACCGGCTTCCACGCTGGGTGACGTATCACGCCGAGCACGTACTCGGCCGTCCGATCACACCGGAAGCGACAGCCCTGCTCATCGAAGCCGTGGGCGCCGACCTGTCGCAGCTCGCGCTCGAGCTGGAGAAGCTGGCCAGCTATGCGACCGAGACGATCGATGAGCACGCGGTATCCGAGGTGGTCGGTATTCGTCGCGGTGAATCGCTCGGTGACCTGCTCGACGCCGTTGCGGCAAAGGACGCAGCGAAGGCGCTCGCCCTGGTGCCTGGCGTGCTGCAGCAGCCGAAGACGACAGCCGTGTCCATCGTGATGAACCTCACGACCCAGACGCTCGCGCTGGCGTATGGTGTGGCGGCGCGGGATCGCGGCACACCGCCGCGCGCGCTCTTCAATGAATACATGTCCCTGCTGAAGGAGACGGGCGCCTTTCCCGGGCGTCCGTGGGGCGAGGCGGTGAATGCGTGGACCAAGCACACCGATCGCTGGAGCGCTGCCGAGCTCGACGCCGCGCTCGAGGCGTTGCTCCACACCGATGCGGCACTCAAGGAAACGCGTCTTTCCTCCCCCGAACAACTGCTCGCTACGCTCGTGCTTCGGCTGTGCGGCGCCGGCCCGTCTCGCCGCGCGGCCTGATCAGTCCTTCCTTCCGTTGGTGCATCGGATGTCCCGTCTCATCGCCGCTCCCACGCTGTTCATGCTCGCCATCGTCGCGCCGCTCGCCGGGGCACAGACCCCGACACCGACCAGCGCCTCCGCGACCGACAGCGCTACCGTGGCGTCCGCGGCAAGCGATTCGATTCCGCGGCCGGCGAACGATTCACTCTTTCGGCGCGCGCGCCGAATGGTGAGTGAAGGCAATGGAGCTGCTGGCCGCGCGCTGGTGGACTCGCTGCTCGCCGCCGCTGATCCGACCACGCCAGCGTATGGCGACGCACTCTACTGGCACGGCGCGCTCGCGCCCACCGCGGCCGCGGCGGAAGCGGACTACCGTCGCGTGATCGTGGAGTACCCGCTCGCGTACTACTCGGGCGACGCGCTGCTGGCGATCGCCGAGCTGGAGCAGGCGCGCGGCGATCGTGTGGGCGCGATGCAGCACCTGCAGCGGTTCGTGCGCGAGCATCCCGGCAATCCGGGACGCGGCATCGCCGCGCTGGGCGTCGCACGCCTGGCGTTCGAGCAGCGGGACAGCACGCTCGCCTGCTCGATGCTCGTCGAAGCCCGGCGATCGGCGCCGGCGACCGACGTGGAGCTGCGCAACCAGATCGCGTACTACGGAAATCGCTGCGCCTCGATGCCGGCTGCATCGTCGGTTGCCGCGGCGGCACCAGCGCCTGCAGCTGTAGCACCAGCGCCTGTCGCCGTAGCGCCAACGCCCAGCGCAACGAAGCCGAGCAGTTCACCACCGGCATCTTCGGCTCCGGTAAGGACAGCCCCGAGAGAGAGCGCGAAGGAAGCGCCGAAGCCTGCTCCCGCCCCGCGTCCCGGCCCGGCATCGCGCACCGTCACGCGCTATACCGTGCAGGTGGCAGCCTACAACACCCGCGCTGACGCCGACGGCCTCGTGAAGAAGCTCGCCGCGCGCGGGATCAAGGCGCGCGTGAGCGGCACGAGCAAGCCGTTCCGCGTGCGGCTTGGCCTGCATGCCACGCGCAAGGAAGCAACCGATGAAGCCGCGGCGCTGCGCAAGCGCGGCATCGAGGGCTTCGTCGCCGAGGAAGAAGCGACCGCCGGAGCACGCACGCCGTGACGGCTCCCGTCGCCACGCCGCTGATGCAGCAGTACCGGGAGATCAAGGCGCGCCACCAGAGCGCGATCCTGTTCTTCCGGATGGGCGACTTCTACGAGATGTTCTACGAGGACGCCGAGACGGCGGCGCGGGTCCTCGGACTCACGCTCACGGCGCGCAACAACGGCGGTGCCGCCGAAGTGCCGCTCGCCGGCATCCCGGTCAAGGCGGGACCGGAGTACCTGCGCCGGCTCGTGCAGCAGGGCTATCGCGTCGCGATCTGTGAGCAGGTGGAAGATCCCCGCGTGGCGAAGGGGATCGTGCGGCGTGAAGTCGTGGAAACGGTGTCGCCGGGCGTGGCGTTCGCCGACGACCTGCTCGACGGCGCGCGCAACAACTTCGTCGTCGCCGTCGCCACTCCTGCTCGCAGCGGGGGTGCGGGCATCGGCGTCGCGGCAGCCGACGTCTCCACCGGCGAGCTGCGGCTCTGCACGACGTCGCCCGCGGAGCTGGACGCCGTGCTCGCCCGCCTCGCGCCGCGCGAACTGCTGGTGGCGCGCGGGAGTGCGACGTCGCCGCGCGGCTCCGTGCTCGACGGTGCGCTCGTCACCGAACGTGAGGCGTGGGAGTTCGACGAATCGATGGCGCGCGACGAACTGGCGCGCCAGTTCGCCGTGCGTGGGCTCGACGGGCTCGGCATCGAGCAGGACGACGGCGCGGCGGTCGGTGCAGCGGGTGCACTCCTCCGCTACCTGAAGGAGATGCAGCCGGCCGGCGTGCCGCACCTCGCGCGGCCCGTGGTGGAGCGGACGGGCGACGTGATGCCGCTCGACGAGATGACGCGCCGCAACCTGGAGCTCGTGGACTCCCTGCGCGGCGCCGACGCGGAGGGCACGCTGCTCGCCGTGCTGGATCGCACGACGACACCCATGGGCGCACGGCTGCTGCGTCAGTGGCTGCTCGCGCCGCTCGTGAACCGCGCGGCGATCGAGGCGCGGCTCGACGCGGTCGCCGCGCTGCTCGCCGACGCGAGTGCGCGCGGCGCGCTGCGCGATGCGCTCGACGGCGTGCGCGACGTGGAGCGGCTCGGTGGCAAGGCCGCGGCCGGACGCGCCACGCCACGTGAGCTGGCCGCACTCGGCGCGTCGCTCGCCCGGCTGCCCGAGGTGAAGCGCGCGACCGATCGGCTGAACGGCGCCGGCTCGCTGGGGCGGCTGATGCAGCAGTGGGACGACTGCGCCGAACTGGCGATGGCGGTGACGCGCATGCTGGTGGAGCGGCCGCCGCTGCAGCTCGGAGACGAGGCGACGATCGCCGCCGGTGTGGACGCCGAGCTCGACGAGCTGCGCGCGCTGCGGGACGGGAGCAAGGACGCCATCGCCGCGATCCAGGCCGAGGAGCGGACGCGCACCGGAATTCCGTCGCTCAAGGTCGGCTTCAACAAGGTGTTCGGCTACTTCATCGAAGTGACGAACGCCAACCGCGACCTCGTACCGGCCGACTACCAGCGGCGCCAGACGCTGACCGGCGCCGAACGATTCGTGACACCGGCCCTCAAGGCGTACGAGGAGAAGGTGCTCACCGCCGCCGAGCGGATCGAGGGGTGCGAGCGCCGGCTGTTCGAGGCACTGCGCGCGCAGGTGGGTGGCGCGATCGCCCGGCTGCAGTGCGTAGCGCGGATCGTCGCCGAGCTGGATGCGCTCGCCGCGCTCGCCGATGTGGCAGCGCGGGAGGGCTATGCGCGGCCGACCCTCACCGACGGCTTCGACCTCGACATCACGGGCGGACGACATCCGGTGGTGGAGCGGATGATGCCGCGCGACAAGTTCATTCCCAACGACGTGCGGCTCACCGACGACGCGCGAGTAGTGATCCTCACCGGGCCGAACATGGCGGGAAAGAGCACCATCCTGCGCCAGGTGGGATTGATCGTGCTCATGGCCCAGGCGGGGAGCTTCGTGCCGGCGTCGGCGGCGACGATCGGGGTCTGTGATCGCGTGTTCACGCGCGTCGGCGCGAGCGACAACCTCGTGCGCGGGCAGTCCACCTTCATGGTCGAGATGGCGGAGACGAGCGCCATCCTGCACACGGCCACCCGGCGGAGCCTCGTGCTGCTGGACGAGATCGGGCGCGGCACGAGCACGTATGACGGCGTGTCGATCGCGTGGGCGGTGAGCGAGCACCTGCACGAGCGCATCGGCTGCAAGACGATCTTCGCCACCCATTACCACGAGCTGGTCCAGCTCGCGGACGAATTGGTAGCAGTTCGGAACTATAACGTGGGCGTGCGCGAGGTGGGCGACCAGATCCTCTTCCTGCACCGGCTGCAACCCGGGGGCGCCGATCGGTCGTACGGCATCGAGGTCGGGCGGCTGGCCGGGCTCCCCGCGCCGGTGATCGAGCGCGCGCGCCAGGTGCTGGCGCTGCTGGAGGGCGAAGGCGCCACGCTGGTGCCCGCACTCGCCTCGGCACTCGCCGGTCGCGCCGACCAGAACGGCCAGAAGGGCGGCGGCGTTCGCGCGCGGAAGCCCGCTGACGCCGACCAGTTCGCGCTGTTCGCCGCACCACCGCATGCGGTGGTGGAAGCGCTGCGCGCGGTGGACATCAATACGCTCACGCCGCTGGCTGCACTGCAGCTGGTAGCCGAGCTCGCCGAACGCGCGCGCGCGTGAGCATGCGGTCGCGCTCGCCGGGGTTCGCACCGCGCGGCTACATTGCGCGCATGACCGCTCGCTCGCTGCATCGCGTCGCCGGACCCGCGCTCGTGCTCGCTGCGCTGGCGCTCGCCGGGTGCATGGATCGCGACACCACGCAGAAGGTGGCGCGCGCCCTCCAGGCGGGGCCGCCGGTGCCGGACGAGATCCCGCGGATGATCAACACCGAACTGCCCTTCCGCTATCCGCCGGCGCTCTACGCGCAGAAGGTGCAGGGGAACGTCACCCTCCGGCTTCGCGTGGACACCAACGGCCAGGTGCGCCCCGACTCGACGCTCGTCGAGGAATCGAGCGGCTATCCGGCGCTCGACTCCGCCGCCGTGAAGGGCTCGCAGGAGCTGCGCTTCGTACCGGCGCGGTTGCACGGCGAGCCGATGGCGGTCACCATCCTCTTTCCCGTCTACTTCCGCCATCCGGATGCGCGACCCCTGCCGGGCGACACCATCCTCAACCGGCGGGACAGCACGTCTTCGGAGCGTCCATGAGCACCTCGGTTTCCCGCGAACGCGCTGCGTCCGGCTCTGACGCCGCCGTCCTGCGCAACGCCCGCCCGTACGACACCGTCCTCGAGACCATCGGCTGGACGCCGCTCATCCGCCTGCATCGCGTGACGCGCGGCATCCGCACGCCGGTGTACGGCAAGGCGGAATTCTTCAACCCGGGCGGGTCGGTGAAGGATCGCATCGGGCTGCCGATCATCGAGCAGGCCGAACGCGAGGGCAAGCTCAAGCCGGGCGGGACGATCGTGGAAGGGACGAGCGGCAACACCGGCGTGGGCCTCGCCATCGCCGCGGCGCTCAAGGGCTACCGGTGCATCTTCACGATGCCCGACAAGATGTCGCAGGAGAAGGTGCGGCTGCTCAAGGCGTTCGGGGCGGAGGTGATCGTCACGCCGACGGCGGTGGCGCC
>Ga0207657_10005051_pt1 | contig 13844 bp, 14 predicted proteins | sample KBSC33metaG_FD_184316 | JGI IMG/M metagenome (GOLD analysis project Ga0207657, IMG submission 184316) | Corn rhizosphere microbial communities from Kellogg Biological Station, Michigan, USA - KBS C3-3 metaG (SPAdes) (version 2) | ecosystem: Host-associated > Plants > Roots > Rhizosphere > Soil ... | reverse complement strand
TGGATCTGGGCGTCGCCCACGCCCGGGATCGTCGCGACCACCGCATTCATGTCGCCGAGCACGAATTGCGTGACCGGGTAAGCGAGGATCGCCCCGAGCACGGCCGAGGTCCAGAAGCCCTTGTACAGCGCGCCCATGATCGAGCCCTTGCCGAGCCGCACCATGTAGGTGCCAATCACAGAGGTGATGATGCACAGGCCGCCGATGATCAGCGGCAGGCTCATCAGCTTCAGCAGCATGTCGCTGTTCTCACCGGTGACGGTGAGCGCGATCGACACCATGGTGACGCCGAGGGTCACGACATAGGTCTCGAACAAATCGGCGGCCATGCCGGCGCAGTCGCCGACATTGTCGCCGACATTGTCGGCGATGGTCGCCGGATTGCGGGGATCGTCTTCGGGAATTCCGGCCTCGACCTTGCCGACGAGGTCGGCGCCGACGTCCGCGGCCTTGGTGAAGATGCCGCCGCCGAGACGGGCGAAGATCGAAATCAGCGAGGCGCCGAAAGCCAGCGCGACGAGCGCATCGACGACGATGCGGTCATTGGGCGCGTGGCCGGCGACCGCGGTCAGATAATAAAAGAACACCGAGATCGCGAGGAGGCCGAGGCCGGCGACCAGCATGCCGGTGATCGCGCCCGAGCGGAACGCCATGGTCAACCCGCCTTGCAGCGAGGTCCGGGCCGCCTCGGCGGTGCGGACATTGGCTCTTACCGACACGTTCATGCCGACGAAGCCGGTCGCGCCCGAGAGCAACGCGCCAATCAGGAAGCCGACCGCCGAAACCGGCCCGAGGAAATAGAACACCAGGGCCACGACGACCACGCCGACGATTGCGATGGTGCGGTACTGGCGGGCGAGATAGGCCTGCGCGCCTTCCTGGACTGCGCTTGCGATGTCGCGCATCCGCTCGTTACCCGCAGGCGCCTTCAGCACCTGCATGGTGGTGATGATTCCATAAAGGACGGCGATCACGCCACAGGCGATGGCGATCAGAAGCAAGTTCATGTGGTTTCCCCGTTGGCGGCAACAGAAAGACCGGCGTGCGGACGCACGGCCGGAAAGTCCACGCCCCTTTATTGAGCGCGAACGGAGCTTGCAACCGCGGGTAAACTAGCCCGGATTAATGGAGAAGAAGCGCGGTCGCGGCCCCCGAGAGGAGGCCGCTAAGAGCGATCAGCCACGGACGGAGCGGAATTGCTGCGATGTTCATGGCCCAATCTCTCCGGCAGTGCGATCGGCCGTCCACCGCTGGTCAGCGCGATCGCCGGCTCGCCATCGCTGACGAGTCCGATCCGGGCGACTCTGGTCCCCGATGGTAAAGAAAGGGTTGACGGGTCGAGGTCCGCGGGAAGCGCCGCGAGCAAAGCATAATCGTCGCCGCCGGTGGCAGCGAAGAGCCGCGCGTCGAGGTGCTCGCCGCGCTCGGCGATGAACGCGGTCGACAAAGGCAAGGCGTCGACGTCGATCTCGATCGCGCAGCCGCTCGCCTGCGCGAGGCGTAGGCCGTCGAGCAGCAGCCCGTCGGACACGTCCATCATCGCGGTGGCGTGTGGCGCGAGCGCCTGGCCGGGGGCGAGGAGCGGGACCGGTCGCCGGTAGATGTCGACCAGTGGGCCGACCGCGCGGGCGTCCGCGATAAGCTGGGCGAGGCCTTCGGCGGAATCGCCAAGTGTGCCGACCAGCCACAGGATATCGCCGGGCGAAGCTCCGGAACGGTCCGGCACCCGCGCCGAGGCGCGGCCCATGGCGGTCAGGCCGAGCACGCGCGGCGCGGCCAGGGGCAGCGCGATGGTGTCGCCGCCAATCAGCGGCAGACCGTAGCTTTCGCACGCCGCTTCGACGCCGCCGAGGAACGCCGCCTCCCATTCACCGTCGCCGCTGATGGTCAGCGATAGCAGGGCTCCGGCCGGCGCCGCGCCTTTGGCGGCAAGGTCGGACAGGTTCACCGCGACCAGCTTCCAGCCGACGCTCGCGGGCGGATCGAACGGAAAGAAATGAACGCCCTCGGCGATGCTGTCGTGGGTGACGACGAGGTCGCCAAGCACTGCGACGTCATCGAGCAGTCCGCGCGCTGCCGGATCGGTCGCGAAGCGGCGCAGGCGGGCGATGATCTTGGTCTCTGTCGTCATTGCGGGCGCAGCGAAGGAATCCAGTCTGTGTTGCCTTTCCTGGATTGCCGCGTCGCTCCGCTCCTCGCAATGACGATCAGGAGCGCGCGGCTTTGGCGATGGCGTCGAGCAGGCCGTTGACGAAGCCGCTCTCGCGCTTGTCGTAAAAGGCGTGGGCGACATCGACATATTCGCTGATCACGGTCCCGACTGGGACGTCGGGGCGGGCGATCAGCTCGTAGGCGCCGGCGCGGAGGATGGCGCGCATCGGGCGGTCGAGCCGCTCGAGCGTCCAGCCTTCAGCCAGCCGCTCGCCAATCAGCTTGTCGATGTCCTCGCGCCGGGCGTCCGCGCCGCTGACGATGTCGTCGAAGAAGTCGCGCTCGGCATCGTGATATTGCGCATCCTCGATCCGCGCGCCGAGGCGATGCTCGTGAAACTCGTGCAGCAGCCGAGGGAGCGGCGTGCCTTCCATCTCCTGCTGGTAGATCGCCTGGACCGCGGCGAGGCGGGCCGCGGAACGCGAACGGGATCGGACGTTGCTCATGCCGCCGGCGCCGTAGCCGGGAGGGCGTCGGCAAGGAAGGGCTCGAGCGCGGCGAGAACGGCATCGGGCGCTTCCCATGGGGCGAAATGGCCGGCGTCGGGCAGGCGGACGACGCGCAGATCCTCGACCAGCTGGTCGAGACCGTCGAGCTGGACGGGCAGCAGCGCCTGATCCTTCATCCCCCATGCGACCAGCGTTGGAACGGCGACCTTCGGGAAAGCCTTCAGCAGCCAGTCAGGCAGTGGGACGGTCAGTCCGGGTGGCGGGACAACCAGCTTCGACGCCCGGTACCAATTGAGCATCGCCGCGAAGGCGCCGGGCTGCGACCAGTCGGCGAGATATTGCTGCTTCTCAGCTTCGGGGATCGCCGACAGGTTGACGTGCCGGGCGAAGGTTTTGGCGAAGAAGGTACCGTAACCCATGGCCGCGACCGCATCCTCGAAGCCGGGCTGGCGAAACGCGGTGATATATTGCGAGGCTTCACGCTGCGCCTCATTCTCAATCAGGCTCTTCTGGAAGACCCACGGATGGGGCGCGTTGACGATCGCCAGCCGCCTCAGCCGCTCCGGCCGCCTCAGCGCCGCAGTCCACGCGACCGCTCCGCCCCAGTCGTGCCCGACGAGGGCGAACGTCTCCAGCCCGAGTGCGTCGGCTAGCTCGAAAATGTCGTCGACCAGGGCATCGGTCCGGTAGGCTTTCTCGTCGCTCGGCCGCTCCGATCCGGCAAACCCGCGCTGATCGGGCATGACCAGGTAGAAACTGCCCTTCAGCTGCGGCGCGAGAGCGCGCCATGTCCGGTGCGATTCGGGGAAGCCGTGGAGCATCATCACGGCCGGAGAGCGCGGATCCCCGGCAAGCGCAACGTTCAGCGTCACTCCGCTGCCGAGCGGAATCAGGCGGTTCTGGCCGATGGCTTTCCTCCTGCAGGACGGTTAGCTTCGCTGCGATGATGCAGACCTCCATCATGGTCGTCGACGATTTCATCGGCAATGCCGAAGGGCTCCGTCAGCGCGCCCTGGAGCTCGATTATCCTGAGCAGCAGGGCCAGTTCCCGGGTCGCAATTCGCGCCAGCGGCTGGAGATACCGCAGCTATCCGAAGCGGTCTCGCACCTCCTCGGCGAGCGCGTAGTTCCAACCACGCCCCTGCAATCGCACGCCAAATGCCGGGTGACGCTCGGGTCCGATCAAGGGCTTGGCCGGGTCCATATCGACGTTAGTGACTGGTCGGGGATTCTCTACCTCAGCCGCCCGGAGGATTGCCGCGGCGGAACCGATTTCTTCCGCCATCGCAGAACCGGCACCGACCGCTTCCCGGTGACGCCGGAGGATCTCGCCAGGACCGGCTTCTCGAGCTTCGACGAGGCCCACGACGTGATGATCGGACAAGAGGGGACAGTGGAGAGCGCGTGGGAGCGGATCATGACCGTGCCAATGCGCTTCAACCGCCTGCTGCTGTTGCGGCCCTGGTTGTGGCACACCGCCGGGCCCGGTTTCGGCGACGTGCTGGAGAACGGGCGGCTCGTCTATCTGATGTTCTTCGTCCGCGGCGATCAGGGATAGCTGACCGTCAGCGGGACCTCGGGCAACGGGATATATTCATCGTCGTCGCCGGGGATCAGCGGGAAGCGCAGTGCCTTCCAGTCGGCCTTGGCCTGGTTGATTCGGTCGCGCGACGAGGAGACGAAGTTCCAGAACACGTAGCGCTGGGTGGCGAAGGCCTGGCCGCCCATCAGCATCAGCCGCCCGCCGCCGCCGCTCGACACGCGCGGATGATAGCCGGGCTTGAGGACGTACAGGTTGAACAGCTCGAGCGGCTGGCCGTCGAGATCGGCTTCGCCGCAAACCAGCATCAGCGCGCGCTCGTCGGCCTCGCTGTCGACCGGGATCGCGCCGCCGGCGTCGAGCTCGATATCGGCATAAATGGTCGGCGAATGCTGCGGGGTCGCTGCGAGCACTCCCCACAGGTCGCCCATCAGCACGCGGGCGCGAACTCCCGTTTCCTCGACGAGCGGAAGCATGGCGGCGGGGATGTGGTCGAACGCCGGGTCGACCTCCTCCCATCCGTCGGGCAGGGCGAGCCAGGTCTGCATCCCGTAGAGGCTCGGCCCGGACGGGCGGAGCCCCTGCGGACTGCGCTCGGAATGGACGATCCCGCTGCCCGCGGTCATCAGGTTGACCGCGCCGGGCTCGATCACCGCCCGGCTGCCGATGCTGTCGCGGTGCTCGATCGCGCCGTCAAACAGATAGGTCACCGTGGCGAGGTTGATGTGGGGGTGGGGGCGCACGTCCATACCCTGGCCTGCGGGCAGCCTCGCCGGGCCGAACTCGTCGACGAAGATGAACGGACCGACCATCGTCCGCTGCTTGTTGGGCAGGGTCCGGTTGACCTTGAAGTCGCCGAGGTCATGGGTGACCGGGGTGATGGTTTGCAGGAGGGGATCGTCGCTCATTGCGGCGCCCTAGTCCCTTCCGTTCCGGTGCGAAAGATTACCATCCGTTCATCTGGGATTCATTGCGGAAACGGTTTGAGCGCGCCGTCAGATCGGGGCCTGGGGGATGGCTCCAATCAACGAGAGTGAACGAATCGCTGCTTCGGCGGCGCGCTGACGCGCGCCTTGTCGCCGGGACGCGTGAGGGGCCGTCCGCGGTCAAAAACAATGATCTGGGTTACTGACCCGGATCGTAAAACAAGGGAACGAATTCAATGCGTTGTCTGCTTGCCGCAACCGCCCTCACCCCGGTTGCCCTGGTTTTGAGTGCCACCCCCGCAATCGCCGAAACCGTGATCAGCACGGCGACGACCACCCCAGTCCTGACCGGAACCGCGAACGACGACCTGCGAATCAGCTCGACCGGATCGGTCAAGCCGGCGAGCGGCGCAGCGGTCACCATCAACAGCAACGACAGCGTGAAGAACGAAGGCACGATCGCCATCACCGGCGCGGACAATGCGACCGGGATCCTCGCCAATACCAATCTTTCCGGCACCATCACCAATGCCGGGACGATCACTATCGATGAGAATTACACCCCGACCGATACTGACAGCGACGGCGACATCGACGGACCGTTCGCCCAGGGCACCAACCGCTTCGGCATCCACGTCCTCGGCGGCGGGACCTTCACCGGCAACGTGGTCAACGGCGGCGCCATCAATGTCGAAGGCAATCAGTCGGCCGCAATCGCGATCGACAGCGCGCTCCAGGGCTCGATCAGCCAGACCTCGGGCGCGATCTCGGTCATCGGCAACAACAGCTTCGGGATCCACGCCGCGGACGTTAGCGGCAACGTCACGCTGACCAACGGCAGCATCAAGGTCCAGGGCGCCAACGCGGTCGGGGTCGCGCTCGACGGCAATGTCGGCGGCGCGGTTGTGATCCAGAACACCGTGGCCACGACCGGCTACCGCTTGACCACCGCCCCAGCGGACACGTCGAAGCTCGACGCCGATGACTTGCTCCAGGGCGGCTCGGCGGTGCGGATCGGCGGCAATGTCGCGGGCGGAATTCTGTTCGACGCTGCGCCCGCGGACAACAGCACGACCGACACAGACGAGGACGACGACGGAATCGCGGACGCGCAAGAAGGCACCGCTTCGATCTCCGTCTTCGGCTCAGCGCCCGCGGTCGCGATCGGATCGAGCAGCGCCGACACCACCATCGGTGCGGTCGCCTCCTCGGCCGACGGACACGGGCTGGTGGTCAAGGGCAGCGCCTCCGCCGCGGGCGTGTACAAGAACGTCGCTTCGACCGGTATTGCCATCGGCGGGCTCGGCCACGCCGTCACCGTCTCTGGGGGAATGACAGTCGCCGGCACCGTCACCGCGACGGCCCTCCAGGCCGATGCGACGGCGATCCGCCTCGGCAGCGGCGCCTCGGTGCCCGAGATCAAGGTCACCGGAACGGTCCAGGCATCGGGCGGCGGCACCGACACGACCGCGGCCCGCGCGATCCTGATCGACACCGGCGCGAGCGTTTCGACGATCCGCAACAGCGGCACGATCCAGGCATCGCGCTCGACCGCGCTCGGAACTGCGGCAGCGATCGTCGACCGGACCGGCGGCGTGACGCTCATCGAGAACAGCGGCGCAATCGGGGTGGCTGGCGCAAGCACGCTCGGCGACAGCGCCGTCGCGTTCGACCTCGGCGCCAACACGACCGGAGTGACTGTTCGCCAGATCGCGGCTGCAGCCGGCAAGCAGGCGCCGCAGATTTCCGGCGTGATGCAGTTCGGCAGCGGCAACGACCTGCTCGACGTCGCCGACGGCACCGTCACTGGAGCGGCCAAGTTCGGCCTCGGCAACAACCAGCTGAAGCTCTCGGGCGATTCGGTCATGACCGGCGCGGCGACGTTCGGCGGCGGCTCGGACAGCGTGGCGCTGAGCGGCACCTCGGTGCTCACCGGCAATGTCGACTTCGGCGGCGGCGCGGACGTGCTTGCGCTGTCCGGCACCTCGGCGTTCCACGGCGCGCTCGCCAACAGCGGCGGGCTCGCGGTCAACGTCGGCGCCGGAAGCACGCTCGACGTCACCAACACCGGCACGGTCAACCTCGCTTCGCTGACCACCGGAGCCGGCGCGACCATCGGCGTGACCCTCAACCAGGGCGCTGGTGCGGCGACTTTGTACAACGTCGCCGGAACCGCTGATTTCGGGACCGGGACCAAGGTCCAGGTCAACCTGCTGAAGCTCGGCGGGATCGCGGGCACCTACAAGATCGTCCAGGCGGGAACGCTCACGGGCGCGAACAACCTGTCGGCGTCGGCGACGACCCTGCCGTTCGTCTATGGCGCCAACCTCGTCACCGGCACGCCGGGCGAGGTGTCGCTGGTCGTGCAGCTCAAGAGCGCGACCGAGCTCGGCCTCAACGCGTCGGAGGGAAGCATCCTCAATGCGGTGCTGAATGCCGCGGACTCGGACGCTGGCGTGGCCGGCGTGTTCCTCGACATCCACGACAGCGAGACGCTGCAGGAATCGCTGCAGCAGATGCTGCCCGACCATGCCGGCGGCTCGTTCGAGAATGTCACCAAGGGCTCGCGCCTGACGGCCGAGATCCTGTCCGATCCGCACGCGCCGGTGACCGAGCACGGCGGCTGGGGCGTGTGGGCGCAGCAGGTCGCGTGGGGCAACAGCAAGTCGATCGGCTCGACTTCCTCCTACGACCTCACCGGCTGGGGCGCGGCGTTCGGCCTCGAGCGCAAGCTCGGCGGTCTCGGCAGCCTCGGCGTGTCGCTCGGCTACATGAACGGCAAGGACAAGAAGCTGATCGACAACCAGTATGAGGGCGGCCTCTACTGGCGCGGCGACTTCGGCCATCTCCACGCATTTGCGCGCGGCACTGCCGGGCACGTCAGCTTCAAGGGCGACCGCACCTTCAGCGGGACGGCCGACGGCGAAGCCATCACCCGCGCGTCCAAGGGCAAGTGGAACGGCCGCCTCTATTCGGCCACCGGCGGCCTGTCCTACGAGCTGCGCAGCGGCCGCTTCACCGCCCGCCCGATCGCCTCGGTCGAATATTACCGGCTGAAGGAGAAGGGCTACACGGAAACGGGCGGCGGCACCGCGTTCGACCTGATCGTCGACGGCCGGACCAGCGACGAGACCGCAGCCAACGCCACCCTGGCGCTCGGCTACGACCTCCTCGGCCTCGATCCCGACTCGGACTGGATGCGGGTCGAGATCGAAGGCGGGCGGCGGCAGATCCTCAGCGGCGCGCTGGGCAAGACCACCGCGCACTTCGCCGGCGGGCAGCCGTTCACGCTGACCCCTGAGGAGCGCACCGACGGCTGGCGCGGCGGAATCCGAGTCTCCGGCGGCGGCTCCGCACTCACCATCGCCGGCGAGGTCAACGCCGAGCAGCAGCAGGGCCACACGGCGATCGGCGGCCGGCTCGGACTGCAGCTCGCGCTCTGATCGGCGGGGAGGGGCGGCGACCCGCCGCTCCTCATTCTCCCGGAGCGGTGGCGCGGATCGACAAAGCGTGGACTCGTGCGTCCATGAGGTCGCCGAGCGCTGCGTAGATCATCCGCTGCCGTTCGACCCGGCCCTTGCCGGCGAATGCCGGGCTTTCGATGCGCAGGGTGAAGTGGCTTTCGCCGGCGGGATTGTAGCCGCCGTGGCCGCGGTGCAGCTCGCTGTCGTCGATCAGCTCGACGCGCGACGGCGCCAGCGCCGAATCGAGCCGCCTCAGCATTTCAGTCGCAACCGGACCCGTTCTCTCGTCTGCCATCGCCCCTATATAGGCCCGTTCAATGGCGTCGAAACAAGGCAAGATGCACGGCCGGATCGAAGGGGCGAGGGCGCAATGCGCGGTCCCCGGATGCCGCTCGCCCGGCGAATATAAAGCCCCGCTTCAACCGGCCGACTTCGACGGTCCGGGCGCGTGGCGGTTCCTGTGCCTCGACCATGTCCGCGAGCACAATGCGAAGTACAATTTCTTCGAAGGCATGAGCCCGGAAGAGATCCAGGAGGCGCAGTCGCCGCTCGCCGGCTGGGACCGGCCGAGCCGCAAGTTCGCTGCCAACGGCGCCGACCCGCCGCCGGCGTGGAGCGACTTCGCCGACCCGCTCGATGCGATCTCCGGCCGCTTCGGGCGCGTCCGCAGGGACCAGGCGCAGTCTCGATTCAGCAAGGGCGAACGACGCGCGCTGGGCGTGCTCGGCCTCGGCGAGGACGCGGACATGCACGGCCTGCGCAAGCGCTACTCGGCACTGGTCCGCCGTTTCCATCCCGACAAGAACGGCGGTGACCGCAGCCACGAAGGCCGCCTCCGCGAAGTCATCGAGGCTTATCAGCTGCTGAGGAAATCGGCGGCCTTCGTCTAATCGCGATCAGGTGCGCCGAGCGGGAAATATGAGCGGTACGGTCGCCCCTCGTCGACCGCCCGAGCGACGATCGGATGCGCGAGCAGGCGCTCGCGATAGGCTTTGAGCTTCGGTCGCTGTGGGCCGATCTCCTCGACCCAATCCGCGTAGAATAGCGACGGAGCAGCCGCGCAGTCGGCAAGGGTGAAGTGCTCGCCCACCGCCCATGGGCCCTCGCCGAGGTTTGCGTCCAGCCAATCGTAGGCGACATGGAGCTTCTCGCGGGCGCGGGCTACGCCGTAGTCGTCCTGCGTTCCTTCGGGTCTGATCTTGCTGGCCACCGGGACGTTCATGTTGTTCATCACATGAAGGTCGAAGAAGCGGTCGAGGAAGCGTACGCGCAATCCCTCGTCGCCGTCCGGGATCCAGGTCGTCGGACCCGGGTGATGAAGCTGCAGATGCTCGATGATGATCGAGGTTTCGAGCACCGGCTTGCCGTCGTCGATCAGCAGCGGGAAGAGGCCGAACGGCGAATGTCGCTTCAGCTCCGCGGCATTGTCGGGGTCCTCGATCATCCGATATTCGAACGGAGTCTCGTCCGCCCAAAGCGCGATCAGGACTTTCTGCGTGTAGGACGAGAAAGGATGGCCGAAGAATTGCAGCGCCGCCGATTTCGTCACCAGCTGCCACTTTCGATCGATTCCTGCCGCCGCTCCTCGCGCTCGTTCGGCGGAGCCTGGTTGATCGAGCCCTGCGGGATTTCGCCGCCCGGCACGAAGGTTGTGACGAGCACCCCGCTTGGCCCGGTTGCGTGCTTGCTGAGCTTCAGCGCGGTAGCCGGCGTGCCCTCGCGGAAGGTTCGCTTCCCGTCGCCGAGCACGAGTGGGTATGTCAGCAACGTCAGCTCATCGAGCAAGCCCGACTCGATCAGCGCGGGGTAGATGGCGCCGCTGCCCCAGATCCGCAGATCCGGCCCGTCGCCCTCCTTGATCTTCGCGAGCTCATCCATCCCGGACACCCGGTGGCTATTCTCCCAATCGAGCGGTGGGTTGCCGTGGGTCAGGACATATTTATCGGCCTCGGTGAAGGGCTTGCCGATTGCTTCCTCATCGCCCTTCACGAACGGCCAGTAGGACGCGAAAATGTCATAAGTCCGGCGCCCCAGCAGGAGCGCAAACGGAGGCTTCAGCAGCTCGCCGATCGCAGCCTCCGCTACCGTGTCCGAATAACCCATCTGCCAGCCGCCATGCGTGAAGCCGTCGGTCGGATCTTCCGACTTCCCGCCCGGGGCCTGCATGACGCCGTCGAGGGTCTGGAAGACTGCGCCGATGATCCTACGCATCGGCGGTTTCTCCGGCGATGGCCGCCTCGATCGTGGCGACGTCGATTTTCTTCATCGACATCATCGCCTGGAATGCGCGCTTGGCCGCGGCGCGGTCGGGATTGTCCATCGCTTCGAGGAGCACGCGCGGCGTGATCTGCCACGAAAAGCCCCATTTGTCCTTGCACCAACCGCACATGCTTTCTTCGCCGCCGTTCCGGGTGATCGCGTTCCAGTAGCGGTCGGTTTCCTCCTGGTTCTCGGTCACGACCATGAAGCTGACCGCTTCATTGGGCTTGAAGTTGGGGCCGCCGTTGAGGCCCACGAACGATTGGCCAAGCAAAGTGAAGTCGACCGTCAGCTCGTCGCCCTCGGTGCCGCCCGGATAATCGGAGGTCGCCGAATGCGGGCTTCCGACCTTCGTGTCGGGGAAGATCGAGGCGTAGAATTCCGCGGCCTTGCGCGCTTCGCCCTTGTCGAACCACAGGCAGGTGGTGAGCTTGTTGGTCATGCTGTCCTCCGTGAACGCGGCCGCAGTACGAATTTGGTGCCTGGCCCATGCACTGCGGCGAACAGCAGGCCGGCAACGAAGGTGAAGTGATCGACGAAGAACCCGAACTCCATCGGGTTGCCGGCGAACTTGTCCGGGCCATGGAATGAGAAGGCCAGGAACAGGATGTAAGCGATCGACACGATCGCGACCTCACGGAAGTAGAGGCCGGTGAGGAAGCCGATGCCGAGCGCGACCTCGAACAGGGCTGCGACCCAGGCGAGGAACAACGGGTAGGGGAAGCCGGCCGCGGCGATTTCCGCCGCGGTGGCGTCCAGGCCCATGAGCCAGAACTTGAAGCTCGCGCTCATCAGGAACACGGCCGCGAAGATCAGCCGCGCGACAAGGATTGCAGCGGTCTTCACGCCGGCACCTATTGGCCGCCGACCAGCGCGAATTCCGCGCCCTGCGGATCGGTGCCAACGACGATCTGATCGCCGCCGGGAACCTCCATCGGGCCCATCTTGATCGATCCGCCCGCCTGTTCCGCCGCTGCCTTCGCAGCCGAGATCGAAGGCACCCGGAAATAATAGCGCCAGTGCGGCCGCTCGTCCTTGAACGACCCTGCAGCGATTGGGAAAATCGCGCCGATCATCTCGCCGCCGCGATTGATAAAGCGATAGTCGCCAGCCTCGCCCATCGGCATTGCGTCGCCTTTCTCCAGCCCGAACTGCGAGGTGTAGAAGTCAAGCGCGGCGACGCCGTCGGTGGTCGCGAGCTCGTTCCACGCGCAGCGCTGGACCGCATCGCGCGAGAAGACGTCGCTCTCGCCCTTCGGATCGTTGGCCGGCGGGGTCGGCTTCATGATGTAGAACGGTGCGCCCTGCGGGTCGGCGACCATCGCGATCCGGCCGACGTTGGGGATGTCGGTCGCGGGCATGAAGGTCTTGCCGCCGGCAGCTTCAATCGAGCGGATTGCCTCGTCGACGTCGGCCACGTGGATGTAGCCCAGCCAGGTCGGACGCGCGCCATGCTGCTGCATCTCGTCAGTTAGCGGCAGGACACCGCCGGCGAAGCCGCCGTCGCTGCGGCCGATCATCCGGTAGCCGTTGAACTCGGGCGTGGCCTCGCCGATCGTCCAGCCGACGACCGCATCGTAGAAGGCCTTCGAACCTTCGGGATCCGGAGTCATCAGCTCGTACCAGATGAAGCCGCCGGTCGGAGCCGGTTGATTCTCGTTGGCGCTCGCGGGCGCATCTCGGACATCGGTCATGGTTCGGTTCCTTCTGCTGAGTGGGTGCGGACCCGCCGGAGGGGGGAGCGGCGGGTCCGCAAGTTCGGCGGCTCAGGCGGGCTGGGCCGCGGACGATTGTGCCTGGGTCGGCTGCCTGGATGCGGTGTCGACGATCTTGTCGAACCCGCCCCAGAACATGCGCTTGCCGTTGAACGGCAACTCGCCCTGCGGTTGCATGCGTTCGTCCTTCATGATCTTTTCCCACGCCTGGTCGCGGGTCGCCTTGTCCGGCCATTCGATGAAGGCGAATACGACGCTTTCGCCGTCCTCGGCCTGCACCGCGCGATAATAATCGGTGACCTGTCCTTTCTGGACGTCGTCGCCGAACGCCTCGACGAGGCGAGTCGCACCATATTCGCGAAAATATTTCGCGTTGCGTGCGGCGAGGTCGCGATAGGCGTCGCGCTTGGCGGTCGGCACCGGGACGACCCAGCCGTCGGTGTAGGTTCCACCGCTTTCGCCCTCGTCGACGATCGCCTCGAAGCCGCCCATGATCATGCGCTTGCCGTCGAACGGCATGTCCTTGCCCATGTCGGCCATCCGCGGATCGCTCATGAACTTCTGGTTGGCTGCGTCGCGCTCGGCCTTCGAGCCATATTCGAAGAAAGAGAAGACGATCTTCTCGTCCGGCTTGGCATCGACCGCCTTGCGGAAGTCGGTGACCTTGCCTTCGGGGACGTCGCTTTCCCAATTCTCGACCATCCGCCCAACGCCGAACTCACCGGCGATCGGCACAAACCGGTTGGCGTGTTGCAGGTAAGCGTCCTTGTTGCTCTCGGGGACTGCCGCCACGAATCCTTCGAAATAGGTCATGCTGCTGCTCCTTCGGTCTGGGGTTCATTGGCCGCGAACACTGCGAGCTGGTCGGCGAGGGCCCGCTGGAAGGCCGGCCGCGCTTCGCCGCGCTTCTGGTAGGCTTCGAGATTGGGGAAATCGCGGACGAGGCCGATATGGTCGAGATTACGAAGCACCGTCACCATCAGCAGGTCGCCGATGGTGAACCGGTCGCCCTCGAGCCACTCCTTGTCGCCGAGCCATTCCGAGACTCGCCGGAGCTTCAGGCGGGCGAAGTCCTCGGCCCCCTGGCGGCGCAGCTTCGCCCATTCCTGGTCGGCGTAGAAAACGGTGACCGCGAAGAGGTTGTTGATCGCTGGCTCGACGCTGTTGACCGCGGCATACGTCCACTGGATCGCGCGGTAGCGGCCCTGCGGGTCGCGCGGCAGGAGGATCTCGCTCTTCTCGCCGATATATTGGACGATCGCGGCGCTCTCGAAGATCCG
>Ga0207657_10005050_pt1 | contig 13845 bp, 15 predicted proteins | sample KBSC33metaG_FD_184316 | JGI IMG/M metagenome (GOLD analysis project Ga0207657, IMG submission 184316) | Corn rhizosphere microbial communities from Kellogg Biological Station, Michigan, USA - KBS C3-3 metaG (SPAdes) (version 2) | ecosystem: Host-associated > Plants > Roots > Rhizosphere > Soil ... | reverse complement strand
AGCGACATTCATCGCAGGGCCGGTCGCGCGGAACAGCGCCACCGCGATCGGCAGGGTTACGTCGCTGACCTCTTCGCGAATGCCCATCGTCCCTGACGAGGCAAGCATCGCCGGCAGGGAGGCAAGCGACGAGCGGGTCGAGATCGCAACCGCCTGCGGCGCGATTAGCCCGCGCGTAAAGGTCGGCAAGCTGGTCTTTCCGGCGATTGCAGCGAGCGGGTAAGCGGCGACCGTCACGAGGATGCCGATGGCGGAGATGATCGCGATATAATGACCAAGCCCGGCGAACGCCGCGCCCCCGGCCGCTGCGCCGACAGTGAAGGCAAGCGCGAAGACGCCGAGCGGCGCGACCGCAAGCACCCATGCGATGATTACCAGCAAGGCATCCGCGACGGCATCGAACAGCGCGACGACGATTCGGCGCCCGTCGGCCGCGATCCGGGTCAACGCCAATGCGAACAGGACGGAAAAGACGGTGAGTGGCAGGATGTCGCCGTTGTTGGCCGCCGCGAAAACGTTCGGCGGCACTACCCCCTTGAAGAATTCCGCAGCCCCCGGGAGCGGCCCCGACGTCGCCTGTTCGACATTGCCAAGTGCAGCCTGCAGCAGCTGCGCCGTCTCACGCGGCAGGGGGAAGACCGCCGTCAGTCCGAGAGCGGCGAGCGCGCCGAACACAGCCGACGCAGTGCAGATGATTACAATCCACAATACCGAGCGACCGGCGACCCGGCCCGTCTGCGCGGCCTCGGCGCTCCTGGCGATGCCGACGATGAGCAGTGCGACGACGAGCGGGATAACGGTCATCTTGAGCGCGTTCAGCCACAGGGTGCCGACAAACGATGCGACGCCCAGCGCATCGCCGCGTGCCGCTTCACCCAGCTTGCCTGCCAGGATGCCGGCAACGAGGCCCAGGACCAGCGCGGCGAGCGCGTAATAAGCGCGGAAATTCGCGGAGCCGCCGCCGGTGGCGGCTTCGCCCGGACCTTCCGTCAACGCGGCTTCTTGAACAGGAAGATGAAGCGGTCGGTCTTACCCTTGATCGCGGGATCGTGCACCTCGACCTGGTGAGTGTCGGCGGGGTTCCGCAACAGATCGCTGCTCCCGGAGAAAACGAACCCTGCGCGCTTGAAGTCCGCCTTCACGACATTCGGGTCGATCCGGTGATATTTGTCGACTGTCGCGCGCGTATCGCTGTTCGGATTGGCGACGTGGTCGATGACGCCGATGGTCGCTCCGGGTTTCATCGATGCGTAAACGGCCTTGAGGAACGCATTGGGGTCCATCTGCGGGATCTTGTACTTCGCGTTCTGCCAATAGGTGTCGTGATAATTGTCGTTGAGGATCACCCAATCGGCATAGTTTGCCGGCAGGTCCGGCGCCTCGAACGGAGAGGTTACAATCGAGACGTTTGGATGCGAGGCCATGAAGGTCGCGAACGAGGCCTTGCCCTTGTCGCTGTAGAATTGGGACGGCATCCACACCGTCACATGGCCCTTCGGTCCGACCACCGGGGCGGTCATCTCCGCCCAATAAGCGTTGGCGCCGAACAGATCGAGAACGTTCATCCCCGGCTTAAGGCCGAGGAACTTCAGCACCTGCGCCGGCTTTCGCCCTTCGTCGAGCTTGACGTTGTCGGGGTTACGCGACGGCGACGCGACGGCAATGGCGATGCTCGAAGGCGGTGGCGGCGCGGCGGATAGCGGAGCAGCGGCCAGAAGAGCGGAAGCGGCGAACTTGATCAGGCGCATGGGATTTCCCCTTGAGGCTCGTCAATTCCTTTATTGCCCCACTTGAGCGAGCGCCAGTCGTCACGCGCCCGTCGTTGATCGGCGTTCAATTTTCGATCAATGTACCGGAGGGAGTTGGGGTTAAGGAGGGGTATCGCCATGGCCACCGTCATTGCTTCCGGTGCGGACCGCAAAGCCTCGGAGCGCAGATTCTACTCGCGCATGGCGCTGTTCCTCGTGTTTCTCGTACTGCTCGGCTTCGGCCCAAGCTTCTACCTGCGCGGAGTTGTGCCAGCCTATCCGCGGCCGAATCCGACTCTGCCCGCGGCGGTCATCCTTCACGGGAGCGTCTTCACCTTGTGGATGCTGGGCATCGTTGCGCAAACCCAGCTCATCGCCGCCCGCAAACACGCGGTCCACATGCAACTCGGCCAGCTCGTGTTTCTGCTCGCGCTGCTGATGGTCCCGGTGATGTATCTCACCGCCGTATGGCAAGTCGCACGCGCCAATCAGCCGCCCTACACCGACCCGCTGACCTGGACGATCGTCCCGCTAGCCGTAATCATCCCGTTCATGGTGCTGATCAGCCAAGGCTGGGCCAAGCGCCGCGATGTCCAGTCGCACAAACGGCTGATGCTGAGCGCTGCGATCATCACCGTCATGGGTCCGTCGATCGGCCGCATTCCGATCGCGCCGCCGGTGCTGATCGGCGGGACGGTCCAGTTATTGCTCGGACTGCTGCTGTTCGTTCCGCTATTCCTATGGGACCGCAAGACGGTTGGTCACACGCATCCGGCGACCTCGCTCGGCTTTACCATGGCCGCGCTTAGCGTCGCAGTCCCGCTTGCGGTCTTCTGGTTCAACTTGCCTTGGGCGGCAGTAGCCGCGCATCTGCCCGGCGTGGGCACCTAGGCAGCTCGCGCTTTCGCCATTGCTGCAACCAGTTTCAGCGCCTCGTGCGCCGACAGCGCCGCACCTTCCTGCCACAGGCCGACATAGGACAAATGCTCGCCCGCGAACGCGATCGGGCCTTCGGGCTTGAGCAGCTCCAGATAGCGCGCGCCACGCGCGACGCCGGGCGGTGAATCGTCGAAGTCTGCGCCGATTGCGCCAACGCCTTCCGACCACGGCACCTGCCCCCAGGAGACGCTGACGCCCTTGCCCAGCAAATGCGAACGGCCGGGGTGCAGCGCCTCCATCGAATCGCGGCTGACGCGCAAGCGCTCGTCATTGCTCAGCGCGGCAAATTTGCCGAGGTCTTCGCCCCGCATCCATCCCGCAACATAAGCGGCGACCACTATGCCTTTCGCGCTGCCGAACCGGTCCGAGGGATAAATCACGTTTTCGTTGAGGCGGTCGGTCCAGGCAAGGCCGCCGTAGACGTCGTTGTCGGTCTCCCAGAAGCGCGGTCCTTCGAATGCAACCTTGCTGCTCTTGAGATACTGAATGTCCTTGAGCGCGGCTTTCTTGGCCGCGGAGAAATCATTGGGGATGCGCTCCAGCAACGGCGCAGGCAGCGTCACGACGGCGTAATCCGCCTCTGTCGCCTGCCCATTGTGCTCGATGCGAACCCTGTCGCCCACGCGCCGAATGCCCGTGACCGGAGCATTCAGCAGGACCAGCGGCTTCACCTGTTCGTAAAGCGCATGCGCGATCCGATCCATGCCGCCGACGGGCTGAAGCAAGGTCGCCTGCATGACGTTGATCGTGTCGAATACGTGGGGCAGATTGAGCTGGCCGGCCAACAGGACTTCGGACAGCGGCAGGGGCTTGAGCGGCTGCGCATATTGCGCATAGCCGCCGGGCTCGACCGCAAATCCGCTCCTGCCGTCCGGCTCGTACGCGCCTTTCGCGTTGAGTGACGCATAGCCATTGAGGAAACCGCGCAGCTGGTCGAGTTCGGCGCGCGGCACGTCCTGATCGAGCGCGCGGCGGTCGATGGCCTTGGCCAGCAGCTCGCCGATATGGCCGCGCACGTCCATCGCCATCTGCCGGTCGGTGTGGACCTTGCCGTTGAAATCCCAGCCGGCATTCCGGTTGACGTTGACGAACGGCTCGAGCGCGACGCCGAGCTTGCGCGCATAGCCTATGATGACTCGGTGAGTGGAGGGCAGCCGCGCCGGCCCGGCGTTGAAATACAGCCCGGGATCGAAGCTCGCGACCTGATCGGGGCGGCCCATCTGGACGATCCGGTCACCGCCGCGAACGGTCCACGATCGGCCCCCGACGCGATTGCGGGCCTCAATGACCGTGACCTTGTAGCCGGCGCGTTGCAGCTCATAGGCGGAGACGAGACCGGCGATGCCGGCGCCAAGCACCACCACCGAGCGGCCGTTGCCGCTACTCGGCGGAAGTTGGAAGTTCTCGGCTCCTGCCGCGGTCGGCAGCGCAAGCCCGAGCGTTTCCATCGCCATGTAGGCGGCGCCCAAGCCCCCTGCCCGCCCGATCTGCTCGAGCAGCGCCCGTCGCGTCAGTGCCATCGACTCACCCCCTCATCGCCACCGCCCGCGGCAAGGTGACAGCAATTTGCGGTCGGCGCCCGTCAATTTTCGAACGACCAGGCGCATCGGCTTGCGTCCTCGCGCGTTCGTGCACCGAACCATTCCCAAAGGAGACAGAAATGGCCGACCATTCCGAGACAATCAGCACGCTCAATACCCTGATCGCGACGACCATCGACAGCATCACCGGTTATGAGGACAGTGCACAGAACATCGATAATCAGCGGCTGCGCGAGATCTTCCGTCAGCGCGCCGATGACCGGCAACAAGTCGTCGAACAGCTACGCTCCGAAGTCCGCCGCCTGGGCGGCGATCCCGAAGACGGCGGCTCCTTCCTCGGCAAGGCGCACCAGCGCTTCGAGGACCTCAAGGCGGCAGTCACCGGCCGCGACGAAAAAGCGATCATCAACGAGGTTGAGCGCGGCGAGGATTATCTCAAGGAGAAATGGCAGGCCGCGCTGCAGAGCGGCGCGCTCGATGGCGAAAGCCATGACGTGGTCGAGCGCTGCTATCAGTCGATCAAATCAGGCCACGACCAGATGAGCCAGCTCAAGCATGGCATGGAAACGCCGTCCCACAGCTAGGCATCTGAACAAACTGACCACACCACCCCGTAAAGGGGTGGGGCGCGGGGCGATCCTCAGGCCAGCGGGATCGCCCCGCTTGGTCTTCGGCTCAATAGCCCATCAGCGCGAGCACTTCCCGGCGGCTGCGCTCGTCCTCGCGGAAGGTGCCCATCATACGGCTGGTAGTCATCATCACACCGGGCGTGCGGACGCCGCGCGCGGTCATGCATGCATGGCTGGCTTCAATCACCACTGCGACGCCTTTCGGCTGAAGCTGCTCCCAGATTGCATCGGCAACTTCCGCGGTCAGCCGCTCCTGCACCTGCAGGCGTGAAGCGAACCCATTCAGCACTCGGGCGAGCTTGCTGATCCCGACCACGCGGTTGTTGGGCAAATAAGCAATCGCTGCCTTGCCGATGATCGGCGCCATGTGATGCTCGCAGTGAGACTGGAACGGGATGTCTTTCAGCAGCACAATCTCGTCATAGCCGCCAACCTCCTCGAAGGTGCGGCTAAGGTGGTGCGAGGGGTCTTCCCCATAGCCGCGCGCATATTCCTTCCATGCGCGTGCGACGCGCCGCGGCGTGTCGAGCAGGCCCTCGCGCTCCGGGTCGTCGCCGGCCCAGCGGATCAGCGTGCGAACGGCGTCGGTGACTTCATCGGGAACGTCGAACGACGGCTCGGCTTCGACGAGGTCGCCGTCTTCCGGATCACCGTTCATGCGCCGATCTCCCGCTCGATGTCGTCTGCCACCGCCGCGGCCTGCTCGCGAATGTCCGGCACGGCGATAATCTCCCAATAACGGCCCTTGGTCAGTGGCCCCATCGCCCATAGATGCTCGCCGGCCCGGCAGGTTCCGCTGATGTCGAGGCCGATGCCGAGATGGTCGGGCTTCACCTGTCCCGCGTCGAGCAGGCTGCGAAGCAGCGGGTCCTTCGACCGCTCGATCGAATGCAACGGCCCGGTGCAGTTGAACGCATAGGCAAAGCTCGCGCGCTGGGGCTCGGCAGCGCCGCGGCGACGAAACTCGACCTCGAGCCCCCCGCCGGCATTTCGCGCCGAGAGGATGCGGCCCGCGACGATCTCGAGCCGATCCTCGGCAACCATCCGCGCCACCGTCGCCGCAACTTCGGGAGCAATACGGTGGCGGTGTACGTCCCACCACGGCCGCGCGTGGCGAAGGAAGCGACGCTGTTCATCGCCATCGAGGCCTTGCCACAGCGCATGGCTATGCGGTCTCAGGCTGTCGATGGCGGCGCGCCACCCGACCTTCGCGCCGCGCTTGCGCAGCCAGCGCAACAGGTCGCCAAGCCCACGTGGCAACTCGTCAGCTTTTACCGGAGACGGATCGAAATCGGCGTGGCCGCGCGGCGCCAGGCCGCGGCGGGACAAAGCGACGATCTTGCCCTGGTGACCAGCCGCATCGAGCGAAAGGACCAGGTCGACCATGGTCAAGCCAGTCCCTACCAGCAGCGCGTTCTCGCCGGTTGATGCAAGCTCCTCGACTGCCGCGCGGGCAATGGCGCCCCACGGGTTGCCGATGAACCGCGCGCCGGCATTTCGGAATGCGCCCAGCGCTTCCGGTTCCTGGTTGCCGACTGCCAGCACCAAAGCGATCGCCTCGATTGTCGACCCATCGTCGAGCGCGATGCGCCAGTCTCCATTTGTGCGGCTGCCGGCGACCGCGGTCCGTTCGACAGGCTGGACGCAGCCAGAACTTACCGCCTGGTCGAGAATTCCGTGGAGGTAAGTCGCGAAGAACCGGCGCTGCGCGAAGCCGCCGGGCTCGCCGCCTTCCGCAGCGTAAGCGCGGGCAAAATGGTCCGGCTCACCGGCCAGCGCGCTCATCCCTTCGGCGCGAACGTTGAGGAGGTGCGCCGGTTCGGTGGTCGAATAGGCAACGCCTCGGCCCATTCGGCCGCTGCCGTCGATAAGGACGGAGTGGATGCCGCGGCGCGCGAGCTGGGCGGCCAGGATCGTGCCCGATGCGCCGCCCCCAACAATCGCGACCGGCCCGCGGTCAGATTTCATAATCGGGCCAGCTGTTGGGATCCGCCGCGCCTGCCTTGCGCGACTGGATATGCTCGTAAATCCGCGCCACGGTCTTCCCGGCTGTGTCGGTGAAGAGGCCCGGGACGATCGCATGGACCATCGCCGCGCAGCCGGCCCCGATCAGCTCCGTGCCGATCTTGATGGCGCCGACACCGTGGCTTGCCCAGCTCATGCCGAGGGACCGCGGATGCTCACGGAATAACCGGTCGGTCATTCCTGGTTGCTGTCCTGACCTCTGGTGCGTCCCCATCCCTCGCCCTTCATCGATGCGTGGTGACCCCGGCGCGATTCGAACGCGCGGCCCTCAGATTAGGAATCTGATGCTCTATCCTGCTGAGCTACGGGGTCCGACGTCCGAATAGGGGCAGGAGCCGCGCCAATCAATTCACCTGGTTCGGCGGAGTCACAGGCAGTGGCAAGGGCGCTACCGGCACGCCCTCGTCGAGAAGGGATTTGGCCTGCTCGAGGGTGGCATTGCCATGGACCTGAGCGGTTTCGATTTCCCCGCTGTGCATCGCACGCGCCGTATCGGTGAACTCGTCTCCAACCCATCGGGACTTCTTGAGCAATTCTGCCTGCAGCGCGGCCAGTCGGGCTATCGGTTGGTCCGAGCCCTTGCGCGGCAGGCGCGGCGCCATCGGCGCCTTGTCGACATTCGCCGACAGGCACACCGGGCATTGGACGAGGCCTGCACTGCGCTGCTCGTCGAAATCCGCGCCGGACCGGAACCAGGCTTCAAACCTCTCGCCGCCGTCACGGCATTGGAGATCGAACACGATCATAAGGTCACCGGGTCGGGGATGGGCCGCCGGTGCGTAAGCGCGGGTATGCGCGATCGCACGTCGGAGATGCGCTTGAGGTCGATGTCAGCGAAGCCAACGGCCGGCTGCTCGCCCATGTCCAGCAGGACCTCGCCCCAGGGATCGACGACCAGGCTGTGCCCGAAGGTGTTGCGGCCGTCTTCATGATGACCGACCTGCGCCGCGGCGATCACGAACAGCCCGGCCTCAATGGCTCGCGCGCGAAGTAACACGTGCCAGTGCGCCTTGCCGGTGGGTACGGTGAATGCGGCCGGAACTGCGATCAGGTCGGCGTCGCCTTCCGCGAGCCGCGCGAACAGTCCCGGAAACCGCAGGTCGTAGCAGATGGTGAGGCCCAGCTTGCCGACGGGCGTGCCGTTGACCAGCACGACGCCAGTGCCTGCCGAATAGACATTCGACTCGCGCCAGCTCTCACCCGTGGGAAGGTCGACATCGAACAAATGGAGTTTGTCGTAGGTCGCGCGGACCTCGCCCTCCCGGTCGATGACGAACGCGCGGTTGGCGACCTTGCCATCATCCACCAGCACGGCCAGCGAGCCGATGTGCAGCCAGATACGGTGGCGCGCGGCCGCTTCGCGAGCCTCGGCGAGCACGCGATCTTCATCCTGTGGCCGCAAGGCCTTCGCTGCGCGGGCTGCATCGCGGTCGAGCAAGCCGGACATTTCCGGCGTGAACAGCATCTCGGCTCCGCCTGCCGCCGCCCGTTCGATCGCGTCCGTCAGCGCTCCGGCATTCACCGCCGGGTCGATTCCGGTGTTCGACTGAAAAAGAGCGACGCGGGTCATCGGCTCAAGCCATAATCAGCGAGTCGAGCTTGCCGTCGCGATCGAGCGCCATCAGGTCGTCGCAACCGCCCACATGCCGTTCGCCAATGAAGATCTGAGGCACCGTCGTGCGTCCGCCAGCGCGCTGCACCATGGTCTCCTTGTCCGCTCCGCCGAAGTCGACGGAGATTTCTCTGAACGACACCCCCTTGGACTCGAGCAACATCTTCGCCCGCCAGCAATATGGGCAGAATGTCTTTGTGTAGATTTCAACCTGCGGCACGAACCATCCTTCCGTCCCCAACTTAAGCATGGCGCTCAACGCATCAACTGCGAAGGCTTCACCACCCGCGCCCAGCTGACCAGCTCAACCCGCGCCGCGCCGGCGCGCTTCAAGGTTCGGGCACAAGCTTCGGCGGTACTTCCCGTAGTCAGCACGTCATCAACGAGGATGATGGTTTTCCCTTCCACAGCCGCTTTGTCGCGAACCTGGAAGGCCCCCGCGACCGTCTTGCGCCGCTGCAGCGGGCTCATGCCTTTGAGCGGGGGAGTTCGGCGGGTTCGCTTCAACGCTAGTGGATGGGTGGCAATCCCCAGGCGGCGCGACAGCTCATGCGCGACCAGCGCCGATTGATTGAATCCGCGGCTCCACAGGCGCGTACGATGCAGCGGCACCGGCACCAGCAGGCGCTCGCCCTCGCCGCTCACCAATGGCGCCATGTAGCGCGCCATGGTCCGCGCCACAGCTACCTTGCGGCCGTATTTGAGGCGAATTGCGAGGCCTCGCGACAGCTCGTCGTACGCGACCGCAGCGCGGCTGCGGGCAATCCGCGGTGGGCGGGCAAGGCATATGCCGCAAGATGTCTGCTCCGTTGCCTGGAGCGGCAATCCGCAAGTCACGCAGCCTGAATTGCCGAGGAATTCGACTTGTCGCCAGCACTCAGGGCAGAAACTGTGCACGTCGGCAACGATCGTGCCACACCCGGCGCAGCGCGGCGGAAGCGCGAAGTCGAGAGCCCAGCGGGCAGCTGTGCGAAGCGCGGCCATTGCTCCTTGTCGCGTGCGGCCGGCCAGCGCACAAGCGCCCCCATGCCGAACCTTTTCGATATGCAGCTGCGTGCCGCGCGGCGCGATCGTGCCGCGCGCACCGGGCCGGCGCTGTTCCTTCTGGAAAGGGCTTTCGAGGATTGCATCGAGCGGATCGCGCTGCATGACCGGCGCTTCGAGAAAGCTTTGCTGATCGGATGCCCTGATCCGTCATGGCCCAAGAGTCTTCAACCGGTCAGTGACGCGATCGTTGTGCGCGACCCCGGCGCGCTGTTCGCGGCAGGCGCCCACGGCGAGATAATCTGTGAAGACGCGTGGATGCCGCAGAAAGCAGCGTTCGACCTGGCGATTGCGATCGGGACACTCGACAGCGTCAACGACCTGCCGCTCGCACTGCGCCTGATCCGGCACGGGATGCGCGGCGGAGGGCTGTTCATCGGCGCCTTGTCGGGCGGCGAAACCGTCCCCCAGCTACGCGCCGCGATGCGCGCCGCCGACGCCAGCAGCGGGGCGGCTGCCCCCCACGTCCATCCCCGCATCGAGCCCGCGGCGCTCGCGCCGCTGTTATCGGAGGCGGGCTTCGCTCATCCCGTGGTCGATATCGATCGGGTACCCGTATCCTATACGACGCTCGACCGGCTCGTCGCAGATCTCCGCGCCATGGCGGGGACGAACATCCTCTCCAGTCGGCCACGCTTTATGGGCCGAGCTGCTCGCGCAGCCGCCGCCTATGCGTTCGCCCAGGCCGGCAACGGTGACAGGACGGTTGAGACGTTCGAAGTGCTCCATTTCGCCGCCTGGGTTCCGGCAGAGGGCTGAAGCCGCATTAACCCTGATGCTGGGAAGAGTTGTTAACCCTGCCCAAGGTAAACCGGTCGCGTGGACCTGGACCAGAGGAGGGTGGCGTGATCGCTATCCGAACGATTTTGCGCATGCTTCGCGCCGACCAGCGTGGAGCGACTGCGATCGAATATGGCTTGATCGCCGCACTCATCGTGATCGCGATGATGGCGGGGCTCGAGTCAATGGGCGGCGGCGTCGGCGGTATGTGGGGCAGGATCGGAAGCTCCGCGAACAACTATATGCCAAGCTGAGCCAATCGGCAGTGCGGTAGTCAGGCGCGTCGCGTTCCGTAGACTACCAGCTTCACTCTCTGGCCCGCTCGAAGCACGCTGTTTGCGGCAAGTCCGTTCAGCGACAGGAATCGCTCGAGCCTGAAGTCGCGATAGGCCATTTGGCTAGCAAGCGACTGAACCGTGTCGCCAGGCCTGACGGTCTGGACATGAATGACTCGCGGCCGGATCGCCGCCGCCTCGGCCGCCGTAATACGGCGCAGTGAATTGATCATCGGCGCGAACGGGCCGACGCCATACCCGCCCGGTGTCAGCATCACGAAATAGTAAATCCGTTGCGGCGACCACTGGTAGGCCGCGACACTCGCATCGATCAGACCGGAATCGGTGTTGACCCGCGCGGTTGTCACGGCCGCGGGCATGCCGTTGATGGTGAGATGCTGCGGCGGCGGGACGGGAATATTGCTTTCGTCGCGCGTGAGCTGCCGGAACGCCAGCAGGATCGCATTGTCGAGCGTGCCGGTGAACTGTCCGCCGCGGAACTGCGCCTTTCCCGCCGAACCGGAAATGGTCACCGCATCGGTGCCGTTCGACATCAGGTAGCCTTGCGGGACGCTGAACTGAATGCGCAGGTCCGGATGGGTGAAAGTCGGCCCTTCGATCACGCCCTGGGCGGGGTCGTCGTCGACGTAGACGCCCTCAAGCGCGTTCAGAAACTGGTCTCGGTTCCTCACCCCAGTGCCAAGTCGACCGGTTGCGCGGGCCTCTGCGAGTGCGCGCTGCATGCGGTTTTCGCTCAGCGGATGGGTACTTGCCCACTCCGGCGTTTGGCGGTTGGTCCGGCCTTGAACGCGACCTTCCAAAGCGCTTTCGCGGCTCAGCGCAGCAAGAACTCCTGCGCCGCCTGCCGGATCGTATCCCGCGGCGATAAGGTAGCCGAGGCTGAGCGTATCCGCCTGATATTCCTGTTCGCGCGAGAAGCTTAGCTGGTCGAGCCGTGCCCGCGCCGTCAGAACGTCCGTGATCCCAGGCCCGAAGATCGCACCGACGATCTCTCCGAAGACGCCCAACGGATTGCGCTGCGCATATCGCTCGCGGATATGGGCGTGGTTCGCGGCTATGTGGCCAACTTCATGGCCAATCGCGAAGGCAAGCTGGGACTCGTCGTCCATCAGCCCCATCAATTGGCGCGTCACATAGACATAACCGCCGGGCACCGAAAACGCATTGGCAACGGCCGAGTTGAGGGTCGTGAAGTGGAGTGCCTGCCCGGGGTTGGCGACGCCCGAATACGCCCCGACGCGGTGCCCGACGGCGGCGACGTACGCCGCGCGTGGACCAGTCTCCGCACCACCGAGCTCCTGCACGAGCTCGGCATGGTAGCGCTGCGCCTCGGCGACATCCTGACGATCGAGTATCCGCAGGCGTTGCGCGACGGCCGGCGCGAGCGCCGCGCTCGAAAGGGCGATCAGCAATACGGTCTTACGCATGAGAGATACATTCTCCCGTTTTCGAGCGAATTAAGCGCGTCGATTTTGAACGGGGAATGACTGCGAGCGGTTCCGCTCAGCCGATCGCCAGGAACTTCGCACGGCGCTGCGCCCGCAACTCGTCCGGACCGAGCCGGCTGCAGCCGTCCAGCTCCTCGATGAGAGCGCCCTTCAGAGCCCCGATGGCCGCGTCGGGATCGCGTTGGGCACCCCCGAGGGGTTCATTGACGATGCGGTCGACGACGCCGAGGGCCTGGAGGTCTGCGGCAGTGATCTTCATCGCCTCGGCTGCGTCGGCGGCCTTGTCGGCCGTCCGCCACAGGATCGACGCACAGCCCTCCGGCGAGATGACCGAATAAACCGCATGTTCGAACATCAGCACGCGGTTCGCCGTGGCGATTGCGACGGCACCGCCCGAGCCCCCCTCACCCACGATCACGGCAATGATCGGCACGCCGAGCGCGAGGCATTCCTCGGTCGAACGCGCGATCGCTTCCGCCTGCCCGCGTTCCTCCGCCTGCACACCCGGAAACGCGCCGGGCGTGTCGACCAGCGACACCACCGGGATGCCGAACTGGTTTGCGAGCCGCATCAGCCGGATCGCCTTGCGATAACCTTCCGGCTTCGCCATCCCGAAATTGTGCCTAAGGCGTGACGCCGTGTCGTCGCCTTTCTCATGGCCCAGCAACATCACGCGCTGATCACCGATGCGCGCCAATCCGCCGATGATCGCGGGATCGTCCGCGAACGCACGATCCCCGGCAAGCGGCACGAAGTCATCCGCAATGCCCGCGACATAATCCTTGAAATGGGGTCGGTCCGGATGCCGGGCGACCTGCGCCTTCTGCCACGGCGTGAGCTTGGCATAGGTATCGCGCAGCAGCTTGTTCGACTTGGTCTCGAGCCTGGAGACCTCGGCATCGATATCGATGTCGTCCGAACTGTTGGCAGTTTCGCGCAGTTCGGCGACACGGGTCTCAAGCTCGGCGATCGGCTTCTCGAAATCGAGGTAATTGGTCATTGGCGCGGCGGGTAAGCGGGACTTGCGAGACCGTCAACGACCGCGCGTGGCGAGCGGGTGGCGCGAATTCACCAGTTCGACGAGCCGCGCGCTATCGACGTGGGTATAAATCTGCGTCGTGGCGATATCGGCGTGGCCGAGCAGGGACTGAAGCACGCGCAGATCCGCCCCGCCCGACAACAAATGCGTAGCGAACGCGTGACGAAGGACATGCGGGCTCACCCTCTCGGGCGCGATACCGGCGTCCGCGGCCATCGCTCGGACGATCTGGAACAAGCGTACGCGGCTGAGGTGCGCCTTGCCGCTGGGGAACAGCCATGGCCGGCCGCCCGGAGCGAGCTCATTCCACTTCGCAACCGCCGCTTGAGCACGCGATGAGATCGGTACCAATCGCTCCTTCGAGCCTTTGCCCCGAACCATCAGGAATGGCTGCCCCGGACGAACAGCCCCGCGCGGCAGGCTGACGAGCTCTGTCGCGCGCAACCCCGAGCCGTACAGCAATTCAAGCAGCGCGAGGTTGCGCACCGCCGCCAGTTCGCCGCTTGCCGCCCGGTCCTCCGCCGCTTCGAACATGCGGCCAACCTCAGGCGCATCAAGGATTCGCGGCAGAGGGCGCTCCAGCCGCGGCCGGGGCAGCGTGGCAGAGGGATCGTCCGACCGCAGTCCGTCTTCGACGAGGAAGCCAAAGAAGCGTCTAAGCGCCGCCGAGCGCCGCGCGAGAGTCGAGGGCGCAAGCTCCGTCCACTGTCCGCCGAGGCGCGCCAGGTCATCGGAGGAGGCCGA
>Ga0207657_10005049_pt1 | contig 13846 bp, 13 predicted proteins | sample KBSC33metaG_FD_184316 | JGI IMG/M metagenome (GOLD analysis project Ga0207657, IMG submission 184316) | Corn rhizosphere microbial communities from Kellogg Biological Station, Michigan, USA - KBS C3-3 metaG (SPAdes) (version 2) | ecosystem: Host-associated > Plants > Roots > Rhizosphere > Soil ... | reverse complement strand
ATGTTTGGCTGCGTATTTTACCTTCGCCTGTAGCACCAGCGAGTCAGCAAGTAGACGCCCCTTCCACGGGACTACAGATGCGCGCACGACCGAGAAAATTGATATTGATTTTTCTGATTTGCGTGTCTAACGTAAGTTTCACATTACCCATTTGCGGCTGCTGATCACTCGTATTGGTACGTGTGCGACCTTGACCGTTGTAGGCGATGTACTTGGGGGACTCATCCGTCAAATTCGATTTGATGGTCAAGTATGCAGGGAACGGTCCGTGGGTAAAGATGATCTCCTCATCAGTGTCTGGCTTGAGGTTGTTATTGCGATCGACGAAAATCACCCACCCCTTTCCCCAGTCAGTTCCATCCTCGGCAGGTACCAGATCCACGCGCATATTGCGCCGAATCGCCTCTGAACGCGCCAGATTGAGCGCAGCAAGAAAATCCCTGGCGGCAGTCTGGATCTCCTGATTCTTGATGATGCCTGAAAAGCTTGGCATGCCAACCGCCAGAAGAATGGCCGCGATCGCCAAGGTCACCATCAGTTCGACAAGCGTAAAGCCAGCGTGCGCTTTTGACAGGCCAGCAAAATGCATGGCCCCCATGTTATTTCCAGCAGTTGTCACTGTCTGCCCCCTTGACACCAGTACTGGTAATCGTCAGGCTGCCGCAAGACGGGTCCTTGAAACCGGCATCGACCTTCGACGTGCCTGGCTTGGCAGTCAACCGGACGCAGCTCTTGATCGATTCCCCCTGACACGCCTCGCCGACAATTTCATAAGCGCTCGATCCCGCAGTATCTCCCGAATACCATTTGAATCTCTTTTCGTCTTCATCTGTCGAATTCGAAGAAAAGGCAATGTAGCTGCCCCGCTGCGAGTAAAAGCGCTCTTGCTGCTGGAGAAGTTGCATCAACGCGGCCTTGCCTTCCGCACGCTTGGCCTTACGTACATGATCAATGTATGAAGGGTAGGCTATCCCCGCCAAGATCGCGACGATTGCTACCGTGACCATCAGTTCGATCAGTGTAAATCCGGAACGGGATGACGTTTTCACTACTGGCCTTCCTTGTTCTTGTCAAACAGCCGCTTCAATTCCAGCCAATTGAGTATCTCGCGCCAACTAAAACGCCCTGCAGGCAAAATAGATTCCTGAATACTATTCTCGGCTTGTGCAGCAACACCCTTGCTGCCTCCGGTCCCGAAATTGAAGACAGTATGCGCCTTTTTCACGATGCGGCGTCCAATCGAATTCCTGTCGCCGATGCTAACGTCGGTTTCCAGGGGCACCGGTGAACTCAGCATGCCAACCTGCGATAGCTGACCGGTCAATGCACCATCGGGTACAAGACCTGACAAGGTATTCAGCATATAAGACCGGCCACCGCCGGCTGCGCAAGGATCCCCGCTTGGTATGAGGCTGTTGAAGTACAAGACACCATCCACGACAACCGCATTGGTTACGCTGCGTTCACCAGTATTTTCAGAATTGATGAAATCGAAATACCAGCCCTTCTTTTCGTTGTCATCCAAACCATAGGTAAATACATCGCCAGTGATGCTGATTGCATTCCCGCTGGCAGTGCTCAAGCTGCGCGCTGCCAACTCCTTGCGGCCCGAAACACTGTATTGCACGGCCGTCGTATCGTAGATGCCATAGAAAGACTGACGCTTGAAGCTGCCGCTTGCCGCATCGGCATCTTCCAGGAACTTGCCGGTACCGAACAGCACCACGAATCCCCCGCCCGGCGCAAACACGACTCGAGGCTGCATTGTGATTGGTTGCCGCACATCGTTTTGATCCCGCGCGACGAATAATGGCTTATCGGAGGCAAGCGCTTCTGTCCATGGCGCATCGCCAGTGAAATTGAAGCGCCACAAGTTACCTTGCAGGTCTCCCGCATAAGCAAAGCGCACAGCACCGTTCGCACCCAATGCAAGAGATGGCGCAGCCAGGCCGTTTGGCAAGGCAGGGTCCTTCGACGGTGTTCTGAACTTGAAATAATTGACGCCAAGTTTCCACGGCTGAGATGCAGGCTTATCGAGGGACAACAGAAACAGGGCACCGGCCGCATCGGCATTGAACTTCCCTTCTCCATCATTCCGATAATTGTCCCAGCCGCTGGAAACGACGACAAAATATTTGTACTCGGCGGCGCCATTCTTAAGCCCTGTCCGAAATTTCGCCATGACCGGCAGCCCTGTCATGTTCCCCATGTCCGGATCATCGGCATCAGTAAATTCGAAGATCACGCCAAGTCCCCCTTCGAATGAGGAAGGCTGTGTCACGTCAAGAGCGAAAACACCTTGTGCGCCACCCATGCCCGACACCAGAACCGTTTTCCATTGTTCTCCGACTCGCGCTTCCGCCACGCTGATCCCGCCGTCCACGTAAGGACGATGCTGATACCCGGGCCATGTAAGTTCGGGCAAGTCTCGCATCAGCACATTCGGAACATAAGCAAAAAGCTCCTTTCCGTTGTCGGCATTGAAGGCATGCAGCATGCCATCATTGGCCCCGACATATACTGCCTTGGTCCTGTTCTTGTTTGTCTCGTAGAACTGTTGGTAGCCTTCGCCCTGGACACGCAACGAGGGCGTACCGACATATACGGGATTGCTGTTGATGATGTCGCCCAGCACACGGTCACGCGCGCGAAAGATTCCCCCCGGCTTGCCCGACTCATCGCTGCGCTCGCCACGCAGATAAGCAAGCCGTTTCTCACCAAGCCCATCGTTCTGGCCCGATTCAGGCGAGGTATTCAAGTAGGATTTCTGTGTGTCACTAAGTTTGTCCCACTTGAACTCGATAGTGGCAAGAAACTTGTCGGCATTTTGTTTCGCCGTGTAGATGCTGCGCGCCGCCGGCAGAGGATTGGGCGGAACCTCCTGATTGCCATTGGTGCCAGTCAATATCAAACCTGCATCCCACTGAGGAATCTTCGCAATCTGGACGGTCGAGCTGTTGACCAGCGACAGAGCGAGCTTTTTCAGGCTGCCACCCCATCTTGATGAATCGAAGCCCGGCTGATACACAAAAACACCATCTGTCGTAGTGACTCTGCTGTTCGACAGAGAGACCCCGGAAATGCTGCCGCTAGCCGCTCCCATGGCATCGAAGGCTTTGTGAATGGCTTTAATCAATTCGCTCGGCTGGCCGGCAAGAAAGTAATTGGATGGCACGCTGCCATCGTTGCTCCACTCCGCCGTACTGGATGTGACCTGCGTAATACCATCGGCAGACAAGGTGATGAATGGATTTCCGTCGCCGTTGATATCGTTGAATCCGCCATATTTCGCTGCAAGGTATAGCTGGCTGTTACGTGGCTTGATCGTTCGAATATTGCCATCAATGAGGCCATTGCCACCTTCATCGACATCGATGGAAAAGGTTTTGACTCGGGTCGGCTTGTCCGTACGAATGTCGTTAACGTTGGCCCAGTACGCCAAGCCGGCCATGTAGTAGGTACCGTGGCCGCCCGCTCCTGTATCTTTCTTGTCGAGATCGGTCAGTGCGGAATTTTTCGCCGGATTGGTATAGATGCCACTGGGGTCGGTTTCCATCTCCCCCACTTTTTTACTCCAGATACGTACATCGAGTTCCGGCGTTTTCCCTGCCACTTCCGGCTCCACTGCGCGTTTGTTGTCATAGGCATCAATGCCGTTGCCGTAGGTTGTGCGATCGTTTCCAGGAATATAGCGGTCCCAGTGTGTGTTGACATCGGCGATCGTCAGGATGTAATTCTTTTGGCACGAAGCGATGACAGGATCGGTCCCGCTTCCGTACACCGGGAATCCGTCTTTCATGGCTTCCGTCATGCCCGCTGTCGCATCTGGGGTTGGAGCCTTCCCCTGCAGGTAGCGAATACCTTCGTAGTAGAGTTCGCTGACCGGATCGTATTCCTTGTAAATGCCCGAACGACCGAATTTGTTCAAATAATTGATGACGCCGCTGTTGATTGTCGTGCTATTGCGATTGTCCGGGTCTTCAGGATTCGAATAAAACACGCCTGTTTCCGGGTCCCATTCCAGTTTATCGTTTGATTTTTCGAGAAAATCCGGAGCCTCGATTTTCTTCGGGCCGACGTCCTTCATTGGCGCACGCAACACGCCGCCATAACGTTTTGGCGAACCATCCAGCAGATACCCCATGGCTGCAAGGCGCAGCTTATCGGCTCGGCGCTGAATCTCGCCAACAGGCTTGTAACCATTGCCATATTTCTGGCAGAGATCGGTTCTGGCCGGGCCTTCTGACGCATCGCACACTTTGACGCGCACGAGGTATTCGCCGAGCTTCTTGTCGACCGCCTCGACAGATGGATTCCCGGCACCATCATATTTTGAGGTGCAGTAGCTATCTGCCTTCTTGCTGTCTTCGCTATTGTTGCCGGCAAGCCCGCTGCTGGTATTACTGAACAGGATACGATTGCGGCAGGAAACGACATACAGGGTCGTCACATTGAAGGGAGTGACTTTGCCTGGCGCACTGACATTGCTGCCGCCCGTTACAACACGGCGTGGAAAATACGTGCTATGTGCGTAAAAGTTATTGCTCTCGCCGCTCTTGATCACTGCACGCTGCAGCACGGTGGCTCCAGGCTGATCAATGATCCTGTCGCCACCCGTCAATGCATAACGCAACATATCGATAGCCGACGAGGCAGCCCAATTCATGAAATTGCCACTGAATGTCTTGCCGTCACATTCATGCGTCGTCGCATCTGCATTACCGGCGATTTCGAAATAGGCATCGTCACTGACATTTCGATTACCGCCATGATAGCTATAGCATTTGGCCGGATTGAAATAGCCTACGTATTCGTAGCTACGGTTGTAAGTACCATTGTCCCCACGGTATGCCACGCCAACGGTGGGAAATTCGACTGACAGGCTGAGCAGCACGTTGGGGTGAACATTAGCCTGGCCGCTGTACAGCGGTACGGTTGCCATCTTTACTTCCGGGTTCTGCACCTGGGCACTCGATATACCGGCAGCCCCCATCCACGAATACGCCATGACAGCAGCGAGCCATTTCCTGTTCACCTGCTCTCCTTCCGGTAGAAAGTCTGCAGTGCCACCTGTGTGGTCGGCAGCATTCCGAAACCGACAGCAGTGACACGGTAGAAAAATGTCATGTCATCCATGCTTGCCCCCTCGCCATCCTTGTTGTACATCATCCGTTCAATGATGTAGCGCGGTGGTTTGGCGGGAAGCAGTCCTTGGCCTGTCTGGAATCCCTGGCCGGTAAAGCGACCATAGGGCACGCTCTTGGCGTTGTCCGATTCGTCGGTAAAGTCGACGCTTTGCCATACTGGCGCCGCTCCTTCCTCGCTACGCTGGCACAGGCCCTGAAATGGATTGTTCGAACCAGCGCCGCATCCTGCGACGAATCCTTCAGCATAGTCTTTGCCGAATAGCGCACTACGCGACTTGCTCTTGTCGGGCGATTCTTCGATATCGAGTTCCGCATCCATCAATGCAGCTTCCGCGGCCTGCAACGCAATCTGACGATCTCGATCGTTGCGTGATGCCTTTTCTGACTGAAGCGCAATGCCGGCAGCGGATATGCTCAGCACCAGCACCGCGACCAGCATCAATAGCGATACGATCAGCGAAGCTCCATCCTGGGAGCCCCGCACAAAGCGGCGTATCGGTTTCATGTCACGCTCCCGGAGGAGCGATTGCGCAACTGGATGGTTGTTGCAAACACTCGGCGCATGCGATTCCTGACCGCGCTGCCAAGGTCGGTCTCCTTGATTGTCGTACCCGCATCATCCGTTCCATGAGAAGCGGCATAATCTTTTCCAAACAAATCGTATTGCACCTTCTGCGCGTCTCCCCGCGTGCCTCGCTCGCCACGCAGCAGCAATGCAATCTTGAGCAACACGACCTTTTTCCAGTAGGTCTTGCGGTTCTTGTCTCGCTGCTTGGCCTCGGCGTTCGCACCTTCCAGCACGAGCGCATCGTCGAGCGCCTTGATTTCGGTAGCAGTCACCAACTGGTTCGCCAGCCCGTCGCCGTCAGTATCCAAGCCATACAACACCTGAAACGATTCGACACCACGGGCAATAGCTTGAGCTGTCCAACCTTTGTCTCCAGAATATTTGCAATAGAGTTCGGGTTCGCCAGATGCGCTCTCGGCGACGTAATAGATGCTCCAGCCACGATCGTCTTCGGCGCTGTTTTGCGACACAGCCGCCGGAACACTGAAGCCGGCACAGTTGACGATCGTGCCGTCACCTGCGGGTTGCGGTCCGGAGCCAAAAAACCGTACGGCGAGGACATCGCTACCGTTGATCGACTTGGAGACCGGTGTCTGCATGCCGACTGATGTGGCTTTCAGGCTGAATGCATCGAGTCCGTTGATATTGGGAGAAATGTCCGCCTTCGATACGACAGGCGCCTCGTTGCTATCCCAGTTTTCATACGCGGTCTGACGTACTGAACGCGCAATGTTTTCCAGGGCATAGCGCCCGGTATCTTGAACAACAGCCTCTTCGTCCTGTGTGGCATAACCGGCTTTTGTCGACAACAGTAACGCCATGGCTGCTGCCACGACCAACAAGCCGAGGCTAAGGGAAATCATCAACTCGACCAGCGTCAAACCGGCCTCACTACACCTTGCCGTCAAGGCGTGCCGTAGCGGCAAAAAGGTTGAACGCGATCTCATTGAATGTACGGCTCTACAGGAACGACGACAGACGGCGGGAACTCCTTGCCGCCACTCCGCAACAACGAGCCATCTGCATTCTTGGCCTGCCAGCCTACTTTGATGACGAGCGGAGCCGCCCCCGTCGCCCCATTGGCCTTGCACTCCCAAGTCAGCGACCGCGTGTTCTGATCCCAGGGGAGGATATCGCGGCATATCTTTGCGCGTCCTTCGGGTAGCGCCGAGCGGATACGCATCTCCCACTCGTAAATGTCGAATGCAGCAAGCTCGGCACCGTTGCAGGATTCGTCGTAGCACAATTTCTGTGGTGAAGCAGGCTCGCCGCTTGTCGCCGAGGCATAGTCCACTTGGAGGAAGGGATTGTTGGCAAGTTTTTTCATCTGGCTATCGTTGGCGCGCATCTTTTCCGCCATCTCGGAAGCCAGTTGCAAGGCGACAGTTTGCAGTGCCGACTGCTGCGTCGTTCGTGAAGCGGCCAACTGCATGCCAGCCACGCCTATTACTCCCAAGGCGACGATTACTATCGAGACCATCACCTCCAACAGCGAGAAACCGCCGCCGTACATCAGCATCAGCGCTTGGTCAAGCGCAGGCCGAGTATGGGCGCGCCCCGAAAAATTGTCATCATTGCAACAGTTTAGACGAAAGAGAACCATCTCCGGCAACTATTGACGATCAATCTACTTGGGTGTGGATTTACGTTCTCGCCCGACTTCAGCGATCACATCCTGGAATTCCGCCACATCTTCGAAACTCTTGTAGACGGAGGCAAAACGGATATAGGCAATCTTGTCCAGACGTTTGAGTTCACGCATGACAAGCTCACCAATGTGCCCGGAAAGAACTTCACGAGCACCGCTGGAAAGCAGTTTTTCTTCGATACGCTGGATAGCCGCGTCCACTGCTTCGGCCGAGACCGGGCGCTTGCGCAGTGCCAGCATGAGGCTGGACCTGAGTTTGGCTGAATCGAAGTCGGTGCGGCTACCGTTCTTCTTGACCACAACCGGCATCTGCAACTCGATACGTTCATAAGTCGTAAACCGCTTATCGCAGTGCGCGCAGCGGCGGCGGCGGCGAATAGTGTCCCCTTCCTCTGACACGCGGGTGTCGATGACTTGGGTGTCGTCGTGATGGCAGAAGGGACATTTCATGGCGAGTATTCACCGTCTGAGGTGTGGGCGAGAGCAGATAACGCCCAACGCTAAAATTAACAATAAGTCAATTTTGTTACCAAGTGACAAAAACGTCAAGCTCTGGGTCATCTATTTTTTCACCGCCCCGTTGCTGGCCGCTCGCTACAAGCGGCCAGCACTCCAATTAACGAGCGTAGACCGGGAATTCCTCAGTCAGCTTCCTGACCTCGACTTTGACGCGCTCGATGGTAGCCGCGTCATGCGGATTGTCGAGCACGTCGGCAATCAGATTGCCGACCTTGGTGGCTTCTGCTTCCTTGAAGCCGCGAGTAGTCATTGCCGGGCTGCCGAGACGGATGCCGGAAGTGACAAAAGGTTTTTCCGGGTCGTTTGGAATCGCGTTCTTATTACAGGTCATGTGCGCGGAACCGAGGATCGCTTCAGCTTCCTTACCGGTAATTTTCTTGGCACGCAAGTCAACCAGCATCACGTGCGACTCGGTGCGGCCGGAGACAATGCGCAGGCCGCGCGCGATCAGTGCCTTGGCCAATGCATCGGCATTCTTCACGACCTGCTGTTGGTAAGCCTTGAATTCCGGCGATAGCGCCTCCTTAAATGCGACAGCCTTGGCTGCGATTACATGCATGAGCGGACCACCTTGGATGCCGGGGAAGATCGACGAATTGATCGCTTTCTCGTGCTCAGCCTTCATCAGAATGACGCCGCCGCGCGGGCCGCGCAGAGACTTGTGCGTGGTGGAGGTAACGAAATCTGCGTAGGGCACCGGGTTCGGGTAGACGCCTGCGGCAATCAGGCCGGCATAGTGTGCCATATCGACCATGAAGTAGGCGCCAACATCCTTGGCCACCTTGGCAAAGCGTTCGAAGTCGATACGCAGAGCATACGCAGACGCGCCTGCGATGATCAGCTTCGGCTTCTTCTCATGCGCCAGACGCTCCATCGCGTCGTAATCGATCTCTTCCTTGTCATTCAGGCCGTAGGAAACCACATTGAACCATTTACCGGACATGTTCAGCGCCATGCCGTGGGTCAGGTGACCACCTTCGGCAAGCGACATGCCCATAATGGTGTCGCCGGGTTTCAACATGGCAAAGAACACGCCCTGGTTTGCCTGCGAACCGGAGTTAGGCTGGACATTAGCGGCTTCAGCGCCGAACAATTCCTTGAGGCGGTTGATCGCCAGCGTTTCAGCGACGTCGACGAATTCGCAGCCGCCGTAGTAGCGCTTGCCCGGATAACCCTCCGCATACTTATTCGTGAGTTGCGAGCCCTGAGCTTCCATCACGGCCGGCGATGTGTAATTTTCCGACGCGATCAGCTCGATGTGGTCTTGCTGGCGCTGGTTCTCCTGCTGAATGGATGCCCACAGTTCAGGATCTACTTTGGCGATGGTATGGTCTTTGGCGAACATGAAAAACTCCAATCGATTAGGTTGCAAAGAGGGTTTGCCGAAATCGAATGAGGGCCGATGGAAGTGACAGGCAGCCTCAGTCGTGCATTCCATTTTTGGGCTGCCCAGGCGAACGGCTTTGGAAATCTCACGTTCCCCGGTGGAACCCCACCTTACGCTGGAGCCGCAGGCCCAGCACTCGCCAGTTACGTGAGACAAAATGGTTCTAGATTGTAGGGCAGTCTGAGAAATTCGGCAAGAACACCGTAGAGAACAGGTCGCAGTTAATGCCGCCTCAACAGGTGGCAAGGATACATGCTGCTTTCAGCTACAATTTCGTCACTCATCATCGCTTTGGAGACAAAGGAAATACATGATCGTTCTGGTTACAGGAGCAACTTCCGGCTTCGGCGCTGAAATGGCATACAGATTCGTCCGCAATGGTCACAAGGTCATTGCGACCGGACGTCGCAAGGAGCGGCTCGACGAGCTTGCTGCAGAATTAGGGGAAGCGCTTTTGCCGGTGGCAATGGATGTGAGCAAGAAGACATCCATCATGAGCTGTCTGGCTTCCCTACCGGCCGAATGGAAAGAAATCGATGTCCTCATCAACAATGCCGGCCTCGCGCTGGGCATTGAACCGGCACACAAGGCTTCGCTCGACGACTGGGAAACAATGATCGACACCAATTGCAAGGGTTTGGTGACGATTACTCACGCCATACTGCCAGACATGGTGGCGCGCGGGCGAGGTACGATCATCAACATTGGGTCAGTCGCCGGCAACTATCCTTACCCTGGCGGTAACGTCTATGGTGCGACGAAAGCTTTCGTCGATCAGTTCACGCTAAACCTGCGCGCCGATCTTGTCGGCACCGGAGTGCGCGCTACCAATATCGCACCCGGCCTATGCGGCGGAACAGAGTTTTCCAACGTCCGCCTGAAGGACGACGCTGCAGCAGAGAAGGTGTACGAAGGCACAGTCCCCCTGACAGCCACCGATATTGCCGAAACCGCCTATTGGATCGCCACTCTCCCGTCGCATGTCAATATCAACTACATCGAGCTGATGCCAACCTGCCAAGCCTTCGCCCCATTCAACATCAAACGCAATACGTAATGCCACCATCCTTTCACTGGCCGGTGCGTGTCTATTATGAAGACACCGACGCTGGCGGCATTGTCTTTTATGCAAATTACCTGAAATTTTTCGAACGGGCGCGCACTGAATGGTTGCGGTCCGCTGGAATCGGTCTGCAAGCGTTGTCGGAATCACATCGCGTGATGTTTGTCGTCAAAAGTACGGCAGTCGATTATCATGCCTCGGCGAAACTGGATGATGAACTGAAACTAACCGTTGTTGTCGAAAGGCTAGGACGCGCTTCACTACAATTCGTTCAAGAGGCGTGGCGCGTCTCCGGTGACCAGCAACAGTTGCTTGCCACTGGCAGGATCAAGGTCGGCTGCGTTGACATGGCAAGTTTTCGTCCATGTCCCATGCCTGATCTGGTGCTGGAGAGCATAAGAACGACAGGATGATATAGCCGGCAAAGCCCGTGCACATGTCCAACCGATTACTCTTTACTTGCAATACGAGACTCGATGACCGTTACCCAAGACTTGTCTTTCATTTCCCTCATCACCAATGCCTCACTGCTGGTACAACTCGTGATGGCGCTGCTGATGCTCGTTTCACTTACTAGCTGGTCTTACATTTTCCGCAAACTGTTCGCCATTCGAAACGCACGCGCGCAAACCGAGGAATTCGAACGCGCCTTCTGGTCGGGCGGTAATCTGACCGCACTGTATGAGGAAGCTGCTGCGAATCGGCGCCGCCACAGAAGCAATAGCGGTGCGCTGGAACGCATTTTCGAATCCGGCATGAGCGAATTCAGCAAGATCAGGGCAAGCTTTGGTGCAAAGGGTGCGATTGATCCGGGCGCGATGATCGATGGTGCCCGCCGTGCGATGCGCGCCGCATATCAGCGCGAAATGGATGCGCTGGAATCGCACCTTGCCTTCCTCGCCTCGGTCGGGTCGGTATCGCCTTATGTCGGCCTGTTCGGCACTGTGTGGGGCATCATGAACGCTTTTCGCGGCTTGGCGAATGTGCAGCAGGCGACGCTATCAGCAGTGGCTCCCGGCATTGCCGAAGCGCTGATCGCCACCGCGATTGGTCTGTTCGCCGCCATCCCGGCAGTGGTTGCCTACAACCGCTATTCGCACGATATTGACCGTCTTGCGATCCGCTTCGAAAGCTTTATCGAAGAGTTCTCGAACATCTTGCAACGTCAGGTCCGCTGATGGCGAATACTTCCATGCGCGGCGGCCGCAGCCGCAAGTTCAAATCCGAGATCAACGTCGTGCCTTACATCGACGTGATGCTGGTGCTGCTGATAATCTTCATGGTCGCCGCACCATTGACCAATCCCGGTGTCATCAACCTGCCGACAGCCGCCAAGTCGGCACTGCCTCCGACTGAGTACATCCAAATCTCACTGCGCCCCGATACCAGTGCAACCATCGGCATCAACGGCAGCAAGAGCACAGGCCGTGAAGAGAAGGCCGGCGGCCGTGCCGACCTTCTGCAAAAACTACGCACGATGCATGAAGAAAACCCTGAATTGCCCGTGATGATTTCCGCCGACAAGAACATCAAGTACGACGAGGTGATCCAGGTTATCTCGGAAGCGAAGAAGCTGGGTATCAATCGCGTCGGACTCGCAACCAAGCAATGAATGTCATGACCGACGCAACACCGTATTCGGTACCGCCGGAACCTGGACGCTGGCGTGCGATCACGCTCGCAGCCTTGATGCATCTTTTGCTGTTAGTATTCCTGTGGATTGGAATACGCTGGCAAAACGAGACGCCGGTAACAATTGAAGCAGAAGTCTGGAGCCCGCAACCACGCGAGGCCGCTCCGGTTCCCGTTCCCGTTCCTGTCGTCGAGCAGAAAACGCCCCCTGCTCCCAAGCCTGTCATCAAGGAGATACCCAAACCGGTTGAGGAAGAACGTCCTGTCGTCAAGCCCGACATTGCGCTGGAACAGGAGAAGAAGCGCAAAGCCCTTGAGAAAAAGCGTCTCGAAGAAGAACAACAGGCAAAGCTGAAGAAGCAAAAGGAAAAAGAGGAAGCGGAAAAGCTGGCGAAGGCCAAGGCTGCCGAGGAAGAACGCCTGCGCAAAGAGAAACTCGAGAAGACCAAGGTTGCGGAAGAAGAACGTTTGCGCAAAGAAAAACTTGAGAAGGACAAGAAGGCTGCGGAAGCCAAGCGCAAACAGCAGGAAGCGGACGCAAAACTGCTGGCAAAGATCCGCGAGGAAGATATGAAGCGTATTGCCGGCGGCACTGCTGGTACCGGCGGCACGGGAGATGCGGCCAGATCACAAGGTGGCCGAGCCGATGCCGGTTATGCTGCGCGCGTGTCCGCGAAGATCAAGTCGAACATCGTATTCAGCGTGCCAGAAAGTCTGTCCGACAATCCACCTGTTGAGTACGTGATCGATCTGCTGCCCGACGGCTCAATCGCTGGCATACGCAAGACTCGCTCCTCGGGCGTGCCGGGTTTCGACGAAGCGGTGCGCCGTGCGATTGAAAAATCTCAACCATTCCCCAAAGACAAGACAGGCTCAGTACCATCGAGCATTGTTGGCACTCACAGACCGAAAGACCAATAACGGACCATGATCAAACCCATTTTCCTGCGGTACGCGCTCTTTGCCGGATTGACTGTTGCAGCCTGCGCGCAAGCGCAGTTGCGTATTGAAACTTCGGGCGTTGGCGCCAACCAGTTTCCAATCGCCATTGCAGGTTTTGCCAACGAAACCACAACTTCGCAATCGATGACGGCCGTCATCAAGGCCGATCTCGAACGCAGCGGCTACTTCAAGATCATCGATACCGGCAATACGATGTCGGAAACGACACCGGTGAACTTCGCTGAGTGGAAGGCGCGCGGAGCCGATGCATTGACAGTGGGCAGTGTGCAGCGCCTTGCCGATGGCCGCTTTGACATACGCTATCGCCTGCTCGATACCGTTAAGTCCGCGCCGCTATCCGGCTTCGGTCAAGCAGCCGCGCCGGATCGCCTGCGCGTAGCCGCGCACAAGATCGCCGACGATATCTATGAAAAGCTGCTTGGCGTACGCGGCGCATTCTCCACGCGCATTGCCTACGTAACCAAAGTAGGCGGCGAATATCGCCTCGATGTGGCGGACTCCGATGGCGAAGACACACAAACCGCGCTGCGTTCGCACGAACCCATCATTTCGCCGGCATGGTCGCCCGATGGCACCAAGGTCGCTTATGTCTCTTTCGAAAACAAGAAGCCAGTCGTGTATGTGCAGGATCTGGTCAGCCGCCGCCGTACGATCGTCGCCAATTACAAAGGCAGCAATTCAGCGCCGGCGTGGTCGCCTGATGCTTCGAGGCTTGCGGTGGCGCTATCGCGCGATGGATTGACGCAGATTTATATCGTCAATGCCGACGGCAGCGGCCTGCGCCGTCTGACCAACAGCAACGGCATCGATACCGAACCGCAGTTCTCGCCGGACGGCCAGTTCATCTACTTCACCAGCGACCGCAGCGGCGGACCGCAAATCTACCGCATGAGTGTCAACGGCGGCGATACACAGCGCG
>Ga0207657_10005047_pt1 | contig 13847 bp, 26 predicted proteins | sample KBSC33metaG_FD_184316 | JGI IMG/M metagenome (GOLD analysis project Ga0207657, IMG submission 184316) | Corn rhizosphere microbial communities from Kellogg Biological Station, Michigan, USA - KBS C3-3 metaG (SPAdes) (version 2) | ecosystem: Host-associated > Plants > Roots > Rhizosphere > Soil ... | reverse complement strand
CTCACTGGATAGAGAGGCTAGGGTTTCGGCGGGGCGGACAGAATGAAGAACCGTTTGCAAATCAGCGCACCACTCTGCGTGTCCAGCAGCCGTAAATAGGTCCCGGATTTGCTCAAGGCGGTCCACCGCCGCCCCAACATCGGGGCGAACCGCAAACAGGTTTTGCCATGCCTGCCAAACATCAAACGGCCAAACGCCGTCCGATGTCGTCGCCAGAATATAGTCGGAGATCGTTTGCTGATCTCTCGCCCGCTGGCTCACAGGCTTATTGGGTTGGGTCATAGCGGACGATGAGCCTCGCTGATCTTGACGCCATCGAAGCGGGTCGATTTGTCGCGCCCGCGTTGAAAGCCGGTTTCCTGGGTGATGGCGAGCCGCACGGTGAGCCCATCGGCGGCGGCTTGTCGCAGCGCCTCGTTAAGCGCCTTTGCGGCCTCGCGAACGGCGGCGGCATGATCGGCGTCCATCACAACCCCTCCCCCATAGCGGCCCTTGCGCGAAGGGAGGCGAGAACAGCCTCCTCGATCTCATCGACCAGCGCGACCATTTCCATTTCGCCTGTGCCGATGTCGGCCGGCGCAGGGTTCGACATGAGATCGACCAGTGGGTACGCGGACGAATGATCGTCAGCGTCCGCCATGTTGCCCATGCGGTATTCGCGCACCGCCTTGTAGATCGCGCGGTTTAGCTGGCTGCGAATGGCGAGGTGCCGGATAGCATCCTCGCTGACTGCGCCGCATTCGTTCTCCGCCAGCGCCAGAAGCTCCTCCCGGCTCATTTCGAGGACTCGCGAGAGAGGGTGGCGAGCGCTGCGGCGGCAATGTGCATCCAGTAATCGCGGCACATATCGACGCCCGCATGGATCGCGGTCACCGCCTTGGTCGGAGAGCCGCTGACCTCATCATGCGCGGCTGCCAGCGCCAGAGCCAATTCGCGCACCTTCCCCCAGCTCATTTCGACTGCTCCTGCAATGCTGTGCGGACGGCGGACTGCACGCGAAGGCCGAGCGGGGTCAGGCGGTAGTAGGTGCATTGAGCGCACCCGTCCTGCCATTCGCGTTCGCATAGGCGCGGAAACTTGAAGGCGAATGCGGCGATCAATTGGCGCGATACACCGGACGGCACCGGGGCATATTCGCCCGTCATCGCCAAGCAGGCCCGCTTCTGCGCCTCGCTCAGTCCATCGACTATCGCAGCGATTGAGGGGGTGGCTTGGATCATGCGGGCTGGCTTTCGGACAGATCGCGCGCCTCTTCGTAGACGCGATGCATGAGATCGTAGGTCTTGGGTGCGCGCCACATCGAGCCGTATGCCGGGACGGCCCCGCCCACTTCCTCGATGAAGCTGGCGGTCATTTCGTCCCAATGTTTCACCCAGACGGGCCACCAGCCGCCAGCGTTTACCATTTCGGGCATCCGCGGCTTCCATTCGGGGAAGCGTTCCAACAGGCGGAGACATCGCGCCAGGTCGGACGTATCCCAAGGGACCGAGCCGCCCGTTGAGCCCAACGTCATGAAGTGAAAGATCGCCTCCGACGAAAGGCCGGTGTCGCCGCCGTGCAGCCATTCGCTATATCGCGGGTCAGCCACGTCCCTCTTCCTTCCTCTTGAGCGATAGAATTGTGAGCTTTGGGCGGGCGCGGGTCACTCGCCGCTCAGCGTCTTGAACCGGGCGTAATAGGCATCCCGCACGCTCTGCCCGACGTCCTCTGGAAGCGCGTCGATCCGATCCCGTTCGCGAGCCATGAAAGCGTCCAGCGCGTCGGAGGTTTTCTCTTCCGCGATGGCCGCGATCAGCGAGGCGGCGGTTTGGTCGTCGGCGTTGGACGCGCTGTGCTGTTCGCCGCGGTCGGAGTCGGCGGGGCCTTCAGCGTTGTCGGCAAACGCCAGCACCGCCTTGCGCTCCTCAAGATGGTCCTGAAGCGCCTCACGGTGCGGGGCCATCGTCTTGCGCACCCAAACGGCCTTGAGCGCGTCCAGATCGGCGGCTTCGTCCATGTCGGCGCGCGCCTGTTCGAGCGTCAGGCCATCGGTACCGGGAACGACGGTAACAAGCGGGTGAAAGGTGAACATACCCTTCTTGCCCTGCGAAACCGTGAGCTTGATGTTCACGGGCTTGGCGATGTGCGACATATGACTGACACGAATGCCGCCGACCTCGCCTTGGTCGCCGAACTTGACGGTCGGATCGCGATAAACCTGCACGGACTTGCCGACGAACTGCGCTTCGTCAGTGACAGCCCATGCCATCACCATTGCGCGGCCCATGGTTTTACACGGCTTCCACGGCTTCCCCTGATCGCCCTCGAAGTTGAGGATGATGCGCGTTTCGCGGCCATCCTTGGCAATCCGAGCGCCCGTGATTTTCAGGACACGCGGACCTGCGATCAAGTCATCGGCGTTGAGCTGGTCCGAGCGAGGAGCCAGCGCTTCGGCTAGAGTGCTCATAAGTAAATCAACCTTTCCGTATCGACGAGCCGCGTGTCGGACGCGATCAGCTTCTGGTAAATCTCCAGCTTTTCCGCCAAGCGCGCCTCGAATTGGGCCGCGGCATTGCCTATGGCTTCTTGGATCACTGGATCTGGATAGGAGCGCACGACGGGCATCTTCATGCCGCCGCAGTAGCTCACGAAATCGAGCCACTTGCGCTCGCTTACGAATAGCCCGGTCTGGCACTGGATCAGGAAGTCGGGCGGTATCTCGCCAGCCGCGACATATTCGATCAGCGTTTGCATGTGCCATTTCTGGACGCGCGACTTGCACTCGATCAGGCCGTCATCTCCGACTAAGCCATCGGGCGAATATCCGATTGTAAAGCCGAGCTTGTCGTTCGTGATGAAGCCGACTTCCTCGACCTCGCCATATTCCTCGGAATATTTGGCGCGGGCGTGCTCCTCATCGAACTTGCCCCGTTCCATGTCATAGCTCTCAAAATGAGGCTCGACATAGCCGGTGATCCGCTGCGCCAGCAGTTCGTAGAGGTGCGCTCGCTCCTTGTCGTTCGACGCGATCTTGAGCGTCGGGGTAAGGATCAGCTTCATCTCGCTGGCCGTCAGGATGCCGCAGCGCAGTTCGTGCCAGCGCACGCTGCCCTGCTCGACATCGCGATGGATGGTGACGTGCGAGCCGTGGATTTTGACCGGCGCGTTCACTTCGCACCTATCGTAAACAGCCCCAGCAGCGCCGTGACGATGGCGAGGGTGATGAAAGAGCCACGAAGGGTGACGAACGGGGGTGCTTCGCGCGGAGCCCAGGGCAGTGCGCCCAAATCACGCATCACGCGCTGGCGCTGGACGGACACGTTGCGCCAATCATATTCGGGGCGATTCATTCGTCACCCACGGGCTTGAGGGTGCTGCCGAACAACTCGATCTCGAAACCGCTGTTGACGGGAAGCAAATCTTCCACCGCCTCGAAAGCCTGATCAGCAAGGCTATGCTTGCCATCATCATCAAACTCGACAGTGGCGGTGATTTTGAAGTCGGCCGTATAGCGCGTCATCACAATCCTCCCTGCGCAGCATCCCGCCGCGCCCAAAAAGCCTGTTGCTTGGCGGCATCGAACCGCGCCTTTGCCGCCGAGAAAGCCGCATCGTTTCCCCGCAGGGTCGCGTCGGCCATTGCATCCCAAGCGGCGCTCATCGCGGCCAGCCGAGCGAATGGGTCAGGGGCGGCGGTGGTGAAGGGCTGGGCGCTCACCACGACACCTTCTTCGGGTACAGTTGCCCCGCCTCTACATCGATCCCGGCATCGTTAAGGGCCGTTACCCACTTAGCGCGCATGTCCGGATCGACATCGACAAGCGCGTCACGCCAATCCGGCGCGCGACCGTGCTGCATGTTGAAAGCCGTCTGATAGTACATGCTATGCGCATTGTGCGGCTCGGCCCGCGAGTGCTTAGACCCGCAAGTCTGGCAGCAGTCCTTTGCTGGCGGCAGGAGCATCATGGAGCCGCCGCCTTCGATCGGCTTGGTGATCATGCCGCCCGCCCCTCGACCACCCAATGATGGCCGAACTCATGCGCGCGGGCATGGCTCGAATGACGCGACTGAGCGCCATCGCAGGCCGTCCAATCGTTGCCGTGACCGTACCGGCGCACGCACCAGTCCATGCCGCGACGGTTCGACCAGTCAGGCTGCGGTTCGTGGGTTACCGTGTACGACCGCTGGGTCGTCGGATCGCCGGTGATTTTTGGTGCGTGGCGCACTGGGTATCTCCAAAGCCTCGTGGTGAGGCGATGGAGTTCGTATAGCGCTATGTTTCGTAGCGCGTCAACAAGAAATGTAGCGTCGTAGTGCTATGGATTGTGTTGTCGCGCAGCTTCGGACTTGAGGCGCTCGCGCTCGCGAACGCGCTCCTGGAATTTTGCCATGTTTTCTTTGTCTTCTTTTTCCTGCTCGCCCATCACATGGCCGCCGAGAAAGATGACCCCCATGCCGAACCAAAATAGCGTCCAGCCTGCGGAAACCTCCATCCACCAATTGAGTGCGCGCTGAATTCCAACCCAATTCGATTGAGGGGCCCGACCTCCGATATCGCTCCAGAGCTGGCCTGTGGAATAATCTGGCCACACGCCCCAGTGCAGCCAGGCCAAAAAATGAGAGGCTCCTAGCCATAGCGCCCAAATCAGCAGCGCGGATCCAAACGCCGCTATCCATCCCCCGAGTTTTAAAACCGGCCTGGGCGGCTGCTCATTTTCGCTCGCGGGCCTCATCCGACCAAATCCTCTAAGGTCAGCACCCGGTCCATATGATCGACACGCTCCATCGGCAGCTTGAAAATCTTGGGCGGGTTGAACTGCTCCAGCTCCACATAAGCAGCAGACTTTCGCACCACACGCTTGATTAGAACGGTGTCGATTCTCTCGCCCTCGACTTCATCGGGGCTGCGCAAGTAAACGACGGCATCGTCACCTATTGCGGGCCGCTTGCGCTTCTCGACATAGACTGTCGATCCATCTTCAAACCTCGGCGCCATGCTCGACCCCTGCACATAGAGGCCGTAGACGTCCGCGCGCCCGTCCAGGATGGGAGGCCGGCGCTTATACTCAACTATCTCGGCCAGGTTGAGCGTGGTTTGTTCGATCGCCTCACCGTCGTAGATATGCTCCGCACCTAGGGCGGTGCCGAAAATGGGCAGATCGCGATGCATCCGCAGTAAGCTCGCTCCTTCCATCTTGAACGGTACTGCGTTGCTCTCGGGAATATCATCGATCACAGGCGGTGGCGTATCTGGCCTAGGGCCCCCGGAAAGCAACCATTCAACGGGCACGTTGAGCCGCTTTGCGAACTCCGCCGCGCGCTTCGCATAGCCATTCTGGTCGTTTTCATAGGCGCGGTAGGTCTTATCGTTAAGACCCTCCAGCCTTGCCATTGCAGCAGCGTCGATGCCCGCGCGCTCTCGCGCCCATCGTAGCCGGCTGCCAGCCGAATCATGATCATTTGCCATGGTGCTATCATGGCGCTCAAGCGCGCTACAAATCATGTTGCATCGTTACGCTACGAATGATAGCGTGCGTAGCACTATGGAAAAACCGCACCTCATCGGGACACTCGGCGGCGCAAAAGCGGTTGGTGAGAACCTCCGCGCGCGTGGCGTTGATGTCAAAGACGTCACGGTTCGATCATGGACTCTGCCCGGACGATCTATCCCGGCAAAATACTGGGTCCACGTCGCAGAGATTGCGCGAGAGCGCGGTGTCCCATTCTCATTTGAGGCTGTCGCGCAACAGGTTGCAGCATGACGCGCCCAACCGCCTGCTGGCAGCCCTTTCCGTTCCTCGACCATCGTACATGCGAGCAGGTCGCGAGGGACGCTTACGCAACTCGTACAAGTCACCGCCCCATCCCCCGGGCAGGTGAGCCGTCGCCGCGGTCTAAGCCTCCCGGCGACGGCAGCTTTTCTGTGCCCTCAGACAGCGCGTGGCAACCATGAGCCCCGAACTTCTCGGCCTGTCCGCTGGCGCGCTGTTCTGGGCAGTCATGCTCTCCGGATTCTTCGCCCTCAAGCTGGCGCGCCTTCGCGACCGTCGTGGCGCGGGTGGCGATGACGGCGACCAAGGGGCCGATTGGGGCGGCGAACATCTTCATAACGGAGGCAAATAGTGCAGCGCACAAACAAAGTCTGTCCTTCCGGGCCCGTTACAAAAGACAGGTTTCAGCGGGTTCTCGCACAAGCGTGGGGTCGCGTTTGGCCGGTCGTCGGCAAGGGCACGATGGCCTCCGCTATGGGGCTGGAAAGCACCAAAACAATCGATCGTGCGGTGACGGCTTCGAACCTTCCTGAGGCTCACACGATCTTCAACAGCCTGCTCGCCGACAAGACCGCGCTTGACGAGGTAATGGCTGAGTTCGGCTTTCGCGTAGTGCCGCTTCATGCCGCAGCCGCGAACGATCTGACCACGGCTGCCGGCACGATTGACGCCATGGCTGCATTGATTCGCAGCCGAGACGACAATCATCGGGACCACAACGAGACGCTGGCGATTGCCTCGCTCCTTCGTCCCCACATGCCTGCGCTGGAATGCATTCTCGCCGAAGCTGATCGGCTACGCGCATGATCGCCACCGCAGCAATCGTGTGGGCCGTGCTGGCGAGCCTGCTCTCAATCGGCGTGTTCGTCGCCGTGACGATCGAGCTCAAGGCAGGGACAAAGGCGATCGAGGAATCCGGCAGGCTCCGTGACATTGCTGTTGCTCGCTTGGTCGACGCCGAAGACCGCCTCCGCCAGATCGAGCAGCAGCGCCACAACGCGGCGGTGAAGGCGCGACAGGCGCAACTCGCAAAGCGCCGCGCCGCCGTTCTCGCCAAGGCACATGAGGTCGCGCCTCAGGTTGAGCGGAGGGCGGCGTGACAATCGGCGCAACAGACCGGCTGTACCGGGATAGCTGGACACCCGACATGGACGCCCTGCTGATGGACTGCATCGCGGACGGCGCGTCGTTCTCGCGGGCCGGCAAGCAACTCGGCATCACCAAGGATCAGGCAGCCAAGCGCTTCAACAGGCTCGCGAAGCGGATGGGGGCGCAGGCGGAATGATTGCTGCACAAGGGTCTGTTTATCTACGGCCATCTGAAACGCCGCCGGCATTACCTTCTTGTCCTGCCCCGACGACTTCAAGCATAGAATCGTCGATGCGGAACCTGACGCCTCGCGTTCGGCGATATGCCAGCGACATTGCCTTCTGGCATGGCGTCTCTGAGCGCGACATTTTCTCGCGTACTCGCGCTCAACCCTTCGCCATTGCTCGTGCCGACTTGATGCGTCGGCTGCGCCGCGACGGCTTTTCTTACACGCAGATCGGGCGGTGGCTCCAGCGCGACCACACGACCGTCATCCATCACACGCGGGGTGACCGATGAAGCGCGGCTACCCCAAGCCCCAGATGACACGCGCCGCCAACGCGCTCGCCTTCACCATGTGGCTTAACGGCGCGACGGACGAGGCCCTTGCCAATGCAGACGCAGGATCGCTCGCCCGCTCTTATGGGCTCAAGGAACAAGACGTTCAGCAGGCCATCACGCGCCAGCAATTCGCGCGCTCGGTGATCGCATGAACGCCTTCCGCGAAATCCCCGAAGCGCCGATGCGCGCTACGCTCAACCCCGCGATCTATGTGGAGAAGACCGACACGGATCCGACGTGCGAGGAAGTGCGCCAGGCGGAATATGTCGCCACCGTGCGCAAGAACTTCCGCAAGCTGCGCGTGTTCGCGGTGCCGAATGCCGGTCGCCGCACGATGTGGGAGGCCGCGAAGGTTAAGCGCGAGGGTCTTTCCAAGGGGTGGCCCGACACGGGCACCTGCTGGGAACATGGCCGCACCGCCTGGATCGAGTGGAAGGATGGCAAGGGCCGTCCCGATGAATCCCAGATCGAGACGCTGAACTGGCTGTACGAACAGGGCTTCCCGGTCGCGATCTGCCGCACCGCTTACGGCGCGCTGATGTTCCTGCGGAGCGTCGGCGCCCCGGTGAACATCGGGGGTGCGCTGTGAACCAGATCGACACGATGCGCGAGCTGCCGCCGCACATCATCGCACTGCAATCTCTCGTGGACCGCTGCCACGATGCCGCCTGCAAGAAAGAATTGATCGTCGTGGCCGCCGGCTGCGGCGCGATCGATCGCGAGGAAGGCTTCGTGATGGTCACCGCAAACCAGTTGGAGACCGCGTGACCGTGGCTGTGGACTTCGATGCGTTGCGGCGCGAATACCCGCTGGAACAGATTGCGGGCCAGGCGCTGCGCCTCAAGAAGGCCGGCCGGAATAAGGTCGCGGTGTGCCCGTTCCACCCAGACCGGAGCCCCAGCCTCGTCCTGTACCCGGACGACACCTATCATTGCTTTGGGTGCAGCGCGCACGGTGACGTCATCGATTTCGTCGCCGGGATGCAGAACCTGTCGATCGGCGAGGCCATCCGCTACCTGACTGGCGGCAATGCCCCGATGCTCGACGACGCCGATCGTGAGCGCCGCCACGCAGAGGCCCGCAAGCGCGAAGCCGATTTCCGCCGTAAGCAGGAAGATGCGATCCAGGTCGCCCGCGGCCGTTGGGCCCGGGCCGTCGCCATCAACGGCACGCCTAACCCCTATCTCGCGCGCAAGAACGTCGCGCCTTATGGCTGCCGCTGCGAGGGGCAGAACCTGCTCGTGCCGATGTACGGGCTCGACGGGCTCATTCAGTCGGTTCAGGCGATCGAGCCGGACGGCACCAAGATTTTCCACCCGGGCGCGCCCGCGAAGGGCGCGACACTCACGCTCATGCCCGACCGCGAAGGGCCTGTCGTGGTCGTGGAAGGGTTCGCGACCGGCGCGACCGTCCAAGCGGCGACGGGGCTTACCGTTGTCGTCGGTTTCAGCAAGGGCGCGCTGGTTGAAGCCGCTGGCATCGCCTCCGCGCGCTTCCCAGGCCGCTCGATCATCGTCGGTGCCGATGTCAACGGCGTCGACGTGGCAGAGAAGGCCGCTGCCGCTGTCAGTGGCCGTGTGATCGTGCCGGACCTGCAGGGCGCCGAAGGCTCAGACTTCAACGATCAGGCCGCGCACTACGGGCTCGAGGACGTGGCAGCGCTGTTTGCCGCACCTGCCGAACCCACCGAAAAGCTGGTGCGCGCGACGCCTTTCGCATGGCGTGACCCAGCCGCAATTCCGAAGCGCGAGTGGCTTTACGGCAAGCACCTGCTGCGCAAATTCGTGAGCGTCGATGTTGCCGCCGGCGGTGTTGGCAAATCCTCGCTCAAGATCGGCGAAGCTATCGCCATGGCTTCCGGCCGGGACATTTACGGCAAGGGTCTGCCCGAGGGACGCCTGACCGTCTGGCTGTGGAATCTCGAAGATCCCATGGAGGAAATGGAGCGGCGCATTCATGCGACATGCGAGCGCTTCCGCATCACTGCCGACGAGATCGGCCCGCGCCTTTACGTCGATAGCGGGCGCGATCAGCCGTTGGTCATTGCGACGGAGACGCATGACGGGGCGCAAATCGTGCGGCCGGTCGTGGAAGCGCTCATCGCCGAGATGCTCGACCGCGGCATCGACGTGCTTACCGTTGACCCCTTCATCAGCTCCCACGCCGTTTCCGAGAACGACAACAACGCGATCGACATCGTCGCGCGCGAATGGAACGTGGTCGCAGAGCGCACAGGCGCCGCGATCAACCTGGTTCACCACGTCCGCAAGCAGAACGGGGCAGAAGCCACCGCTGACAGCGCGCGTGGCGCCTCTGCCCTGATCGGCAAGGCACGCTCCGTCATCGTCTATAACCGCATGACCAGCGATGAAGCGATCGCGCTGAACGTCCCCGAGGACGAGCGGCGTTTCTTTTTCCGGATCGACAATGACAAGGCCAACCTTGCTCCGCCCGAAGCGACGGACTGGTATCGCATGAACAATGTCGATCTGGCGAACGGTGACAGCGTCGGTGTCGCCTGCGGATGGTCTCCGCCGGATGCCTTCGACGGTATCACCACCCACCACCTGATCCAGGCCCAGAAAGCAATCGGCACTGGAAAGTGGCGGGAAAATTCCCAGGCGAAGGCTTGGGCCGGCCGCGCAATCGCGCCCATCCTCGACCTCGATCCCGACGACAAACGCGACCGCAAGCGCCTCAGCACCATCCTCAAAAAATGGGTCTCTGAAGGCGTCCTGTCGATCGTCATCGATGAGGACGAGAAGCGGATGGAAAAGGAATTCGTGGTCGTCGGGCGGTGGGTAACCGAGTGATGCCGCACCTTGAAAAACACGGGTGCGGCAAGGTGCGGCAGGTGCGGCAAATCCACAATGCCAGACGTGCCGAACCACCCCTAACCCCCTTTAGGGGGTGGGGTAGTGCGGCAGGTGCGGCAGGCAAAAATTTCAGGTGCGGCAATCATGCCGGGAAGGAAACGAGATGGCAGGCAGCGTGAACAAGGTGATCCTGGTCGGCAATCTGGGCACAGACCCGGAAAGCCGGTCATTCCAGAATGGCGGCAAGGTCGTGAACCTCCGGGTCGCCACGTCCGAAAGCTGGAAGGACAAGAACAACGGCGAGCGGAAGGAAAAGACCGAGTGGCACACGGTCGCGATCTTCAACGATGGGCTCGCCGGCGTGGCGGAGAAATACCTGCGCAAGGGCAGCAAGGTCTATCTCGAAGGCCAGCTGCAGACCCGCAAGTGGCAGGATCAGTCGGGCGCCGATCGCTACTCGACCGAGATCGTGCTGCAGGGCTTCAATTCGGTTCTCGTGCTGCTCGACGGCAAGAGCGGCGAACAGCCTCAGTCGCAGTCCCGCGGGCCGGCTCAGTCCGACCTCGACGACGACGTGCCGTTCTAGAGACCACCTCCGGGATTTTGGGAGGGAGTGATGATCCTGCTGTTTCTCGCCGCTGTGGCCTTGGCTGGCCCATGCACCGCCACAGACGGCGACACGATCCGCTGCGGCTCCGAGCGCATTCGCCTGACCGCGATCGACGCGCCGGAGATGCCGGGACATTGCCGCCAGGGTCGGGATTGCGCGCCGGGTGATCCGTTCGCATCGCGAGATGCCATAAAATCGATTTTAAGCGGGGCTACAGCGTCAATCGAGCGCTTGGGGGTGGATCGGTATGGTCGCACCGTTGCCGACGTCTACGTGGCCGGAAAATCGCTGTCGTGCCTGCAGCTGAGCGCGGGACATGCCCGGTACTGGGCGAAATATGACCAGGGGCAGCGCATCGCGAAGGAGTGCGGACTATGAGGGGGCGGCCGGCGAACAGGCAGCGTGAACTGCTGGACTATGTGCGCGACACGATCCGCGCTCGTTCGGCACGCGCCAAGGCTGACATGGCCAGCGCGAAACTCGAAGAGCAGATGGTCACGCTCGAACGCGAAATCCATGAATCCTGCGCATCGAAGGACATCGATTTCGACAAGATTATCGGGCTCATCGATCGCTACGAGCTGACCGAGCGCAAATCCCTCCAGATCGACAAGCTGATCGCCGATCTGTTTCCGTCTGAGGTGGCGGCATGAACGGGGCGCTTGCCGGTGCGCTGGGTAACTATCCAGCGTGGGATGACCCCGCACGCCAGAACGCCAATAGCCAACAGGCGCAATTGAATGGGATGATACATTGCGCCGCACAACAGCGGCACAATTCCGCCGTCGCTGGACAGCAACGATCGCCCGACAATCCTGTCCTACTTTTACTCCCCCAATGACCAACCAGACGCGCGAAAGCGCTGCCACCACAACCAGCGGGAATTGAGATGACCAAGGCGAGCAAGATTGCAAAAGCGGCGGCAGCCTTGGCAGCGAAGGATCTCGCTCCCCCGCGCACCGAACTTGAGGTGCTATCGCGAGAATTGCGCCATGCCGCGGCGAACGAGGTGGAACCGCTCGTCAACAGGTTCGCCGCGGCCAATGGTGATTATGTGGGCGAGGGCAATAGGACCAAGCGCAATCGCGGCGGCACCCCCATAGCGCGATGGAGGGCTGACAACCTCCTAAGCGATACGCAAGCCCTCGCGATCGATTACTGCATCAGGCTATGGGAGCGCGCCGGCCGCCAAGCGCTCACCATGGACCCGACGAAGGTTATTGGCCTCCCGCCATCGTCGGGTTGGTCGCAACAGGAAGCATTGGACGAACTGGCCTGGTTCAAGAGCTGGTTTCCAGATCCTTATTTCTCCGTTTTCGAGAACGTGTGTCGCTTTGATGAACCCGCTGGAGTTGCGGGATCGCGTCTTTCATCCAATATGCGGTCAGCCCAAGAGGCCGCAAAGACAATTGTAAAATTTGTAGCTGATTATATTGCAATGAAGAAGCGTTTTTAGTAGAATTACCGGCATGAGCAATACTGAAATATGGAAGCCCGTGCGAGGGTATGAGGGGATATACGAGGTTAGTTCACTTGCTCGTGTCAGGTCGTTGCCTCGCGAGGCTGTATCTGGAAAGCGGGAGCCTCAAAAGCTAGAGGGCCGCATCCTGAAGCCGGGATCGTCCGCGACGAGATATTTTACTGTCGCTCTGTGCCGAGACGGCAAGCCGCGCTCTCACACGATCCACAGCCTGATAGCCGAGGCCTTCATAGGTCCGCGTCCCGAGGGTGCGGACATCGACCACATAGACGGAGACCGGAAAAACAACGCCATCTCCAACCTTCGATATGTCAGCCACAAGATAAACGTGCGCAACCGAACCGTTACCACGGCTCGTAGCGGTAGGTTGGGAGTTCATCCGAACGGCTCGGGCTGGATGGCGCAAATAACTTTTGACGGGCAGACCAAACACTTAGGGACGTTTCGCACCATTGAGGAGGCCGCTTCGGCGCGCGAGCATTTCGAGAGCATTACCGACCATCGCGGCTTTCAAAAATAGTTGTTGCGTTACGCGCCCGCTAAGCGTATCGGAATGGATAGTGGTCGAAGTAGCGACCGCGAGAGATTATACGGCGCTCAGCTTCACGGCTTGAGCGCCGTTTCCATTTCAGATTCCCCGGCCCGACAGTCTCACGCCCACCGAACGAATGCGTGGAGCGGTTCGTGTGTCCGGGGAAACCTATTCGTCAGGCAAGGACTCCCAACGCAGACACCCGGCGGCTGTGTGAATGCCGCTGCTCGCTGAAAGGCGCAACTCCGCCCTTGCCGGCCCACGGGTCACGCTTGCGGGGAAGCTTCGGAACGCCGGGACTTCAACCGAAGGATTGAGATATGGCGCTGGAAATCAGCTATTACGGCGGTGCAGATCCTGTCACTCGCCTGATTTACGGCGCTCACGTCGGGGCACAGTCGTTCACGCTGTCGGCCAGTTCCGCGAACAGCGCGGCCACGCCATCGAACGCGGCGCTCGCTCGCATCAGGGCGGGCGAGAATTGCCGCTTCCTCAAGAACACCGATGGCACGAACACCGGTACCATGGCTGTCACCTCAGCCACGGGGCAGTATCTCGCGGCAGGCGAGACGATCGATGTCTACATCAAGCCGTCCGGTGTCGCATCGACCTACATCACGGCGATGACCGTCTAACCCAAGCGCTCACCTGCGCCTGACACCGGCCCACCGCTGAGCGGAGCCGTGAAGGGAGCTACCCATGCATGATAATTTACGTGACGAGATTGTCGACGCGCTCTGGCTTGGCAGCCTCAACGCGCCGCCCTTGCTCAATCGGGACACCGCAGAGAAGGCCGCTGATATAGCGCTAGCTGTCATCTCGAATTGGACCGCCAAGGAGCCAGGCGGTGAGTGATGTTGCTAAAGTAGCGCCCAAAAGCAATCGCGGCTCAATGCCGGGAGAGCGGCGCGGCGGAAGGCAAAAGGGCACACCAAACAAGACGACGGCTCAATTGAAGGACATGATCCTTCAGGCGCTCGATAAGGCGGGTGGGGTCCAGTACCTGACCA
>Ga0207657_10005046_pt1 | contig 13848 bp, 9 predicted proteins | sample KBSC33metaG_FD_184316 | JGI IMG/M metagenome (GOLD analysis project Ga0207657, IMG submission 184316) | Corn rhizosphere microbial communities from Kellogg Biological Station, Michigan, USA - KBS C3-3 metaG (SPAdes) (version 2) | ecosystem: Host-associated > Plants > Roots > Rhizosphere > Soil ... | reverse complement strand
GGGCCCGACCCATAGGGATTCTCGACCGGCGAGCTGGTGCGGATGAAGCACAGCTGCCCGATCTTCATGCCGGGCCAGAGCTTGATCGGCAGCGTCGCGACGTTGCTGAGCTCGAGCGTGACGTGACCCGAGAACCCCGGGTCGACGAACCCGGCGGTCGAGTGCGTGAGCAGGCCCAGCCGGCCGAGCGAGCTCTTGCCCTCGAGCCGCGCGGCGATGTCGTCGGGCAGGGTGACCAGTTCGAAGGTCGACCCCAGCACGAACTCCCCGGGGTGCAGGATGAACGGCTCGTCGTCGCGGGTCTCGATCAGGTGGGTCAGATCCGGCTGGTCCTCGGCCGGGTCGATGAACGGGTACTTGTGGTTGTCGAACAGCCGGAAGAAGCGGTCCAGCCGCACATCGATGCTCGACGGCTGGACCATCTCGCGATCGAGCGGGTCGAGTCCGATCCGTCCGGCGTCGAGTTCGGCCCGGATGTCGCGGTCGCTGAGGAGCATGCAGCGAGACTACCGAGTACGCACCGCCGGGACGTGCTCGAGGAAGTCGAATGACGCGTCGGCGACCTCCTCCCACCCGGGCTGGTTGCAGATGAAGTGGGCGCGACCGGCAAAGGTGCGCACCTGCACCGGGTGGCGGTAGCGCGCCGCGTTCGTGCGGATGAGGCCCTCGGGTGTCAGATGGTCGGTATCGCCGGCCAGCATGAGCAGCGGCACGTGCTCGGCCGCGAAGTCGATGTGCGCCTGCGTGGTCAAGGTGCTGCGCGGCACATTGCGGCTCTCGGGCACCACCAGCTCGTCGAAGGCCGCGTCGCTCGCGGCGCGACTCATGGTCGTGGCGAAGGTGTAGTGGAACCGCGGTTTCGTCATCACGATCGGGCGGTTGCCGGCGAAGGGGTTGATGTGCGGCCAGTTGGCGCGCACGAAGTCGGGAGCCAGAGTGAGAACTCCCTGGGGCGGCGCCGAGCTGATCGCGACCGCGCCGCGCGCGTAGCCGTCGGCCACCAGCTTCTGGACCGCCAACCCGCCGATCGAGTGCCCGATCAGCAGCGGGCGCTCGGGCAGGCCGTCGATGACGGCCTTCATGGCTGCGACCACCTCTCCGAAGCTGAGCCGGCCGAGCCCCGGATCCACGGAGGCGCGCAGCGCTGCGGGCTGCCCGTCGTGGAACGGCCAGGAGGGCGCGATCGTGCTGAAGCCGCGGCTGCGCGCTCGGTCGACCCACGGCATCCAACTGAGGCCGTTCAGATACATGCCGTGCACGAAGACGATGGTCGGCCGAGGAGTCATGGCTCACCGTACCGCCGGAGGGTGCCCTGTTAGGCTGTTCGTTCGTGGAGCACGCTCCAGCGCGCGGATGTAGTTCAATGGCAGAACTTCAGCTTCCCAAGCTGATAGCGCGGGTTCGATTCCCGTCATCCGCTCCATCCCGAGGAGTTCGGAACGGAGGGCTGGGTGACCGAACTCATCCCGATCCCCTCTCCCGGCGTCCCGCTCCTGTTCGGTGAGCCGGGTGCCCCCGTGGTGGTCGTCGTGCACGACTGGTACGGGCGACTGCCCTGGCTGACGCCCTACGCCGAGGCGCTGGCCGGCCGGGGCGGGTTCCGCGTGATCGTGCCCGATCTGTATGACGGGGCGGCCACCGATGACGACCGACAGGCCGACATCCTGCTCGACCAGTTGTCGGGCACCGACGCCCGTGCGACGATCATCCGCGAGATCGAGGCGGCCCGCGCGGAGGGGTCTCCACGAGCCGGCATCGTGGGCTTCTCGATGGGTGGCGGGCTCGCCCTGCAGGTGGCCCAGGCTGGCGAGGTGGATGCCGCGGTCGCCTACTACGCGACGCTCGAGGCCAGTCAGCCCGGCATCATCCCGTGTCCGGTCATGTTGCACTTCGCCGAGCAGGACGACTGGCCCGAGGGCGGCACCCCCGAGCAGTTCGTCGGCCGGCTGCGCGAGAACGGAACGCCGGTGACCCAGCACGGCTATGCCGGCACCGAGCACGGCTTCGCCAACGGCAGCCTCCCCGCGCTCCTCGACACGCGTGCGGCCGCGCTCGCCTTTGCACGGACCACCGTGTTTCTCGAGACCCACCTCGCCGACTGAGAGGCCTCGCCGTGCGGTCGTCACCCACTCGTCTGCTCGCCGTGATCGTCGGCGGCCTCTACCTGGTCGGAGGCATCGCCGCGTTCGTCATCAGCGCGGGCATGGGCTTCTTCGCCGGCCCGGGTCGCCTGCTGGTCGGCATCTTCTCGACGAACCCCTCGGCGGCGGTGCTCGACATCCTGATCGGCGCGGCCCTGGTCATGGCCGGGCTCGCGACGGCAGCCGCGGCAAGGGTCATCACGACCAGCGCGGGCACCTTGTTCCTCGTTCTAGGCCTCGCCGGACTGTTCGTCATCGGCACCGACGTCAACTTTCTCGCGCTCAACGGGGCCGACAACGCCCTGCATTTCGCGAGTGCGGTCATCCTGCTCGGCGTCGGACTCGGGGCCGAGCGTTCGGTCACGAGAGCTGTCGCGTCGTAGGCCCACGCAGACACGACCGCGCACCCCCGGAACGCGGAACGACCCGCGGTCCGGAGACAGCGGGTCGTTCGTGGTGGTGCGTGCTCGATCCGAGCGGTTGCGCGGTCATCGCCGTGGCACGGACAGCAGCAGATCGCGTCGGGCCGCGCGCTCGCGGCCGATGCGGCTCTGCTCGTGATCGGCACGGGCGACCGCCCGAGAACGGGCGTCGACGCGGTCGACATTCCTGCGGCCCCAGATGACGAGAGCCATGCCGAGGCGGAGCGCCAGACGGTCGGCAGCAGAACTGCGCGAGACGCTGAGGCTGGCCGCCGACGGATGGGTCGCGACGTGCTGGGCGGACGGCACGGGGCTCGGAGGAGCCTCGAGGAGTTGAGTATGCATGGTGATTCCTTCGTTCGTGCCGTCTGGTGAACGGCGCGCGAGGAGGCGCGCCCACGGTGGTGGGCGGCATCCATCTGAGGGCGGCGGAGCCGGGTTGGCCCCGCCGACGACGCCGAGCGCGAGCACGTGTCGTCTGGTGGACGGGCGTGGATCAGCCGAGGAGCGCGAGCGTCAACCGGAGATCCGGGACTGCTTCGCCGACGTCGGAAGCCGACAGCCTGAGCTGAGGCTTATGCGACGGCGCCGGCGAAGCAGGCCGTGCGAATGCGTGCGAATCCGCCTGCACTGTTCATTGCTGCGGTCTTCGTCTGGTTCAGGGAAATCATGTCGTTCGGCCTCCTTTCGACTCGGCGTGAGCCTTCACCGTAGCGAAGACCGGTGACGAAGTTCAACCGCAGACACGCCAGGCCGGCCCAGCGACATCGAACTGTGACCTTAGGTGGTGGATGCCGTGGATGCCGCTGCCGCAATCCCCGGGAGCGCCGCCGCCTTGCTCATGAACCGGGTCACGTTCTCGTCGACGATGATGTCGCTCGGCCGAAGTGGACGCGTCAGGAACAACCCGTCGAGCGCGGTGATGCGGCTCAGGGCCACGTAGGTCTGGCCGGGGGCGAAACTGCGCTCGCCGAGATCCACGATGGCGCGCTCATAGCTCTTGCCCTGCGACTTGTGGATGGTGACGGCCCAGGCCAGCCGCAACGGGAACTGGGTGAACTCGGCCACCACATCCTTGTTCAGCGTCTTCGTCACGGCCGAGTAGCTGTAGCGGTAGCGCTCCCACGTGGCCGGCCGCACCTCGTGCCGTTCGCCGTCGACATCCACCGTGACGGTCTCGGTGATCTTGACCACCTCGCCGATCGTGCCGTTGACCCAGCGACCCTCTCCGCCGACATCGTTGCGCAGGAACATCACCTGCGCCCCGACCTTCAGCTCGAGCCGTTCGTCTGCCGGGTATGCACGCCCGCCGAACTCGCCGCTCACCTCGGCCACCGCCGACAGTCCGCGGCCCGGCAGCTTGGCCAGCTCCGCCGCGTTGATGCGCGTCACCGTGGAGTTGGTGGTCGCGAGGGTGATCGCGCCGTCGGTGGGCGCCGGACGCGCACCGACCTCGTTGAGCCGCCGCGCCTGGTCGGCCGTGACGACGCCGTGCCGCACCGCGGTCAGCAGCTTCTTGAACTCGAGCTCGTGCTGGCGGTGGATGGTCGCCAGCTCGTAGATGATCAGCTCGGCCTCGTCCCAGACCCGCGCGTCGAAGAACCACATCGAGCGGTAGCGGTCGGCGAAGTAGGCGCGCTCCTCCGGGTCGCCGGGCACCGGCGCCAGCTGGAAGGGATCGCCGAACAGCACCACCTGCACGCCGCCGAATGCCTCGCTCTTGCGCTGGCGGGCCTGGCGCAGGGAGCGGTCGATGGCATCCATCAGGTCGGCGTTGACCATCGACACCTCGTCGATCACCAGGGTGTCGATGGCGTTGAGCAGCTTGCGCACCTCAGGCCCCTGCTCGATGTTGTGATCAGCGATCACCCCGATCGGCAGGCGGAACAGCGAGTGGATGGTCTGCCCGCCGACGTTCAGCGCGGCCACTCCGGTCGGGGCGGCGATGACCACGTTCTTCGAGGTGTTCCACGACAGGTGCTCGAGCAGGGTCGACTTGCCCGTGCCGGCGCGACCCGTCACGAAGATGTGCGACGAGCTGTTCTCGATGGCCCCGAACACGGCCGCCTGCTCGGGCGACAGTTCGGGACGGGACACGCTGTTCACCCTAACCGCGGCGGCCGGAAGGGCCCGGCAACTGTCCCTAGGATTCACCTCATGCGACGTGCGGTCATCTCCTGGATTGCCGCCTTCCTGATCGCCGTGCTGGCCGCCGGGGCCTCCGTCGTCGTGCTGAACGCAACGGTGTTCGGCGCGGGCGGATTCGTCAGCGTGTACCTGGGTGCGCTGGCCCGCGGCGACGTCTCCGACGCGTTGTCGCTACCGGGGGTCGACACACGCGGCGACACGCGCGGAGCGAACGCCACCCTGCTGCAGGACGGGACGCTGGCCGGGCTGAGCGACATCCATCAGCTGAGCGACACCGAGCGCGACGGGGCGCACTGGGTCACCATGGGCTGGACCAGCCCGCACGGCTCGGGCACCACCACGTTCGAGGTGCGCCGCATCGGCACGCGGTTCGGGCTCTTTCCCGAGTGGGGATTCGTGGCCAGCCCGATGGCGACCGTCTCCCTGACCGTGCGGAATGACGCGCGGTTCACCGTGAACGGCGCGCAGCAGGTCTCGCCGAAGCCCTCGGACCGACCGGTGGACTACGCCGTGCTGGTTCCGGGCAGCTACACCTTCGGGCACCGCACCGCCCTGCTCACCGCGGAGCCGCAATCGGTGGTCGTCGACACGGTGGGCGAAGAACTCTCGGCGCGGGTGCAACCGCAGGCCGACGCGGCCTTCGTCACGGCGGTCACCGCTCAGGTGCGCCGCCAACTCGACGGCTGCGCCAAGCAGACCGTGCTGTTCCCGACTGGATGCTCGTTCGGCCAGCCGATCCCGAATCGCGTCTCGGGGGCGCCGGCCTGGTCGATCGTGAGCTACCCCCGGATCATCATCGCGCCGGGAGCGCAGTACGGCACGTGGGCGATCCCCTCGACGCCCGGCACCGCGCACCTGAAGGTCGCCGTCACCTCACTGCTCGATGGATCGACGTCGACCTTCGATCAGGATGTGCCGTTCCGTCTGCGGGCGACCATCACTCTCGGGGCGGACGACGCGATCACTGTGGTGCAGCAGTAGCTTCCCGTCGGCGAATGCCAGGCAAGCGCCATCGCGGCTCAGTTCCAAAGGATGTAGACCCAACGGCCCCCGTCATACCTCGGCACCCGCCTCAGTTCTGGGGAACGTAGATACCCGGGGTACCGGTAGCCGTGTTCGTTTTTTCATCGATATCGAATTGACTGGCCCACATGGTGAAGGGCATCTTCGCCCCTGACGCCGTGAACCCATCGTCGGCGGCCGGGACCACTCCCAACGCGTACATGCCGACCTCGTCCGGGTGAAAATCATTGACCGACAAGTACGCGAAGTACAGGTCATACTTCGTCCCATCGGCCGAGACTTCGTAGTTGCCGAACAACTCAGTGATGTGCTTGGAGAAGACGTTGCCTCCAGAATCCGCAGTGCCCTGCGTCTTCCAGGTCACCGGGCCGGAAGGAAAGGCGGAGAGAAAGTACGTCAGCCCGCCGTCCAAATCGGTGGCGTTCTCACGCGCTCGCGGCGAGAACAGCTTCTTCAACGCGGCCGCGTCATGATCCTTCACCGCATCCGCGATGTGCTGCATCTGTGCTGACGCCAGCCGCTCATCGTCCCCGATCGAGCCTGGAGGCGATGGCAGAAGCGAACACGCCGACAGCAAGCCGAGACACACTAGGGCAGCCATAGCGGCAAGAGCCCGCCTCATCACCGGTCCCACCTCTCCTAGTAGCTGATGACTGCGGTATTGGAAGTCGTTGGATCAGACGCCCATCCCGAGTGCTTGACGTCAGGGCTATTCATGAACGCGCCATACATCGCCGCACTCGTGAACGTAACCGTATCTGTAACCTTCAGGTCCTCCATATTCATATCGTTGAGCCCCGGACGCCATGAACCAACCCATGACTGCGCCTTCGACGGGGCGAAGGACGCGACATCCAAGCCATTCACGCTAAGAGATTCCGTCATTTTGGGAAGGTTAGGATCGTTGGGATTGGCGTGCCAATGGCCGCCGGGGTCCGGCACCGACGAGGCTTGGTCGTAGATCCCAATCTCGCCACCATCGCCGTAGCCACCATATTTCGCCTTCCAAACCCAGACCGCGTAGCTCGTTCCGCCGTACACGAATATGTACCTCTTGTGATACGCACCGGGAAACAGTATGTCCATCGCCACGTCGTCAATGTCGTCGTAGCCGGCCTTGAGCTGCAACGGGTCCGCATCTGTGCGAAGAACACCGTCAGCGCCCAGGTGGACTCCGAGGACATGTGTTCCCGGAAGGATGTCGGGGTCCAGTCCGGCGCAATCCTGCTCGGAGTCCATGGCTTTAATCGGTTGCGAACACTCCACCCCCGAGCATCTCCCGGTGGGATCCGCTGAGTCGAGCGGGCTGTTGCTGACATATGCGTAAGCCTGCCGCGTGCTATCCAGGGCTGGGTCGACCTGCAGGAACTGGCCAACGATCGGGTCGTATTCGCGAGCGCGCAGGTAGTCAAGGCTCGTAGCAGGGTCGGTCCACGAATCGGCGTAGCCGAAGTGACTCGTCGCGCCGGTGGAGTCGGACGCCCCATACGGCGAGTAGTCCGCGGCACCGGCGACCGCGCCCGCGCTGTCAGTGATGAGGCGAACCGAGCCGACGTTGTCTGCGTGCAGATACTGGATCGCGCCCGAAGCACCGACCTGAGCCACGGGAGTCAGGCCGGGCCCATAGAGGTAGTTGTCGTTCCCATCACTGAGCAGCAACGGAATCTTCGTCGTAGGGTCCCACAACCACTGCTTGGTTCCACCGGCGTCAGTGCGGGACTGACGTAGGCCGTCCCCATTGCTGGTGTAGCTGATCGACGCGGTCGGTGTGGCAACGGAGGCAAGAGCACCGAACCACGAGTGGGTGTACGTGGTCGTCGATGTGCCCGCTGACGAGGTCGTCGCCTCGCTGGCTCGAGCTCCGTTGCCGTCGTAGGTGTAGCTCGAGCTGGTCACCGTCGCGGGATTGTTCGTGGCCGCGAGTTGCAAAGCGCTGTTGTAGGTGCTGGTCGTTCCTTCGGAGGACTGCATCAGCAGACCGGCGGGGGTCGCGGCAAAACTGCCTCCCGTGCTGACCGAGGTGAGCTGGCCCCGGGAGTCGTAGCCGTAGGTCGTGCTGTCTCCGCCTGCGTCGGTGTGCAGCGGGTCGGTGAGGGTAGTCGACGTCAGTTCCGACCCCGCGTCATAGCCGTATTGGTAGCTGGCCAGGTTTGTCGCGCTCGTCGTATTGACGACGCTGATCCCCGTCACCTGGTCGTTCTTGTTGTACGTGGTCGACGTCGTGACCTTGTTCGGATTGGTCTGCTTCGTCAGCTGGCTGTCGCCGCTCCAGGCGAAGCTGATCTTGTGGTGAGCCCAGTCGGTGAGGCTGGTCATGCGGCCGTCCGCGTCGTACGCGTAGGCGACGTTCTTGCCGCCCGGGTAACCCAGCGAGGTGGTCCGCCCGGCAGCGTCGTAGGTGTAGGTGAGGGTCATCCCCGCACCATTGGTGATGCCGATCGGCTGACCGACGGCCGAGTACGTATAGGTGGTGGTACCGGTCTCGTCGGTCATGGTGGCGCGTCGACCCATGGCGTCGTAGCTGTAACTGATCGCCGCGCCCGTTGTGGGAGTTTCCGACAGCAGCTGTCTCGCTGCGTCGTAGGCGTTGTCGACGGTGCTGCCATCGGGCTTGGTCAGGGTGACGACTTGTCCGACCTCGTTGTAACTGTATCCAGTGACGAGGCCGCCAGGCGCGGTGCGAGAGGTGACCTGGCCCGCGGCATCGTAGCTGTAGGTCGTGACGTTGCCGTCGGCATCCGTGAAAGTGATCTGGTGACCGGCGGCGTCGTAGCCGGTGGTCTCGACGTGACCATCCGGACCCGTCGCGACCGTTGCTCGACCATCCGCGTCATATGCGAGCGTGGAGATGCGACCGAGCGGATCCGTCGTGGAGATGAGCTGATCGGCCGCGTCGTAGCTGTAGGTGGTGACGTGGCCAAGAGCGTCGGTAGTGCTGATCTTGCGCCCGGCAGCATCGTATGCGGTCTTGCTGATGTTTCCGCCGGGGCTGCGAACCTGTGTGACGCGACCGTCCTTGTCGTAGGTCGTCGTGGTGGTCAGGCCCCGGGCATCCTTTACCTGGGTCGGCCGCCCCAGCAGGTTGTAAGTGGTCGTCGTCACGCCGCCGAGAGCATCCGTCGACGTCGCCACCTTGCCCAGGGCGGTATAGGTGGTCGATGTCGTGTGGCCTAGCGCGTCGGTCAGACTCACGAGTTCGTTGTCGAGATCGAATGACGTCGTGGTGACGGTTCCGTCAGCCGCCGTCACGCTGGTGCGGTTACCAGCATCGTCGTACTCGTCCTCGGTCGTGTTGCCGAGCGAGTCCGTGGCCGACAACGGCCGGCCGAGAGCGTCGACGGTCATACTTGACATCGCCCCGGTCGCATCCGTGGTGGAAATCGCATGCCCCGCAGCGTCGTACCCGGTTTGGCTGGTTCGACCGAGCGGGTCGGTCGTCGAAACGAGCATTCCGGTGGCGTCATAACCGTAACTGGCGGTATTCCCGAGCTGGTCGGTGCTCGTAGCCAGCGTGCCATCCGCGTTGAACGACCAGCTGCTGGTCGCGCCACTCGGAGAGGTCTGAGATGTCTTGGATCCCGTTGAGTCGTAGGTGGCCGTCGACACGCGACCCAACGGATCGGTGACGCTTGTCACGTCGTGCAAGCCGTCGTAGGTGTAGCTCGTGGTGTGACCGAGGGGGTCGGTCGACGTGAGCATGTTGCCGGCATCGTCGTAGGTCATCGTGGTCGCCTTGCCCAGGGCGTCGGTCTTCTTGATGACGTCGAGGGCTGCGTCGTACGTGAAGGTGTTGGTGATCGCCGACGTGGTGCCCGCCGCTTCGGTGCGCGACACCAGCAGGCCGTTCAAGTAGCGGAAGGTCGATGCCACACCGGCGGGATCGGTCATCGTCGTGGTGGAGTCCGACGCGTCGCCCGAGTAGGCGAAGGTGCTGACCCGGCCGAGAGCATCCGTCTGCTGGGTGACGCGGCCTTGGTCGTCGTAGGCATTCGTGGTGACGCCACCGCCCGGGGCGGTCACCGTCGTGAGCTGATGACTGCCGTCATACCCGTACGCCGTGATGCGGCCGTCTGCGGCCGTGAACGACGTCAGTTCCCCCGACGAGTCGTAGCCGTAAGTGACCGAGCGGCCTGCTGAATCGGAAGCAGATGTCACGTGACCATCCGCCCAGAACAGGTTGATGGATCGGCCTCCCGAGCCGGTCATCGAGGTCACGTCCCCCGAGCCGTCGGTCGTGAAGGTGACGACGTTGCCGTGCAGATCCTGATGACTGACGACAGACCCGGCAACGGTGAAGCGGAAGACGTCGGTGCCGTTCCGGGTGAATACCCACTGATTGTATTGCCAGTCGAAGACAAGGGTGGCGTTCACGCGAGCGGGGGCCAGGTACAGCTGGCGCGGATAGAGAGCGGTGAAGGTAGTCGTCGATCCGTTCTCCTGGGTGATGACGACCGTCCCGTACGGGTTCTCGTCCGTGCCCGGCACCTCCTCGAGGTGCGCGGTCAATGACGAGGAACTGCCCCATCCGAACGGGCCGTCGCTGGCCGCCAGGCTCGACGCGTACGTGCGGTCCAGTTGCACCGGGAGGCCGGCGCCGGGCAGGGCAAGGTCGGTCTTCGACTCGCTGAACTCACCGGAAAGAGTGTCAACCGGGTCCGCGCACCTGCACGTGCTGGGCTTCTCGGTGGGGTTGACCGACGCCGCCCGCTCGCTGTGCTGCCACGAGGAGAACGCCGCTGCGACGGGAAGCACCCCGTTGATGTTTCCGACGATCTGGCCGGAGGACGAGATGGTGACGGTCTTCGCGGTACTGAAACTGGCCGCGGATGCGGTGTACCAGGCGGAGGTGTACGGATAGGTCGACGCCCCCAGGCTCCCGTCTGGGTTCGCGGCGCCGAAACCACCGAGGTCCACCGTCGGCAACGCCTGCTTGATGGCCGACCCATCGAGGCTTCGGACGGACAACGCCGTATTGGCAGGCGGATAGATGCCGGTGTTGAAGCCGAGCTTGTATGTGCCCTTGGGGAGGCCCCAGAACCGGTAGGTGCCGTCAGGGTTGAGGAACGTCTGCTGGACGAGGGTGTCTCGGGTATCGGACGTTCCGGACGCGCTGTAGATCGCGACACCGCCCCTCGCTTGCACGGGGCGCCCCTGGGAATCCTTCAACACGCCCGTGATCACGCCGCCGGTCGGCAACGATTGGTTGATGCCCGTCTTCTGCTGCCCAGCCGCGAGAGTGACGACTGACGCGCCGGTCAGGCTCGGCTTCGAGTTCCACCAAATGCCGGCCCCGGGGCCGGCCGCTCCGCCCGTCGGAACGAACGCGACGTTGTAAGGGATCGGCCGCAGCCCGGGAATGTGGTAACTCCCATCCGGATTGACGTCCGCACTCACCTGGTACCAGTGCGCGATGGGCTGGGGTCCCCCCTCAGGGACCGCGACGGCCTGTACTCCGCCATCCGGAAATCCATTGGGAACGCTCAACGTCCCGGAGATGCTCGGACCCAAGGCCAGCCGCGTGTTGCCTGCGGCCACATGCGACGGGAGCGAGGAGAGATCCAACTGGGTGGCCTCACTCGCGGGTGTGTCGTCGACGGTCAGACCGCCGAGGTACGTGGGGGGGTACTCCTCGTCTGACGGATAGATCGCCACGGTATAGCTGTACGACCCCGGCCTGAACCAGTTGTTGTAGTCGCCATCCGAGTTGGGATAGGTGATCGTGAACCCCGACCCACCGTCGTAGTCATAGGAAATCGGCACCAGGTTGGTCGGCACCACATTCCCGTAGTAGTCGACCAGGGCAACAGTGAAATTCCTGTCCCCGTTGTCCCACGACGGCGCGGTCGCGAACGACACCGTCCCAGTAATGGTCCCGAAGGTCGTCTCGGTCGCCTGCGCCGCTCCACCAGCGGTGACGGTCAGGCCTGCCGCAACGAGCAATGCGACAGCGAAAGAGGCCAGGAGTCGACGCACAGTGCTCTCCATCTTGCGGCTGAGCCGCACCGGGTTTCAGCAAGGAAGGAACGAACCGCGGCTGGGAAAGCACCGGCAAGACACATAGTGGACTTTTGTTCGCCTATTCGTCAAGAGGCGCAGACCGATCGGTCCCCCGGGCCTGGCGCCCTAGGCCCGCCCAGCCCGATCGCTCAGCATCGCGTTGTAGGCCTCGAGCTCGGCGTCGCCGTCGCGGTCGGCGGCCCGGTCGCGACGTTTCGCCTCGCGGGAGTCGCTCCGGCTCCACAGGATCGCGACGGTGATCGCCAGGCTGACCGTCGGAATCTCGCCGACGCTCCACGCGATCCCGCCCGCCGCCTGCTGATCGACCAGCGGCGGCGCGCCCCAGGTGCGGCCCATCGCTCCGTACCAGTCGGAGAGGAACAGCCCGGTGGTGGAGATGATCGCCAAGCCGAAGAAGGCGTGCAGCGCCATGGTCGCCAGCAGCAGCACGAGCCGCAGCGGGTACGGAGCCTGGTTGCCGACCGGGTCGATGCCGATCAGGGTCTGCACGAACAGGTAGCCGACGATCAGGAAGTGGAAGATCATCCACTCGTGACCGACATGGTCGAATGTCGCCCAGCGGAACAACGGCGAGTAGTAGAAGACCCAGAGGGATGCCGCGAACAGCACCGCCGCGACGATCGGATGCGTCAGGAACGTCGCGATCCGCGAGTGCACCAGCAGCAGGATCCACTCCCGAGCGCCGCGACTGCCATCGTCGCGCCGCCGGATCGAGCGAAGGGCGAGCGTGACCGGCGCCCCGAGCACCAGCAGCACCGGGATCGCCATGGTCAGCAGCATGTGCTCGAGCATGTGTTCGCTGAACAGGAACTGCTCGTAGACGTTGAGCGAACCGTTGGTGGTCCAGAGCAGGACAGCCATCCCGGCCATCCAGAACGCGGTGCGATACCAGGGCCAGCGGTCGCCGCGCAGGTGCAGCCGTCGCACGCCGGCCGCGTAGAAGAAGATGCCGAACGCGCAGATGGTCGCCCAGAGCAGGTCGAGATTCCACGAGGAGAAGAAGCGCAGCGGGGTGAGCTCGGGCGGCAGCGGGGTTCCCGTCAGGTACTCGGCCGGTGACGCGTCTCCAGACGATGCCGCCGACACCGCCTCGATCGGGGGCGCGGACACCGCGAGCGCCGAGGCCACACCCTCGGCGATCCCCATGAAGGCGAGCTCAGCCGTCGCCAGGATCCAGAACAGCCTGCGGAGGTTGTCGCGGGTGAGTCGGGACATGATCGCTCGGCGGTAGAAGACCCCGAACAGTCCGAGCGCGCAGAGGGCGGTGACCTTGACCAGCACCAGCACGCCGTACGGCGTGAGCAGGTTGGGGAAGGTTCCGACCCGGATCGCCGCGCTCACCGTTCCCGACGCGGCGACGACGACGAAGGCGATGAGCGCGATCGTCGAATAGCGCGGGAGCACCGCCATCATCCGCTCAGGCGTCATGGTGCGCCGCAGCAGCACGATCGTGAGCAGTCCGCCCACCCAGAAGCTCGCGAAGAGCACGTGCAGCCAGATCGACGTGATCGCAGCATTGTGGGTCGCACTGCCGCCGGCATGCCCCTGCTCCGAGAGCGGGATGAGACCGATCACAGTGAGCACGGTGATGGCGCCCAGTGCGGTGACGTTGCGCACGGCGAAGCACAGCACCGTGAGGGCGGCTCCGACCAGCGTGGTGGTCAGCCAGGCCTGGCCGAGTGCCTTGGTGGTCAGGAAGTCGCCGAGCGCCTGGCCGAAGGCCGGATCCAGGCTCGGCGCCGTGCTCGCCGCACTCGAGAACACCAGGATCGACGAGGCCGCGGCCGCGATCGTCCAGACCCCGGCCCCCGCGGCCGCGACATCGAGTGCCCGCCCGAACTCGGCCTCACGAGAGCTGAGCGCGAAGACGGCGAGGGCCAGCGCTCCGAGCGAGAGCGCGACGGACAGGTCGACCACGAGCTTGGCGATCGGCACGCCGTAACGCACGACGGCGCCGGGATCGATCGCGATCCCGGGAGCGGCGCCTCCGCCGAAGGCCAGCGCGGCCAGCAGAGCGCAGAATGCGACGAGCAACAGGACCGCCGGTCCGGTCACTCTCGCGATGCGCTGCACCCTTCGAGCGTAGGCGAGCGCGC
>Ga0207657_10005044_pt1 | contig 13849 bp, 12 predicted proteins | sample KBSC33metaG_FD_184316 | JGI IMG/M metagenome (GOLD analysis project Ga0207657, IMG submission 184316) | Corn rhizosphere microbial communities from Kellogg Biological Station, Michigan, USA - KBS C3-3 metaG (SPAdes) (version 2) | ecosystem: Host-associated > Plants > Roots > Rhizosphere > Soil ... | reverse complement strand
ATTATGAGCAATTGGGACTAGCTCCTGCCCATCAATCAGGCAAATCGAATATGCAACAGGCCGCCGCGCCCAAAGTCAGCTTTGTTTCGCTGGGATGCCCCAAGGCGCTGGTGGATTCCGAGCGCATCATCACGCGGCTGCGCGCGGAAGGTTATGAACTGGCGCGCAAGCATGATGGCGCCGACCTCGTCATCGTCAACACCTGCGGCTTTCTCGACAGCGCCAAGCAGGAATCGCTCGGCGCCATCGGCGAAGCCATGGCCGAGAACGGCAAGGTCATCGTTACCGGCTGCATGGGCGCGGAACCCGAGCAGATCGAGGCGGCCTATCCGGGCGTGCTGTCGATCACGGGGCCGCAGCAATATGAAAGCGTGCTCGATGCCGTGCATAGGGCGCTGCCGCCGCTGCACAATCCGCACCTCGATCTGGTGCCGCCGCAGGGCATCAAGCTGACGCCGCGCCATTACGCTTACCTAAAGATTTCCGAGGGTTGCAATAACAGCTGCAGCTTCTGCATCATCCCGAAACTGCGCGGCGACCTGGTATCGCGGCAGGCGGGCGACGTACTGCGCGAGGCGGAGAAGCTGGTCACCGCCGGCGTCAGGGAATTGCTGGTCATTTCGCAGGACACCTCGGCCTATGGCGTCGATCTGAAATATGCCGGGAGCCCGTGGAAGGACCGTGAGGTCCGCGCGAAATTCTTCGACCTCGCGCGCGAGCTTGGCGAATTCGGCGCCTGGGTGCGGCTGCAATATGTCTACCCCTACCCGCATGTCGATGAAGTCATCGGCCTGATGACGCAAGGCAAGGTACTGCCCTATCTCGATATTCCCTTCCAGCACGCGAGCCCGGAAATCCTCAAAGCCATGAAGCGCCCGGCGGCGCAGGACAAGACCCTGGGACGGATCAAGCAGTGGCGCGAGGAATGCCCCGATCTCACCTTGCGCTCCACTTTCATCGTCGGCTTTCCCGGCGAGACCGATTCCGATTTTTCCTATTTGCTCGACTGGCTCGAAGAGGCCGAAATCGATCGCGTCGGCTGCTTCAAGTATGAGCCGGTCGCCGGTGCGGCGTCGAACGCGCTCGGCAGTCACGTGCCCGATGAGGTCAAGCAGGAACGCTGGAACGCACTGATGGCGCGACAGCAGAAGATTTCCGCACGCCGGCTCAAGCGCAAGGTCGGCACAAGGCAGCAGGTCATCATCGACGAAGTCGGCCCGACCGTCTCGAAGGGCCGCTCCAAAGCGGACGCGCCCCAGATCGACGGCGCGGTCTACCTCTCAAGCCGGCGTCCGCTGCGCGTCGGCGAGATCGTCAGCGCGAAAATCGAACGCGCCGACGAATACGATCTGCACGGCAGCGTCGCGGGGTTTTGAAACGCACACTGCCGTCATCCTGAGGAGCCGCGCTCTTGCGCGGCGTCTTGAAGGATGGGCCGCGCATTGTGTGATCCTTCGAGGCCCGCCGAAGTGGGCTCGCACCTCAGGATGACGCCCTACGGCTTCAAGATCGACGCGCCGGTCGTGGCCCGGCTTTCCAGATCGATATGGGCTTTGGCCGCATCCTTCAGCGCATAGGCGTGATTGATCGGCACGTGCAGTTTGCCGTTGATGACGGCGGCGAACAAGGTGTCGGCACCCTCCAGCAGTTCAGAGCGCTTGCCGATGTAGTCGTTGAGTTTCGGCCGAGTCGCAAACAGCGAGCCATGATTGTTGAGTTCGGCAATCGAGAATGGCGGCACCGGACCTGACGCATTACCGAAACTCACGAACATGCCGCGCGGCTTGAGGCAAGACAGCGATCCTGGAAATGTGGTCTTGCCGACGCCGTCGTAGACGACGTCGCAAAGCTCGTTGCGGCTGATTTGCTTGACGCGCGCCACGAAGTCCTCGTCGTTATAGAGGATGACGTGATCGCAGCCATTGGCGAGCGCGAGGTCGGCCTTCGCCCTGGAGCCGACGGTGCCGATGACATGGGCGCCGAGCGCCCTCGCCCACTGGCTCGCGAGCAAGCCGATGCCGCCGGCCGCCGCATGGATCAGCACCCGATGGTGCGGCTCGACCTTGAATGTCTTGTGCAGGAGGTACCAGACCGTCATCCCCTTCAGCATCAGCACCGCGCCCTGCTCGTAGGTGATGTGGTCGGGCAGCTTGACCAGTTTTTCGGAAGGGATGTTCCGTTCGGTGGCATAGCCGCCGAGACTGAAATAATAGGCGACACGGTCGCCGGGATGAAAATTGGTCACGCCGGGTCCCACCGACAGAACCTCGCCCGCAGCTTCATTGCCGGCGATGAACGGCAGCCCCGGCGCCTTGTAGAGGCCGGTGCGGTAATACACGTCGATGAAGTTGAGACCGACGGCATGCTGGCGGATACGAACCTCGCCGGGTCCCGCCGCGGGCACGTCCACGGGCTCATAAACCAGGGCTTCCGGTCCCCCCACCTTGTGCACGCGCACGGCCTTCGTCATATCAGCGTCTCCTTGGGGATTCCCCTTGAGCTCAAACGAAAGCCATCGAGGCCGCGTTGTCAACTCAATGACCTCCGGAACATCTGCGACCAGCTAGCGAACAGCCCTTTTGCGGTTGCGTTTGGCAAGCACATTGAAGGCTTCAACCGCCGCTGAAAACGCAATGGCAAAGTAGATGTAGCCGCGCGGGATATGAAATTTGAATCCGTCCGCCACCAGCGCAACCCCGATCAGCACCAGGAAGGCCAGCGCCAGCATCTTGGTGGTCGGATGCTCCGCCACGAATCGCGCGACTGGGCCAGACGACACATACATGACGAGGCAGGCGATCATCACAGCCGCGATCATGATGGCGAGATCCTGCGCCATGCCGATCGCGGTAATAATCGAATCCAGCGAGAACACCATGTCGATGACGATGATCTGGATGATCACCCAGAAGAACGCACTGGCCCTCGGCGCGTCATCGTTTGCTTCATCGCGCGCTTCCACCTCGGCGTGGATTTCGTGGGTTGCCTTCGCGATCAGAAACAGTCCACCGCCGATCAGGATGATATCCCGCCACGAAAAGGCCAAGCCCTCCACGCTGAGCACGGCTTGCGTCAGGCCGATCAGCCACACCAGCAGGCTGAGCAGCAGAATCCGGAACACCAGCGCCAGCGCCAATCCGATTTGCCGCGCCCGCTTCGCCTGCGCTGGCGGAATGCGGGCGACGATGACCGACAGGAAAATAACGTTATCGATGCCGAGAACGATTTCCAGCGCCGTCAAGGTCAACAGTGCCGCCCATGCTTCCGGGCTGGTCAGTAACTCGATCATGCCTTCAACGATCTCACGAGCCGGATCGCCGCATCGCTTCCCACGACATAAGCGGCGATCGCACAAAGTACTGTTGTGATGAGCGCACCGACATCGAAGTCGCTGGCGATCGTGATGATCGCAAGCACCGCCCAAACCGCGAGCAACGACAGGGTGAGCCCACGCAGGCGCACCACGCGTATCGGGTGAAGCACGTGGAAAGGAACAAACGTCAGCGCGATCAGGGCGGCGACCGCAAGGCTCGAAAGCGCCGGCGGCAGATGAAGTAGAAACAGATAAAACGCTGCGAGATTCCACAGTGCCGGAAACCCGCGGAAATGATTGTCCGCGGCCTTCATGCGGCGGTCCGCGAAATACAGCGCGCCTGACACGACGATGCCCGCGCCCAAAAGCGGCGCCGCCAGCGGCAGCAGCAGGCCGCTTGCGGTAATGGCATAGGCGGGCACGAAGACATAGGTAACGAAATCGACCACGAGGTCGAGCACCTCGCCCGACCAGTTCGGCTGCACGTGCGCGACATCCAGTCGCCGCGCGATCGGACCATCGAGCGCGTCCACCACCAGCGCGAGGCCGAGCCACGCAAACATCGCAGCCCAGTGCTCGCGCACGGCCTCGAGCAGCGAGATCAAGGCGATGCCCGCCCCCAGCGCCGTGAGGATGTGCACGGAAAATGCGGCGGCCCGCGTTGCCGGCGATGCTGACGAAGAATCCTGTTTGTTTATCTGGTCCATTTGACTAGTGCCGTCGATTTGAAATTCCTGCACCAGGTGCTGCGATGGTTCACGAACTTCGGGAACGGGGCACTGCCAGTGCTATCAGGAATTGCCTCGATTTGCACATCCCGGTTGCGGCGTTCCGCCGCGCAATTCGGCCGAACAACATTGACGCCCCGATGCGGGCTTGAAAATGCCGCTGGGAACGTCAATTGTCCTGGTATGAACGAGGCATTGGGTACTCACGACGTCGTCGTGGTCGGCGGCGGGCCTGCCGGACTTACCGCTGCGATTGCATTGGCGCAAATCGGCGCCAACACGGCCCTTATTGCCCGCCGTGCACCTTATGCCGACAATCGCACCACCGCGCTGCTCGGCGGCTCCGTCGATCTGCTGCGAGAGCTGGACGTCTGGCCGCGTTGCCAGGACAATGCCGCGCCGTTGCGGGCGATGCGACTGGTCGACGATACCGGTCGCCTGATCCGAGCACCCGAGGTCCGGTTTTGCTGCGACGAAATCGGTCTCGATGCGTTTGGCTACAACATCGACAACCGCGCGCTGACAACCGCGCTGGAGGAACGCGCGTCGGAACTTTCCGCTCTGACGCGGTTCGACGATGAGGCGGATGCGATCAGCCCTGACGACGCCGATGTTGTAATCCGCACCGGGCAGAGGAAATCATTGTCCGCGCGCCTTGTGGTCGGCGCCGACGGACGGCAATCGCTGTCCCGCGAGGCCGCCGGCATCGCGGTCCGGCGCCGCGACCTCCATCAGACAGCGTTGACCTTCAACGTCAGCCATTCGCGGCCGCATCGAAATATCTCCACCGAGTTTCACACGCCGCAAGGTCCCTGCGTATTTGTGCCGCTGCCCGGCGAGCGCTGCAGCGTGGTGTGGGTCGCGGCACCGAAGCAAGCCGAACGGCTGATCGCGTTGAGCGATGACGAACTGTCGGTGGCCACAGAGACCCAATCGCACTCCATTCTCGGCCGTATCCATGTCGAAGCGGGACGCCATCTGTTTCCGCTTGCGATCGAGCGGCCGAGAGAATTCGCGCGCCGCCGCATCGCGCTGGTCGGCGAGGCCGCCCATGTGCTGCCGCCGATCGGCGCGCAGGGCCTCAACATGGGATTGCGCGATGCCGCCGATATCGCCGAGATCGTGCGCGACGCGATGCTGTCGGGCGAAGACGTGGGCTCGCCACAGGTGCTCAAGCGTTACAGTTCGGCCCGCCGCGCCGATGTCACAAGCCGGACCTTCGCCATCGACTTGGCGAACCGCTCCTTGCTCAGCGATTTCCTGCCCATGCAAACCCTGCGCGCGGCCGGCCTGCATCTGATCGGTTCGATTGGACCGCTTCGCCGCCTGGCCATGCGCGAGGGCCTCGCGCCTTCGTGGCGAGCGACGCGGCGGGTTACGCCGCCCTAGTTCAAGTGTTAGGCTCAGCTGCCCGCGCACGGCATCCTTGGGGGCCCAATGCGAAGACGTGAGTTCATCACCCTTCTCGGAGGCGCGGTGTCCGCAATTTCCCTTGGGACGACTGTCGCCAAAGCTGAAGTTCATATCGTTGCGCTCGGCGACAGCGCCATTCGAGGCCATGGCGTCTCGGCCAGCGAGGCCTACCCGGCCCAACTTGAGGCGGCTCTAAGAGCGAGAGGACATAAGGTCACTGTCGTCAACCGAGGCGTCGATGGGGACACAACGGCAGGCGTCCTCGCAAGACTAGATCGTGCCGTGCCCCCAGGTACCGAGATTGTTGTCCTGAATATCGGGGACGCACGGGGAAATGATGTTGTGTTGCATCATCTTTCGCCAGCTGCTGCGGAATCGGGGGCTCAATCGATTATGGCTAAGCTGCAGGCCAAGGGGATCGCTGTCTACAGAATCACCCGAATGCAACAGGGCATAGTTGATCGATGGGATCTTCATGTGGAACAGATGCACGATAAGTCAAATACGATGTGGCATCTGAATGCGGCGGGTTATGCCATTGTGGTTGAACGCACCCTTCCTGCGATAGAGGCACTCGTAAAAGAAGCCGAGAAACGAAGTCGCTAAATTGGGAGTGGTCAAACGCGGTTAGCGACCGCTATCGGCACGAAACGGACCTCCAGCGATGTCCGCAGTTCGGTCGCTATCGGAGGAAAAGCGGACTTGCGGCCGACGGCCCATTTCGGCAGCTTTTGACCCACATGCGACATTGGCGACCCGCAACATATTTCGTCGAATTGGTCCCGGACATCTTCCAGATGTTGAGTTTGGATAGATACACTGCCTCAATCTGATCCTTGGGGGCAGGCATGTTACGGCGCGAGTTCATCATACTAATAGGCTGTGCGGCGGCTACTAAGTCATGAATGGTTCCACAAGCAACGGAGACCGCACGCGTGTTGATCCACGGTAAGTGCCACTGCGGGAACATATGCTTCTCTCTTACGTGGGAACCTGATCCCGCCGAAATTCCGGCTCGCGCCTGCACCTGCTCGTTTTGCATTAAGCATGGTGGCGTATGGACTTCCAATCCGAGCGGCACTCTGAAGATAGCAGTTAAGGATTCGTCACTCGTTTCCACGTACGCATTTGGTACCCGAACCGCGGAATTTAAAGTCTGCGCTCGCTGCGGCGTAGTGCCGGTGGTCACCAGCCGGATCGACAGCCATCTTTACGCGGTCGTCAGCGTCAACGCGTTCGAGAGCATTGATCAATCACTCCTTCGTCGTGCGTCGGCAAGCTTCGATGGTGAAGGAAACGACTCCCGCCTCGCGCGACGGAAGCGCAACTGGATTGCCAATGTTGAGTACAGCGAAGGCTTTACCTAACCCGCGCGATACAGGCTGCTGCCCTTGTTGCCCGCGCTGACGAGGTGATCGAATAAGCCCGCCGACTTCCGCTCATGGCACATCGCGTCAGTTAATGCGGTGCAGCGATATGTCCGGGGTTGGAGAGATAAACCGGACTCGTGACCGACGGTCTCAATCTGACGCTCCAAACTTAAGCCGGCGTTTATCTCGGGTCGATTTCGCGTGTGGGCACCAAGCCTCAGATTTCATCCACCGGTTTTAAAGAAACACCAGCCGGCCGGTTTGCATCAACAACATCACGCCGGTGGGCGTGATAACGGACGCCAAGGTCCCGATCAGCACCGCCATGGACGCGGGCTCGATCCAGAACGGCGTCTCCAACATGATTCCGAACAGCAATGCGGGCAGCGAACCATAGGGCAGGAAGAAGTTCATCCAGGTCTGGTGCTGTTCCGGCAAACCCTTGGCCTTGCCGCAGGCGAAGCCGATGAAGATCAGCCCGGAATACGGCAGTGCGAGATTGAGGATGCCGACCACGGGCGAGTTACTTTTTCTTCATTGTTGGCTCGGCCGGGAGGTCGGGCGGATCAGCGGCCGCAAGGTTAATTCGGCCGTTTGCCTCTAGCATCGGCCACAATCATGGTCTATTCGACGAGATATGATAAAAGCGCGGACCGCCAAATTTCAGATCGGACAGATCGTTCGCCACCGGATCTTTTCGTTCCGGGGCGTGATCTTCGATATCGATCCGGAATTCAACAATACCGAGGAATGGTGGTTGTCGATCCCCGAGGAGATGCGGCCTCACAAGGATCAGCCGTTCTATCATCTGCTCGCCGAGAATTCAGAATCCGAATACGTCGCCTACGTTTCCGAGCAAAATCTGCTGCCTGACGATTCCGGCGAGCCGATCCGGCATTCGCAGGTCGCCGAGATTTTCGTGAAGGACAAATCGGGCGGTTATCGCCCGCGCAACCCGTCGCTGAATTGATCCGACCAGTAGAAGCGGTCTTTCCCGTCATTGCGACGCAATGAACAAAAAAGGCGCCCGATCAGGGCGCCTTTTCCGTTCGTCGATAGCGCGCTGTTCCCTCTTACTTCGCAGCCGGATTGGCCGCGGGGGTACCGGCGGGCGGGTTGGCCTCGAGCTTCTTGCGCGCTTCCTCGGCGCGCTTCTGCAGTTCTTCCTGCAGCTTCTTCTGGGTTTCCTCGAACACCTTCGGATCGGTCGGCGGGCCATCATAGGCCTTGGCGAATTCGGCGAGCGGCAACGGCAGTGTGAGCGGTGCGCCGTTGGAGTTGATCGCCTGAACCACCAAGTTCTGCCCCTTTTTCATGTTGGCGAGCAATTCCGGGGTCACTTCGTAGTCCGACATGCAGCCGTTGGCGAAGCAGATCACATAGGGGCTTTGCATCGGGGTGTTGCTGTCGACGATCACCCGGGTGCCGTGAATCAGCTGCATGCCGAGCGGAAGCGTGACACGCAGGATCTTTTTCGGCTCGCCTTCGGGCTCGATGATTACGGCGGCGATCACCGGCTGGCCGGACTCGATGCGTCCATCCTTGCCGGTAAAGCAAACCTGCTTGGCATTGGCATCCTGGCCCTTCAGGCAGAACTTGGTCCAGGGCGCGTAGATCAGCTGAACCTGCTGGTCCTGGGGTTGGCCATTGGCCGCGGGCGCTCCATTTGCTGGCGGCGGTGCCTGTTGAGCGGCCGGCGCGGGTGCTGCGGGAGCGGCCTTCGGGGCCGCCTTAGGTGCTGACTTCGGCGCGGCCTTGGCCTTCGGCGCAGCCTCGGGGGCCGGCTGCTGGGCCTGCGCGTCGGGAACGAGCAATGTTGCGGTCAGCGCCGTGGCTGCCAACACGGCGAAAAACCGCCCACGCGGCCGGACCGACGCGGCCAAGATACGGAAATTCATTGCGGAAAACCCTTTCTGAACGGGAGCGCCCGAAACCGCTGTAGGCACTGACACCTGGCCGTTTGGGCGGCTGTCTCCCCGCCAATTGAGGCGGTTAAGTGACAGGCCCTGCCATCCTGGTCAATTGCCCGCCTTCATACAGTGGCGTGCGAAAAGATCAATGCCGACAAGCATCTTTGGCACACCGCGGCCGGAGGCCGGCGGCTATGGTAAAACGCGGCAGTGAGCCATTCCGAATCAAATCAGCGTGCTGTGTTGCGCGTTTCGAGGCGCGGCTGCGTTCGAACCTTTTTCTGCGGCGTCCTCGCTTTCGGCGTCTCCCGGGCGCCATACGCCAGCGGGGCATCGGCGGAGGAGAGCTACGCCATCGCCATGCATGGCGCGCCGGCCCTGCCGGCCGATTTCACCCATATGCCCTATGTCCATCCCGATGCGCCGAAAGGCGGCCGGCTGGTACAGGGCCTTCTCGGCACCTTCGACAGCCTCAATCCGCTGATCGTCAGGGGCCTCGCCGTCCAGCAAATCAGAGGCTTTGTGGTCGAAAGCCTGATGGCACGGGGCAATGACGAGGCTTTCACGCTGTATGGCCTGCTGGCCAGGAGCGTGGAGACCGATGACGCCAGGAGCTACGTCACCTTCCGTCTCGATCCCCGGGCGCGTTTCTCCGACGGCCAACCGGTGCTCGCCGAGGACGTGCTGTTTTCGTGGGCTTTGCTGCGCGACCATGGGCGTCCCAACCATCGCCAGTATTATTCCAAGGTCGCAAAGGCCGAGGCGCCCGATCCGCTCACGGTGCGGTTCGATTTCGGTGGCGCCCACGACCGCGAGCTGCCGCTGATCCTCGGCCTGATGCCGGTATTGCCCAGGCACGCCGTCGACGTTGCGACTTTCGAGGAAACCTCGATGTCACAACCGATCGGGTCCGGCCCCTACCGCGTCAGCGCGGTGAAGCCCGGCGCCAGCGTGACGCTGACGCGCAATCCCGACTATTGGGGCCGCGACCTCCCGGTCAACCGCGGCCTGTGGAACTTCGACGAGATCAGGCTCGATTTCTATCGCGAGGCCAACGGCCAGTTCGAAGCCTTCAAGCGCGGCCTCTACGACTTTCGTGTCGAAACCGAACCGCTGCGCTGGCACGACGGATACGATTTTCCGGCCGCCCGCAATGGCGAGGTGATCCGCGATACGATCAAGACCGGAATGCCGCAGCCGTCGGAATTCCTGGTGTTCAACACACGGCGTCCGGTGTTTTCCGATATCCGCGTGCGCCAGGCCTTGACGCTGCTGTTCGATTTCGAATGGATCAACCGCAACTACTTTTTCGGGCTGTATGGGCGCTCGGCAAGCTTCTTCGCCGGCTCCGAATTGTCGGCCTACGCCCGCCCCGCCGATGACCGCGAGCGCGAGCTCTTAAAACCCTACGCATCGCATATACCGTCAGACATTCTCGACGGCAGTTACCGGCTTCCCGTCACCGATGGTTCGGGGCGGGATCGCACGACGCTTCGCAGCGCGCTGAATTTGCTATCCCAAGCCGGCTACGATCTCGACGGCACGGTGTTGCGGCAGCGTTCGACCAAAGCGCCCCTCACCTTCGAAATTCTGGTGACGACACGCGATCAGGAACGAATCGCGTTGGCGTATATGCGCGATCTCAAGCGCGCGGGCATCGAGGCCTCGGTGCGCGCGGTCGACGCGGTTCAATTCGATCAGCGCCGGCTAGGTTTCGAATTCGACATGATCCAGAACCGCTGGGATCAGTCGTTGTCGCCGGGCAACGAGCAGTCGTTCTATTGGGGAAGCGAGGCCGCGGACAATCAGGGCACGCGAAACTACATGGGCGCCCGGGATCCCGCCATCGACGCCCTGATCGCGGCCATGCTGGCGGCGCGCCAGCATGGCAATTTCGTCTCGGCGGTGCGGGCGCTCGACCGGACCCTGATGTCGGGCTTCTACGCTATCCCGCTGTTTAACGTCGGAGAGCAATGGATTGCGCGCTGGAATCGGATAGAACGGCCTGCAGCCACCGCCTTGACGGGGTATCTCCCGGAAACCTGGTGGCGGAAGCCGGACTCGCGACCAAAGTGATCCCGTGATCCAGACCAACGCATCGCCGACGCTCGACGGATTGTTTCGCCGGATCCTGGCACGCAAGCCGGATGCGCCGGCGCTGCGCGATCCGCTCAACAAGCCGCGTGTCACGGGTCAGCCGCCAAAACGCCTGACCTTCGCGCAAGCCGACCGCGCCATCTCGGCACTGTCGGCTCATTTCATCGAAGCGGGGCTACCGAACAATTCCGTTATCGCGGTTCAACTGCCGAACACCGTCGAATTCATGCTGACGGTGCTCGCCGCGCATCGCGCGGGCCTGGTCGTGGCGGTGCTTCCGCTGCTCTGGCGGCAGGCGGAATTGACGGTCGCGCTCAATCGCACCGGCGCCCGGGCGATTGTGACGACGGCCAAGATCGACGGCGTCAATTATGCCGACCTCGCCATGAACGCCGCGGCCGAAGCATTTTCAATCCGCCATGTCTGCGGCTTCGGCCATGAGTTGCCGGAAGGCATGGCATCGCTCGATCTCGCGCTGTCAGGTGAATCGGGCACCACGCGTGCCGTCACCCAGGACGGCCGCAGGGCGGCGATGATCTCATTCGACGTGACCGTCGATGGCTTCCGTGCGGTACCGCGGACGCATCTGAGCTTGATCGCCGGCGGCCTTGCATTGTCGCTCGAAAGCGACGTGCCGCAAGGCTCGACCGTGATGTCGGCATTCGCGCCGGCTTCGTTCGCAGGGCTGGCCTCATCGCTTGTGGTCTGGTTGCTGTCGGGCGGAACGCTGGCGCTGCATCATCCATTCGACAGCGGCGTGCTCGAGCAGCAGATCAACGAGCATTGCTGCGATGTGCTGATCGCGCCGGCGCAACTGGCATTGCGATTGGACGAGATCGACATGGCGTCGCGTCTGCCGACCTTGCGCAAGGTGATCGGCCTTTGGCGTGCGCCGGAACAGGTCGCATCGAGCCCGCTCTGGACCGCCGGGCACGCTGTCCTGACCGACGTCTATCTGTTCGGTGAAGCCGGACTGTTCGGCGCCCGCCGCACGGCGGACGGCGCGCCGGCACCGATCCTGCCGGGACCGCATGGCGCGCCGCGCGACGTCCTGGGCTCGTCGATCGCAGGCGAAATCTTCCTGACGCCAAAGGGAACGCTGGCGCTGCGCGGACCAATGGTGACGCCGGCGGCTTACGCTCCCCCTTCAGCGCCGAGCGATTCGCTGGTGGCGCAGCCGCCGCGCGATTTTGTCGATACCGATTATGCCGCGCGGCTCGACCGCTCGAGCGGAGCAATCTGCATCACCGCGCCGCCCTCGGGCATCATGGCGGTCGGCGGGTACCGGTTCTTGTCGCAGGATCTGCAGGAATGGGCCAAGCGGCTTGGACAGGGCGCGCTGCTGACGGCATTGCCCGACCGGCTGAGCGGCCACCGCCTTGCCGGGCGCGCCCAGGACAATGCCCGCGCCCGCGAGGCGCTGAGCGAACTCGGGCTTAACCCGTTGATGGTGGAAGCATTTCGCGATCGGTCCCCGCCGACCTGATTGAACCTGGATGGCTTCGTTGACGCGGCATTAAGACCGGCAAACTAGGATTTACGCGTCCCATTGATCGCGTCGATCCGAGTTTTCAGATGTCCCAGCAAGGTCCGATTATCGTCGTATCGACCGCCTCGCGGCCTCCTTTCGCGCGCGCGCTTGACGATGCCAAGATGTTTCCGGTCATCGAAACAACCTGGGCCGACGCCGCCGGCGCCGTCAAGCAACTGCAGCCAGCCGCGGTGCTGGTGGCGCTATCCGAGGGCGTTGCACCCGGCTTCGAGGCGCTGGCGCAACAGATCGCCGCACGGCAGCCTTACCTGCCGCTGATCGCCGTCGATCCCCAGACGCCGCTGCCCGAGAACGCCATTCCTTTCTCGCACAGCGGAGGCAATTTCGATCGGCTGATGGCGCGCCTGCGCGCGGCGCTGCGGATCAGGACACTGCATTCAACCGTGATGCGCCGGCTTGACGATGACCCGGCGGCACGAACAACGGCCGCAGATACCGATCCGGCTAATGACGCCACCGTGCTGCTGATCGGCCGTGGCGCCGCCTACCCGTCGCTTTCGGTGTCGCTTGGCGAACGGATGGGCGTGGTCGGCGCGCTCTCTATCGAAGCCGCGGCGAAACACCTCAATATGCGCGACATCGATGGCATCGTGCTTGGCGAGGGATTCAGCCCGCGCGTGGTGGACGCCTTCCTCACCGTGCTGGCTGAGGATGCGCGCTTCCGCAATCTGCCTGTCGTGGTGACGTCGGACGAACTGGCGCCGGTCTATGACCTGCCCAACCTCGAAATCATCTCCGGCGACCCCGAGCGCATTGCCGCCAATGCATTGCCGCTGATCCGTCAGCACGCTTTCGAGGCTCATTTGAGCCGCACGCTGCGCTCGATCGACGCCGGCGGCCTGCTCGATCCCAAGAGCGGCCTGCTGACGTCTGCGGCGTTCGAGCGCGATTTCGCCACGGCAGTCTATCAAACGCTGGCGCGCGGCGGCGGATTGTCGGTGGCTCGGTTTGCCTTCGATACGGACAACGCACGCGCGCAGCTCGACGGCGCACGTATCCTCAGCCGCTTGATGCGGCAAATGGATTTCGGCGCCGCTCAGGAAGACGGGTCGGTGATCGTGGTGTTCGCCGAGACCGATTTGCGTACCGCCCATATGATCGCGCGGCGGCTTTCCAGCGTGATGCGCCATACCAGCCACGGCAAACGCGACGCACGCTCAGAGCCGGTGGTGACGCTCGCGACACTGCTGCCATCGGATTCGGCAAAATCGTTGCTGGCACGGCTTTACGACGAAGCCCGCCGCGCCGCGTCGTGAATGTCAGGGCCGTCATTGCGAGGAGCGCTAGCGACGAAGCAATCCATTCTGCACTTGTGGCTCTGGATTGCTTCGCGGAGCCTGTCATCGGGCGCGCTTTCGCGCGACCCGTTGGCTCGCAATGACGTCACGCCGCCTTGCGGTCCTCGGCGAGGTTGGCGAGCTGGCGCAGGATTTCGGTGGTGCCCATCAGGCGTTCCTCCGGTGTTT
>Ga0207657_10005042_pt1 | contig 13850 bp, 15 predicted proteins | sample KBSC33metaG_FD_184316 | JGI IMG/M metagenome (GOLD analysis project Ga0207657, IMG submission 184316) | Corn rhizosphere microbial communities from Kellogg Biological Station, Michigan, USA - KBS C3-3 metaG (SPAdes) (version 2) | ecosystem: Host-associated > Plants > Roots > Rhizosphere > Soil ... | reverse complement strand
TTCGCCAAAGAGATCGGTCTCAGTTTCCTCCATGAACGTCGTCTGAAGAATTCCAACGCGGGCGCAGCCGATCGCTGCCGCATAGCTCAGCGCCGTCTGCAAAGCCCCGCCGCTGGGGTCCTGGTGCACGGCAACCAGCGCGGCCAATCCCGAACCCGCCAGATACTTCTCGCGCAGCCAATGACCCGGACCCTTCGGTGAGACCAGCGCCACATCCACAAACGGGGGCGGAACGATCTGCTGGTAAACGATGCTGAATCCGTGCGCGAAGAGCATCGTCTGCCCCGGCCGGAGGTGCTCGACGACGCCTTCGCAGTAGATGTCCGCCATCGGCACGTCGGGCGTGCAGAATATCAGCACGTCGGCCCAGCGCGCACACTCCCCGACAGTGCCGACAACCAGATCTTCGGCTTCCGCTTTCGCCCAAGACGCGCTGCTAGAATAGAGGCCCACTCGGACCTCGACACCGCTGTCGCGGAGGTTCAGGGCATGCGCATGGCCCTGGTTTCCATAGCCGACGACGGCCACTTTCAAGCGCTTGATCAGCTCGGAATCGATGTCGGACTCTCGGAAGATGGTGGCCATGGCCTACCAGAGTCTACGAGGAAAGGAGTGGCAGGGGCGACAGGATTCGAACCCGCGACCTATGGTTTTGGAGACCATTGCTCTACCAACTGAGCTACACCCCTGCGCAGGACATACATTCTACTCGACCCATTTAGAGCCGACAATCAAGTGGCGCATAGGATCACGAGAGTCGCGAATCGTGAATCGCAAAAATTATTGAGTGGAGGAACCTCACGCTTCCTCCGAGAACGCCCAAGGCCCAACGCCCAACGCTGACATGCAGACAGGTACCATCGGACGTGCCCGACTCCGAGTTTCCGCGGATATGGATAAGCCTTTCGGCCCCGCAGTCGGTGCCTGAAGAAGGTTGGCGCGATCGCCTCGTGCACTCTGCCCTTGAAGCGGGAACGGTCATCGACATCAGCAAGGGGCCGGCGCTCTGGGGTGGGGCGATGCGCGGCACCGATGCGGCATTGATGAGCCTGGGCGGAACGGATATTGAGCGCGCAGTGGATGCCCAGCACGCGCAGGACCTCCTCGAAGCGCACCTTATTGAAACCCTTAGTGCGATCGGGCGCGAGCACCTAGACTTCTATTTTCTTCAGGTCCGGCACAAGCTTTCGAGCTGGCAGATAGAGGGAGCAGCGAAAGCGCTAGAGCTGGCACACCGCGATGGGCATGTTCGCAACGTCGGCCTTTGCTGCGATGGGGACCCTCTCGCCTCGGTCGCCGTTTGGAACGCCGTGGAGGTTGCGAACGCGCTGCTCGTCCCGCGCAGTCACGCGGATGAGGCAGCATACAACGACTTGAAAGCTGCGCTCAGCCAAGAATCCAAACTCCAAACTGTAGTGACGAGCAAGGCTCTGAACTGGGGCTACGGCATGCCGTTCGTAAACCTGCCTGTGGAGCGATCTGGCCTGGATCCCATGCGCATCGCTCAGGCGGTTGTGGCGGATCTCGCGAAAGAGAATACGGTTCTGGTCGCCGCGCGCACTCCCGAGGAGGTCCGGGCGGCAATGGAAGCTCCGAACCTGCCGCAAATTCCGGAGTTCGATACCGTGATCGAGAGTTACAAGGAAGCTTGGGAGCAGGACGAGCCGTGGGAAGAGCTCCGCCGCTCCGCTGATCCGATCTCCCGAAAAGCCGCGGAGAGGAGGCTCTCAAAGTGACTCAGAGCGAGTTCAGGCTATTCCTGGACGGAGCGATGGCACTTTGTGCGGTTCTGGCGATCATCAATGTCGCTCGCTACCGCTCGCGTGGTGCAAGCGCCTACATCCTGGCTGTTGCATTTCTGGTTGCCGGCGGGGCTCTGTACCTCCTGCACCAAGACGCGCCGATAAACCAGGTTTACGCGGCAGGCGCTTTCGTCCTTCTGCTGCTCTTCCTCGACTTGGCAGTCCGGAGCCGGAGGCACGGACAGTGAAGGTCGGCATCGTGGGTCTCGGCGCCGCCGGCATTCGGGCCGCCATGATGCTTCACCGCGCAGGTGCTGATCTGGCGCTCTATGAAGCCAAGGCCAAGCCTGGCGGCCGCTGCCACACCGTCGATCTTGGAGACGGCGTCAAGTACGAGGCCGGCGGCGAGTGGATCGATGCCGACCATACGCGTACGCTAGCCATCCTTACAGAACTGGGGCTGGAGCCGGACGGCCGTGGAAATTGGCCCGGGAAGGTGGTCTACCAAGGCTGGGAGACGACCGAGGCGGAGCTTTGGTCTGATGCGATGGAAGATGACCTTCGCGTCGAAGCTGCCGCCCGAGAGCTGGTTCGCGATCTAGAGAGCCCTGCTTGGAAGAATAAGAAGAAGAAGGACCTGGACAATGCGAGTTTTGAAGGCTTCATTGCCAACCAGTGCCAGAGTGACCGCGGCCAATGGTGGGTTGGCGCCCGGTACCGCAGCGACGAAGGCGACGATCCCGGCAAGATTGGCTTGCTGGGCTGGCTGGATGGCTTCCGCCACTACGTCGACCGCGATGGCGACGTGATGAGCGCTCACCGGGTGCCTGGAGGTTTCTCCTCCATGTTAGAGCAAGCGCTAAGCACCGTGCCCGTGGAGCCGCAATACAGCCGAGTTCTGAGACGGGTGCGGCAAGATGCCACCGGAGTCACCCTAACCTTTGATGACGGCGAGGAGAGAGTCGATCGCGTGATCCTCACCTTGCCTCCGCCTGCCTTGGAACGCGTGGTCTTCGAGCCCGCTCTCGATGTGAAGAAGCGTTGCGCGATCGAAGCCTGCCGAATGAGTCGGGCAGTGAAGGTCGTTTGGGAATTTAACGAGCCCTGGTGGAAATACCAGGGATGGGGCGGCAGCCTTATGACGGATCGCAGCTTCCAGCAGACATGGGACGGTTCTTTGAGCGAGTCCGCGATTTTAACCGCCTACATCTGCGGCGACGCCGCGGCCGAGTACTCCAGCCTCCCGGATCCGGTGCGGGCAGGCGTCTATGAGCTCGCCCAAATCTTCCCAGATGCGCTCGACACCTTTGAGCGCGGCTGGTTTCACAACTGGCTGGCCGACCCTTACGCGCACGGCGCGTTCTCGCACCTTGCGCCGGGCTACGTGTTGGAGCACATGGAGCATATTGCGCCACCGCAGGGGCGGGTGCACTTTGCCGGAGAGCACACGGCATCTTGGGTGGGCTTCATCGAGGGTGCGTTCGAGTCCGGCGAGCGTGTTGCCGAGGAAGTTCTTGGGGCATAGCTCAGGACTGGTAGATTTTCTAGGCGACATTGCCCAACCTTTGCGCCCCAGTGCTGTACTATTGATGTAACAATTTGCGCCAAGTATCTCTTGGCGGGTGTGCTTTGCACTGGCGGCACCCTGCGAGAGAAGCTTGAAGATCATGTAGGTTGAGGGTCGACCGAAGTGCTTCGCGGCGGAAAGCTGAATATCAGTTTTTCGGGAAGTGCCTACATGAACATTCTAAGAAAGGGTCTCTTTGCCGCTCTCGCCGTTGCTCTGACGGGTTCTGCTCTCGCCGTGGTCCCGGGCACAAGCCCATTAGCGCCGGGCAATACCGTCGTGGCTGGCGTCGTGCCGTTCGGAAACAACCCCGGAACGTTGCTTGCAACGATCGCCAGCCCGTGGAGCTTCACGACAACCGCGGGAACCACGTCCGGGCGCTTCACCACTGCGGTGTTCCAAGAGGCCGGCGGCACGCTAGACTTCTACTATCAGGTGACGAACGATCCGGGTTCTGCCACTGCCTTGGCGCGAATGATCGCCGTGAATTTCTCCACGTTCAGCACGTCCGTCGGCTATGTCCTCGACGGTGGTGCAACGATGGGTGGACTCTTCCTGAACGGTACGTGGGCTCCCACGAGCGCAGATCGGAACGCCTCTGGCAGCGTCGTAGGCTTCAACTGGGATAACCCGAACGAGCTTCAGCCTGGGACCATCTCCTACACAATGGTTATCAGCACCAACGCGACCGCCTTCACCGCAGGAAACGTTTCGCTGATTGATGGAGGTGCGACCACTGTCGCCGCCTTCCAACCAACGGCGGTGCCGGAGCCCGCGACGATGGCGGCTCTGGGCATGGGCGCCCTCGCGCTGATCCGCCGCAAGCGCGCGTAAGCGGTTACTAACCTTCCGAAAGGAAAGAGCCAGGTGAGCATTTCACCTGGCTCTTTTGTTGTCACTGAAGCTGGAGGAGAGGGCGGGATTCGAACCCGCGAGCCATTGCTGGCTGCCTGTTTTCAAGACAGGTGCGATCGACCACTCCGCCACCTCTCCGTTCGCTCTTAGTATGAAACATGTGTGGGGGCCGTGGGAGTATGGGTGAGTCCGTGAATAAGAACAGACTTCGTCAGACAACCAATAACCAATAACCAATAACCAATAACCAATAACGAACAAGCAGCGCCGGGTAATCCATACTTCCCAACATGGACCTTGGCATCAAAGGGAAGGTCGCCATGGTGGCGGCGGGTAGCAAGGGCATTGGCCTCGCGACCGCGAAGATGCTTGCCGAAGAAGGCTGTCTCGTGTCGATCTGCGGCCGCACCGAAGAAACTCTGGCGCAAGCCGCTGTCGAAATCGGCGAAGAAACCCGCACCTATGTTGCCGACGTGGGCAATGCCGACGATCTTGCGTGGTGGGTGGATCAAACCATCCAAGACCTCGGCACGCCTTCGATTCTCGTGACGAACACCGGCGGTCCCCCGGCTGGCAAGCTCGGAGATATGACAGACGAGCAGTGGCAAGCCGGATTCGAGAACACGCTCATGAGCGTCATTCGGCTTACTCGCCTCGTCCAGCCCAAGATGGCCGAGCAAGGGTGGGGTCGCATCGTTCACGTAACCTCCTACGTTGCCAAGGAGCCGAGTCCCTTGCTCCCTATATCCTCCACGTTAAGAGCTGGACTCATGGGCTTGGTTCGGTTGCAGGCGGCCGAGTATGGACCACAGGGGGTCACCGTCAACTGCGTCCTCCCGGGCAGCACGATGACCGATCGCCAATTCCACCTCGCGGAAATCCGCTCCAATGCTACAGGGATGAGCCCGGAGCAAGTGCTGGAAGAATCCGCGCAAGCGGTAGCCCTGAGGCGAATCGCAGACCCGCGCGAGATCGCATCCGCGATTGCATTCCTGTGCTCGGAGCCGGGCGGGTACATCAGTGGCGTGAACCTGCTGGTGGACGGGGGGCTCACGCGAGGTCTGGGCTAACAAGAGCCTTTCCTCGACGTTGCTCTCGCATTTTCTTGAAACAAGGACCCGTACACCAACTGTCTGTAGGTGAATGACGCAAGATCGCGCTCCAGCGCATGAATATGAGAAGGGTGGTCTAGACTGAGGGCATGCCTGGTTTGGGAGAGCAGAAGGCAGCCACCGGCGTGCCTGCATTAGACGATATTCTCGGTAGTGGGCTCAATCGCGGGCACATGTACTTGCTGGAAGGGGAGCCCGGGGCTGGCAAAACGACGCTCGCGCTGCAGTTTCTTCTTGACGGAGTCAAGGCTGGCGAGCCGACGCTGTACGTCACTTTATCGGAGAGCGCCGACGAACTGCGCTATGTCGCCGCTTCGCATGGCTGGGACCTGACCGGCTTCGAGATCATGGAGTTGAGCACTCTGGAGGAGCGGCACCTCCTGGAGAAGCAGTACACCGTTTTTGACCCGGCCGACGTGGAGCTATCCGACGTCATTTCGCGCCTTCGGGAGCACGTTGAACGGCTCAAGCCAAAGCGGATCGCGCTGGACTCGCTCTCTGAGGTGAAACTGCTCGCACGCGATTCCCTTCGCTTCCGGCGAGAGATTCTCGTGCTCAAGCAGTATTTCATCTCGCAGGGGTCCACGGTCCTGCTCCTCGACGATCGCGTGGTCGGTGCCAATGAGGGAGAAATTCAGAGCTTGGTCCATGGCGTGATCCGGCTCGAAAGGCTCTCAAACGAGTTCGGCGCGGAACGGAGGCGACTCTCCATTACGAAGATGCGCGGCAGCCGCTATCGAGGCGGATTTCATGACTACAGAATCGAGACTGGCGGCCTAGCGATTTTTCCTCGGCTGGTCGCATCTGAGCATCGGCGGCCGTTTGTGCCAATGGGCCTCCTCAGCGCGATCCCTAACTTGGATGCCCTGCTCGGAGGCGGGCTGGAGCAAGGCACTTCCACCTTGGTGATCGGCCCGGCGGGGACGGGTAAGTCCACCATCGTCACGACTTACGCTCTTGCGGCGGCTGCGCGTGGAACAAAGGCAGCCCTTTATCTCTTCGATGAGAATATCGGTACATTGATTGCCCGTTGTAACGGGCTGGAACTGCCTCTGCAGGAGTGTCTCGATTCAGGTGCGATTACCGCACAGCAAATAGACCCTGCGGAGATGGGACCGGGCGAGTTCATTGCCCTCGTGCGCGGTGCCGTTGAGAACGAGGGGGTCGGTGTGGTGGTCCTGGATAGCCTGATCGGGCTGCTCAACGCAATGCCCGAAGAGAAAATGTTGATGACCCAGCTTCACGAGTTGCTGAGTTACCTGAACCAGATGGGTGTCACCACCTTGATGACGCTGGTTCAGCACGGCCTTGTTGGCCCGATGAAATCGCCTAGCGACCTTAGCTACCTAGCGGATACCCTGCTTCTCCTACGCTACTTCGAGTTCCAGGGCGAAGTGCGGCAGGCCCTCTCCGTTCTCAAGAAGCGCACTGGCGCTCACGAACGGACCATACGTGAGATGACCATCGCCAAGGGGGGACTGCAGGTGGGGGCGGCTCTCCACGACTTTGAAGGCGTGCTAACTGGGCTGCCACGGTACGTGGGCTTGAACGCCCCGCTTATGCAGCAGCAGGAGGCGAGCAACGCGTAGCGGCTCGGAACGCCTGCTGGTATTCGCGCCGGTGGGACGAGATGGCGAACTTATCGCCAGTGTCGCTTGCGGGAACGGGTTCGAGGCTCGCCCCGTAGGCAGCCTGCAGGAGCTTGAGCGCGAGTTTCACAGGGGCGTGGGCGCGGTGGTGATCACAGAAGAGTCCCTCCACAGCGGACAGGACAAGGTGCTCGCAACCTTTGTCGGGGAGCAGCCGGAATGGTCGGAGGTGCCATTCATCGTCATCGTGTCCCGTTCAGGCGCGGACGAGCGGCTCGCTCGCATCGTCAACCTCTCCCGGCCTTTGAGAAGCGTCACTCTGGTCGAGCGGCCAGTGCGACCCGCCACGCTTCTCGGCGCGTTCGAAGTCGCGCTCCGCGACCGACGTCGACAATACGACCTTCAGGACTCCTTGGCGCGCTATCGCTCCCTCAGCGCGGAACTGGAGAAGCGCGTCGAGGAGCGCACGGCCCAGTTGGTGGCAGCGAATAAAGAGATGGAGGGGTTCACCTACTCGGTCTCCCATGACCTGCGCGGTCCTCTCCGTGCGATCAGCTCGACCAGCATGGAGTTGAAAGAGGACTTTGGCGAGCTCCTCCCGAAGGAAGCCCACAAGCTGCTGGAGCGTCAAGCCAAGGCCTCGGCCAAACTTGCGCGACTGATCGACGACCTGCTCCGACTCTCCCGCTTATCGCGGCAAGATCTCACGCGAGTGCGGGTCGATCTCTCCGCGCTCGTGTCCGAGGTCATATCGGAGATACGCGGGCGCCCGGGATCGAACGCCGAATTCCAGATCCAGCCAGACGTGATCGTCAGCGCCGACCCTACCTTGCTTCGGCTGGCGATGCTGAACTTGATCGAAAACGCGGTCAAGTTCTCGCCCGAAGGAGGGGTGATCTCCTTCTCGTCCATTGACGCGGTCCACTGCATTGAAGACCACGGGATCGGTTTTGAGCCGGAGTTCACGAACAAGATATTCCAGCCCTTCGAGCGCCTGGTCTCCGAGGACGAATTTCCGGGCACCGGAATCGGCCTCGCCAATGTCGAGCGGATCATTCACCGGCACGGCGGCCGCATCTGGGCAAGATCTTGCCTGGGGCAAGGCTCGGGGTTCTACTTCACACTCGGTTAGCCGTTGCCCTGTAAACTGCCCCGATGGGGAGCCACGGCCCGGCCGACATGTCGCTCGTGTTCATCGAGTTAGGCCTTGCCGTGATCGGCCTTGCCATCTTGGCTCGCTTCGCGAGCCGGATCGGGTTTTCCGCGATTCCTCTGTATCTGCTCGCGGGCCTCGCGTTCGGAAACGGCGGCATCGCGCCATTAAGGTTTGGAGCCGACTTCGTGCACGTCGGTGCTGAAGTGGGCGTGGTGCTGCTCCTCTTCATGCTTGGTTTGGAGTATACGGGCGCGCGGCTCATCACTACCCTCAAGACGGGACATGCCGCGGGGTTTGCCGACCTCCTGCTGAACTTCGCGCCTGGTTTGGTCGCGGGCTTGCTGCTGCGAATGCACCCGCTCGTCGCCGTGCTGCTCGGAGGCGTCACTTACATCTCCTCAAGTGGGGTGATTGCTAAGATCCTGTCCGAGTTGCGGCGGATGGACAACCCGGAAACGCCGCTGATCGTCACCATTCTCGTACTCGAAGACCTTGCGATGGCGCTCTACTTGCCCGTCGTCGGGGTGCTGTTACGGGGTCAGGAACTGTGGAGCGGCCTCCTTTCCGTTGGAGCCGCCCTTGCGACGGTGGCTATAGTCTTGCTGCTAGCCCTGCATCTCACGCGCCGCGTCAGCAAGTTCGTCGCACACCAGTCCGACGAGGTGGTGCTCCTCTCGACCTTGGGCCTGGTTTTGCTCGTATCAGGCATTGCGCAAAGGCTGCAGGTGTCCGCAGCCATCGGTGCCTTCCTTGTAGGCGTGGCCATCTCCGGACCGATCGCCCACCGCGCCGAGAAGCTCCTCAGCCCGTTGAGGGATCTATTCGCAGCGACTTTTTTTCTCTTTTTCGGACTGCAGATCGATCCCAAGGACCTACTGCCGATGCTCGGGATTGCCGCAGCACTGGCCATTCTGGGAGTGATCTCCAAAGTGGTCACGGGCTTATGGGCGGGCAGACGCGAAGGTCTGGACAGGAGGCAGTCCTTGAGCGTGGGAGCAACCCTCGTATCGAGAGGCGAGTTCTCGATCGTTATCGCGGGGCTGGGTACAAGTCTAGAGCCTCGCATCGGGCCGTTGGCGGCAGCTTACGTCCTAATTCTTGCCGTGCTCGGCCCGCTGCTCGCGCGGACGCTGGGGCGACAGCCGAAGGCCACTGTCGCCGAAATGACCGCCTAAACGAGGCGCTTGCGCTTTAGTAAAGCAAGCACTCCGAAGCCCAGCGCCACGCAAGTGGCCGGCTCAGGTACAGCGGCAAAGCCAGTGCCGGTTAGGAAGTAGCCGCCCATGTTGAAGTACCGCGAGTTGGGCTCATACGCTGAGATGTACGCGCCGTAACTGTCGACTTCCGCATAGTAGTCGCCTGCAGCAAGCACACCTGAGTAGGTAGCGAACAGCGTCGAAGCGTCCTCGATACTTGTGCCGATCAGATTGCCACCGCCATCCAGAATTCGGATCACGCCGCGCATCGTCGCGCCCGGATCTGCGATCCCCGTCTGCAGAAACTCGGTGCCATCATTCAGCGTCAGGGTCACGAGGCCGCCCTTCGCGCGAAACCTGAAGAAGTCCTTGGTATACGCGTTTGCATCGCCCACTCCCGACCCGGCGCTGTAGCCGGTCGATGCCAGCGGCATGATCCAGCCCTGGGCCGCACCGGCATTCACCGCGCCGGTGTTGTCCACAATCAGCGCGCTTGCCGTCGTGATCGAGTGTCCGAGGCCGTCGTCCAGCAGCGGCCCCATGTCCCTATTCGATTGCAGGCCCGCCACGTCGTTTCCGTTGCCCTTGCTCGGATCGCCGATGCGCCAGGCACCGCGCTGCGTATAGTAAGCGGCTCCCATGGTAGCGCCGTACGTACCGTTCGCGCGGAAGTTGTTGCCGTTGTAGTCGCCAAGCGTGTATTCGCCGCCTTGGTTCTCGTCGTGCTGGTGGCCGAGGCTCAGGCCGTGGCCGTCCTCGTGCGCGGCGGCGGTGCCCATGTAAGGAGGCCAATTCGCCGTACCGTTTCCGAAGACCCAGTTTGTGTGCGCGCCAGAGAAGTTTCCGCCGTCCTGCGTGGTGCCCACGTAGGACACTCCGCCCGCGCCGCCAAACCAGTTGTAATCGCCGCCGATCGACGTGTGCATGAAGTGTGCTGAAACGTCGTAGTAGGTCTGCTTGCCCGCATAGCCACCGAACGAAGGCGCGGGGTCGACGGTCGTCACGTTCACGTTAAAGCCGACATACGCCTGGGCAACGACGGCCCAGGTTTGCTTGATGGCGGTGACCTCATCGGCCGAGAAGTTCAGCGGGTCGCCATCCGTGTCGTAGGCGTGCACGACGCCAGGCTTCGCGCCGGTGTAGCCCCACGCGCCCTGCGTCCCGTCCGCGCCCGTCACGTTCGAGAAATCAAACCCGGCGAAGTCCAGATAGATCGTGTAAGTCGCACCCGAACGCGAGTTCAGACTCGGGGCGCTGAGGCCCGCGAGGGCACTTGCGGTGAGGCACAACGAGACAGCGACGAAAGGCAAGCGAAGGCGACAGATCATAGTTAAGCAACGACTCCCAAAAAGTCTAAAGCGAATGAAAAGCCCCAAACTTCTCATCCTCCCCCACCAACATGACGGGTTTAAGCGAGAAAATAGCACGATGGATTTGATTGAGTCCGCCAAAAAGAGCGCTCTGGACAACATGGAGATCTTCCTTCGCAACTTTGCCAAGGTGCCAGACGACAAGCTGCAGTGGTCCCCTGTGCCGGGTGCCAAGACACCCATGCGGATCGCGGCGCATACCGCCCTTTATGCATCGCGCTTCGCCGCTATGATCCGCAGTCGCAAGCTCCCGCAGCCGGAGAACCTCGAGGCATGGCTCGCGCAGCGAGAAGCTGAAGAGTTGGCCCTCACGGACCGGCAGGAGATGGAGCGAGTCTTCCGGTCAGGAACGGCAGAGGCCATCGCGGCCCTCGATTTGCTCGCCCCCGAGGAGGTCGCAAGTACCCTCGACTCGGGTCAGGGATTCACGATGTCTATGCAGTTCCTTATGGGGCTGCCGGGCTGGCACGCCACGCTCCACACCGGTCAGATCGACTACCTCCAGACCTGCTGGGGCGACCAGCAAGTGTATGTCGAATGAGGGCTCGTAGAAGAACGGTTTGCCGTCTACCTAAGGCTGCGGGGGAGCGGCGTCTGCCTCTTTGCGTCGGCGTTTGGACGTCAGGGCCGTAAGCATTTCGTCCACTCGCTCACCGATCTCATCCCGCACCGTGCACAGCCCGCCATAGGAGAGCCCAGCAGGATCCGGCATCGGCCATTCTTCGGTCGCTTCGAACTTGACGGGTCCCTTCTCGCCGGACACGCCGGTGAAAGCGACGATGAATTCGGCCCGAGCGACCATTTCGAGGGTGAGCTGCTTCGGTTTAATGGTCTCCGTGTCCACCTCGAGTTCGGTGATACACCGCAGCACCATCGGGTGCACGACCCCTACGCCGAGGAGACCCGCCGACTCGGCCACTGCCTTGATCCCTCGCTCTTTGGCGCGCACATTGAACAGCGCCTCGGCAATCTGAGAGCGCCCTGCGTTGTTAAAGCAGATGAAAAGAACCGTGCGAACGCCGGGAGCGGTACTCCCCACCTCGGGACTTGCGGAGGGCATCACTCTTGCACCTCATAACCACACAGCTTCAGCAGGTCCTCGGTTCTGAGGGGCTCCGTTTCCCGGTTGGCCCACCGCACAAAGAGGTCCGGGGCAATGCTTGGCTCGTCTCCCGGGCGGACAACAACCTTGGCTTCGTTTTGCTGCCAGACGGCGGCAAATCCAATCCCTGCGGTGCTGCTCACTTTATCTTCCCAAAGGGTTGCGACCACAGTGCGGAAGCCCGCATTCGAGAGCTCTCCGATCGTCGCCATCTGCATGGACGCCGCCGCACTGGGGTCCTGGTGCGAGGGAAGCGGGGAAACGTGCACGTCTCCGTTCGCATAACCGGTCAGGATGTTGTGAATGATAGCCAAGGCTCCTCCGCTTTAGAGATGAGGGAGCGGCTTGCGTTTGAAGCCGCTCCCAAACGACGTTTGGCCGGCGCTTACCAGCGGCCGCCGCTGCTTCCACCCGAGCTGGCGCCCGAGCGATTGTTGCTGCCCTTGGGGGTGGCCTCGTTCACAGTGAGGGTTCGCCCGTTCATCTGCTGCTGGTTCATGTCCGCCACCGCGGCTTCGAGCTGGTCGGCATCGATGTCCACGAAGCCGAAGCCCCGATCCTCGATGATCCGCGCGTTGCTCGCGTTGTACTTGGCGAAGTGGGTGGTGAGGTCGCCCTCGCTCGTGGAGTACGGCAGATTGCCGACGTAAAGTGTTTTGCTAGCCATGGAATGGCCTCCTATATTCAGTTGTTCCGGTTCAAAAGGCAGAAGGCAGATCGAGAACCGGCTGGAAGGCTGGAGCTAGAAAGGCTGGAGCTTGTTTCGAAGCGAACAGTGTAGTTTACCCGATTCGGGCATTACTTCTTGGGCTTGCCTTTGGACTGGTCCTGTGGGGCCGGTGGGCGATTTGCCTGATCCTTGTCCTTCTTCGCCTTGTGGGCATCGGAACTGCCTGAGGACTTCTTCGGAGGCTTGCGGTCACCCATGCTTAGACTCCCTGCTTGCGGATTCGCTGGCTTGACTTCTTCGAGGGGAGGGGACCGGCGGCCTGATCTGTGGGGCCGGACTGCGAAGGCTTGTCCTTCAGCTTGTCCACGGCTGCCTTGATATCTTTCTTGGAAGGGCGTTTCACAGGCTAAGGGTACTCGAATCCGAGAGCGTTGCCTTCTTAAGAGAAGGGGAGTTGCCGGCGCTGGGCGGGCCGAGCCGTGGCTTCCAAGAGCCGCTCAACTTGTCTAGCCCACTCCCGCTCCGCCCGGCCGTTGACTGTTTTAGTCCTATACTGGCCTATGCTTAAGTGGAACTGGGTTGCCTTCGTGATCTTGTGTGTGGGCTGCTCGGGGACGCCAACGGCAAGTAGCGACGCCTTCTCCTCGAAAGAGTACATGGAGCACTATCACGACCGCCTCGAAAGCTCGCTGCGGGGAGTTCGGGCGACGAAGGAAGACGTCCTAGGCGAGACCACGAACAAGTCGGTGACGTTCAAAGCCGATGAGCTGAACGAATACCTGCAGGTGTTCTGGGAATCCCCTGAGGGAGCCCACACAGACGGGTTGAGCTTCCAGCTGCTGGATGCTTCAGGAAAGATCATCCGCGAGTGGCAGCCCGGAGCGCTGCGAACGACGAACGTGACCCGCGGGGGGTTGGAATCGGTGAACGTCGACAAACTCGGGACCTACACCATCAAAGCCGTCTCGAAGCAGCCGATTATCATGACGGTCGTCAAGATGGTCGGCAGCCGAAGCAGGTAGACGCAAGCCAGGCACGTATAAGGTTTCCAGCCCTTGGGCGCCGTTAGTCTTGGCATTGTCGCCTTCTCGAAGCGAAGGCGCATCAACAGGCGCTGATTCTGTCGCGCAGCTTTCCCCGCCACAAACCAGTCGGGCTCAAGGGCAGCAGGGCTCTTGTTGAGAATTGCTTAGCTCTCCATTTCTGCGCGTGGGCGTGGAGGGGAGCCTCACAGCTTGATTCGCTGTGAGCCAGTATTTCGCGATCAATTGCAGAGCGTCGATGTAAGTACTCGGATCGTCTGGCTTCGTGACACAACTGTTCGCGCCCGCCAAGTAGCATGCGGCCAGCGTCTCGTCTCGGTTGGTGCCGCTGAAGATTACGATGGGGACGAGCTTTGTCTGCACGTTTAGGCGAACACGCTCGAGCACCTCAAGGCCGTTATGGTACGGCAGGTTGTAATCGAGAACCACCAAATCCGGGGGCGTCGTC
>Ga0207657_10005041_pt1 | contig 13857 bp, 11 predicted proteins | sample KBSC33metaG_FD_184316 | JGI IMG/M metagenome (GOLD analysis project Ga0207657, IMG submission 184316) | Corn rhizosphere microbial communities from Kellogg Biological Station, Michigan, USA - KBS C3-3 metaG (SPAdes) (version 2) | ecosystem: Host-associated > Plants > Roots > Rhizosphere > Soil ... | reverse complement strand
GCATCCTGCGGCAGGCGGATGGCGTCATCGGCAAGGACGCGATCTTCGCCTCGAACACCTCGTCGATCTCGATCACCGCGCTCGCAGCCGTGGCGAGCCGCCCGGAACGCTTTCTCGGCATGCACTTCTTCAATCCGGTGCCGATGATGACGCTCGTCGAGTTGATCCGCGGCCTGCAGACGTCCGACGAAACGGTCGCAGCGGCGACGGCCTTCGCGAAGGCGTTGGGCAAGACGCCGATCGTCGTCAAGAACAGTCCGGGGTTCGTCGTGAACCGGATCCTCTGCCCGATGATCAACGAGGCCGTGTTCGCCGTTCAGGAGAACCTCGCGTCCGCCGAGGACATCGACAACGGCATGAAGCTCGGCTGCAATCATCCGATCGGCCCGCTCGCGCTCGCGGACATGATCGGACTCGACGTGTTGCTCGCCGTGATGAACGTCTTCTACGCCGACTTCAACGATCCCAAGTACAGGCCTGCGCCGCTTCTCAAGGAAATGGTCGCGGCGGGCTATCTCGGCCGCAAGGCGAAGCGCGGGTTCTACCGCTACGACAGGTAGCCGATATGCGGGTCAGACTCGGGACCCGACCCCGGGTCTGACCTCGACGGCGTTCGCTTCATTCGGGCGCGACGAGACGTACACCGTCCCGCTGAAGCTCGCCACCAGCGTCGCCTCCGCGCGCAAGACGTCGACGCGATACGTCGCGAGCTTGTTGCCGCGCGAGATCTCGGTGGCACGCGCCGTCAGCACGTCGCCTTCGCTCACGCCGACGTGAAACCCGATGTGCGCCTCGATGCCGGACGCGAGCCGGCCGTGCGAGTTCGACGCGAGCCCGAATGCCGTATCGGCGAGCGCGAAGATCACGCCGCCGTGGCAGCCGCCGTTGAAATTGACGTGCTCGCGACGGACGTGCAGGCGCGTCGTCGCGTGCCCGTTCCCGCCGTCGATGCACTCGATGCCGAGCCATTGCACGAGCGGGTCGCGCGCGGCGAGCCTTCGCACGCGGCTCGCGCCGTCGTCGCGCGCGATCGCCGGACTCTCGGACGCGTCCATGCTAGACGATCGCCTGCACGTGCCCGAAGCCGAGCTCGCGCCGAAGCGTCCCGCAGATTTCGCCGTGCGTGCAGCCGGCGTCCGCCGCGGCGACGACGCCGGCGAACACGTTCGCGCGCGCATCGTTGGCGGCGCGCGCGAGCGCATCGAGCGCCTTCGCGATCCGCGCCTGCGGGCGCGTGGCCTTCCACGTCGCGAACGCGGAAAGGTGCGCGCGGATCGCGTCATCGGCGACGCCTTGCACGGGCGGCCGATCGCTTGCGGTTTCGTCGACGCGATACGCGTTCACGCCGACGATCGTCTGCTCGCCGCTTTCGACCTTCGCCTGGAAGCGGCGCGCCGATTCGCCGATCAGCCTCTGCACGAGGCCGCTCTCGACCGCCGCGTACATGCCCCCCGCGTCCTGCACGGCCGCGAGATCGCGCAGGATCGCCTCTTCCATCTGCGCCGTGAGCGCCTCGACGTAGTAGCTGCCACCGAGCGGGTCGATGACGTCGGTCAAATGCGCTTCCTCGCGCAGGATGTTCTGCGTCGCGACCGCGATGCGCGCGCCGAACTCGGTGGGGCACGACAGCACTTCGTCGTAGGCGTCGGTATGGAGCGACTGCAGGCCGCCGAAGATGCCTGCCATTGCCTGCAACGTGACGCGCGCGATGTTGTTCAACGGCTGCTGGCGCGTGAGGTCGACGCCCGACGTCTGCGCATGGAACTTGAAGCGCAGGCTGCGCGGATCCTTCGCGCCGTAGCGCTCGCGCACGAGCCGCGCCCAGATGCGCCGCCCGGCGCGGAATTTCGCCACCTCCTCGAAGAACGAAACGGAAACGTCGAAGAAGAACGTGAAGCGCGGCAGGAACGCGTCGGGATCCATCCCGCGCGCGACGCAATCGTCGGCGTTCTGCAGTGCGGTCGCGAGCGTGAACGCCATCGCCTGCGCCGGCGTCGCACCCGCCTGCTGCATGTGCTGGCCGACGACCGACATCGGGTTCCAGCGCGGCACCCACCGAACGCAGAAGTCGATGTGGTCGGCCAGGATCCGCCGCGCACCGGGCAGCGCGATCCGGAAGAACATGTGGTTCGCGACGTAGTGCGACAGGTAGTCGCTCTGGTTCGACGTTCCGGTGATCGCCGAGAACGGCACGCCGCGCCGGCGGGCCACGGCGAGCAGGAACGCGAGCAGGGTGAACGGCGACGGGTCGTTCATCGCGCACGACATGCCGCCGATGTCGACGCCGGCGAGGCATTCGTCCATGTGATCGGCGCTGTTGACGACGACGCCGCAGGTGCCGAGCAACTCCGGGTCGACTTCGTCCATGTCGTAACCGCGGAACACCGAGTTGCACGGGATCAACGAGATCGCCGTCGTTCCCTGGTCGATCAGCGCGGTGAGGCGCGCGTTGTAGTCGGCGGGCGTGCCGAGCCCGATCAGTTGCCGCTGCGACCACGTCCGGCCGCGATGCATGGTCGCGTAGATGCCGCGCGTGTACGGCGGTTGCCCGGGATAGCCGAGGTCCGCATCGTGGCGCGTGCCATCCCAGTCGGCGTTCGTGTAGAGGGGCTTGATCGCGATCCCCGAGCGGTTCTCGCACGCACGGTCGCGGCCGATCTGCTCGGCGTATTCGCGCTTCCAGCGCTCGTCGGCGCCGGCCGGGGCGAGCGTGCGCGCGTCGAGTGGTTTGTTCATGGTTGATCCTCGAGAGCATGGCCGCGCGCTTCGCGCAACGCCGGCACGATCGAGCGGATGTAGACGGCGATCTCGTCGAGCGAGGTCCCGGGGTGGAACACGCGCGCGACGCCGGCCTCGAGCAGCATCGCCTCGTCGGCGTCGGGGACGATGCCGCCGACGATCACGGCGACGCCGTCGAGTTGGGCATCGGCAAGCGCGCGCATGAGCTTCGGCACGATGCGATGGTCGGTCGCGAGCGACGAGATGCCGATGACGTCGACGTCCTCCTCCAGCGCGAGGTTGACGACGGCGTCGATCGACTGCCATGGTGGCGTGTAGATCACTTCCATCCCCGCGTCGCGCAGATGCGCGGCGACGACGCGGCTGCCGCGGTCGTGACCGTCGAGGCCGATCTTGGTGACGAGCACCTTCGGAATGGTTGTCATGGTCAAGCGTCCGTGGGTCGTCGCAGCATCGCGACGAAGTGGCGCGCCACGGCGCGCGGATCGTCGCGTCCCGGGCGGTACCAGGTCTGCGACCAGTTGAGCGCGCCGAGCAGCATCAGCCGCAGCGATCGGCGATCGACGCCGGCGCGTAGCGGCAGCGCTTCGATCAGCTCGACGAAGATCGCCTCGTAGCGATCGCGCAGTGCGGTCAGCGCGTCGGCGACGACGGGAACGTCGGCCGGCCGTACGCGGATCGTCACCTGCGCGTAGTCGCCTTCGGCGAGCAGCGCCTCGAGATGTGCGATGCACGCCGCGGTCAGCCGCTGCCACGGATCGGTGCGCCTGGCGATCGCCGCCTGCACGCGCTCCGAGATGCGCTTCACACCCTCGGCGTACACGGCGGCGAGCAGATCCTCTTTCGCCGCGAAGTGGTAGTAGAGCGAGCCCGGCAGCATGTCGACGCCGCGAACGACGTCGCGGATCGTCGTGCCATGGAAACCGCGCTCGCCGAAGAGGCGAGCGGCCTCGTCGAGGAGAAGCGGGAGCCGGTTGTCGGCGCGCGGGATGCGGGCGGGATAAGCCATCGAAAAAAGCGTCAGCCAAACAACTGTTTGTTTTGTACCCGGCCGGCGCGTCGCCGTCAAGCACGACGGCGGTCGCGAGCCTGAACTGCGCGTCCGGCGATTCGTCGCGAAGGCCGTTCCCGGCGCCCGATGTTCCTATAGAATCGGCGACGAACAGCGCGCCGCGAAGAAGCGCGCGAACCGATGGGAGCACTGCGCGAGGAGGAACATGACGAGCGCGCAAGACACCTTCCCGCGACTGCTGCTGCGCAACGCAGCGGAGCGCGGCGATCGGCCGGCCGTACGCGAGAAGAACCTGGGGATCTGGCAGACCTGGACGTGGCGCCAGGCCGCCGACGAGGTCCGCGCGCTCGCGTGCGGGCTCGCGGCGCAGGGTTTTCGCCGCGGCATGCATCTCGCGATCATCGGCGATAACCGGCCGCATCTCTACTGGGCGATGGCGGCGGCGCAGGCGCTCGGTGGCGTGCCGGTGCCGATGTACCAGGACGCACCCGCCGGCGAGTTCACCTACGTGCTGAACGACGCCGAGATCGCGTACGCGATCGTCGAGGACCAGGAGCAGGTCGACAAGCTGCTCGAGGCCAAGGCGAAGGTCGAGACGCTCGCCTACATCTATTACGACGACCCGCGCGGGCTTCGCAATTACGAAGGGTTGGTCTCGATCGCGCAGTTGCAGGCGCTCGGCCGCGAATACGACAAGACGCACCCCGGCTTCTTCGAAGCGGAAGTCGCCGCGGGCAACAGCGACGACGTCTGCGTGATGCTCTACACGTCCGGCACGACGGGCAAGCCCAAGGGCGTCTGCCACTCGCATCGCGCGTTCGTCGTCGCCGGCGGTGGCGCCGCCGCGTTCGACGGGCTCTCCGATCGCGACAGCATGCTCTCCTACCTCCCGATGGCGTGGGTCGGCGATCATCTGTTCTCGTACGTGCAGTCGCTGATCACCGGCTTCACGATCAACTGCCCCGAGTCGGCGGATACGGTGCTGACCGACATGCGCGAGATCGGGCCGACGTACTATTTCGCGCCGCCGCGGATCTTCGAGAACATGCTCACGCAGGTGACGATCCGCATGGAGGACGCGAGCTTCGTCAAGCAATGGCTCTACGCCGCGTGCATGCGCGTGGCGAAGCGATGCGGCGCCGAGGTCCTCGAGGGCAGGCACGTGCCGTGGCCCGACCGGCTTCGTTACGCGCTGGGCGATTGGATGATCTACGGGCCGCTGCGCAACATGCTCGGCATGTCGCGGCTGCGCATCGCCTACACGGCGGGCGCGGCGATCGGCCCCGACCTCTTCCGCTTCTACCGCTCGATCGGCATCAACCTGAAGCAGCTGTACGGGCTCACCGAGTCGTGCGCGTACGGTTGCCTGCAGCCCAACGGCGCGGTGCGGCTCGAGACGGTGGGACCGCCCGCGCCGGGCGTCGAGCTGAAGATCGACGGCAGCGGCGAGGTGCTGTTGCGCGGCGAGATGCTGCTGAAGGCGTACTACAAGCAGCCGGAAGCGACGGCCGAATCGATCGACGCCGACGGCTGGTTCCACACCGGCGACGCGGGCCTGATCGACGCGGGCGGGCACGTGAAGATCATCGATCGCGCGAAGGACGTCGGCAAGCTCGCGACCGGCGCGATCTTCGCGCCGAACTACATCGAGAACAAGCTCAAGTTCTTCCCGCACGTCAAGGAGGCGGTCGCGTTCGGCAACGCCCGCGACTTCGTTTGCGCATTCATCAACATCGACGTGGGATCGGTGGGCAACTGGGCGGAACGCCGCGGCATTCCGTATTCGGGCTACGCCGATCTCGCCGGCAAGCCCGAGGTGTACGAGCTCGTGCGCGGCTGCGTCGAGCAGGTGAACGTCGACCTCGCGACGGAGGCGGGCCTCGCCGATTCGCAGGTGCGCCGCTTCCTGATCCTGCACAAGGAGCTCGATCCCGACGACGACGAGCTGACGCGCACGCGCAAGGTGCGTCGCCGCTTCATCGCCGACAAGTACGCATCGCTGGTCGACGCGCTGTACGCCGGGCGCAACGTACAGCACGTCGACACGCAGGTGAAGTTCGAGGACGGGCGCACCGGCATCGTCTCGGCCGATCTTCGCATCGAGGACGCGAAGGTGCTGCCCGCGCAGGCCGAAAAGGCAGCTTGAAGCGATGGCTTCGATCCAGCTGCAGGCGCCGCCGAGGGCCGTCGCGCCCGAGCAGACGCCGGACGCGATCCGGCGCATCGGCCCTGTCATCCTCGGCGTCGATCACATCTCGCTCGAGTTCGGGGGGGTGAAGGCGCTCTCCGACGTGTCATTCGAGGTGCGCGAGCACGAGGTGCTCGCGATCATCGGCCCCAACGGCGCGGGCAAGAGTTCGATGCTGAACGTGATCAACGGCGTCTATCAGCCGCAGCAGGGCCGCATCCGCTTCAAGGACCACGAGTTCGCGGCGATGCACCCGCATCGCGTCGCGTCGATGGGCATCGCGCGAACCTTTCAGAATCTCGCGCTCTTCAAGGGCATGACGGTGCTCGAGAACATCATGACCGGACGCACGTTGAAGATGCACACGGGCATCCTCGCGCAGGCGTTGCGCATCGGTCCGGCCGAGCGCGAGGAGATCCGGCATCGCGAGTTCGTCGAGCGCATCATCGACTTCCTCGAGATCCAGGCCTACCGCAAGACGCCGGTGGGCCGGCTCGCCTACGGCCTGCAGAAGCGCGTCGACCTCGGGCGAGCGCTCGCGTCCGAGCCCGAGGTGCTGCTGCTCGACGAGCCGATGGCGGGCATGAACGTCGAGGAGAAGCAGGACATGTGCCGCTTCGTCCTCGACGTCAACGAGCAGTACGGGACGACGATCGTGCTGATCGAGCACGACATGGGCGTGGTGATGGACATCTCGGATCGCATCGTCGTGCTCGATTACGGACGCAAGATCGGCGACGGCGCGCCGGACACCGTGCGGCGGAACCCGGCCGTCATCGCCGCCTACCTCGGAACCGCGCACTGAGGCGGGACGAGGCGACTTTGCGAGCGATCCCGTGACGATGCCGCGCTACCTGCCCATCGCGGTCCTCGGCGGATTGCTCGCGGCCGGCCTCGTCGCGCCGCTGGTGACGGGCCAGGCGGTTCCCGGCTTCTGGGTCGAGGTGCTGATCGGCGGCTTGATGGCCGGCGTGCTGTATTCGCTCGTGGCGCTCGGGTTCGTGCTGATCTTCAAGGCATCGGGCGTGTTCAACTTCGCGCAGGGCGCGATGGTGCTGTTCGCCGCGCTCGCGGTCGCCCGGCTCGCCGAGAAAATGCCGGTGTGGGCCGCCGTGCTCGCCGCCGTGGCCATCATGATCGTGCTCGCGTTCGTCGTCGAGCGCGTGGTGCTGCGCCCGCTCGTGAACCAGGATGCGGTCGCGCTCCTGATGGCGACGCTCGGCATCACGTTCTTCCTGAACGGCTTCGGGCAGTCGGTCTGGGGCAGCGACATCTACGAGATCAACCTCGGCATTCCCCGCGAGCCGATGATGGTGCTCGACAAGGTGTTCGAAGGTGGCGTCCTCGTCAATCGCGACGACATCGCCGCGGCGATCGCTGCCGTGCTGCTCGTCGGCGGCCTGGCGGTGTTCTTCCGCCGCACCGCGACCGGCCGCGCGCTGCGTGCCGTCGCCGACGATCACCAGGCGGCGCAGTCGATCGGCATTCCGCTCAATCGCATCTGGGTGATCGTGTGGTCGGTCGCCGGCATCGTCGCGATCGTCGGCGGCGTCATCTGGGGCGGCAAGCTCGGCGTGCAGTTCTCGATCGCGAACGTCGCGCTGAAGGCGCTCCCCGTGGTGATCCTCGGCGGCTTCGAGTCGATTCCCGGGGCGATCGTCGGCGGGCTCATCATCGGCGTCGGCGAGAAGATGGCCGAAGTCTTTCTCGCGCCGCCGCTGATCAAGGAATTCGACCTCGCCGGCGGCGGCATCGAGAACTGGTTCGCCTACGTGCTCGCGCTTTTGTTCCTGCTCGTTCGGCCCGAGGGTCTCTTCGGCGAGCGGCGGATCGACCGCGTATAGGACATTCCGGATGTTCTTCCGCGAGAACGGTCAGTTCAAGTCGACGTATCGCGCCGACATGCAGTTGCTGCCGATCGTCCAGGATCGGTACTTCATGCTCGCGATCGTCGCGCTCGCGTTCGTGGCCGTGCCGTACCTCGCGAGCGACTACCTGTTCCTGTCGATCATCAATCCGTTCCTGATCCTGACGTTCGCGGCGATCGGGTTGAACCTGCTCGTCGGCTACTGCGGCCAGATCTCGATCGGCCACGCGGCGTTCATGGCGTGGGGCGCCTACGCCGCGTACAACCTCGTGCAGCGCGTGCCGATGCTGAATTTCCTCGTCGTGCTCGTGCTCGCGGGCCTGGTCGCCGCACTCGTCGGCATGTTCTTCGGCATCCCGAGCCTGCGCATCAAGGGGTTGTACCTGGCGGTGGCGACGCTCGCCGCGCAATTCTTCACCGACTGGATCTTCGCGCGCGTCAAGTGGTTCACCAACTACGCGCACTCGGGCTCGGTGTCGACGGCGCCGGTGAACCTCTTCGGCTGGACGATCGACTCGCCGAGCGAGAAATACGTGTTTCTGCTGGGCGTCCTCATCGTGTTCACCGTGATCGCCCGGAACCTCGTGCGCGGCCACCTCGGTCGCGCATGGATGGCGACGCGCGACATGGACGTGGCCGCGGAGGTGATCGGCATCCGCCCGGTGTACGCCAAGCTGACGGCGTTCGGCGTGAGCTCGTTCTATTGCGGCATCGCGGGCGCGTTGTGGGGCTTCTTTCACCTCGGGTCGTGGGAGCCGCTCGCGTTCGACCTCAATTTGTCGTTCTCGCTGCTCTTCATGATCATCATCGGCGGCATGGGGTCGATCCTCGGCTCGTACCTCGGCGCCGCGTTCATCGTCGCGCTGCCGATCGCGCTCAACCAGATTCCCGAGAAGATGGGCGTGCCCCTGTCGACCGCGATGGCGACCAACGTCGAGTTCATGATTTTCGGCTCGCTGATCGTGCTGTTCCTGGTGCTCGAGCCGCACGGGCTGGCGCGCCTGTGGGCGATCGGGAAGGAGAAGCTCCGGCTCTGGCCGTTCCCGCATTAGGGGCTGTTCGGACTATGATGGCGAGTCGTTTCCATACCAGGAGGGGGTCATGAAGCGGACATTGAAAGGGATGCTGGCCGTTGCCGCATGCGCGGCGGCGGCATCGCTCGCGACGAGCGGCACCGCGCTCGCGCAAGCCGGCGAGCAGTTCTTCCCGGTGCTCGTGTATCGCACCGGCGCGTATGCGCCGAACGGCGTGCCGTGGGCGAACGGCTACGTCGATTACCTGAAGCTCGTCAATGCGCGCGACGGCGGCATCAACGGCGTCAAGATCACGTTCGAGGAGTGCGAGACCGGCTACGCGACCGACCGCGGCGTCGAATGCTACGAGCGCCTGAAGGGCAAGGGTCCGACCGGCGGCACGACGTTCCAGCCGCTGTCGACCGGCATCACGTTCGCGCTCACCGACAAGTCGTTCGCCGACCACATTCCGCTGATCACCGCCGGTTACGGCCGCGCCGACTCGGTCGACGGCAGCGTCTTCGGCTGGAACTTCCCGATCGGCGGCACGTATTGGGACGCGGCGGACATCCTCGTGCAGCACGTCGGCAAGAAGCTCGGCGGCGTCGACAAGCTCAAGGGCAAGAAGATCGCGCTCGTCTATCACGACTCGCCGTACGGCAAGGAGCCGATCGCGCTTTTGCAGGAGCGCGCGAAGATGCACGGCTTCGAGTTGATCCTGCTGCCGGTCACGCACCCCGGCGTCGAGCAGAAGGCGACGTGGCTGCAGATTCGCCAGCAGCGGCCCGATTACGTCTTCCTGTGGGGCTGGGGCGTGATGAACTCGACGGCGATCAAGGAAGCGGTCGCCACCGGCTATCCGCGCGACAAGATGTACGGCGTGTGGTGGTCGGGCGCCGAGCCCGACGTCGTTCCGGCGGGTGACGGCGCGAAGGGGTACAACGCGCTGGTGTTCCTCGCACCCGCGGGCAAGGGGGCGGTGCACGCCGACATCGTCAAGTACGTCTACGACAAGGGCCAGGGCACGGGCAAGAAGGAAGACATCGGCGAGGTTCTCTACAACCGCGGCATGGTGTCGGCGATGTTCGGCGTGGAAGGCGTGCGCAAGGCGCAGGAGAAGTTCGGCAAGAAGCCGCTCACCGGCGAGCAGGTCCGCTGGGGCCTCGAGCACCTGACGATCACGCCCGACATGATCAAGAAGCTCGGCATGACCGGCTTCATGGAGCCGGTCAAGACGTCGTGCGAGAACCACGAGGGCGCGCACGCCGCGATGATCGAGACCTGGGACGGCAAGAAGTGGAACGTCGTGCCGAACAGCCGCTACGAGTCCGACATGAAGATCCTCGGCCCGATGATCCAGGCGTCGGCGAAGAAGTACGCCGAGGAGAAGAAGCTCACGACGCGCGACTGCAGCAAGGAAGACGGCGCGTAATTCCCCGTCGATGTGACGCCCGCGCGAACTTTCGCGCGGGCGTTCCCCGCTTTTCCTTCGCATGAACACGAGCGCCGGCATCGTCCCCGCGCAATCTGCGGCTGCCACCGCCCCGATGCTGATCGTCAACGGCATCGAGGTGATCTACAACCACGTCATCCTCGTGCTGAAGGGCGTCTCGCTCGAGGTGCCCGAAGGCGGCATCGTCGCGCTGCTCGGCGCGAACGGCGCCGGCAAGACGACGACGCTGAAGGCGATCTCCAACCTGCTGCGCGCCGAGCGCGGCGAAGTGACCAAGGGCACGATCGAGTTTCGCGGCGTTCGCGTCGACAAGCTGACGCCGAACGATCTCGTCCGCCGCGGCGTGTGCCAGGTGATGGAAGGCCGGCACTGCTTCGCGCACCTGACCGTCGAGGAGAACCTGCTGACCGGCGCCTTCACGCGGCGCGGCGCGCGCGGCGACGTCGCGGCGTCGCTCGACAAGGTGTACCACTACTTTCCACGTCTCAAGGAGCGCCGCGCGAGCCAGTCGGGGTACACGTCGGGCGGCGAGCAGCAGATGACGGCGATCGGCCGCGCGCTGATGGCGCGCCCGTCGATGATCCTGCTCGACGAGCCGTCGATGGGACTCGCGCCGCAGCTCGTCGAGGAGATCTTCGAGATCGTCGGCGAGCTCAATCGCAACGAGCGCGTGTCGTTCCTGCTCGCCGAGCAGAACACGATGATCGCGCTGCGCCACGCCAACTACGGCTACATCCTCGAGAACGGCCGCGTCGTCATGGACGGCGAGGCGCGCGGGCTCGCGAACAACGAGGACGTCAAGGAGTTCTACCTCGGGTTGTCGACCGCCGGCCGCAAGAGCTTCCGCGAGGTCAAGCACTACCGCCGGCGCAAGCGGTGGTTGGCATGAGCGCGACGCGCGAGGCGAAGCCGAGCGAAGGAGGACCGCGCGCGAGGCGTGAAGCGCAGGCCCGAAGGGCCCGTCCGAGCGCGCGGTCCGAAGCCCGACACGCAATGCAACGAATCGATCCGATGGCCCAGGGAGGGCGCCCGAAGGGCCCGTCGTTGCGCGATTGCCACGAGGCCGACGCGTGCCATTGCGTCCGGCGATGCGGGTCAAGGAGGCCGAGGGCATGAGCGCGACGCGCGAGGCGAAGCCGAGCGAAGGAGGACCGCGCGTCGCCCTATCACGATCGTTCACAACCGATTTCCCGGTTACAGGCCACTAGTTGGATGGCGCCGATGAGCGAGCACTACGACGCGCTGGAGACGCGCGATCCCGAGGTGCGCACGCGCGAGCAGCTCGCGCAATTGCGCCGCCAGGTGGCCTATGCGAAGGAGCGCGCGCCGGCGTTCGCGGACCTTCTCGCCGACGTCGATCCCGAATCGATCACGACGCTGCGGGCGCTCGCCACGCTGCCCGTCGTCCGCAAGTCGCAGCTCGCCGAACTGCAGAAGGCCACGCGGCCGTTCGGCGGCTTCGCGGCGACCGGCGCGCCGATCGCGCAGATCTTCGCGTCGCCCGGCGGCATCTACGAGCCCGAAGGTGCAGTGCCCGACTATTGGCGCCTCGCACGGGCGCTGTTCGCCGCGGGCTTTCGCAAGGGTGATCTGATCCACAACGCGTTCGCGTATCACCTGACGCCGGCCGGCTCGATGCTCGCCACCGGCGGGCAGGCGCTCGGTTGCACCGTGTTCCCGGGCGGCGTCGGCAACACCGAGCAGCAGCTCGCCGCAATGGCGGAATTGCGCCCGGACGGCTACGTCGGTACGCCGTCGTTCCTGCGCATCCTGCTCGAGCGCGCCGACGAGGCCGGGATCGCGCTCGACAGCGTGCGCAAGGCGCTCGTGTCCGCCGAGCCGTTCCCGCCGTCGCTGCGCGACCAGTTCGCCGAGCGCGGCGTCGTGGGCTATCAGGTGTACGCGACGGCGGACCTCGGCTCGATCGCGTACGAGACGCCGGCGCGCGAGGGGCTCGTCGTCGACGAAGGCGTGATCGTCGAGATCGTGCATCCGGGGAGCGGTGAGCCCGTGGGAGACGGCGAGGTGGGCGAGGTCGTCGTGACGCCGCTCGGCAATGCCGCCTATCCACTGATTCGCTTCGGCACCGGCGATTTGTCGATGGTGGTGAGCGGGATTTCGGCGTGCGGTCGCACGAATCGCCGCATCAAGGGCTGGCTCGGGCGTGCCGACCAGACGACGAAGGTGAAGGGGATGTTCGTGCACCCGGGGCAGGTCGACGCGATCGTGAAGCGTCACCCGGAGGTCAGGCGCGCGCGCCTCGTCGTCGACAATCCGCAAGGCAGCGACCGGATGATCCTGCACGTCGAGGCGACGGGGATGGATCCGCAGCTCGCCGACGCGATCGTCGCGTCAATCCGCGACGTCACGAAGCTGCGTGGCGACGTGATGTTCCGCGCGGTCGACGACCTGCCCAGGGACGGCAAGGTCATCGACGACCTGCGCAAGCTCGAATAGATGCCTCCGCCGGTGGAGGTCGCGCCCCTGGAGAATCGGGCGGTCGCGTCCGCGCCGCACGCCGGTGATGCGTCCGCTCGCGCGCCGCGCGGCATCGGCTTCTATCTGATCGCGCTGATCCTGATCGCGGCGGTGCCGCTGCTCGTCAGCGCGGGATTGCTCGTCGTCCGCCAGGGCGCGCTCCAGCGCGAGGCGTTCGAAGACAGCCTGCAGCAGACGTCGCGCGCGTTGTCGCTCGCCGTCGATCGGCAGCTCGTCACGTACCGCGTCATGCTCGAATCGCTCGGCGAGGCCGACGCGCTGCGCAACGGCGACATCGAGGCCTTCCACGAGTTCGCCACGCGTGTTGCCGACCGCCACGGCGCCGTCTTCATCTCGATGTTCGACGCGAACGGCCGGCAGCTCTTCAATACGCTGCGGCCGGCGGGACAGGCGTTGCCGACGCCGTTCGACGATGGACGGGGTTCGGCCGCGGGACGGCCGCCCGTCGGCGACAGCGACTCGATCCGCCACGTGCTCGACACGGGCAAAGCCTACTATTCGGACCTCTTCGTCGGCCTCGTCGCCGGCCGGCTGATCTTCACCGTCAACGTGCCCGTCATGCGCGATGGCAGGGTCGCGTACGTGCTGAACGCGGCGTTCCCGCCAGACGTCATGACCGCGCTTCTCAACAGGAACGAGCAGGTGCGCAACGTACCGGCGGTCATCTTCGACCGTCGCGGCTTCATCGCCGGACGCTGGCAGCGCGACGACGTCTACGTCGGAACGAATGTCGAACCCGGCCGGTTCGTGCACGTCGGCGAGGCCGACACCGGCGTGGACAGCGGAACGACGAAGGAGGGCATCCCGGTCGTCTATTCGTTCATGCGCTCGCCGGTCACCGGATGGACGGCGACGGTGGGGATCGAGCGCGAGCGCCTCGAAGGCGACCTGCGGGATACCTGGCTCGCGGGCGCTTTGCTCGCAGCCGGGGGACTCGGCCTCGGGCTCGTCCTCGCGCTGCTCGTCGCGTCACGCCTGCGCGCATCGATCGGAGCATTGTCGAGCGCCGCGGTACGCAACGAGCCGCCGAACGTCGAAGGACTGCGCACGCGCGAGATCGCCGACCTCGAGCGCGCGCTCGTCGAT
>Ga0207657_10005038_pt1 | contig 13860 bp, 10 predicted proteins | sample KBSC33metaG_FD_184316 | JGI IMG/M metagenome (GOLD analysis project Ga0207657, IMG submission 184316) | Corn rhizosphere microbial communities from Kellogg Biological Station, Michigan, USA - KBS C3-3 metaG (SPAdes) (version 2) | ecosystem: Host-associated > Plants > Roots > Rhizosphere > Soil ... | reverse complement strand
CCCCCGTGAACAACGCGCGCGCCTCGGCGGGGACGACGATGTCGCGGACGTCGGGCGTGAGACGACGCTGCCACATCTCGTAGATCCCCGCGGCGATCGAATCGGCGTCCACGCTGAAGTTCCACGCGAGCAGGAGATCGCGCGCCTTGCCCGCCGCCGGATCGTCGATCGCGATCCCGCGCAGCAGCGGCACGAGGCTGCGGGCCGGGATCGACACGTTGTCGTTCTGCAGCCGCATCATGTCGGCGACGCTGTGCAGCCGTCCGGAGCCCAGCACCTCGCTGATCCTCGACACGCGAAACGGATCGGCGCCCGTGTAGTGCAGCGCTTCACGGTACGGAAAATCCGGCGGGAACAAATAGTTGTTCGCCGTGGCGACGTAGCCTTTCTCCGGATTGACGGCATGCGGCAGCGCGTTGATCGGGAGATACCCGTTCCATTCGTAGCGCCCGTCGCCGGGCACAGGCACGAGCCCCGACCAGTTCGGGCGCAGCGGCGTGATCGCGACCGCCTGGTAGCCGATGTTGCCGCGCCGATCCGCCCACACCATGTTCTCGGCCGGCAGGCGGCTGTACGTGCACGCACGCACGAACTCGTCCCACGTCTTCGCCTGATCCATCCGCAGGCTCGCGAGATATGGCGCGGCGCCGGTCTCCAGCCAGGCCGCACGCAGCGCGTATGCTTTATGGTGGATCGGATCCTCGGAGAGCACCGGCCCGTGCCGCGTGAACTTCAAGTCGACGGTCACCGGCGACTCGCCTTTCACCGGAACGGTGTCGGTGATCACGCGCATCGATTCCCAGGCGCCGCGGTAGCGGTACTGATTCGGATTCGCGGGATTGGTGTCGTAGACGTAGAGATCCTCGCTGTCGGTCCCGAAGATCGTCAGTCCCCACGCGCCGTACTCGTTGTGTCCGATCGAGACGCCGGGCAGCACGGGCTCGCCGCCGCCGATCACGTTCCAGCCGGGCGCCACGAGGTGCACCCAGTACCGAAGCGACGGAATGCTCTGAGTGCGGTGCGGGTCGTTCATCATCAGCGGGAAGCCGCTTTGCGTGAGCTTGCCGCTCACCACCCAGTTGTTGCTGCCGATGTCGCGGGGATCGGGCGCGAGCGCGTCTTCGCCTTGGGCCGCCGGCGCGGCGCTGCCGAAATGCAGCGGAGCGCGGAAGGCGTTGTACAGCTCGAGGATGGATGGATCGATCAGCGACAGGTCGACCGCCGGGTCCGGCGTGATGTCGGGATCGTTGTGAAAATCCTTCAGCTCTTTCACGCGGTCGGCGCCGAGGACGCGCACCGCCTGGGCGACGTTCACTTCCTCGCTGATGTTCGCGAGCAGCGCGTTGTGGCGCGAGATCAGCACCTCGGGTGTCCACGGCGCGGGCCGGATGCCCAGGCGTCCGAACTCCATCGGCAGCGTCGACGGGTGCTGTAGCGCCTCGGCGATGTACGCGTTCACGCCGCGCACATAGGACGTGATGATCGCCTCGCCGTGCGGGTGGTACCAGTTCAGTTCCGCCTTCAGGTCGCCGCGGAACATGTGCAGGCGCGCGCCGATATCGCGCTTCAGTTCCTTCCGCCCGAACACTTCGGCTGTCGTGCCAGTCGCCTGCCGCCGCCACATCTCGAATTGGAACAGCCGATCGCGCGCCGCGGCGTAGCCTTGCGCGAAGAACAGATCGTTCTCGTTCTGCGCGTAGATGTGATTGATGCCCCAGCGATCGCGCAGGATCTCGACCGGCGCGCCGAGGCCGTCCACACGCAGCGTGGTCCCCGCGGGCGCACCGCCAAGAATGAGGGGAGATGAGGTGATGACGAGGAGTGCGATGAGGAGTGTGCGTCGCATGGCGGGATGCTAGCACTTACTTGGGCCGAGGCGGGCGGGAGGGCCTGGAAGGGCGGGACGGGGGGCTACCCGTCCCGCCCTTCCTGCCCATCCTGCCGCTCCTGCCCGTCCCCCCTACTTGCTGGACGGCTTCACGTCGCCGCGGACCGTCGGGTACTTGATCCCGAGCTGATCGAGGTACGACTTGTACTTGGTCGGATCGTAGTAGTACTTCTTCATCTCCGGCCGGTACTTCGCCATCGTCTCCGTGTTGAGCCAGATGGCCGGCTTGTCTTCGGGGCGCATCAGCGGGATGTACTTCGTCACCTTCGTCTGGTTGTTGAAGTAGTCCCATGCCTGCTTCACCAGCTCGGGGCGCATGAGCAGATCGAGTGTGGTCATCGCCTGCACCTTGGCGCCGGCGTTGATGCCTTTGTGCGCGATGGGCGTGGCCATCGAGATCGCATTCGCCCAGTTGTGGCCAGGACCCGCCTGCATGTTGGCCGGATAGCGCAGCGTAACGGTCGGCACGTTCCACGACACGTCGCCGATGTCATCGGAGCCGCCGCCGCGTTTGGTCTCGTCCGGAATCTCCTCGCGTCCTTCGAGCGGCTCGAGCTTCGTCGCCAGACCGATCTCCGGCACCTTCAACTCGTGCTGCAGCGCGTGCGCCAGCTTCTGATCGTCGTCGCTCCAGGTCGGAAGGCCGACCGACTGGATGTTCGCGTACATCGTTTCGGCGACGGTCTTGTTCATGTGCGCCGGCCACGCGGAGCCGAGAACCTTCTCCGAGACCTCGGTGTTGGTCATCAGCGTGGCGCCCTTGGCCATCGCGTCGCCGATCGACCAGAGCTCCTTGATGTGCGGATAGTCGGTCTCGCGGAAGTAATACCAGATGCTCGCGGTGGGCGGCACGACGTTGGGCTGATCGCCGCCGTCGGGGATCACCATGTGCGAGCGCTGCTGCAGCCGCAGGTGCTCGCGCCGGAAGTTCCAGCCCACATCCATCAGCTCGACGGCGTCGAGCGCCGACCGGCCCCGCCATGGGGCGCCGGCGGCGTGCGCGCTCTCGCCCTTGAAATCGTATTCGACCGAGACGAGGCCGTTGCTCGTACCATCTCCCCAGCTCACGCTGAGGTTGGCGCCGACGTGCGCGAAGAGCGCGACGTCCACGTCTTTGAAGACGCCGGCGCGGACGAAGTACGCCTTCGCGCCAACCAGTTCCTCGGCGATCCCCGGCCAGACGCGCAGCGTCCCGGTGAGGTGCTCGCGCTCCATCACCTTCTTCACGGCGATCGCCGCCGTGATGTTCATCGGCACGCCCGAGTTGTGTCCTTCGCCGTGGCCGGGAGCGCCTTCGATGATCGGATCGTGATAGGCGACACCCGGTTTCTGCGACGCCTGCGGAATGCAATCGACATCCGAACCGAGCGCGATGACCGGCTTGCCGGATCCCCAGCTCGCCACCCACGCTGTCGGGATGCCGGCGATCCCCTCTTCGACCGTGAACCCGTTCTTGCGCAGCAGACCGGTGAGGTACTTCGTCGTCTCGAACTCCTGGAAGCCGAGCTCGCCGAAGCTGAACACCATATCGTTGGCGACCTGCGAGAACTCGCGCATGCCGTCGATGTCGGCTGCGACATCCTTCTTGTATTGATCGAGCTTGGCGTTGGACGCCGGCACCGGCTTGGTGGCGGCCGATTTCGCCTGCGGACCGGACGCGGCCCCGAGCGAGACCGTCACCGCGACGAGCGATGCGATCGTCAGGAAACGGGATGTGTGCATTTGGAAACCTCCGGGATTTGGGACTCGGGATTCGGGACTCGGAATGCGAACTTCAGGATTGCGAATGTAAGAATGACGGCCGATTCTACATCAGGGATAGGGACTGGGGGCTGGAGCCGGGGATCAGGGCTCAGGGATCAGGGATCCCGAGTCCCGCGAATCCCGAATCCCGACTCCCGAGCGATCCCGAGTCCCGAATCCCAAATCCCGGCAAGTATCATCAGAGGATGCTTCCCTTCGAGCCCCGGCCCGCGCTGCGCGGCGGCCATCGGATGACCCTGTTCAGTTGGGGCAACCCTCGGTATTTCCCTTCGCTGCCGTCGGCCGGCACGCGCTTCTTCGACGTCGACCAGGACACGCGCATCGTCGCTCACTGTCACTGGCAGCCGCGGCGCTGGGAGCACCCGACGCTGCTGGCGCTTCATGGGTTGAACGGATCCAGCGACGCGCACTACATGAAAGGGCTGGCGTCGAAGGCGTTCGCACGCGGCATGAACGTCGTGCGGCTCAACCAGCGCAACTGCGGCGACACGGAGCATCTGTCGGCGGGCCTGTTTCATTCGGGTCTGACCACCGACGCGGCGTTCGTCGTCGAAGAGTTGATCGAGGTCGACGGACTGCCGGCCATTGCGGTGGCCGGCTATTCGCTCGGCGGAAATCTGGCGCTCAAGCTCGCCGGCGAGTACGGCGCGTACGCCCCGGCGGCGCTGACGGCAATCGCGGCGGTGTCCCCGATCATCGAGATCAACGACTGCACGCTGGCGCTCGAGCGGCCGGGCAACAGCGTCTACGAATGGAATTTCGTGAAAGATCTCAAGCGGCGCATGCGCCGGAAGGAGCGCTTCTGGCCCGGCCACTTCGATCTCGCGAAGCTGGCGCGCGTCAAGAGCGTCCGCGCGTTCGACGAGATGTTCACCGCACCGTACTTCGGATTCGCGAGTGCGGAGGACTACTACCATCGCGCGAGCGCGCTCCGGATCGTCGATCGCATCCGTGTGCCGACGCTGATCATCACAGCCGAGGACGATCCGTTCGTCCCGTCCCAGCCGTTTCACGATCCGAAGATCACCGGCAACCGGCATATCGACCTGCGCGTGCTGCCGCACGGCGGACACTGCGGCTTCATCGGCGAGGCGAACGGCGGCAGTGATGGGTACTGGGCGGAGGATGAGATTGTGGCGTTCGTGGAGCGCCACAGTTCGGTCGTATAGGCGGCGTCCACGTCGAGCGCGGACACACGGGTCCGCCCCTACAACTGCGTGCGGCCCGCCGTCGGTCCGTCGTCGTCAGTCGCGCAACACCTCCGCCAGCGCGCGCTGCGCCGCGAAATATCCGCACATGCCGTGGACGCCGACGCCCGGCGGCGTCGACGCCGAGCAGATGTACAAACCGCGGACCGGCGTGGAATAAGTGCGCCGCGTCGGCCGCGTGAAGAACTGGCGGATGTCCGTCACACCAGCGGCGATGTCGCCGCCGACCAAGTTCGCGTTGTGCCGTTCGAGATCCGACGGACGCAGGACCGAGCGCGCGAGCACGCGATCGCGAAAACCCGGCGCGAACCGTTCGATCTGCCGCTCGATGCGCGGCAGCATGTCCATGTCCGACCCGTGCGGCACGTGGCAGTAGGCCCATGCGATGTGTTTGCCGGCAGGCGCGCGGGACGGATCGAAGAGCGTCGGTTGCGACAGCAGCACGAATGGATCATCGGCGGGCCGCCCGCTCCACGCTTCCTGCTCGGACCGCACGATCTCCTGCAGGGTGCCGCCGAGGTGCACCGTCCCCGCTTCGGCGCACGCGGGATTGCGCCAGGGAATCGGCGCGTCGAGCGCCCAATCGACTTTGAACACGCCCATGCCGTACCGGTAGCGCTCGAGCTTTCGGCGATACCATTGCGGAAACCGGTGCCCGGCGATGCGCAGCAGCGGCTTCGGCGACAGATCGCACAGCACGGCGCGGGCCGGCGGCAAATCGTCGATCGACCGCACAGGCGAGCCCGCGGCGATCTCGCCGCCGAGATCGCGAAGATGCGCCGCCAGCGCATCCGTCAACGTCTGCGAGCCGCCGCGCGGAAGCACCCATCCGGCGACGTGCGCCATCGCCCCGAGCACGAGTGATACGCCGGCCGTCAGCAGCCGATCGAGCGGCAGCATGCTGTGTGCGGCGATGCCGCCGAACAGCGCGCGTGGCGCCTCGTTGGCGAACGTCTGGCGCGCCACGCTCTCGGCCGAACGGAGGGCAAGCCACCCGAAGCGCGCCAGCGCGAATGGATGTTGCGGCACACGCAGCGGTCCGAGCACCGAGGATTCGAGCAGCGGCCAGTCGTCGACGATCGGCTGCATCAGCCGCCGATACGATCGCGCGTCGCTTCCGAATCCAGCGGCGGTCTCCTCGACCGAGCGATGCACCAGCGCGGCGCGCCCATCGTCGAAGGGGTGCGCGAGCATCGCTGATGGCGCGATCCACTCCACACCCAACGCGCCCAGCGGTATCGTCCGGAACATTGGCGAGGTCGCCGCGAAGGGATGAATAGCGGAACAGATGTCGTGAACGAATCCAGGTAGCGTGAGCTCCGCGGATCGCACACCTCCGCCCAGGCGCGGCTCGGCTTCCAGCACGAGCACCTTGCGGCCGGTTCGTGCTATGACAATGGCCGCCGCCAGACCGTTCGGCCCGGAGCCGATGACGATGGCGTCGAGGGTGGCGGCGACGTGTTTGCTGGAGGCCATCTCGTGTACTGGTACTCGCGATTCCTGTTCGAGCGCGCGCTCGCGCTGATGTACCTGGTCGCCTTCATCGACGCGGCCAACCAGTTCGTCCCTCTCCTCGGCACGCGCGGCCTGCTGCCGATCGGCTCGTTCGTCGGCGCCGTCCCCTTTCGCGCTTCGCCTAGTCTCTTCTATTTCATGCCGACGGACACAGCGCTTCGCGGCGCCGCGTGGATCGGCGTCGGCGTGTCGTGCCTGGTCTTGACGGGCGTGCCGGGACAACGCGGGTGGCTCATGTCAGCCCTCGCATGGGGCACGCTGTGGGTGCTGTACCTGTCGTTCGTCAACGTGGGCCAGACGTTCTACGGCTTCGGATGGGAATCGCTGCTGCTCGAAACCGGATTCCTGGCGATCTTCCTCGGCGCGAGCGGGCGCGAGCCGAGTTTCATCCATACATTGTTGTTGCGATGGGTGCTCTTTCGCATCATGTTCGGCGCCGGCCTGATCAAGATGCGCGGCGACCCGTGCTGGCGCCAGCTCACGTGCCTCGACTATTACTTCGAAACACAGCCGATGCCGAATCCGCTCAGCTGGTGGTTTCATTGGCTGCCGCGGCGCGTGCTGCACGCCGGCGTCGGATTCAATCATTTCGTCGAGTTGGTCGTCCCGTTCGGATATTTTCTGCCGCAGCCGATCTCCTCAGTGGCGGGAGTCATCACGATCGTCTTCCAGCTCACGCTGATCGTGAGCGGCAACCTTTCGTGGCTGAATTGGCTCACGATCGTGCTTGCGATTCCGACGATCGACGACCGCTGGCTGAGATGGCTGCCCGTCGGACCACCGGCCTTGGCGGCTGATTCGACAGTCCATCAAGCGGTGGTGTACGCGTTGGCGGCGCTGGTGGCGTTCCTGAGTGTCAACCCCACGCTGAACATGCTGTCGCCGCAGCAGGTCATGAACACGTCGTACACGCCGCTGCAGCTCGTGAACACATACGGCGCGTTCGGCAGCATCACGCGCACGCGCGACGAGATCGTGATCGAAGGAACCGACGAAGACGGCGCGTCGACCGACAGTGCGTGGCGCGCGTACGAGTTCAAGGGAAAACCGGGCGACGTGTCGCGCCGGCCGCCGCAGGTGGCGCCCTACCATCTCCGGCTGGATTGGCTGATGTGGTTCGCGGCGATGTCGAGCCCGCGGGAGCATCCGTGGTTTTCGGCGCTGCTCCTGAAGCTGCTGCAGGGCGATCCGGAGACGATCGGATTGCTGCGGACGAATCCGTTCCCGAATCATCCGCCGCGGTACATCCGGGCGCAGCTCTACGAGTACCATTTCACCACGCCGGAGCAGCGGCATCAGAGCGGCGCGTGGTGGACGCGGACGCTCGTCGGATCGTATTTTCCCGCGGTGTCGCTGCGTGACGCGCGGTAACGCCACGCGCTATCGACTGCGTCCGCCGAGAATCGATCCGAGGGCACCGCGGAGAATCGCGCGCCCCACGCCCGATCCCATCGATCGCGCCGCGCTCTTCGCCGCCGACTGCAGCAGCCCGTCGTGAAATCCGCCGCGCGGTCCCGTCGACCCGAGCAAGATGGACGACAGCGTCTGGGCGATGGACGGTCCGCCGGCTTCCCCGCCCTGCCCGGCCTGCCTTCCCTGCCCCACCTGCCCACCCTGCCCCACCTGCCCACCCTGCCCCACCTGCCCGCCCTGCACCACCGCGCCGCCGCGCCCCTCTGTCCGCGCCTTGAGTTTTTCGTACGCCGACTCGCGGTCGACCGTCTGATCGTATTGACGATAAGAGGCGGCCGTCGCCTGGCGCACCGCGTTGCGCTCGGCGTCGGTGATCGGTCCAATGCGCGAGGCCGGCGGCACGATCCACGCGCGCTGCGTGATCGCCGGCGTGCCCTTCGCGTCGAGCAGAGAAACGAGCGCTTCGCCGACGGCCAGCTCGGTGATCGCGCGGCTGATGTCAATCGCCGGATTGGGACGCAGCGTCTCGGCCGCCGTCTTCACCGCTTTCTGATCGCGAGGCGTGAACGCGCGGAGCGCATGCTGGACACGATTGCCGAGTTGACCGAGGACCGTGTCGGGCACGTCGGCGGGATTCTGCGTGATGAAGTAGACGCCCACGCCCTTCGAGCGAATGAGCCGGACGACCTGCTCCACTTTCTCGAGAAGCGACGGCGGCGCGTCCGCGAAGAGCAGGTGCGCTTCGTCGAAGAAGAACACGATGGTCGGCTTGTCCGGATCGCCCACTTCTGGCAGGCGCTCAAAGAGCTCCGACAGCATCCACAGCAGGAACGTCGAATACACCTTCGGCGATCGCACGAGCTCGTCGGCGACGAGGAGATTGACCATGCCGCGCCCGCTGCTGTCGGTCTGGAGCAGATCGTCGACGTCGAGCATCGGCTCGCCGAAGAAGGCATCGCCTCCCTGCTGCTCGACCTCGAGCAGCGCACGTTGAATGGCGCCGATCGACGCGATGGAGATGTTGCCGTATTCCGTCGTGAACTGGCGCGCGTTGTCGCCGGTGAACTGCAGCATCGCCCGCAGATCCTTCAGGTCCAGCAACAGGAGGCCCGCATCGTCGGCGATCTTGAACGTGAGCGTGAGCACGCCTTGCTGCGTCGGGTTGAGGCCGAACAAGCGTCCGAGCAGCAGCGGACCGAGATCGGAGATGGTCGCGCGGACGGGAGTGCCGCGTTTGCCGAACACGTCCCAGAACACCACCGGATTCGCGTGCCATTCCGGCGCCTCGATTCCGGTCGCCTTCAACCGCTCGGCGAGCTTCGGCGACGACGCGCCGGCGGCGGCCAGACCTGACAGATCGCCCTTCACATCGGCGACGAAGATCGGCACACCGAGACGCGAAAAATGATCGGCGAGTACCTGGAGCGTGACGGTCTTGCCGGTGCCGGTCGCGCCGGTGATGAGGCCGTGACGGTTGGCGAGCGCAGGCGCGAAGTCGATCGATTCGCCGGCTGCGGTGCGTGCAATGGTGAAGGGCTCGGTCATCGAATCATCATAAGCTCAGACGCCGAGCCGGCGCCGCAGGAGCGCCGCGAACTCGGGGCCTTTGCCTTCCTCCTCGTGTTTGAAGTAGACGAAGACGTCGCGGCACGACGACGTTTCACGCGCGATCGTGTCGGCCCAGCGCGCAATGTCGTCGGGCGTGTAGCCCTCGTCGCGCAGCCGAAAATAGGCATAGTCCGCCGTGACGCGCACGGGGACCTGCAACGGGGCCGGCTTTCTCATCTTGCGCGCAGCAGCTTCTTCGGCACGCGAAGCCCCGGTATCGGCGATGCACAACGCGAGGTTCCGTTTGCTCAACCGCTCGAACACTTCCTCGTCGAGCCATGAGGGGTGGCGAAACTCGAACGCCGCGCAGACCTTTGGAGGGAGCTCTTCCAGGAATGCGTCGAAGGTGGCCAGATCCTTCTTCGAGCTCGGCGGCAGCTGAAACAGCAGCGCGCCAAGCTTGTCTGCCAGGGTGCCGGCGACGCCGCAGAATCCTCTGATCAGGTCGCCGCAATTTTTCAGGCGGCTGTCGTGCGTGATCCGGCGCGGCGCCTTCAGCGTGAGCTTGTACGGCGTCGGCGTTTGCGCGGCCCAACCGGCGACCAGTTTTTCCGTCGGCATCCGGTAGAACGTGTAGTTGATCTCGACCGTCGGGAACCGCTCCGCGTAGTACGGCAGCATCTTCGCCGCCGGCATTGTCTCGGGATAGAAGCTGCCTTTCCATTCGGGATAGTTGTAGCCGGAGGTCCCAATCCAAATCATGGGGTTGACTGTAAACTAGGACTCATGCGGACTCATATCGTTTTCTTGATCGGTCTCGCGCTCGCGGCGGGTGCATGCGCGAAGAAGAGTGATCAGCGCGCCTTCACGCTGCAAGGCCAGGTGCTCGCGGTGCAGCCGGAACGTCGTTCGATCGAGCTCAAGCACGAAGAGGTGAAGGGCTTCATGCCGGCGATGACGATGCCGTACGAGGTGCGGGATGCGCGGCTGCTGAACGGGCTCGCGCCAGGCGATCTCGTCAACGCGCAGCTCGTGGTCGAGTCGAACACCGCGTATCTGAGCTCGATCAAGAAGGTCGGTACGGCGCCGCTCGAGAAGGCGCCCGCGGTGGCCGACGAGGCACCGATGGCATCGGCAGGATTCGAGCTGCTCAAACCTGGCGAGCCGGCGCCGGGCGGGCGATTCGTCGATCAGGATGGACGCGCGCGCGACTTCGCGTCGTTCAAGGGAAAGCCGACGGTCGTCACCTTCATCTACACGAAGTGTCCGATGCCGACGTTCTGTCCGCTGCTGGATCGCAATTTCGCTGCGGTGCAGAAGAAGCTGCAGGCGGATCCGTCCCTGGCGCGGCTGAAAGGGCATGTGCAGCTGGTCAGCGTCAGCTTCGATCCGCTGACCGACACGCCGGCCGTGTTGAAGAAACACGCGGAAACGCTGGGAGCCGACCACCGCGTCTGGACGTTCCTGACCGGTGATCGCGACGACATCGATCGGTTCGCGTCGCGGTTCGGCGTCCAGGTCGCGCGCGCGGAGAATGATCCGCGCGACATCACGCACAACCTGCGGACGGCGCTGCTCGATGCGGATGGCAAGCTGGTCAAGGTCTATACGGGAAACGAGTGGACGCCCGACCAGCTGCTCGCCGATTTGCAGAACCTGCAAAAAACGTAAAAAGGGGACGGGAGTCTTTTCTGACGCCCCCGAAAAGCCCTCCAAAATCGGTGACCTGTCCCCTTTTTCGATGGAAAATACGAACGATTTTGAGCGCAGTGGCGGGGCGACCACGTCGGTTGAAATGACTCCCGTCCCCTTTTCGGCGCGCGAGCGACGGATCGTGCATCAGCTTCGGACACCGCTCGCCGTTCAGCGCTACCTGAACGCGCTGCCGTACAACCAGGAGCCCGGCGGACGCGCGACGCTGCGCAGCTTTCGCGGCGTCGTCCGCCACGGATGCGCGCACTGCCTCGAGGCGGCGCTCTTCGCCGCCGTCGTCCTCGAGCAGCACGGGTATCCGCCGCGCGTTCTCAGCTTCGAGTCGATCGACCACCTCGATCACGTGCTGTTCGTCTACCAGCAGGGCGGGCGCTGGGGATCGATTGCGCGCTCGCGCGATCCGGGTCTGCACGGACGCAAGCCGCTCTTCGCGACGCCACGCGCGCTCGCGCTCAGCTACTTCGATCCATACGTGGACCTCACCGGCCGCGTCATCGGGTATGCCGTCGTGGATCTCGCGAAGGAGATGGGCGACTACGACTGGCGCCTCGCCCCGACCAATGTCTGGAAGGTCGAGCGCATGCTGCTCGAGTTTCCGCATCGCCGCATCGCATCGTCGGACGCCCGCGTCGACCGCCTTCGCGCGCGATACCGCGCGTTTCGCGCCGCCAATCCCGGCAAGAAGCCCGTGTTCTACAAGGGGCGCGAACGGTGGACGGAGCTGCCGCCCGACTGAGTCTTGCGGGCCCTTCGCGTCGTTGGTGTCCCTGCTTTGTTAATCGAGATCGAAATCGCGCGTGGGCTTGGTGATCGGTTCCTGATTCGCCTGCTTCAACGCTTCCTCGAAGCGGCGCGACAGCGCGTCGCCGCGCGTTTTCTCGTTGCTCACCGACTGCTGAAAGATCGACTCGCGCCGGGCCGCCTCCTCCGCCAGGATGCGCTGCGCGTCGCTCAGCTCCGGTTTGTTCCCGCGCTCGGGCTCGTCGTGCGCCACGACGCGACCTAGATTCGTGTCGATGACCAACGTCGCCTGACAGCACGGACATGTCACCTGGAGTTCGGATTGAAGTCGTGCCATCAGCGTTTTCCTCCGAGCCGGCCGAATTCAGCGACGAAACGGTTCAGCGGTGTCCGCCGTCGAAACTGCAGCGGATCCGCCGCCGGATTCGAGCACGCGGACCCTATGCGATCGCCGCGACGGCGGCGGCCACGCCAGTCTCAGCAGGCCGTGCACCACCACGAACTATCATAACGTAGTGAGTCCCAGCGGTCCGGTCGCTCTGCGCATCGCCACCTACAACATCCACCGCTGCCGCGGACTCGACGGCCGCACCCGGCCGGACCGCATCGCACACGTGCTGCGGGGCGTCGACGCGGACGTCATTGCGCTGCAGGAAGTCGTCGGCGCCGGGCCTCGCGGCGGCGGTCATGCGGAAGAGATCGGCGCCGCGCTCGGCATGGGATGGGTCATGGCGCCCGCCCGGCAGTTGCGCGGACACCATTTCGGCAACGCCGTCCTCAGCCGTTTTCCAATCGTCGAGCACATCGAGCACGATCTCTCGTGGAAGACGTGCGAGCCGCGCCGCATGCAGCGCGTCGACGTCAATGCCGGCGGCTGCACGCTCCACGTCTACAACGTGCACCTCGGCACCGCGATTCTCGAGCGCCGCCACCAGGCGCACCGGCTCGCCACGATCGCCTCGGATCGCCACGTCAGCGGACCGAAGATCGTCCTCGGCGATTTCAATGAATGGATGAAGGGGCTGGCGACGACGCTGCTCAGCGAAAAACTGAACAGCGTCGACTTGGGCAATCACTTGAAGCGACGGCGCACCTATCCCGGATTCTTCCCGCTGCTGCACCTCGACCACATCTACTACGCGGGGCGGGTGCAGATCGTCGGCGTCGAGCTCCCGCGCACGCGGCTCGCGCTCGTCGCGTCGGACCATCTGCCGCTCGTCGCCAACATCAAGATCGGCTGACGACAGCCACGTTCAACGCGGAACTCGCGAACGCGCGGAGGGTATTCTCGACTCCGCGCGTTCAACGGTTGTGCGTTCAACGTACGTGATCAGGCCGACTCGATATCGTCGGCGAGCTCGAGCGCGAGCGGCACCGCGTCGACGATGCTCGGGACGCGCACCAACGCGCGCTTCGCCTTCACCACGCGCGCCTCGTCGTAAATCCGCTTCGGCACGCTCTGCAAATCCCACGCGAGCCCGACGGCGGCCATCGCCCGAATCGTGTACCACGTCGGATCGAATTCCCACCAGTAGAAGCCGTTGCGCGCCGCGCGCTGATAGCGGTGATGGTTGTTGTGCCAGCCCTCGCCGGCCGCGAAGAACGCCGTGATCGGGTTGTTACGCGATTCGTCGCGCGTCTCGAAGCGGCGCGATCCGAACATGTGATTCACCGTGTTGATCGCGAACGTCGCGTGCGCCAGCGTCATCGTCGGGACGCAGAAGCCCCAGACGAGCCAGGGCAAGCCGCCGAGAAGATACATGGCGATGGCGAGCGCCAGCGGTGGCACCGCGTTCAGACGATCGAGCCAGTAGATCTCGGGGAACTTCGAAAAATCGCGGACGACCGGATTCGACGCCTCGAGCCGATCGTGCTTCGCGTCGTTCAGGAACCATCCGATGTGCGCGTAGTACACGCCGCTCACCGATGGACTGTGCGGATCGCCGTCGCGATCGGCGAAGCGATGATGATTCACGTGATGCCCGGCCCACCAGAGCGGCCCCTTCTGCATCGCGGAGACGGCGATGAACGTCCAGATGAATCTCGCAACCCGGTTCATCTGAAACGACC
>Ga0207657_10005035_pt1 | contig 13865 bp, 11 predicted proteins | sample KBSC33metaG_FD_184316 | JGI IMG/M metagenome (GOLD analysis project Ga0207657, IMG submission 184316) | Corn rhizosphere microbial communities from Kellogg Biological Station, Michigan, USA - KBS C3-3 metaG (SPAdes) (version 2) | ecosystem: Host-associated > Plants > Roots > Rhizosphere > Soil ... | reverse complement strand
GGATGGCAGGATCGGCGACAAGAGTGTGCGTGTGGGGCAATATGTTCAGTCCGGCACGCGGCTGATGTCGGTCGTGCCACTGGCGCAAATCTACATCACCGCCAATTTCAAGGAGACGCAGATCGGGCGCATGCGACCCGGCCAGCCCGCCAGGATCCGTGTCGACGCGCTCGACGGCATCGAACTACGGGGGCATGTGCAGAGCGTCTCGCCCGGGACAGGTGCCGAGTTCTCGCTGCTGCCGCCTCAGAATGCCACCGGCAATTTCACCAAGATCGTGCAGCGTGTCCCGGTGCGAATTGCGCTCGACGCCGGGCCCGAGGCGCGAAAGGTGCTCGTGCCCGGGCTTTCGGTTACCGTGAAGGTGGACACGATCTCCGCCAAGGGTGCGGAGAGCCGCATCGAAAAGCAGGAGGAAGCGCGCCAGGAGGCCGGCAAATGAGCGCGCGCCCAGGCGGCGCTGCCGCTTCTCAGCCGGAGCGTGCAGATGCCGCGGCGTGGCTTGCCGTGGCAGCCGGAACCCTTGGGGCATTGATGGCGACGCTGGATATTTCCATCGTCAACTCCTCCTTACCTACTATCCAGGGAGAAATCGGGGCAAGCGGGACAGAGGGAACCTGGATCGCCACTGCCTATCTCGTGGCCGAAATCGTGATCATTCCACTTTCGGGTTGGCTCGAACGTCTGTTCGGGCTCAGGACCTTCCTCCTGATCGCGGGTGCGCTCTTCACCTTCTTCTCGATGGTGTGCGGCTTTTCGAGCAGCCTGCCGATGATGATCGCGGGACGGATCGGGCAAGGCTTCACGGGCGGAGCACTGATCCCAACCGCGATGACAATCATTGCCACCCGTCTGCCGAGAAGCCAGCAGCCGATCGGCAATGCCATGTTCGGCGCCACGGCCATATTGGGGCCGGTGGTTGGACCCGTACTGGGAGGCTGGCTCACCGAAAATATGAGCTGGCATTACGCGTTCTTCATCAATCTGCCCGTCGGAATTTCGCTGGTGCTATTGCTGTTGCTGGCGATGCCGCATCAGAAAGCTCAGCTGCATTTCATTCGCGAGGCCGACTGGTTCGGTGTAGTCGGTTTGGCGCTGGGTCTGGGCGCCCTGACCGTAGTGCTTGAGGAGGGCGAACGCGAACAATGGTTCTCCTCGCCCACCATCATCTGGCTCAGCATCATATGTGTGATAGGCTTCACACTCTTGTTCATCGGGCAGATCGTTTCGCGTCGACCGGTCATCCACCTGGCGCTGCTTCGCGATCGCCAATTCGGTGCGGTGGTCGTTATGGCGACAGCCATTGGCATGGCCATCTACGGAACGGCTTACACCATCCCCCAGTTCTTGTCGGCGATTGCAAATTACAATTCGCTTCAATCGGGAAGAATCGTGCTGCTTTCCGGCGTGCCTATCATGCTGATGATGCCGTTCACGCCGTTCCTCATCCAAAAGCTTGATATCCGGATCGCGGTCACGATCGGCATGAGCATGCTTGCCCTCAGCGCGTGGCTGGAGACCGATCTGACGGTGTTCACAACCGGCGGCGGGTTTGTTGATTCCCAGTTGCTCCGGGGTGTCGGCTCAGTTTTTTCGATGATGTTCCTCAATCAGGCGGCAATCCAGTCGGTCCCCCGCGATCAAGCGAGTGACGCTGCCGGTCTGTTCAACTCGGCCCGTAATTTGGGGGGGTCGCTGGCGCTGGCGGGCATAGCCGTGATCCAGGATCAGCGGATGTGGCTCCACAACCGGCGTATCGAGGAAAGCCTATCCGCCAATTCCGTCGATGTTCAGGCTTATATTCAAGCCCAGGCGCGGCTCTTCGGCAGTGATGATGCCGCTATCCGCATGTTGGGAGGGGCCATTCAAAGGCAGGCATTGACCCTCACCTATATCGATCTTTTCTTCATCCTCGCGATCGGCATCGCTTTGGTGACGCCGTTGGTGCTGTTTCTCCGGCCGCTGCCCAAGGGCGCGCCGATCGCGCAGGCCCACTGATGAAGCAGCATCTTTTCCTCGCTTCGCTGCTGATGTTGGCAGGCTGTATGTCAGGGCCCGATTATAACGGGCCGCCGCAGACCGCCGCGCAAGCGGGAGCGCCGCCGGCGTTTCAACGCACCGGCGACATTCCGACCGACGCGGAAGCCGGCGTCGCGCGCTGGTGGGAGGCGCTTGGCGATCCGAGCCTCAACGATCTGATCGCGCGTGCGCTGGCGAACAACCCCAATGTCGCGGTGGCGCAGGCCCGATTGCGGCAAGCCCGCGCCAATTTCCGGCTGGAGCGGGCCAACCTTCTTCCCAATGTCAGCGGCACCACGATGTATGCGCATGCGCACCTGCCGGGCGTGAATTTCAATCAGTCGGACAGCAATTCCAACCAGTCAAACACCACCGATCTCAATCTCTACAATCTCGGATTCGACGCGCGGTGGGAAATCGATCTGTTCGGAGGCCAGCGGCGAACCGCCGAAGCGGCCGAAGCGCAGGCCGGCGCAGCGGAGGCCAACCTCGCCGATGTCAAGGTCAGCCTGTCTGCCGAGATCGCGCAGGCCTATGTCAACTTGCGCGATCGCCAGCAGCGGCTTCAGCTCAATGGACAATCGGTTGCGTTGGAGGAGCAGGTGCTGGCGCTGACCCGGCAGCGTTTCGCCAGCGGCACGGCATCCGCCGCCGACGTTGCTGATGTCGAGAGCGAATTGGAAAGCACGCGCGCCGATCTCGTGCCGCTTAATGCCGAGCTCGATGCCTATCTCAATGAGCTCGCGACGCTTACGGGGCAGGCGCCGGGCGCACTTGACGCGGCGCTGCGCCCGCTGGCGCCGCTCCCCCTGCCTCCGGCGCAGATACCGGTTGGCGATCCGGCATCGTTGCTGCAGCGCCGGCCCGACATCCGTGCCGCCGAACGCAATCTCGCCGCTGCAACCGCCAAGGTCGGCGCGGCCGAGGCAGCACGTTTTCCCCGTTTGAGCTTCATGGGTATCATCGGCATCGGCGGCACCAAATTATCGGATCTCGGGCATCTCGACGATTTCGCAGCCCTCGTCGCGCCGCAACTGAGCTGGAGCTTCCTCGATTTCGGCCGCAACCGCGCGCGCGTGACGCAGGCTGAAGCTGCGCGTGACGAAGCGGAGGCGCAATATCGGGCGGCGGTTCTCGCCGCGCTCCGGGATGCGGAGGATTCGTTGTCCCGCTTCCGCAACCGGCGCGCAGCGGTGGCAACGCTCGCGCGATCTGAAGCGTCGGCTTCGCAATCCGTTCAGCTCAATGCGCAGCGCTATCAGGCGGGCACGATAACGCTTGTGAACTATCTGGATGTGCAGCGCCGGCATCTGGCAGCCCAGCAGCAGCTCTCCACCGCCAAGGCGAACCTGACCAACGATTTCGTGGCGATTCAAAAGGCGATGGGATTCGGATGGGAGCAGCCCGCAAACCCTTGATACCGGTCGCGCAACTTAGGGCAGCCCGCCTTCCAGAGCCTCCAGCTTCGCGATGTTTGCATGGCAGCTCAAAGCGTCTCACCAATGTGCATTTGTGAACAAAACGAATATTTCCAGTAATTTAGGGGCATTTAGGCACACGATTGATTAACCTATCCCCGTTATCGCGCATTTGGGGACAACGAAAATAAGGCTGGATATGCGCGAACGCCCCATCGACGCTCCTCTTGCAATGCTCGCAGTCAGAAGCGCTCCGGCGCTCTTGGCGGCCTTCCTGCTCGGCCTCGGGGTCGCGTCCATCGCCTCCGCATCCATTCTTCATGTCACCATGCTGTGCGGTGCCGTCGCCTTCGGATGCGCCGCGGGATTGGCGATCCGAAGCAGGGCTGCCGCCGCGAACAGGGCAATCGTGAAGGCGGATGTCGCGCAGGGAACGGGCCATCCCCGTTCCACGAACATTCATCCGGTGACGCAGCTTGCGACGCGAGAAACTCTTTTCGACGCGATTGCCGATACAGCCGCTCCATCGGGCACGTTGGCCGTCCTACGGTTTGCCGATTATGATCGGCTTGCAGCCTTTGACGAAGATAAGGCGCGGCAGGCGCTGATCACGATTTCGAAGCGACTCGGGGCGGCGATCCAGCCCGGCCGAGTATTGGCGCAAATAGACCGTGACAGTTTTGGCCTCTGGTTCGCGGATGCGGCTGACTGCGACCATGGCCATGCGGAGATTCGCGCGCTTACTTATGTCGCGCGGCAGGAACTCGCCGATATCGACCAGATGGTGCCTTCGATCGAGATCGGCATCGCCTGCAGACCGCATGATGGCCACGATGGCGACGAGTTGCTGAAACGCGCCAATGGCATGAGATCCGCGCCCGAAATTGGGTCGACCGGCGAGATCAAGCTAGCTTCGCGCCTGCCTGCCAATGTCGAGCGCGAGATTTTCGCAATTGAAAAGGCATTACCCCTCGCCATTGAAGGCCAGCAGCTCAGCCTCGCGTTCCAGCCGCTCATCGATCTCAGTGCCCGCAAGCTGGTTGGAGCGGAAGCGCTGCTGCGCTGGTCTCACCCCGAGCTCGGCAATATCTCCCCTGGCCGGTTCATCCCCATCATGGAACAGATCGGCCTCAGCGACACGATCGGGATGTGGGTGCTGAACGCCGCGTGCCGGGAAGTGCGCCACTGGCAAGCCGTCGGTCTCGGCGACCTGCGTGTCGCGGTCAATCTTTCGGCAAGACAGATATTGGACCCGACGCTGTTATCCAAAATGGAGCGCACGTTGAACCGCCATGGTATCGAGGGCAGCGCGATCGAGCTTGAGCTGACCGAGACCGCCGCGATGGCGGACATCAACTATAGCCGCCAGATTTTCGCCGGCCTGCGCGAGATGGGCGTCCGCCTCTCGATCGACGATTTCGGCAGCGGCTATTCAAGCATGAGCTATCTGCAGAACCTGCCGTTCGACAAGCTCAAGATCGACCGGGCGTTCGTCACCGACGTTCATCTTCGGTCGGAAAGCCGCGCGATCTGTGCGGCGATCATGGCCTTGGGGCGAGGTCTCGAACTCGAAATATTGAGCGAAGGGGTCGAAACCCACGAAGAACTGGCTGTGCTGCACCAGCTCGGCTGCCGCCTCTTCCAAGGTTATTATTTCGCCAAACCCATGACGGCCGAGGCATTTTGCAACTTTGCCAAGGCTCCGCTGGGATTGCCGATGCAGCGATCTCCCGTCGATGCTCAATTAGAGCAACTCAGCAAAAGGTTATCGGCATGAGCCGCGTTCGCATCAATCTCGGCTTCGCACCGACCGCAACGCTGCTGGCAGGCAGCCTCATGCTGGCCGCCTGCGGCGGCGACATGGGCGCGGCGCATCCGCAACCCCCATCCGCCGCCGGATGGGCTGGGCAGGAGCAGGTCAAACAAGCGATCGCCTTGCTCAATCAGGGTAAGGCTCCCGAAGCGCGGGACATTCTGATCAAGCTGCTCAAAAAGCAGCCCGGCGACGCGGTGGCACGCAAGCTTATCAAGCAGATCGATACGCCGCCCGAGCAGTTGCTTGGCTCCGAATCCTACACGCGAACCGCCGTCGAAGGCGACAGTTTTTCCAGTCTCGCGGAACATTATCTCGGCGATCCGCTGATGGCCTATGCGCTTGCCCGCTACAGCGGCGTCGACGTGCCGGAAGCATTGAGGCCGGGGCAGACGCTTCGTATTCCGGGCAAGGAGCCGGTCGTCCGAACGGCCAAGCCTGCAGAAAAACCGCAGGCCGCCATATCGTCCAGCGCCCCTGCGCCCGCCAAGCCGCGCCCGACCGCGCCAAAGATCGCGACCAACCCGGCCAAAGCGTCACAGTTTCGCGCGCGCGGACTCGAGCAACTCAACCGCGGCGTGATCAACTCCGCTGTGATGCTGCTCTCCCAGGCCAGTCAGCTCGATCCCCAGAACCCATTGATCGCACGCGATCTTTCCCGCGCGCGTCGCATTCAAAAAACGCTGAAACAGCCTTGATCGAAGGGCGAATGACGATGAACCATGTCGGCAGATATCATCTTCATGAGCGCATCGGCGAAGGCGCCATGGCCGAAGTGTGGCGGGCGCATGATCCGACCATCGATCGGGTGCTGGCTATCAAGTTGCTGCGTCCCGAATTTCGCAGCAGCGCCGAATATTCATCGCGCTTCCTGCGCGAGGCGAAGGCAGCCGGAGTGCTTTCCCATTCTGCCATCGTCACCATCTACGACGTCGGCGAGGCGGATGGCGTCGCTTATATCGCGATGGAGCTTCTGGAAGGCGAGCCGCTCGATGCAGTCGTTGCACGGCAGGAACAGCTTCCGCTCGAAACCATCCTCACCATCGGGGCGCAGCTCGCCGGCGCGCTCAGCTATGCTCATCGCGCGGGCGTCATCCATCGCGACATCAAGCCATCGAACGTCATGCTGCTATCGGATCGGCGTTCCATCAAGATCCTCGACTTCGGGATTGCACGGATCGCCGACAGCGCGCCGGGGAATGATAACGCCGATGCGCGAACCCAGATCGGGCAGGTCGTCGGCACGCCGCGCTATATGAGCCCCGAACAGGCGCTCGGGCGAGATATTGACGGCCGTTCCGACCTCTTCTCGGTTGGCGTATTGCTTTATGAGCTCGTCACCCGGCAGCCGGCGTTCAGCGGCCCCTCGCCCGCGGCACTCGCGCTCAGGATCACGCAACAGAATCCTGCACCGATCGCCGAGCTGGCGCCGCATTGCCCCGGCGGTGTCCGGTTCATCGTCGACAAGCTGCTCGCGAAGCGTCCCGAGCGCCGCTTCGCGACCGGTGACGAACTGGCTAAAGCGATCGAACGCGAAACGAAGGCCTATGCTGCCGTGCAGGCGGATCAGGTTGCGCGAGGCCGTTTCGTTCCCGTCCAAGTGCGCGTCACCATCGCCACGGTGGCCTTCATGGCGATTGCGCTGTTCTTTGGCATCAACACGGTGCTGAAACGCCAATATGAAGCCATGGAGCAGATGGCGTTGGCTTCCGGCTCGTCCATCGCCGCGTTCGTCGCGAGCAACGCCGCCCTGCCCTCTGTGGAGAACGCCTCCGCGCCGCCTCAAGAACGCGACTGGCTTCCGATCCAGGCCTTCATCACGGCAGCAGCGAACGACGCCTCGGTGCGATGGATGACGATGGTCGATGCGCAAGGGGTGATCCGTGGGTCGAGCGATCCCAAGCTGCTTGGAACACGCTACCAAGTCCCGCGCGGGGAGGCGGTGGTCTATCGCACGGGCAATGTGACCGTCACCGGCATCCAGTTGAAGGACGGCAGGGCCGGATATCGCTTCGTGCATCCCATTCTTTATGCGGGCAAGAAGTTCGGGATCATAGAAGTGAGCATCAGCAAGGCTGGCCTGGAAACCGCGGCTGCGCGATCGCGCGGGCTGCTCATCGGCCTAGGCGCGCTGATCGTGGCGGTGGTCGGCGGACTCAGCTTCGCGATCGCCAAATATCTCGCGCGGCCGCTCCGGCGCGTCAAAAACGCGATGCTGGACGCGACGATGGGCAATCTGGATTTCCGGATATCGCATCACCGCAAGGATGAATTCGGCCAGCTGTTCGACAGCTTCAACCTGCTCGCCGATGCGATGCAGGAGAGGCTGGATGCGGCGGAGCGCGGCTTCGGTGGCCCGCACGCAATCGAAGCGACGACCATTGGCTCGCCTTTCGAGGCGGAGCCCCTCGCCCCCTCCACCGCGCCGCGGCTGGCCAGGGCCTGATCAATGTATATTTTCCGCCTGTTCCATCGGGACCGTCCGTTCGAACAGATCGACGCGCGGATTCTCGCAGATGGCGAGCTTTCGATCGGACGCGATCCGCAAGCGGACTGGCAGATCGCCAGCGCCGACGGCACGCTCTCCCGCGTGCACGGTTACATGTCAGTTGAAGACGGTCGCCTTGTCTATCGCGACGCCAGCTCCAATGGATCATTCGCGGCGGATGGCGAGAGGCTCCCCAAAGGCGAGCCCATCCCGCTTCAGCCGCAGGAAAGCCTCTACCTTGGACAACTGATGCTGCTGGTCGACGAGATCGCGGGTGCGGCAACCGCCGATTTTGCGGACAAGACGAGCATCACTTTGGCGGCGGCAACCGTGCCGCGTGCGATTCCGTCCAATTGGGCGGATTCCGAAAGCGTAGCGAGACTACAGAAGGCTCCGCACCGGGATATCTCGCTGGTCGAAGCCTTCTGCGAAGGTGCGGACCTGGATTCCTCCGCCTTGTCGGCGGACGATCCGGAGCAACTCATGCGCCGGCTGGGGGCGATCTATCGGCAGACGCTGCTGGGGCTTGCCACGCTCATGGCGGCACGCGCGGATACGAAGCGTTCTTACGACATGGACCGCACCACCATCAGCGCGTCTGACAACAACCCGTTCAAGTGGGCAGCTACGCGGCGCCTGGCCCTCGAGCTGCTGTTCGACCGCTCGGATGGGTTCCTCTCGGGAAGCGCGGCGGTACGCGCCTCGTTCGAAGATCTCGCTGCCCACCTCATCGGCATGAATGCGGGCGCCCAGGCCGCCGTTACCGCCGCGCTGGAAGCGGTCGGCCCGGACATGATCGAGCGAGAGGCCGCAAGCCTTGGCTTCTCGATCAGAGGCCGATCGGCCAAATGCTGGAATATCGCGCGCCGCAAACATGGCGAGCGCGAAGCCCTGCAGCAAATCGTCAATGCGGCGTTCGGAGACGCCTATAGCGCATCCGGAAAATCCGATGATTAATGCTCAGGCAGCGTGGACGCCGACCATCCGATCGGCCAGCCGAACGCATTGCGGCAAAGTGCGCGCGATCAACGAAGATCGCGTCCTGGACAGGCCGGACATCGGCCTCTGGGCGGTAGCGGACGGAATGGGCGGGCATCTGGCTGGGGATCATGCAGCGCAGATGCTGGTCGATGGCATCAGCCGGGTCGAACCGCATCGCTCCGCGTTCAGATATCTCAGCGCGACGCTGGATGCGATCAAACAGGTCAATGCAGCGCTGTTCGCGGAAGCGGCAGGCGATCCGCAACGCAGGGGCATGGGAACGACGCTGGTCGCCCTTCTCGTGTACGATGCGCATCTCGCCTGCCTCTGGGCCGGCGATAGCCGCGCCTATCGCATGCGTAGCGGCCAATTGGAACAGCTCTCGACCGACCACAGCGTCGTTCAGAACCTCATCGACCGAGGTGATCTCGCCGAACAGGATCGCCACCGGCATCCGCAATCGCATGTCATCACCCGAGCGGTCGGGGTATCTCCCGAGATCGAGCTGGAGAAAACCTTCAGCATCATTCTGCCGGGGGACAAATTCCTGATCTGCTCGGACGGTCTGAGCAACTGCCTCCCCGATGACGCGCTGGCCGACGAGCTGATCAGCCCGCTGGACTCGTCGCAGCAGGCCGATCATCTGTTAGAACGCGCGCTTGGGACGGCAGCGACGGATAATTTGAGCTTCGTTCTGCTTCATACATAACATTTCGCGCGCTCAAGCCCGGTTTTCCACGATCGCTTCCCGGATCGCCGAGATCCCTTGATTGACCTTGATTGACGACGTCGCGATCCCCGGCTCAGGGACGGCGTTCGATCGAATTGACGAGCGTGCCGATCCCGTCGATCTCGACTTCCACAATGTCACCCTCCTTCATGAAGACCGGAGGATCGCGCCTGGCGCCAACGCCTCCCGGCGTGCCCGATACGATCACGTCGCCTGGATTTAGTGGCGTAAAGGTCGAAATATATTCGATCAGCCTCGGCACGGGGAAGATCATGTCGGAAAGATAGGCATCTTGCATGACCTCGCCGTTGAGCCGGGTCTGCAGACGCTGCGGCCCCAACGGCCCAAACTCATCCGGCGTCACCAGCCACGGGCCGAAGGCGCCAGTTTCGGGCCAGTTCTTGCCGGGACTAAACTGGATCGTGTGCGCCTGCCAATCCCGCACCGAGCCGTCATTATAGCAGGAATAGCCGGCGACATGGTCCAACGCTTTGTCTGCCGGAATGCGGCGGCCGCCTTGCCCGATAACCACCGCCAATTCGCCTTCATAATCGAGCTTGTTGCTTTCCAAAGGCAAGACGATCGGCCGGTTATGGCCCGTCTGTGAATCCGCGAACCGAGTGAAGATCGTCGGATTGGCCACCACCTCCCGTCCGGTTTCCTTCCGATGATTTTCATAGTTCAGACCCACGCAGAGAATCTTTCGCGGCGCTGAGATGACGGGGCGCCATCGCACCTCGCCAAGCGCCACCCGCTGCGCATTCACCGCCGGCTTCACCGCCGCCAGCGGCCCACTCGCAATGGCATCTGCAAGCGTGGGCCATTGATCGATCAGGACGATATCGTCCCCGTCGATCATTCCCCATTGTTCGGAGCCATTCAACTCGATTGTCGCGAAACGCATATGAGCCACTATTTCCAGCTATTGGGAATGGTGATCTATATCTCCATGTTTCCTATTGGCAACGTTCACCACTTGCTATCCTCATCCATGCTGCGCTGGACAGGTCAGGACGGAGGGCGCGCCGGACGCCTAGCAAGATGCACAGGTGCAAATCGCCGGATGGATTGCGAAAGTCCGGCCACAAGGTGGAGGATGCCGTGGATCTGGGACTTAAGGGTAGCAAGGTCATTCTGACCGGGGGAAGCCGCGGTATTGGACGCGCAGCGCTGGAGATTTTCGCCCGGGAGGGCGCCGATGTCGCGTTCTTTTCGCGAAACAAGGATCAGGTCGACGAGACGGTGGCCGCGCTTTCAAAACATGGCGGCAAGGTGTTCGGCGAGACCTTCGACCTCAATGATGAGGGCTATGCCGAATGGCTTCAGAGGGCCGCCGACGCCCTCGGCGGATGCGACATCTTCGTGCCCGGCGCCAGCGCCTCCGGATCACAGGCGACAGGCGATTGGGATGTTTCTTTCAACTTCGACGTCATGGCGACCGTGCGCGGCTGCGAAACTCTGGAGCCGTATCTTGAGGCCTCGGGACGCGGATCAATCATCATCATGTCCAGCACCGCCGCCGTGGAAACCTTCATAGTCCCGCAGGCTTTCAACGCGATGAAAGCGGCGCTGATAACCTATGCCAAGCAGTTGTCGCAGGCCCTGGCCGCCAAAAAAATCCGGGTGAACACCGTTTCCCCGGGGCCAGTCTCCTTTCCCGGCGGAAACTGGGAGACGATCAAATCGGCGGTGCCGGAACTCTATAGCAAGACCTTGAGCGAAATCGCGCTCGGACGTTTCCCGGAGCCGGAGGAAGTGGCCCGGACCATCGTCTTTCTGGCAAGCCCTGCATCCTCCGCCACCACCGGAACAAATGTCATCATCGACGGCGGGTACACCAAACGCGTCCAATTCTAGGGGCGCCGCAGCAAAGCTGACTGGCTCCTTCATTGCCGGAGCGGCTGCGCTTGGCGCGTCGCGCACGATGCTCCGGTCCGGATATCCAGGACCTTCACAGCACATCCACGGTCGACCATGGGATGCGGCCAGTCGTTGCCGCCTGGCCTATCGATCCTCAATCTTCCGCGGCCGTGTCCGCAAGCAGCATCGCGGCGTGTGGACCCGGCCCGATGCTGGCAAACTCAACGACCATCAATCCTGCCAGAGGCCCCTTGCTCATCCGGCAGCCGCCAGTTCGAGGAATCCCGCCAGCCGGTGCCTGATAATTCCCTCGGCCTCCTCGACTATCCGTTCGAGCAGGTCCTTGCAGGTCGGAATGTCATGAATTAGGCCTTGGACCTGTCCTGCCCAAACCAGGCCTGCGTCAATATCACCCGATTCAAGGGCAACGCGTCCCTTGGCGCCCGAAACGAGAGGCCGAATATCCTCGAACACAGCATCGTCGCGCTTGCTGATTTCGATGACCTCGTCAGATACGCTGTTCTTCGCGACCCGGCCCGTGTTGTGGAATTTGCGAAAGATCAGATTGGTGGCTCGCTCGTCATTATCGACGATGAATTGTTTGATCCGCGGATGGATTGGCGCCTCGACCGTGGCGCAAAAACGCGTTCCCATGTTGATCCCCTCCGCGCCCAGCGCCAGGGCGGCGACAAGGCCGCGTCCGTCGGCGAAACCACCGCTTGCGATCACCGGAATCTTGACCTTGTCGGCGGCGGCAGGGATCAGGATGAGGCCCGGAATGTCGTCTTCGCCCGGATGGCCGGCACATTCGAAGCCGTCGATCGAGATCACGTCCACTCCCATTCGTTCCGCCGACAATGCGTGACGGACGGCAGTGCATTTATGGATGACCTTGATCCCGTTCTCCTTGAACTCGTCGATATGCTCCTGGGGCTTATATCCTGCCGTTTCGACGATCTTCACGCCCCTGTCGATGATCGCCCTGCGATATTCGGCATAAGGAGGGGGGGACACGGACGGGAGGATGGTCAGGTTCACGCCGAAGGGCTTGTCGGTCATGGCCTGGCACCGATCGATTTCGCGGCGCAGATCGTCCGGCGTGGGCTGGGTAAGCGCAGTGAGCATACCCAACCCACCGGCATTCGACACCGCCGAGGCAAGCTCGGCCCGCCCAACCCACATCATACCGCCCTGCACGATCGGATATTGGACACCGATCAAGTCCGTGAAACGTGTACGCATTCTATTCTCCCTACCCCCTTGCCGCTCAGCGGCCTCGCCATTTGCCCGCACGCTTTTCAGCGAACGCCTGCATGCCTTCAAACCCGTCCTCAGTCGCCGTCAGAATCTGGAAAAGGCGCCGCTCGGTAATCGGCGCCTGGGACAGGGTCGTCTCGAACGCCAGATTGACCAATCGGCCAGAACTTGGCTGTTAACGGCGTTCAGCGAATCGGGCGGGTTCAACGTCAGCAGCGTCACGGCTTCGCGTCGTTCGGCCAGATGCTCCCATAGATCCGCGGCCTGATCACAACGCCTCCACGATCGTGACATTGGACATGCCGCCGCCTTCGCACATGGCCTGAAGCCCCCAGTGCTTGCCCTGCTGGCGCAAGGCGTGGATCATCGTCGTCATGAGCTTGGTTCCGCTGGCCCCGAGGGGATGCCCCAGCGCAATCGCTCCGCCCCTGGCATTGACCTTCGCCGGATCGGCGTCGAGCGCCTTGAGCCAGGCCATGGGAATGGAAGCGAATGCCTCGTTCACTTCAAAGAGATCGATATCCTCCAGCTTCATGCCGGCCCTGGCCAGCGCCTTGCGCGTTGCCGGGACGGGTTCCTCCAGCATGACGACCGGGTCGCCGGCAGTGACCGTCAGGGAATGAACGCGCGCAATTGGGGTAAGCCCATGCTCCTTCACCGCGCGCGCGCTCGCCACCAGCACGCCTGATGCGCCGTCGGTCATCTGGCTCGCATTGGCGGCCGTGATGGCGCCGCCCTCGACGATTGGCTTCACCCCCGCCATGCCTTCCGGCGAGGCATCGAAGCGCACGCCTTCATCCGTGTCGAAAATCGTTCCATCGACATGCACCGGCACGATCTCATCGCGAAACAGGCCGGCCTTGATCGCGCCTGCCGCCCGCTTGTGGCTCTCCAGCGCGTAGCGATCCATATCGTCCCGGCTGAAGCCATATTTGTCGGCTATCGCCTGCGCGCCGTGAAACTGACTGAATTCGGATATGCCGTAACGGTCCAGGATCCGGCGGCTCCACGGCCCCTGCCCTATTCCGGCCTGCGCATGCAGCGTATAGTTTGATCCCATGGGCACGCGGGTCATGCTCTCGACACCAGCGGCGACGAGCAGGTCCTGCGTGCCTGACATCACGGCCTGCGCGGCGAAATGCAAGGCCTGCTGGGAGGAGCCGCACTGCCGGTCGATCGTGACGGCAGGCACGCTGTCCGGCAGGCGCGACGCCAGCACCATGTTGCGGCCGAGGGCGAAAGACTGCTCGCCGGCCTGGCTGACGCATCCGGCGATCACATCCTCGATCGCGGCGGGAT
>Ga0207657_10005033_pt1 | contig 13870 bp, 9 predicted proteins | sample KBSC33metaG_FD_184316 | JGI IMG/M metagenome (GOLD analysis project Ga0207657, IMG submission 184316) | Corn rhizosphere microbial communities from Kellogg Biological Station, Michigan, USA - KBS C3-3 metaG (SPAdes) (version 2) | ecosystem: Host-associated > Plants > Roots > Rhizosphere > Soil ... | reverse complement strand
CTGCGCTCGGGCCTATGCTCTCGGGGCGCGCGCTCAAGCGCGCTGTCGGCGAACGCCACAGCCATCCAGCAAGACGCTCCACCCAGACGCCGTACCCGAAAGGCGCGCCCCTGCGCGCCGCCCCGACCGCGAGCCGCAGGCGAGCATCCCGACAGCACGCCAAGGCGGCGCAGCCGCCGGGCAGCGCCCCGACTAGCTCTCAGTTCATCGCACGTACTGCGAGTACGCGATCCCGTCGGGGCCAGCGCCGACCGGCCCGAATCCGATCACCTTCCGCTGGCGCAGGTCCAGCGCCACCACCTGGTTGGTGCCGTGCAGGGTCACGTACGCCACGTTGGCGATCGGGTCGAACGTCACTCCCTCGGGGCCGGCGCCGGCTTCACCGGGCGCGCCACCCGTCGTCGCCTTCACCCCTTCCACCGTCGCGAGGTCGATCTCGGCGAGCTGCTTCCGGGAACCCACCTCGAACATCCAGATGCGGTTCTTCACCGGGTCATTGACGATCGCCACGGTGCCCGCGCGGGAGATGCCGATGCGATACGGCGTGCCGAAGCCGCCGATGGTGTCCACGGGCGTGCCCTTCGCCACGTCGAGCACGGTGACGGTATGCGCGGTGTTGCTGCCGACCCAGAGTTGCACGCCACCCGGCGTGACGGCGATCCCTTCGTCCATCGGGGCGGCAGGAAAGGTCCGGCCCGTGCGACGGGTGTCCAGGTCGTACTCGGTGACGGTGCCATCCTGGATGTTGGCCGTCCACGCGCGGCGTCCATCACGACGCGCGGTCACCATGTGCGACCCGCGTCCGTTCGTCGCCAGCGCGGTGTCCACGCGTCCGCTCGCGAAATCCACGATCACGAGGCGCTGCGAGGTCTCGCTCGTCACCGCCAGCTTGTCGCCGATGCCCACGAACGCCACGCCGTGCGGCCGCTGGTATTCGCCGAGGTCGATCGTGCGCGTCACCATCGGCGTCGCCGCGGCGAGGTCGATCACGCTGAGCGTGTTGCCCTGCGTCGTGCGGTCGCCGTAGTTCGTCACCACCGCCCAACGTCCGTCGTGCGACACCGCCACCTCGTGCGGGCCGACGCCCACGGGAACGGTGGCGATGATCTTCATCGTCGCGGCGTCGAGGACCGTGGCGCTCGCGCCCTGCTGATTGGCGACGACGAGCAGGCCGGCGCGCGCTGGGACGTCGGGCCGCGCATTCTCGATCACCTTGTTGCCGGGCATCGTGTCGTCTGCGCCACGCATCCGGCCGTTCGGGCCTGAGTTCGGCCCTGATTGCGGCGACGGGTTGGAGCTGCAGGCGGCGGCGAGCGCCAGGGCGAGCGTGAGGGAGGCGGCGGGTGCGCGCATCGGTCGGTGCGAGTGGGGGCTGGTTCGTCTGCGAGTGGCAGAATCTGGGGTGGCGGCACCTGCCCTCGCCAGCGCCGTACGTCACTGCAGGCAAGCCCTCGGCCACTCCGGACGGTCAGACGGTCAGACGGTCAGACGGTCAGACGGTCAGACGGTCAGACTGCCCTGGCCGACCGGGCGGGCGTAGGGATCGACGCGGGGAGTGTCGGCGCGATCGGGAGCCAGAGGGTGAACGTCGTCCCCTTCCCCACCTCGCTCTCCACGGCGATCCGCACTCCGATCAGTCCGGAGAAGGTGCGCACGATGGACAGGCCGAGTCCCGTCCCCCCGAACTCGCGCCGCGTGGAAGAATCGCCCTGCTCGAAGGGCTCGAACACCTTCCGCTGCCGCTCGGGTGGGATGCCGATGCCCGTGTCGCTGACGGCGATGGAGAGCGGGCGCCCGCTCACCGGGTCGGCGGTGACCTTCACGCAGACCTCGCCCTTCGGCGTGAACTTGATGGCGTTCCCCACGAGGTTGATGAGGATCTGCCGCAGCTTTCCCGCGTCGGTGACGAGTGGCCTCATCTCCGCCGGCAGCTCGCGGCGCAGGGTGATTCCCTTCGCCTCGGCGGTGCTCTCGAGCATCGCCAGCGTTTCCTTCACCAGGACGTCGAGCGGCACCGTCTCCAGCTCCAGCTCCATGCGGCCGGCCTCCACCTTCGCCACATCGAGGATCTGGTTGATGAGCGAGAGCAGGTGCATGCCGTTGGCGCGAATGCGCTCCGCGTACTGCTGCGCGCCGGTGCTGAGCATGCCTTCCTTCCCCTGCAGCAGGACGCGCGAGAAGCCGATGATCGCCGTGAGCGGCGTACGCAGCTCGTGGTTCATGCGCGTCATGAACTCGCTCTTCGTGCGGTTCGCCGATTCGGCGGCGTCCTTGGCCGACCGCAGCGCATCCTCGACGGCCTTCCGCTCGGCGATGTCGTGCCACGCGGCGAGGATCACCTCGCGCCCGTGCAGGCGCACGGGGGTGAGGGTGATCTCCACGGGAAAGGTGGTGCCGTCGGCGCGCTGGTGCTCCCACTCGAAGCGATGGAAGCCCTGCAGCCGCGCGCGGCGGCGCATCTGCTCGTCGACGACGATCGACAGCCGGCCATCGGGCTGCCGGCGTGGCGAGAGATCGGTCGGCGTGCGTCCCAGCACCGCTTCCTTGCTGGAGTAGCGGAGCATCCGCAGCGTCGCGTCGTTGCAGTCGATCACGCCGCGCTCGTCGTAGAGCAGGTGCGCATCGCTCGAGCGCTCGAACAGCACGCGAAAGCGCTCGTCCGACGCCTCGCGCTCGGTGATGTCGGTGCCGGCGGCGATGAGGCCGTGCACCGGCATGCCCTCGCCGTCACGGAGTGGCGTGATGTTCCAGAGCACGGTGCTGCGCACGCCGGTGCGCGACTTCACCGTGCCGACGAAGTTGCGCAGCGGCCGGCCGGCGAGGATGTCGCTGATGCCGGCGCGCATCTCACCCTGGTGCCGCTCGGTGACGAAGGAGTCCACGTAGTGCTTGCCGAGGGCCTCGTCGCGCGACACGCCGTAAAGCGCTTCGGCCTCGCGGTTCCACTCGAACACGAATCCGTCGGGGTCGAGGCCGACGATGGCACTGCCGGCCGTCTCCACCACGGAGCGGAAGAGCGCTTCGCCGCGCTTCAGCGCGTCGGCCTGGGAGATCAGCTCGCGGTTCTGCAGCTCGAGGGCCTGGGCCTGCGCGGCCCGCTCCTCCTCGGCGCGACGATCGAGCGAGATGTCGCGGAAGATGGTCACCACGGCGTACGGCTTCTCGTTCGGCGTGCGACGCAGTGGGTGAGTGTTCACGGACAGCCAGCAGATCTCGTCGTTGTCGCGACGGACGCCCATCACTTCATGCGAGAGCGGCTGGCCCGACTCCATGGTGATCCGGCTGGGAAGCTGCGACTCGTCGCGCTTTTCCCCACGCTCGTTCACCATGCGCCGCGCGACCGATCGCAGACTCGGCTCGCTGCCTTCGGAGACGCCGAGGATGCGCAGCGCGCTGGGGTTCCAGCGCTGGATGCGCCCGGTGCGATCGACGAGGATCATTCCTTCCTGCATCGAGTCGAGCACGGCACGCGTGCGCGATTCGCTGTCGGCGAGCTCGTCCACCGTGGCGATCAGACGCTCCTGCGTCGGTTGCAGCGCGAGCCGCACGCCGAGGCCGAGCGCGGTGAGCAGCAGCAGGACGCACACCGTCTCCGTGAGGACGAGGATGTCGAGTCGCTGCGCCGCGTCGGCCTCCATTGCCGCGACGATGCCGTCAATGGCGATGAGGTACCGACGCTGCGCTGCGTCGAGCTCCTGCTGGTCGGCGGCGGTCGCGCCCTCGGCGGCGGCGGCTCTGGCGGCGGCCATGACCTCGCGCTGCAGCTTCACGAGGCCGGCGAACCCGGGAAGGGTCTGTTCGTCGTCCACGAACAGGGCGTCGGAGGGAGCACCCTGGCGCAGGCGCGCGGCCGCGCCGAGCCATTCGTCGAGGATGTTCTCGAGCTGGCGGCGTCGCATCGCGCGCTCGGACGACGCGGCGCTGCGCACGGCGAGCGCGGCAGTCACTACCTGCCCGCTGTAGTAGCGCTCGCGGCCGGCCGCGTTGGCGAGAGGGATGTCATTCCCGTGGCGCGGCGTCTGGACGAGGAGCACGCCGAGCATCGCCATCGCGAGGAGGATGACGACGAGGACCGCGATGCGGGACCGCTGGTCGAGCTGCCTGGGCGTGAGGAGACGCAACAGCGGAGGAGTGCGGCGTGGCGGGAGACACCCGGAGGACAGCCGAGCGCCCCGCTACGTCACGCCATGTCCGCTACAGCTTTACCCGCGAGCGCCGGGCCTTGCCGGCGTTCAGCCGGCCGGCGTGTGCCGAGAGAAGATCGGAGCGCGAGAGCATGCCGACCACCTTTCGCGGCGCGTGGCGCTCCACCACCGGAAGACGTCCCACACCGGCGCGCACCATCTGGTCGGCCGCGTCGCGCAAGGTGTTGTCGGTGAACACCACCACGGGTGCGCGGCGGATCAGCGTCGAGAGGGGCACCGACTCGTTCTCCTCGCTGCCGATCAGGTCGCGGCGCGTGAGCACGCCGACGAGCATGCCGGCGTCGTCGACGAGCGGAAAGCCCTGGTGCGAGCTGCCCGGTGCGCGCGACTCGAGCCACCGCCGCACCTGTCCCAGGGTGTCGGTGGCACGAAGGGCCACCACTTCGCGCAGGCTCGTCTCGCGCACCAGCTTCTGCGCGAGGTAGTCGGCGGTGTACTCCACCCGCACCGACGCGCCACGGCGCGCCAGCTTCTCCGTCATGATGGAGTTCTTGCTCATGAGCAGCGACACGAAGTACGCCGCCGTGCCGCCGGCGAGCAGCGGCAGGAGGCCGAACGGCTGGCGGGTGATCTCGAAGGTGAAGATGATCGCCGCCAGCAACGCGTGCGACGCACCGGCGAAGATCGCCGTCATGCCGACCAGCGCGGCGATCTTCGGGTTGACGTTCGCCGTGGGATAGATCGCGGCCGCCCCGACGCCGAGCATCGCCCCGAGGCCGCCGCCGATGGTGAACAACGGCGCGAGCGTGCCGCCCGACGTGCCGCTCCCGAGGTAGATGGCCCACGAGAGGAACTTGGCGATGACGAACACCACGAGCGCGGTGCCGACGATCTGGCCGTTGATGATCGCGGTGATGTTCTCGTAGCCGATGCCGAGGGTCTTCGGCTGGAAGTAGCCGATCACGCCGACGAACACGGCGCCGATGGCCGGCCACCACGCCCAGTGCACCGGCAGCTTCTCGAACAGGTCCTCGATGCCGTACGTCGCCTTCGTCACCCACGCCGCGGCGACGCCGACGATGGCGCCGATGATGGTGTAGAACGCGAGCGCCTCGTAGTGCACCTGGCCGATCGTGCCGATCTCGAACGCGGTGCCCGAGCCGACGAAGATGATGCGCACCGCCATCGCCGCGGCCGAAGCGAGTGCAACGGGAATCAGCGAGCGGGCGCGATACTCGAACAGGAGCAGCTCCACCGCGAGGAGGACGGCGGAGATCGGGCTGCCGAAGGTGGCGCACATGCCGGCCGCCGCGCCGGCGGCGAGCAGAATCTTCCGCTCGTCGGCACTCATCTTCACCATCTGGCCGATGAGCGATCCGAGGGCGCCGCCGGTGGCGATGATCGGGCCCTCGGCACCGAACGGTCCGCCGGTACCGATGGCGACCGCGGCGGAGAGCGGCTTGAGGATCATCACCCGCGCCGGGATCTTGCTCTCGCCGTAGAGCACGCGCTCCATGACTTCGGGAATGCCGTGGCCGCGGATGGCGGGAGAGCCGTAGCGCGCCATGATGCCGATGACGAGCGCGCCAAGGACGGGAATGAGGATCACCCACCAGCCGACGTTCGCGCCGCCCGGAGACCGGAGGGAGAACGAGACGGTGTGGTAGTAGGAGATGTTGGTGATGACGGCGATGAGCGCCGTCAGGAGCTGCGCAACGAGGCCCGCGCCGATGGCGACGATGATGGCGAGGCCGGCCATGAGGGCCGTGCGGCTGTCGACCGGAGCGCTCTCCGGTGGAAGCTCGAGTTCGAGGTAGGCTTCTTCTTCAGCGAGCCCTGGCGAGACGGGGAGCGCCCCGTCCGTCCCAATTGCATTGATACCCATATATATGAATCGTAGTCGGCCGGAGCCCTGCCGAGAAGCGCAATCGCACCCCGGCGGCGCCTGGCTGGGCGGGATGCGGGAAAGCAGGGACGCACGGAACCGGCATCCACGCCTCCTCGCCTCCCTCCCTCCACCCGAATACGACCGACCCCCAGCCCAGCAACCAGACCGATCAGTACGTCCGTTCCGGTGCCATCAACCGCTTCGCCACCCACCAGATCAGTACGATGGGCAGGATGATCATCAGGGCGATCTTCAACGCGGCGAACATCAGCCCGACGATCGCGCCGGCGATCCCCAGCGTCACGCCGAGCGCAGCCATGCCGAGCACGAAGACGAGGAACGCCACCGGCACTCCGACGAAGAGCACCAGCGCCGAGATGAAGACGAACTTGAGGAACTTGCGCATGACTGGCTCCGGAGAGGACTCGTGATGCCCTACGGCTCACGAACAGTACGAGTTTCCACCGTACGCTCCTCGAGCGCCACCCCCAGCTCGAGCAGCACGTCGGCCTCGAGCTGTCGCCAGTCGTGCGGGTAGCTCCAGATCCGTCGCACGCAGTCACGCGAGTTGAGCACGAGGCAGCGATCCCCGCGCGCCCACTCCTGCGGGGTATCCACCTCGCGAACCGCCCACTCCACGCCGTCCCTGTCCACGATCACGTGTGCGTAAGGCTCATCATCTGTTCCGCCGTGCGAGCAGAACACGCGGCCGTTCGTATCGACACTCCAGTACACCAGGACACCTGCAGCTCTGCGGTGAGGGAAGCCGCCGCACGCCGGCCCACGCAACCCTCTCGAGGCTGTGTACACGGAAGCTTCGTGCCTAAAGGCACGGATGCGAGGAGGCGGGGCCGCGAAGGTGCGTGAATGCCGGCTCCTTGCCTCCCGCTTGGTTCCCGCCGTTAAAGGTCCCCCAGCAGGTTGTCGATCCGCTTCTCGGCGGCATCCATGGCCTGGCCTTCGAGGATGGAGCGCATGAGGTCGTCCACCTCGAGCTCGAAGTCGGTCGGGAAGCGGCGATTCTCCGGAAAGCGCAGCACGGCGCCGATCACGAGCGGGAAGTGCGGCTCGGCGCCTTCGTCCTCCTCGTCGTCGTCGGATTCGCCGTCGAGCTCGTCGTCGTCATCATCGTCGTCGTCCGCGCCGGCGAGCTCTTCCCACGACTGGCCGTCCGGAGTGGCCGACGCCGCCCATGGCGCCTCCGGCTCATCGTCGTCATCCTCGGGGGACACGCTCTCCTGGATCGCGCGCATCGTCCGCTCGGGAAGGAGCGCGGACAGCTCGCCGCGCACGCCACCGTCCTCCTCCCACGCCGCGCCGACGACGATTACCGGCTCACCGAACGCGTCGCTCGCGAGGAATGCATCGACGAGCTGAGCCGGATACGAATTGATGGCGAGCAGGATGTCCCGCGGACCCGCACGCGAGAAGGCGACCGGCTGCTCACCCGGTGGCGCGCCCGGCCGATCGATCCGCTCCACACGCAGCAGCAGCGGCTCCGGAACGATGAACGTCAGCGGATTGTCGCGCGTGAACGGACCGCGAGGCTCGGGGGGAGTCGTTTCGGCATCATCGCCCATGACGCAAGGTACGAACTGGGTAAATACAACTACAGTACCTCGTACTTCGTACCTCGTGGCAGGACCAATGATTCCGGCCACTCCAATGCGACGCTGGCCACGCGTGATGCCGGCCGCGCCTTGTCGAGCTCGGCCCACAGGTCCTCGAACGAGCTACTACGTACTTGCTACAGCAGTTGTCGTTTCCACCCCTCGCACACTCTCGATCGCCCCACACAGTGTGGCCATTGCGTACGGCTTCGGCACGAATGCCGTGCGCCGGTCGAGTGGGAGGTCGCGATCCTCGGCGGTGTAGCCGGAGACGAACACCACCGGCACGCCCGGCTCGCGCGCACGGATGCGCGATACCATCTCCACGCCGCCCACACCGGGCATCACGACGTCCGTCACGATCACGTCGAGCGTCGAACGGTACTCGTCGAACTGCCGCTCTCCTTCGGCGCCGTCGGCGGCCTCGAATACGACGAAGCCACAGCGCTCGAGCAGCCGCCGCGCCTGCGCGCGCACCCGCGGCTCATCCTCCACGAGGAGCACTGCACCTGCGCCACGCACCGCGGCCGCCTGCTCGGCGCGCGGCAGTCGCGCGGTGGGTGCACCACTCCCGTCTCCGCCTGGAAGGAGCACGGTGACGCGGGTACCCGAGCCCGGCGCGCTGTCGAGTCGCACGGCTCCGCCTGACTGACGCGCGATCCCGTACACCGTCGCGAGGCCGAGCCCCGTACCCTCGTGCGGGCCCTTGGTGGTGAAGAACGGCTCGAAGGCGTGGAGCAGCGTGCGCTCGTCCATCCCCACGCCCGTGTCGCTGACCTCGAGCGAGGCATAGCGTCCCGGCGCGATGCCGAGCGCTTCGGCCTCGATGGGCGTGAGCTCGGCGGCGCCGGTGGTGACGGTCACCGTGCCGCCGTGCGGCATCGCGTCACGCGCGTTGATGACGAGGTTCACCAGCACCTGCTCGAGCTGGTGCGGATCGGCGAGCGCGGGGACTTCCGTTTCGGCGCGCTTCACCTCGAGCCGTGCACCGCCGCCGAGCGCGCGCGCGAGGAGGCGCTCCACGTTGCGCACGACGTCGTGCAGCTTCACCTGGGTCGGCGCGTGCACCTCCTTGCGTCCGAAGGCGAGCAATTGCCGGGTGAGTGCCGCGCCGCGCTCCACCGCCTGGCGGATGTCGCCCACGTCCTCGCGAAGCTCGCTCTGCGCCGGCAGCTCGGCTTCGAGCGAGGCGGCGGCGTTGAGCACCACGCTCAGCAGGTTGTTGAAGTCGTGCGCGACGCCTCCGGCGAGGCGGCCCACCGCTTCCATCTTCTGCGCCTGGAGAAGCTGCGCTTCCACGTCGCGCTCGCGTCGCCGCAGGCGCTGCTCGTCGGTGACGTCATTGATGACGACGACGCGCGCCGGCCGGCCGTCGAAGTCGAACGCGTGCGAGATGACGTCCACATCGATCAGCGTGCCATCGGCCTTGCGATGCCGGTAGCCCCAGCCGCGGCTCTGCGCCTCGTAGCCGCGCCGGCGCGCGAGCACCTGGAGCTTGACGCGATCCACGTCTTCGGAGGGCCGAATGTCGAGGATCGACATGCGGAGGAACTGTTCGGCAGTAAAGCCGTAGTGCGCCACCGCTGCCGGATTCACGGCGAGAAAGCGGAGAGTCCGGACGTCGTACACCCACGCCGGCAGGGGCATGACCTCGAACAGCAGCCGGTAGCGCTGCTCACGCTCCGCGAGCTCGCGCTCGTAGCGATCGCGGTCGGAGATATCGATCACGACGCCGACCGTGCCGATGATGCGCCCGTCGCCGTCGCGCAGCGGACCGGCCGACACCTCGGCAAGGAAGGTCGAGCCGTCGCGGCGACGGTGCACGACCTCGTAGACCTCGCGCTCGCCCGCCTCGCGCTGGCGCAGCCGCTCCTCGTCGCGCTCCTGATCCTCGCGTGACAGGAAGACCGAGGCGAGCCGGCGTCCGACGAGCTCCTCGCGCGCGTATCCCGTGCGCTCGCAGAGGTAGCCGTTCACGTAGACGGCGCGATTGTCGAGATCGGTGACGGCGAGGCCGGCGTGCAGGTTGTCGGCGACGGCGCTGAAGCGCGCCTCCGTCTCGCGAAGGACCGCCGCGCGAGAACCGCGCTTGCGGAGACGCACGGCGCAGAGCATGCCGCCCTCGGGGAGGCGCGACGAGACGATCTCCGTATCGATTGCCGTACCGTCGGCACGCACCAGGGACCGCACGGAGACGGTAGACCCGTCGCGCATGACGAGCGCGGTGCGGATCGGATTCTCCGCCAGGTCGGCCGGGTGCACGAGCGAGACGATGGAACACCCGACCAGCGCGTCGGCCGGCGTGCCGATCATCTCGGCGAAGGCGCGGTTGACGCGGACGACGTTCAGCGAAGCGTCGATGACGACCAGGCCATCGGAGGCGAGGTCGAAGAGAGCCTGGTAGTCGGGAGGAGTCATGCAGCGGGTGAGGGCCTTCGGAAAGTATCGGCACCGGGACGGTGGCGCTGAAGGGCGAGACGCTCGGCGCTGCGCGCCTTCGCTGGCCGGCCGGCCGGCGCGAAACGCCGGCCTCGGCGGAGCGCCAGGCAGCGCCCCCCAGGACCGCGTTCCACGGGGCCCGACCCGTCATCGCCCTTGAGCCGTCCAGGCCCCGCCATTCAGCAGTATATTTCCGTCCATGCCCCCAAAGCCCGAACCCGCGCTCCGCCTCGCTCGCGCGGATGCGCCCGCGGCGACCTCGCCGTCCGTCACGGACGCGCCCGCTCGCCCTCGCCTCACCGAGACTCACGTCGAGCGCAATCCGGGCACGCCTCTCGACCTCGACATCGTGCGCGCACTGCGCGTCAATCGCTCGGCGGTGGAGCGGCGCGCGGCGACGATCCCGACGCGACGCACGGTGAAGAAGGAATGGCAGGCGGCGTGGTTGCTGCGCGCCATCTCGCTCATCGACCTCACCACGCTCGCCGGCGACGACACGGCGGGGAACGTCAAGCGACTCTGTGCCAAGGCGGCGCATCCGCTGCGCGACGACCTGGCGCACGCGCTCGGCGTGGAGGACCTGCACCTCACGACCGGTGCGGTGTGCGTCTATCACCAGATGGTCCCGGTCGCGGTGGAAGCCCTGGAGGGAACGGGTATTCCGGTGGCAGCGGTGAGCACGGGATTCCCCGCCGGACTCTCACCGCTCGAGGAGCGGGTGCGCGAGATCCGCGCGTCGGTCGCCGCGGGGGCGAAGGAGATCGACATCGTCATCACGCGCGGCCACGTGCTCACCGGCAACTGGCAGGCACTGTACGATGAAGTGAAGCTGTTCCGTGAGACGTGCGGCGACGCGCACATGAAGGCGATCCTCGCCACCGGCGAGCTGGCGACGCTCGGCAACGTGGCGCGCGCGAGCATGGTCGCAATGATGGCGGGCGCCGACTTCATCAAGACGAGCACGGGCAAGGAAGGGGTGAACGCGACGCTGCCGTTCTCGCTCGTCATGGTGCGCATGATCCGCGAATACTTCCACCAGACCGGCTACGCGGTGGGCTACAAGCCGGCGGGCGGGATCCGCAGCGCGAAGAACGCGCTGGAGTACCTCTATCTCATGAAGGACGAGCTGGGCGACCGCTGGCTGCGATCGGATCTCTTCCGGTTCGGCGCGAGCGGGCTGCTCACCGACATCGAGCGCCAGCTCGAGCATTTCGTCACCGGGCGCTACTCTGCGGCGCACCGTCATCCCATGGTGTGATCATGACTTCAGTGCGCGAGATCTTCGACACCATGGAGTACGGGCCGGCGCCGGAATCACCGAAGCCGGCGCAGGAGTGGCTCGCCGAGCACGGTGAGCGATTCGGCCAGTTCATCGGCGGTCGGTTCACGAAGCCGACGGCGACGTTCGAGGTGATCAACCCGGCGACCGGCAAGCGCCTCGCCGACGTCTCCGAGGGCTCGAAAAAGGATATCGACGCGGCCGTCAAGGCAGCACGCCAGGCACTTCCCGCGTGGCAGGCACTCGGCGGACACGGTCGGGCGCGACATCTCTACGCACTCGCGCGCATCGTGCAGCGCAACTCGCGGCTGCTCGCCGTGCTCGAGTCGATGGACAACGGGAAGTCCATCCGCGAGACGCGCGATCTCGACATCCCGCTCGTGGCGCGGCACTTCTATCATCACGCCGGCTGGGCGCAGCTCCTCGACACCGAGTTCGCCGGTTACCACGGCGCGGGGGTCGTCGGGCAGATCATCCCGTGGAACTTTCCGCTCCTGATGCTGGCGTGGAAGGTGGCACCGGCGCTCGCCGCGGGATGCACGATCATCATCAAGCCCGCCGAGTTCACGCCGCTCACCGCATTGTGCTTTGCGGAGCTTGCCGAGCAGGCGGGGCTGCCGGCCGGCGTGCTGAACGTCGTGACGGGCGATGGTGCGACGGGTGCATTGATCGTCGATCATCCCGACATCGACAAGATCGCCTTCACGGGCAGCACCGACGTCGGCCGGATCATCCGCAAGGCGACGGCGGGCTCGGGGAAGAAGCTCTCGCTCGAGCTCGGAGGAAAGTCGCCGTTCATCGTGTTCGACGACGCCGATCTCGACTCGGTGGTGGAAGGCGTGGTGGACGCGATCTGGTTCAACCAGGGTCAGGTCTGCTGCGCCGGCTCCCGGCTGCTCGTGCAGGAAGGAATTGCTGATCGCCTGTACGACAAGCTGCGTGCGCGGATGGAAACGCTGCGGCTCGGCAGCCCGCTCGACAAGGCGGTGGACATGGGCGCCATCGTGGCGCCGGTGCAGCTCGAGCGCATCCGCACGCTCGTCGAGCAGGGAAAGCAGGAAGGCGCCGACTTCTGGCAGCCGACGTGGGCCTGTCCGACCGAGGGCTGCTTCTATCCGCCGACGCTGTTCACCAACGTGGCGCCGTCGAGCACGATCGCGCAGGTAGAAATCTTCGGCCCCGTACTGGTGGCGATGACCTTCCGCACGCCGTCGGAAGCGGTGGCCCTCGCCAACAACACGCCGTACGGCCTGGCGGCCAGCGTGTGGAGCGAGAGCATCAACCTCGCGCTCGACATCGCGCCGAAGATCAAGGCGGGCGTGGTGTGGATCAACAGCACCAACCTGTTCGACGCCGCGGCGGGATTTGGCGGCTATCGCGAGTCCGGCTTCGGAAGAGAGGGCGGACGGGAGGGGATGTACGAGTACTTGAAGAAGGAGGTCGGGAGGTCGGGAGGTCGGGAGGTCGGGAACGGCAAAGGCGCCGCACGCAAGTCATCCCGCACGAGCGGAGCGAGTGTCGGGACCTCCCGCAAGCGCGCAGCGGAACTCGACGACGCGGATCGCAACCCGCTCGTCGACCGCACCGCCAAGATGTACATCGGTGGCAAGCAGGCGCGCCCCGACTCGGGTTACTCGATGCGCATCACCTCGCACGACGGCCTCCTGCTTGGCGAAGTGGGCGAAGGCAATCGCAAGGACATCCGCAACGCGGTCGAAGCGGCGCACGCCGCGCTCGGCGGGTGGAGCAAGTCCACCGGCCACGCGCGCGCGCAGATCCTCTACTACATCGCCGAGAATCTCGCGGCGCGGCGGGACGAATTCGCGCGTCGCCTCACGGCGCTCACCGGCGGCGATGGCGGGGCCGAGGTGGACGCGTGCGTCGAGCGGCTGTTCACCTATGGCGCGTGGGCCGACAAGTACGACGGCCAGGTGCACCAGGTGCCGCTGCGCGGCGTGGCGCTGGCGATGAACGAGCCGATCGGCGTCGTCGGCGTGGCGTGCCCGGACGAGCAGCCGCTGCTCGGCTTCGTGTCACTCGTCGCGCCGGCGATCTGCGTCGGCAACACGGTAGTGGCGGTGCCGAGCGAGACGGCCCCCCTCGCGGCGACGGATTTCTACCAGGTACTGGAGACGTCGGACGTCCCCGCCGGCGTGATCAACATCGTCACGGGGCCGAAGGATTCGCTGGCGAAGACCCTCGCCGAGCACGACGACGTGGACGCGATGTGGTATTTCGGCTCTCCGGACGGCGTGAAGGCCGTGGAGACGGCGAGCGCGGGGAACATGAAGCGCACGTGGTGCGAGTCGTCAGCGCGCGCCTGGAACGACCGCGGCGAGGGCGAGGGGCGGGAGTTCCTGCGCGAGGCGACGCAGGTGAAGAATATCTGGATCCCGTACGGCGAGTAAGGGCAACGGCGAGTACGCGGGTAACCTCGGTACCCTGTACGAAGACCGGCACACTGGCCCCAGGAATTCGAAGCGGCGTGTGGACGAATCGCGGCGCCACT
>Ga0207657_10005031_pt1 | contig 13871 bp, 16 predicted proteins | sample KBSC33metaG_FD_184316 | JGI IMG/M metagenome (GOLD analysis project Ga0207657, IMG submission 184316) | Corn rhizosphere microbial communities from Kellogg Biological Station, Michigan, USA - KBS C3-3 metaG (SPAdes) (version 2) | ecosystem: Host-associated > Plants > Roots > Rhizosphere > Soil ... | reverse complement strand
GAGGTATTCCTCGAATTGAGTGATGCCTTCCTGGGCGTATTTGTGCTGGACCTTTTTCTGGGTCCTGCGTGCTCTCTTGATGACGCGCATGAAGCGTCGAGCTTCCCATAGGGGGATGAGCGCCCGCGTCGCGGGCTTACCCTTGATGTCGAAGTCGACTGCGACTTGCTTGCGCACCATGCTGAGCACCTTGATTACCTGAAGGGTGGTGCCATCGTCGACGATGCGAATCGTCGTGTTGCTCCACCTTTTGCCACACAGTCGCTCGAACATGTCGACTGACAATGTCCAGGACTCGGTGACGTTGAAGTTGCTGAAGACGCTCAGTGTGAGCACGGTCGGCTGTGCGTCGTTGAAGCGCAGCTCGGCTCGAAGAGGTGTTCTCATATGTCCGTTACGGATGGTCTTGCAGGAGATATCACTGGAGTACTCGGTTGCTCGCATTCCCTGTTCTTTCCTCGGCTGATGAGGCTTTTATATTATACTCTTAATTACTATTTTTGTCAATATGCTTATGATAAAAAATAAACACCCGCATCGGGCGTTTGAGGTGTTGTGAATTCTTGGGCTTTCCCGGCCACGCTCCACTGGTTGCGGAGGTGGCCGGGGTGCCTTTCAGCTGGGGTGGCATCACTGTTGCGCCAGAAGGGTGCTGAACTTTGCTGCCAGGAGGTTTCTTGCAATCTCCTCATCTTCAGGAGTGACGAGGCCTTGCACTTTCTTGGCGAAGCACAGGACCTCATCGGCGGGCAGAATGACTGTTGCGTTGCCCTCAGGGGCTCGCAGATGGATCGCAACTTCGTTGCGCGACAGGCTGAAGGTGACGGCGACTCCCTGCTCGCCGATGGGCGCCTGGGGACCGAAGGTGTCGTTATAGAACAGCGACACCGCGATGGTCCAGATGTTCGGGTCAGAGCCTGCGCTGGGGAATTCGATGTCAACGGCGTGGGGGTTGGCGATGTTGTATCGCAGCCCAACAGTGAAAGCCGGAGACTCCTCGTTGCCGTCGCGAATTCTTCCCTCGGTATGTCTGACAATGCTCTCCATTGTCGGTACTCCCTGATCACGTGTAGCTGACAAGGCTAATATATCATACATCTTTTTAGCAATTATGTCAATATATAACAGGGGTGAATATATAAAACGAGACGCCCTTGAGCGTCTATTCGTAAAAGTTTCATGGGCTGCCCTGGCCATACTCCGCTGGTGCGCGGAGTATGGCCAGGTGCCTTTCAGCGAGATCGGGCTTAGTGGCTTTGTAGGCGACTTCCCCGGTGTTGTCTTACGGCAAGTTGTTGCAGAACTCCTCAACGTCCTTTGTGGGGAGGCTGACGGCGATGTGCGTCGCATAGGAGAAGAGTGCGCCGACGTACAGTCGGGCGTTCTTCTCGCCGCTGACGATGAAGGTCAGCTGGTCCTGAACCAGCAGGTCGCCCTTGAGGAGAACCTTTCTGAGGGAATCAATCTCCACGTGCTCGCTGACGACACTCGTGCCGTCGTGCGCCTCATAGGTCAACTCCCACCAAAGGGTGCCGGGCTTGCTCTCATCGTGGGTGATGATCACCTTGATGGCATTGTCGGCGCCGTTGGTGATGTTACCCAAGAGCTCGCACCTGGTCATAGGGGCCGTAGTCAACGCTCTGTACTCCTAATCCTCGCTGATAAGGTCGGTATCATTATATATTATTTATACTATTCTGTCAATTACACGACAGAGGTGACGTTCTGGATATATCACCTAGCGAATATCAACAGGGACAAGTTCGCCCGGCTTCATATCACCGATGACATAATTGCCGAATTGCACGCGATGGAGTTCTTTAACAGTGTAGCCTAGGGCTGCAAAGGTGCGGCGAATCTGGCGATTGCGGCCTTCGCTCATGGTTACTTCCCACTGGTCGCGGCGATCATCACTGAGACGAGCGAGTGTGAGCTGGCTACGACCGTCTTCGAGGTCGACGCCAAAGTCGCTAATCATTTGCTGGTGTAGCGGCTGGAGATCGTGATCGATGCGTACATGGTAGACTTTTGTCTTAGAGAACTTAGGGTGCGTCATTTTGAATGCAAAATCGCCGTCGTTTGTGAGAAGAATGAGCCCAGAGCTGTTGCGGTCGAGACGTCCAACAGGCTTCAGTGCATGATATTCGTGTGGAATAATGCTGTAGATGGTTGGACTCTCCCCTTGCGGGCGACGTGAACAGACGTAGCCGACAGGCTTGTTGAGCGCAAGATATACATAGGGCGCTTTTTTGGCAGCGATTGGCTTACCTGCAACGGTGATAGTGTCGGATTCGCTAGCGCGCGCACCTAGCTCGGCGACCTTACCATTTACAGTAACCGTACCGGTATCAATTAAAATATCTGCTTCACGCCGTGAGACGCCAAGCTGTAGCGCGAGTAGTTTGTTGAGTCGCGTTGTGTCGCTATCCATAATACCGGCTATTATAGCCCAGTATTAGGGGCTGGTGGAATAGGTGGCAACGGAGGAGTTGCTGGAGCTTGTGTGCTTGGTCGTGGCGTCTCTTCGAAGCTAAGACCTGTTGCTGGCGCAGGTGGTGTGACAGGAATTACCGGGAGGTTTGGAAGCGCTGGCGTAGGGGCGGCTGTAGGGGCCGGAGCTGGTGCTGCTGCAGGCATCGGTGCTGGTGGAGTTGGCATGCTTGGCGTTGCAGGAGTAGCTGGACTATCACTGAGCTCTTGATTCATGAGGTGATTGAAATCTGGAGTAGATTCGCTGTCGCCCGAGATTGGTTGGATTACCCGACCGGCCATTGAACCCGTGCGTGGCGTTGAAAATGGTGCGGTTGGCTCAGGGAGGACGCTTGCTGGAAGATGTGATGCAGGTGCGGGTGGAGCTGCTACGGGAGAAATAGGAGCTGGTGCACTTGGTGCAACTGGCGCAGGCGTAGTTGCTGGAGCTGCAGGCATTGGTGTTGGTGGAGTTGGTATGCTTGGCGCAGCAGGAGTAGCTGGCATGGCCGGACGAGGAGGTACTGCGCTATCGCGTACGGCCCCTGGCCCTGGCGTTACGGCTGGCATGCTTGGCGTTGCTGGTGCTGCAACTGGCGCGCTTGGGCGTGGCGTCATAAGCGGCGCTTGGCCGCCTGGAATAAGTGAATCACCAAGAACTTCGTGCACGGTGCGCACGACATCTTCGATGCCAACCTGAGATTTGACCAAGTATCGATCGGCGCCAAGTGCGACACCGCGCTGACGCTGCTCTTCGCTTGAGAGTGCGGTCATCATAATTACCTTGATGTCTTTGGTTTCGGTGGTGCTGCGAAGGATATCGAGCATATCGAAACCACTGATCTTTGGCATCATAACGTCGCTGACGATTAGGTTCGGACGGTCTTTGATCGCCATCGCAAGCGCCTCTTCCCCGTCGCCAGCAGAGACGATATCATAGCCTTCCGCGAGGAGGCGTACGCCATAAATCTCACGTAAACTCTTGTCGTCCTCTACTAGCAAAATCTTGGTCATCGTGTCTCCTATTGTAGATGCTTGTGGTTAAAAATGCTATACCCTCGAGCCTATTTATTGACGAGGTGGCACGGTGATGCCAGCGCCGCGGCGGGTTAAATACTGGGAAGGGTTGGATTCGATTGCAGATAATGGCGTATTTACCGTTGATACAACTGGGTGGTGAGTGATTGGCGGCTCCATTTCTATTTGCGGCGCAACAATGGTTGGTTCATACACTGGAGCTGCAGGTGCTGCGATGATTGGCTCGACTGCAGGCTGCGAGAGGATATAACTCTGCGGTACGGCGTATTGTGGTTGCACTGGCTCTGGTGCGGGCTGCGGGGTGAACGTTGAGGTGGTCGCTGCTGTTGGCGGCTGTATTATTGGCTGGCTTGAGGCGCCTGTTACGATATCAATCGGCCTTGCTGGCTGGATTGGTGCGCCTGGGGCGGTTGCTGCCTCGAATTCGTCGTGCTTTACTTCTGCATCGTGAATGACCTCTTGCTGTTCAAGCTCGGCTTCACGTTCTGCTTCGATGCTTGCCTGCTCGATAAGTCGTTGTGCTTCGTCGTGATCAATGCGAGGGATTTCTACAAAGAATGTACTACCGCGCTTGTATTCACTCTCTACCCAAAGGCGGCCGCCAATAGTCTCGGTGAGGCGGCGGCAAAGATAGAGGCCGAGGCCGGTACCGCCGATTTCGCGGGTATCGCTGTTGTCGACACGGTAGAATTTTTGGAACAAGTGCGCTTGGTCCTCGCGCGGGATGCCGATGCCGGTGTCGGCAATACTGATGGTGATGTGGCTGTCGTCACCCGTTACATCAATGACGACATCGCCCTTGAGGGTGTATTTAATAGCATTCTCGACGAGGTTTTGTACAACTTCACGGAGGTGGTCGTTGTCGACATTGGCGTAAAATACTGGGTTCAGCTTGCGTTCGCCGTCGTGGTCGTTTTCGTCTTCATCTGGCATAGGCTTATACAGAACATGAAGCCCCTTTTCGACTCCTTTTGGTGCGAGACCTTGTACGATGTCGTGAATAAATGGTACGACGTCGACAACCTTCGGATCGTTTTTAAGACGTGAATCGTCTGCTTTGCTAACATCAAGAAGATCGGCGAACAGTCGGCCAAGGTGCTGGGCTGATTCGTGTGCCTTGGTGATGAAATCGCGGGCCTTTTCGTCGATGTTAGCAGTTGCCGGATTAAGTGCAAGACCAAGGTAGCCTTCGATGCTGGCGACTGGGGTACGCATTTCGTGGCTGGCAGTGCTAATGAATTCGGCACGCTGGCGTTCATCGGATTTCTCGGCAGTAACATCACGGAATACAACAATAACACCCTTGCCGAGCTGGCCGACGGGGTTAACGGTGATTGCAGCGAGGAATGATTTGCCAGATTGGGTTTGCAGACTAAAGCTCTCGCTCGTAACGGCTTTATTGGTATTGAGTGCCTGCGCAACTGGGTCGTTTGCGCTGTCTACCTCTTGATTTTTGCTGTTGAGCATTTTGAGGATTGATTTGTAACTGAGGTTGAGCGAATCGGATTTTTTCCAGCCGAGGAGTTGTTCGGCGGCTGGGTTAATGAGCTGTATTACCCCTTGCCCATCGAGCGCGAGGACACCTTCGCCAATGGCGTTAATCACTACCTCTGATTTACCTGATACCTGGCTGAGCTCGCTGGCGAGCTCGTGGTAAGAACGATCTTCTTTAGTTTCGTCGTCGCCCGACTCGCCTTCGTGGCGACCCCAGATGATGAAGCTACCAATCAGCGGCACGCCCCCAAGGAGTGCAATTGCGACGATCTGGCTTGGGGTTATGATCCCGGATATGTATTGATTAACAACGAATGCTGCGAGCGACAACGCTCCGATAATGACACCGCCAATACCAAAAAAGCTGGCAAACGATAGCGCGGCTATAAGCAGGCTTAAGAATGTCGAGCTGATGCCGTTTGTTGTAACGACAAGCGTTGTGATAGTAGCAAGCAAAAGTGCGTAATTTAAGATTGCCGCCTGATTGAGCTGTTGGAGCGGCGTGATGAAGTAGGTTACGCTCGCGATAACGAGCGCAATTGCGCCAATAACACCAGCGACAAGCGGTACGCGTACGGCCTGATTGAGCTCGGTCGCGCCACTAATAAGTCCCCACGCACAGAGGATGACAACGACAAGTGACACTAATATTACCGCCTCGCTAGATCGACGGTGCCAGAAGCGCGTTGTGGTGTGTGATTTTCCCATGCCCCCTAATTTGTCATATTACTGCTTATAGTTAGTTTACCACTTGTGGTGGCAAATGAACATCACTTATTACGACATATTTTCGGGCATTCTTTAAGGTTGGACTAACCTTAATGCGATATACTAGTAATATGATACAAGGACTGAAGACGACACTACTTATGGCAGGGCTAACAGGGCTATTTATGCTTGTGGGGTACCTGCTGGGCGGCCAAAGCGGTATGTTAATCGCCTTAGGGTTTGCTGCTATTTCTAACATTGGTATGTACTGGTTGAGCGACTCAATCATATTGAAGATGCAGGGCGCAAAGCCGCTTGGCAACCGCTACCCACAAGTTGAGCGGATCGTGACCGAGCTTGCTCAGCAAGAAAATATGCCAATGCCAAAGCTTTACTATGTTGATACGGATATTCCGAATGCTTTCGCGACCGGCCGTTCGCCAAAACATGCTGCTGTTGCCGTAACCGCGGGCATTATGGATATTTTGAATGACAACGAGCTTCGTGCGGTGCTCGCCCACGAGCTGGGGCATGTGAAGAACCGCGACATGCTGGTATCAACGATTGCCGCAACGATGGCCGGTGCGATTAGCTATATTGCTGAATTTGCATTTTGGTTTGGCGGCAACCGCGATAGCGAAGATAGTAATCCGATTGCCGGTATTGCTGCGATGATTTTGGCACCGATCGCTGCTATGGTGATTCAGATGGCCGTGTCGCGTTCGCGTGAATATCTTGCGGATGAGCACAGCGCGCATCAGCTAGGTTCTGGTAAGGATCTTGAATCTGCACTCATGAAATTAGAAAACTGGAAGCAGCATGTACCGCCTATCGCTCCATCACCAAGTGAGCAAGCGACTTCAGCATTGATGTTTAGCAATATGTTTTCAACAGCTGGACTTGCGAGTATGTTCAGTACTCACCCATCTACCGCCGACCGTGTGAAACGTCTGCGCCAGATTGATCATCGGAACTAAGCGCGATTTGATTGAGTAGCTTGCGGATTTTGTACAAGCTACCGATGAGTGCGTAGATCCAGGCAAGTCCGAGCAGGATTCCCATTGGTACGGCGAACATTGGGTTGGTCGGTACGCTTGGCAGGATAAATTCGAGAATACCCCAAAATGTTATACCGAGCGACAAAATAATTACGGTAATGAGTAATTTGGGATGCTTTGGGAGCCACGAATCGCGAATTTTCTGCGTGGATACCCTTTCGGCGCGCAGTTCATCGTAGGACTTTGCCTGCGGATATAGTGCGCCGAGTTGGCTTGGCTTGAGTGGACGTTTGGGCTCGCTCATATGTATTTAGTATACTGAAAAGTATGAAAGACGCGAAAACGACGATTACCCGCTGGTACCACCAAATGGATGGAATCTTTGTCGAAAGTGAGGCGTGGTCGTTATTTAAAACGATGGCAATCTTAGAGACGATTGGCTGGACTATGCTACTGATCGGCATCATGTTCAAGGTGAATCATTGGCCACTTGCTGACGTGGCGATTGCGGTTGGTGGGTCGGCGCATGGGATGATTGTGATCGCGTATATGCTGGTGGTGTTATTTGCGCACCGTAGTATGGGTTGGAGTGTGTGGAAGTTCACAGTAGCGGAATTGATCAATGCTATCCCCTATGCGGTGCTTGTGTTTGAGATTTGGATATCACGGCAGCGCAAGCAGGCGCAGTTTTCGCCGGTAGTTGCTGCTGAAACCGACTAGCTGTATCTGTGCACACGAGATATACTTGAGGTATGAAAGAAATTACCTATCGCCTCGTTTTGATTGTTGCTATCCTTGCGTCTATTATTGCATTTTTGGATGGATCGATCGTGAATGTGGCGCTACCGGCAATTCAGCATAGCTTGGGTGGTGGATTGTCGACACAACAGTGGGTTGTCGATGCTTACCTGATTACGCTCGGTGCATTTATGCTCGTAGCCGGGTCACTTTCGGATATTATTGGGCGTAAACGTGTGATGATGATTGGATTGATTGGATTTGGCGTGACATCACTCCTTTGTGCTGCGGCGACAACCAAAGAACTGTTGATTATTGGGCGGTTACTGCAGGGTGTGACGGGTGCGCTACTTGTGCCGAGCTCGCTTGCGCTGATTATGTCGCGCGTACCGAAGGACCGGCAGCATGCGGCAATCGGCGCCTGGACATCGTGGACAGGTATTGCAATGCTGATTGGGCCATTTGTGGGTGGTATACTTGTCGATCTTGGATCGTGGCGCTATATCTTTTTACTGAACGTGTTGCCGATTGCTGTAACGGTGTATTTGCTCGCGAAGTTGCAAGACGAGCGTGATATGTCGACCCGCGTAAAGATTGATTGGTATGGGGCAATTTTGGGTGCGCTAAGCCTTGGTGGGATTGTGTATGCGTTGATTGAGCAACCACATTTTGGTTGGACTCACCCGCTTATTTATGGCACGATGGGCGTCGGTATTGTTTCGCTCGCATTGTTCATTTGGCGCGAAAAGGTCGCCGCGCAGCCGATGATGCCATTAGGGCTGTTCCGCTCACGTAATTTTACAGCTGGCAATATTGCGACGCTGAGTATTTATGCTGGACTTTCGCTTGTTGCGTTCCTGATTACGATTTTCGTGCAGCAGGTTGGGCATTACACGGCGACGGCGGCAGGTCTTACGATGGTGCCGATGTCGATTCTGATGTTCTTCTTGGCATCACGATTTGGCAAATTATCTGGTGAATATGGCCCACGTATATTTATGACAGCCGGCCCGCTGATTGTGGCTGCTGGGTTTGTGACGATGCTATTTATTGATGCGTCAGCAAATTATTGGGCAATGCTCCCGGGTATTTTGCTATTTGGTATTGGATTATCTGTGACTGTTGCTCCACTCACGGCAGCAATTTTGGGTGCAGTAGATAGCAAACGATCGGGTATTGCCTCGGCAATCAATAACGTGGTGGCACGTGTCGCGGGGCTTGTTGCCGTGGCGCTAATCGGTACGGTGACTGGGTATACCCTGAACCTTGCTGGCTTTCGTAACGGATTAATTCTATCGATAGTATTGTTTATCGTCGGTGGCTTGGTATCGTTTGTCGGAATCCGCAACCCAAAGAAACCTAAAGCTGATTCGCTACAAACGCCCGCTGTAGAGTGAGCCTTCTGATACGCGGTCCACGACTTCGTGGGCACTGGTAATGACGACATAGGCATGCGGGTCGATTTTGCGAATGGCGGATTTGAGCTTTTGTTCGTCGAACCGAGTAATGACAGCAAGCATGACACCGTGCGGCTCCCTGCCCTCGCTGTCGCTTTCCTTGATGTAGGTTACGGGCTCGTTGAGCTGTGAGTTGATGGCGGTACCAATCTCACGTACGCGCATGCTGACAATCCAGGCGCAGCGGGCTTCGTTGAGGCCTTCTACGGTTGTATCGACGGCCTTGTGCGCCACGAAGTATGCAATCAGTGAGTAGAGGGCGTGTTCCCAGCCAAACACGAAGCCTGCGAGCGCGATGACGATGCCGTTAATGACCATCATGGCTTCGCTGACCGAAAATACGGTGATACGGTCGATAAAAACCGCGATTGTATCGGCACCATCAAGAATGCCGCCGTAGCGCACGACGATGCCTACGCCCACGCCAACGATTGCCCCGCCAAAGACGGCGGCGAGGATTGGCACATCAGTAAACCCGTGCGGCATGTGTTGCAGTGTGAGTATGGCGAGTGCGATGATTCCAATAACTGATGATATGGCGAATTGCTTACCGAAGCGGCGATAACCGAAAAAGACAAATGGGATATTGAGCAGGATCAAAAAGATACCAAGCGGCAGGCCAGATAAGTTTGCCGCGATAATTGAAAGCCCTGTTACCCCGCCGTCGAGTAAGTGGTTTGGCAATAAGAAAAACTGCAGGCCGACTGCAGCAATAATGGCTCCGATGAGCACGAGTGAAATACGTTTTGCGGTTTCGAACTGAATAGGCTTCTCCTTTTTATTCTTTGTTTCGCATGAGTGCGGTGACAATGAGTGCGATGCTAACACCGAGCATGCTACCGACGAGTACGTTACTGAGCAAGAGCCCTAGCGCGGTGCCGGTGATGATCATACCGATAAACATGCCGCCCGATGCTCCGAAGATGTTTCGACGATGTTTTGCCACGATACCTCCAAATGAACTTTTGGTATATTTTAACAGATTAGCGGTGTTTTACCTATAGCGGTATGGGGTACAATGAGGGTATGAAGCAAGCTAAAACTACCGTTAATCGTAATACGTTTCTTATTTCATACAAACTGTTTTTCGCGCTGCTTGGGTTTTCTGCTCTTGTGACCGAGATTGCCGTTACGGCCGAGCGCGGCACGTTTAAGGCGGAGAATTTCTTTAGCTATTTCACTGTTGAAACAAATATTATTGTACTCGTTGCATTGCTATTTAGCGCGGTGTCTATTGCGGCGCGTAAGAGTGAGAAGACGGACCTGTTTCGTAGCGCGGCTACCGTGTATATCTTGGTTGTTGGTATTGGCTTCTCTGCTCTGCTATCGCATATGGAAGACGCGGTACTGACTGCGGTGCCGTGGGATAATGTCGTGCTGCATTATCTTATACCGGTGGCGATGCTTGCAGACTTTTTGACTGACAGACCACGCCGTACACTGCCATTCAAGCAAGCGATTCTTTGGCTACTCTTCCCTATCTCGTACGTTATATACGTGTTTATTCGCGGTGGGCTTACGGGCTGGTACCCGTACCCATTCCTCAACCCAGATGTCGCTGGCGCTGGGTCGGTTGTAACGACAATCTTGAGCCTACTTGTGCTCGGTATTGTGCTTATTTGGGGAGTTGGTAAGCTGAGTGCGAGCCAAAAGGCTCGTTAGTTTACGGCCTATTTTTTGTCGTCGTCTTTGTCGCCAAGGAGTACTCGCACTATTAATGCGAGTACAAATAACCCAAGTACGAAGAGCACTACTTTCATAAGCGTATTGTAGCACGAGCTACTGTTTGGCGCGTTTGACTTCTTCGAATTTTGCCTGCATGGTTGGGTTGCCGCGCGTGAGCTTTTTGATGCTGAGGTCTTGGGCCTTGTTGTTAGCGAGGCGCAAGTTGTTGCCAGATTTCATGAGGTTGTCTTTGACTTTTGTGAGGCGGTCGATAGATTTATCTATTTCTTCGATTGCTTTGGTGTATTGATCGAATGCGAGGTCGGTATTGCGTGAAAAGCTCAGCTTGAACTCGTTCATGTTGTCTTCGAAGTTCGCGATGTCGATGTTTTGTTCGCGTACCTCGGCAAGCTCGGATTTGTATTTGAGCGAATTGAGCGCGGCGTTACGCAGTAAGGTGATCATCGGGATAAAGAACTGCGGGCGGATAACGTACATTTTGTCGAATTGGTGGGATTTATCGACAATGCCGCTGTTGTAGAGTTCGCTTTCGGCTTCGAGCAAGGTTACGAGTACGGCGTATTCGCAGCCCTTTTCGCGGCGGTCTTTATCAAGCTCTTTTAAGAAACTTTCGTTGGTCTTTTTGGTGGCTGTTTCATCGTTTTCGTTCTTCATTTCGAACATGATGCTGATGATTTCGGTGCCATGCTCGTCGTGCTCGCGGTAAATATAGTCACCTTTACTGCCGGTGCGAGCGTCGTTGTCTTTGCCAAATTCTGCGCGCTGGAATGCGGTAGCGCGGAGCTTCTCGAACTCGATTTCGCAGTGTTGCTCGAGTGTCTCACCCACCATTTTGGTGCTGAGCTTGGCCTTCATATCTTTGCGGAATTCGATCTCTTCATCTTTGATCTTGATGATGTCATCTTTGGCTTTGAGGTCACCTAGAAACTTCTCTTTGAGAGAGCTTTCGAGCAATTGCCTTTCGGTATCTTTGCTTTTAAGGTCATTTGCAAGCTGATCACGCTCTTTTTCAACCCTTGCGACTGCTTCGGTAACGGCGAGCTGCTTTTCGGTTGTGGTGGCGTTTAGCTGGGCGCGGAGCTCGGCAATTTCAGCTTCTTTTTTGGCGAGGTCGGTTTGGCTGGCGTTTTTAGCACTTGCCTCGGCGAGCTTTGCAACAGTGTCCTTTTCGAGCTCGAGAGTCTTGATCTTGTCTTGGAGTGCTTGCTCTTGTAATTGAGCCTTTAGGGCTAACTCGCGTTCGAGAGCCGTCTTTTCTTTATTGAGCGCATCCTGAAACGCGTCGCGCTTAATAGAATTCACGACACTGGTGACCGTCGAAGCGTCGATGTCGGTTTCGTGAATAGATTTCAGATCGATGAGGTCACCCTTTTCTGCAGGCTCCTGCAGTACGAGTGTGTGCTCATCTTGAATAGATACTTTAACTTTCTTCATTACCCTTAGTGTAACAGCTAATTAACTGTTACGGTGCCCGTCATGTTCGGGTGGATTGAACAGTCGTAGTGGTAGATGCCGGGTTTGGTGAATGTAAAGCTGTAGCTATCACCATTGCTAAGGTTGCCGCTGCTTGGGCCAGTTTTGCCGTCGGTTTCAGTTACGGTGTGCGGCGCTGAGTCGTTGTTGGTCCAGGTGACTTTGGTGCCGGCTTTAACTGAAATGTTCACTGGGCTGAAAGCGAAGTTTTTAATACTAACCGTATCGGTCTCGACTGCCGAGCTGGCTGAATCGTTTGAGGAGTTGTTCATGTTCATCGAATTCATATTGTTATCGGTGTTCTTTTGGTTCATCGCAAAGTAGATACCTACTCCACCAAGGACGATAACGGCAACGATTGCTATGTAGATGTATGTTTTCTTCATGACAGCCTCCTCTTTAGCTATATCTAGCATATAACATAAGTGGTATTATTAAAAATATGAAGGCTTACGCTAATAAAGCACAGCTGCCTGCCATTATACTCAGCTTAGGTTTGGCGTTTGTGTTTTTGTACGCGGGTATTGCATCGCTGCTTAATCCCCTCTTGTGGGTGAGTTACTTGCCGCAGTGTATGGGTAATTTTATCGCGCTGGATGTGGCAATTAAATTTATTGCAGTGTACGAGATTGTTTTAGGCTTGCTGCTAGTGAGTGGTAAATTCCGTAAAGTTGCTGCAGTGCTAAGCGCCCTGACGCTCGCCGGGATTATTGTCTCGAGCCTGAATCAGTTCGTGATTACTTTTCGGGATGTTGGGTTGTTGTTGATGGCGGTTGCGCTGTTTTTTATGGATGAAGATTAGTGTGCCGTTCGAGGCGCAATGGAGTAGAATTTACTTAAATTTTTGAGGTGCTAATCAGGTAAGTCTGCTACCGGTAGTCATGCGATGAGACAAACGTATGGAAGTCGCGAAATGACGGACATCTACTGATCAATGTATCTATATTGACGTGCTCTGCTATTAGTTGATTCTGGGCAGGACTAAAGTAGATCTCGTTGTCGGAGCAGTGGGCAATCTGACTATGGAGAAACTCTTTCGGTGATTTAATCGTCTCGGGAAAACCTTTTATCTTGGGTGCCCTTTTTAGTCCCAGGGCCTTTTTTACAGCCGCCCCATCAGCTAAGAACCATGCCTCTATCTCCTCGACAGGTATACACACATAGTAATTAGGGATTGGGCTACTTTTGAGTTTAGTATTTAGTTCAGCTTTCAAATCATCATAGTTCCGATCATCTTGATCGTGTACTATAAGTAGCATGTCGCATCCACGTCGTTTTAGATCAATGGCCCATGTAGCTGATTTACTTCGTATTTTCGTACATCCATTGGCATTTTTTGACCTAAACCCAATTTGATGAGCGCCTATAATTCTTTGCGTGAGGATCCGAATCGCATGATAATCTGTTGTATCTTCAGCTATTACGCCTATGCGAGAAACTCTACTCATTGAAAAAGTCGCTTTCTTTCCAATACTCACCGAGATTGCCTGCTTCATTTAAATATTCTTTCAATGCAGAGTAGTCATCCATAGACAGAGCACGACTTAACGGGGCGACTGTGGTGCCGTTCTTTCCTCTCTTGACTAGAGCTACATTCTCAGGCTGTAGCCTATCGAGAACATGATCCGAATGAGTGCTAATCACCACTTGTTTGGTGCGGGATTGTAATTTTATGAGCTCAATTATACTAGCTAATAAACCTTGGTGTACACAGACCTCGGGCTCTTCGATAAGCAATAGCTCGGTATCATCATTGAGTATGTAGAATATTAGCGCAAGACTTTTAAACGTTCCTTCCGACAACTGTGTT
>Ga0207657_10005029_pt1 | contig 13872 bp, 8 predicted proteins | sample KBSC33metaG_FD_184316 | JGI IMG/M metagenome (GOLD analysis project Ga0207657, IMG submission 184316) | Corn rhizosphere microbial communities from Kellogg Biological Station, Michigan, USA - KBS C3-3 metaG (SPAdes) (version 2) | ecosystem: Host-associated > Plants > Roots > Rhizosphere > Soil ... | reverse complement strand
GTGCTCGGCGCCGCCGTGATCACGGTCGCTCTTCTGCTGCCGAACTTCATCACCCGGCCGCTCGCACCGGGTCCGACCGTGATCTTCGGCCCGGATGCCGCAGCACTGGCCCGGTCATCGACGATCGTCTTCGTGGGTTCGTCCGCCGCGTTCCTGCTGTCGTGGACCGCGGGTCTGCTGACCCGGAGCTGGCGTCAGGCGGGCGAGAACCGGCGAGCCGTCGTGGTCGCCACTGAGGAGGTCGCGGCCGAGCAGGAGCGGGTGCGCATCGCACGGGACATGCACGACGTGGTCGCCCACTCGCTGGCGGTCGTGGTCGCGCAGGCCGACGGGGCCCGTTACCTGGGCTCGAAGGATCCGGCCGCCATGGATGCCGCACTCGCGACGATCGCCACCACCGCGCGCGAGGCGCTCTCCGATGTCCGGGTGCTGCTCGCCCAGCTGCGCCACTCGCAGGACGACGGACCGCAGCCGACTCTCGTCGACCTCGACCGGCTGATCGAGCAGCTGCGAGGATCGGGGCTGATCATCCGCCGCGACGCCAGTGGAACTCCGCTGGCGCTCGGCACCGGCCAACAGCTGGCCGTCTACCGGATCGTGCAGGAGTCGCTGACCAATGCGCTGCGGCACGCCGATCGCGACCAGGAGGTCACCGTGCACTTCGGCTGGACCACCCACGGCCTCGACCTGACGATCTCGAGCGCCCTGATCCCGGCCAGGACGACGCGCACCGGCCGCACCGCCGTCGTGGGCGCGCCCGTCGTGGGCCACGGCATCGCCGGCATGACCGAGCGGGCTGCCCTGGTCGGCGGACACCTCACCGCGGGCCCGGTCGGGTCGCGCTACGTCGTGCGCGCGTGGCTGCCCGAGCACGCCGTCATCCCGGATCGCGCGGTGCGGGCATGAGCCGGACGATCCGCGTCGCACTGGTCGACGATCAGGCCCTGTTCCGCACCGGCATCCGGATGCTGGTCGCCTCGCAGCCCGACCTCGAGGTGGTGGGCGAGGCCGGCGATGGCCGCGAGGCGGTCGAGCTGGCGGCATCCGCCCGCCCCGACGTGATCCTGATGGACATCCGGATGCCGGTGATGGACGGCATCGAGGCCACCGAGCGCATCGTGGCTGCGTCCGAGGCGCGCGGTGGCGGCGGCCCGCGGATCATCGTGCTCACCACCTTCGACCTCGACGAGGCGGCGACCCGGGCGATCCGGGGTGGCGCGAGCGGCTTCCTGCTGAAGGATGCCGACCCGGAGTTCCTGCTCGCCGCGATCCGGACGGTGCACTCCGGTACCGCGGTGCTGGCGCCGAGCGCGACGCGCGAGCTGTTCCAGCACTTCGACTCGCGCGCCGCCCGGACCGTCGAGCCGGAGGCCTACGCCGCGCTGACGGCGCGCGAGCGCGACGTGTTCCTGCTGGCGGCACGCGGCCTCAGCAACAGCGAGATCGCGGCGGGCGAGTTCCTGAGCGAGGCGACCGTGAAGACGCACATCAGCCGCATCCTGTCGAAGCTCGGCCTGCGCGATCGCGTGCAGCTGGTCGTCTACGCCTTCGAGCACCGACTGAACTAGGCGGCAATCATCCGTCTGGATGAGACGCGCGCGACCCGCGGCCGATCCCGTGGCATGACGCCGTCTCTAGCGTCGAAGATATGGAACCTTCGAGCAGCGCCCCCTCCGCATCGACCACACCGACCACACCGCCGGATCTCGTCGCCCGCGTCGAGAACCTCAGCAAGAGCTACGGCACCGAACGGACGAAGGTCGACGCGCTGCGCGGCGTGAGCCTGGGCATCCGCCGGGGCGACTTCACCGCGATCATGGGCCCGAGCGGTTCGGGCAAGTCGACGTTGATGCACATCATGGCCGGCCTCGACTCACCGACCAGCGGGCAGGTCTGGCTGGGCGACGCCGAGATCGGATCGATGGATGACGCCCAACTGACCCTGCTGCGGCGCCGCCGCGTCGGCTTCGTGTTCCAGAGCTTCAACCTGGTGCCGACGCTGGACGTGGAGGGCAACCTGCTACTGCCCTTCGAGCTCGACGGCCGCCGCCCGACGTCGCGCGAATGGGACTGGTTCGACGAACTGGAGGACGCGCTCGGATTGACCGATCGGCTGAAGCACCGTCCGCACGAGCTGTCCGGCGGTCAGCAGCAGCGAGTCGCCATCGCCCGGGCGCTGGCGACTCGGCCCGAGCTGGTGTTCGCCGACGAGCCGACCGGCAACCTCGATTCGCGCACCGGGCGCGAGGTGCTCGAACTGCTGCGGTCGGCATCCACGAAGTACGGGCAGAGCATCGCGATGGTCACGCACGATCCGATCGCGGCGAGCTACGCGGATCGGGTGGTCTTCCTGGCTGACGGCCGGATCGTCGAAGACCGGCCGCGGAGTGCCGCCGCCGACATCTCGCAGTTCATGCTCTCGATGGAGGCCGCGTCGTGAGCGCCACGACGCGTCCCACGCTCAACGGCGCCAGCGTCCTGGTCGCCGGGCTCAGCTCGGCCTTCGGGGTCGGGCTGCTGCAGGTGATCGGCGTGCTGACGGCGGTCGTGAACTCCGACCCGCGAGCCCGTGACAGCCACACCGTCGGGATCTTCCTGTCGATCACCGGCTGGGTCTTCATCATCATCGCGATCTACGTCGGCGCCGTCGTCACGTCGAACACCTTCGCCACCATCGTCGCCGGTCGGGCGCGGACCATCGCGCTGCTGCGCCTGCTCGGGTCCAGCGCCCGCACGCAACGTGCGGCGGTCGCTCGGCAGGGTCTGCTCGCCGGCGTCATCGGCAGCGTGATCGGCGCCGGCGTCGGAACCGGCGTCGCCGCCGGGATCGCCGCGATCGGGCGCGCCGCGAGCTTCATCCCGCCATTCAGCTACTCGTATCTGGCACCGAATCTGCTGCTCCCGATCGTCGCCGTGATCCTCACAACCTGGCTCGCCTCGTGGGTCGGGTCCCGGCGTGTGCTGAGCGTGACCCCGTTGCAGGCGCTCGGTGGCTCGGAAGAGCTGAGCCGTGAGGAGGCGGCACACCGGCCCGGCCGCAATCGCACCGCGCTGGTGCTCGGCATCCTCGGCACGGCGGCCCTGCTCCTGAGTGTCGCGGTCGGCCTCGTCACGCCGCTCGCCGTGCTGATCGGCGTCGTCGGCGGCGTCTTGTCGTTCACGGGCCTCGTTCTCGGCGCCGACGTGATCATGCCGCCGGCTCTCCGCCTCGTCGGTCGGGCCTTCGGCCGTTCGGCTCCGGCACGGCTGGCGTCCGAGAACGCGCTGCGCCATCCGCAGCGCAGTTCTCGAGCCACGATCGGGCTGGTCATCGGGGTGACCCTGATCACGATGTTCGGAGTCGCGGTGGCGAGCTTCACCGAGATCATCCACGCGGCGCAGGCCGCGCAGCCCGAGGAGTATCAGGGCACCGAGCAGCTGCTGAACGGCATCACCGCCGTGTTCTCGGTGCTGATCGGATTCAGCGGACTGATCGCGGCGGTCGGCCTGGTGAACAACCTGTCGCTCAGCGTGCTGCAGCGGATCCGCGAACTGGGCCTGCTTCGCGCTCTGGGGTTCTCGGTGCAGCAACTGCGCAGGATGATCCTGACCGAGAGCGCGCAGCTCACCTTCACCGCCGTCGCGCTGGGCCTGGTGCTCGGTGCCTTCTACGGCTGGGTCGGAGCGCAATCGATGCTCGGCTCGATCAACGGGAGTCCCGGAATCGTGCTCCCGGCGGTGCCGTGGCTGACCGTCGGGATCGTCGTGGTCGCGGGAGCGGCGCTGACGGCGATCGCCTCCTGGGCGCCCAGTCGGCGTGCGACTCGGGTGTCACCGGTGGCCGCGCTCGCCGTGGAGTAGTCGCTCGGCGATGACGCCCGGGATGACGCCCGGGGATGACTCCTGGGGGAGTGCGGTCGTGACGGAGCGATCTCCTATCGTGGACCCGTGAAGATCCGGCTGCTCGGCGGTTTCGAGGTCGAGCACGACGGCGCGCGCGTCGAGGTGGTCGGCACGATGCAGCGCGCCCTGCTCTTCCGGCTGGCCATCGACCCGGGCGCCGTGCTGAGCTACCGCGCGCTGGCCGAAGACGTCTGGCCCGACGACCCTCCCGAGAACACCCGCGCCGCCCTGCAGTCCCTGATCTCGCGGCTGCGGCCCCAGCTCCCGTCCGGCTCGATCGAGTCGCTGCCCGGCGGTTATCGGCTCGCGGTGGAACGCGGCGATGTCGATGCCGTGCGGTTCCAGGACCTCGTGGCCGCGGCATCCGCGGCTCCTGACCCGGCCGAGGCCCGGGGCATCGCCGACGCTGCGCTCGCGTCATGGTCCGGCCCGCCGTGGACCCCCGGCGACGGCTACGACTGGTTCGAGCGGGCCGTGAACGACGACCGCGCAACGGCCGTCCGACTCGGCGGCTCTGCGGGGGCCGGGCGATCCGCCGAACCCGAGGCGAGCATCCCCGCCGCGCTCACGCCGCTGATCGGGCGCGAGGAGGAGCTCGCCAGCGTCAGCGGTCAGCTCGCGTTGGCGCGGCTGGTCACGATCCTCGGTCCAGGTGGCGCGGGCAAGACCCGGCTCGCCGTCGAGGCGGCCCGCGCCGCGCGCCGGACGCTGGTCGTCGAACTGGCCCCCGCCGGCCCCGATGAGGTCTGGCAGGCCGTCCTCGGCGCGGTCGGGCGCGAGGTGCGCGCGGTCGAGGCGGCGCCCGGCGTGCTCTCGCCGCGCGATCGCATCGTGGCCTCGCTGAGCGGCCGCGAGGTCTTGCTCGTCCTGGACAACTGCGAGCATCTGGTGGACGCCGCGGCACAGATCGTCATCGATCTGCTCGGCGCCCTCCCGCGCCTGCGCGTGCTGGCCACCAGTCGCGAGCCACTGGGCGTACCGGGCGAGGCCTTCGTGCCGCTCGGCCCGCTCAGCCCCGAGGCGGCGCGGCAGCTGTTCGCCGATCGCGTGCAGGCCGCCCGCGGCTCGGAACCCCGTGACGACGAGGAGGATGCCGCGACCCGCATCCGTCGCCGCCTCGATGGTCTGCCGCTCGCTCTCGAGCTGGCCGCGGCGAAGGCCAGGACCATGTCGCTGGATGAGATCGCCGCAGGCCTCGACGACCGTTTCGCCCTGCTCACCGGCGGCCTGCGCACCGTGCTGCCTCGGCACCAGACCCTGCGCGCGCTCGTCGACTGGAGCTGGAGCCTGCTGGATGCCCCCGAGCGATCGCTGTTGGCGGCGGTCTCGATCTACCCGGCGGGTATCGCGGCGGCGGACGCCGCGGAGGCCGCGCGCGCTCACGGAGTGTCGCGCACCGATTTCGACGTGCTGGTCGACAAGTCGCTGCTGCAGCGGACCGCAGGCCGGTATCGCGCGCTCGAGACCATCCGCGAGTACGGCATCGAGAAACTGGTCGAGAGCGGGCTGCTCGAGCAGCGCAGGCTCGAGCAGGCTCGCTGGCTCGGCTCGGCGTCGCAGGAGCACGATTCGCTGCTGCGCGGTCCGCGCATCCACGGTGCTTTGGCCTGGTTCGACGCCGAGGATGACAACATCGTCAGCTCGCTGCGTTTCGCGGTCGAGGGCAGTCACGGCCCGGAGGTCGTCGCGCTGGCCGCCAGCAACGCCTGGTACTGGGTGATCCGCGATCGCAACGAGGATGCCGAGACCTGGCTGCGGGCCGCAGCGCCCTTCGCCCAGAACGGCACCTCCGATCAGGCGCTCATCGTCCGTGCGGTGTCGGCCACCCTGACAGCCTTCGGGGGTGGTTCTGGCGACCTGCACGACGCCCTTCAGGCGTTCGATCGCCGCGAGCTCGAGTCGATCCGCGCGGCGTCGGCGGGCAGCACCAACGAACTGCTGCAGATCTTCCCCACGATGGTGACGGCGTTCGTCGACGCGATCGACCGAGGCGTCTGGCCGCTCGGCGTCGACGTCCCAGAAGACGCGGCCCTCGAGCTGCCGGACTGGAGCCGTGCCGTGCTGGGCGTGATGCGAGCGGCGATGGCGCAGAATCGCGGGGATGTCGCCGCCCTCGGCCGGGCCAGTGCCGAGGCTCTCGAGCGGTTCGAGGCGGTCGGCGACCTGTGGGGGCTCGCCCTCTCGAAGCAGATGTACGCGGAATGGTTGGCGCTCGACGGTCAGCTCGAAGCGGCTCTTCGGATGAGTGACGAGTCGACCGCGGATATGGCGCAGATCACCTCGTCGTCCGATCTGCAGCAGCAGCAGAGTCTGGCGGTGCAGCTCATGCACAAGCTCGGGCGTGACGAGGAGGCCCGCGAGCGCTCCCGCGCCCTGCTGGACCAAGCGCGCAGTGCCGAGTCGCCGCGCGGCTTGAGTCTCGCGCTCTACACCGGGATCTTCCTCTCCGTGCGCCTCGGCGAGGTCGAACGCGCGACCGAACTCCTGGCCGAGCTGGATGCCAATCCCTCGTCGATATCCGACACCCAGCGGCAGATGAAGGCGCTCGACTCGATGGCGCGCGGAGCAGTGGCCCAACTGCACGGCGACCTGGAGACGACCGAGCAGCACCTGCGCGCGGCCGCCGATGCGGCCGTGGCCAGCCGCGACCAGCCCATCATGGCCGCGGTGGCTCTGGGGATCGGCGACCTCGCGATCCACCAGGGGGACCTGGACTCGGCCGCGACCGCTCTCGACCTGGCGGTCGCCCTGCGCGGAGCCGCGGATCCCTACGACGAGGTCGAGAGGCGGATCCGTGAGGCGGTCGCCGCCGACGCGGACGCGCGCCCGGCCCTCGAGGAGGGTGAGCGCGCTTCCGGTGATGCAGACGCCGCGGCGGCATCTCTGCTTCAGATCTTGCGGCGGTAGGCCCAGCTCGCGAGCGGGAAGAACACCGCGACCAGCACGACGCAGGTCGCGATCACCCAGAGCACCTCGCCGCCGAGTGTCTCACCCGCCGCCATCGCGCTCGGGCCGGAGAGCAGCCCGCGCATCGCCTCGATCAGGTGGGTCACCGGGTTGATCGCGACCCAGCCCTGCAGCCAGTCCGGGAGGGTCGACGCGGGAACGAAGGTCGACGACCCGAAGGTGAGCGGGAACACGATCAGGAACGAGATGCCCTGCACGGCGCCGGACGAGCGGGCCAGCATCCCGATGAACACCGACACCCAGCACAGGCTGACCGCGAACACGACGATCAGCACGACCGCGCCGAGGAGTTCGTACCACGAGGTGGTCACCCGGAAGCCGATCAGCGCAGCGAACCCCAGCGTCACCAGCACGGCGATCGAGTGCCGCACGATGTCGCCGAGCACGGCGCCGAACAGCGGCGCCGACCGCGAGATCGGCAGCGAGCGGAACCGGTCGAACACGCCCTTCTGGATGTCGGTGTTCAGGTTCACGCCGATGGTGAGCGAGGTGAACATCACCGTCTGCACGATGATGCCGGGGATGACGAACGGGAGGTAGTTCGCGGTGCCGCCCTTGACCGCGCCGCCGAAGATGAACACGAACAGCACGGTCATGATGATCGGCTGCAGGGTCACATCCAAGAACTGCTCGGGGTTGCGGAACATCTTGGTGACGGTGCGGCGTGCGAGCACGAGCGAGTCGTTCATCGGGCGAGCGCCCCTTCCTGGGTCTCGGGCGCGGAGGTCGACGGTTCGGCGTCCGCGGTCTGCTTGGTTCCGGTGAGGGAGTAGAAGACCTCGTCGAGGCTGGGCAGGCGCAGCGAGAGCTCGGAGACCGAGATCCCCTCGCGGGCCAGCTCGCCGACGATGGTCGTGAGTGCGTGGTCGTCGGCCACCGGAACCGACAGCTGGTCGGGGGCCGGCTGCTCGGGTTCGCGGGTGCCGACCTTGGCCAGCAGCGGACGCACCCGCTCGAGGTCGGCCGGGTTGGTCGGCCGCACCTCGAGGGTCTGGCCGCCGACCTGCCGCTTGAGCCCTTGGGGGGTGTCGTGGGCGATGATCTTGCCGTGGTCGATGACCGTGATCTCGTTGGCGAGCGCATCGGCCTCTTCCAGGTACTGGGTGGTCAGCAGCACGGTGGTGCCCATGCCGGTGAGCACCCGGATCATGTCCCAGACGTCGTCGCGCTTGGCCGGATCGAGACCGGTGGTCGGCTCGTCGAGGAAGACGACATCCGGACGCCCGATCAGCGACGCGGCCAGGTCGAGGCGGCGCCGCATGCCGCCCGAGTAGGTCTTGGTGAGCCGCTTGCCGGCGTCGGTGAGATCGAATTCCGCCAGGAGCTCGTCGGCGCGAGCCCTGGCTTGTGCGCGATTGAGGTCGAGCAGCTGGCCGATCATGACCAGGTTCTGGATGCCGGTGAGATCCTCGTCGACGCTGGCGTACTGCCCGGTCAGCCCGATGATCCTGCGGACCGCCTTCGACTCGTGGACGACGTCGTGGCCGCCTACCTTCGCGGTTCCGGCGTCGGGCCGCAGCAAGGTCGCGAGGATGCGCACCGCCGTCGTCTTGCCCGCCCCGTTGGGGCCGAGCACGCCGAGCACGCGAGCCTGCTCCAGCTCCAGGTCGATGCCGTCGAGCGCGGTGGTCTTGCCGTAGCGCTTGACGAGGCCGTGAGCCTCGATGGCGAGTGTCATGGGTTCCTCCGTTGGTGGACGAATCGGATGCCCCCAGGGTGGCAGGTGGGTGCTGTCACGGTGCTGTCACGGCTCTGTCACGCGGCGTCACGCGCTGCCGGGACTCGTCAACGGGGACCTGAGTCCACCCTGTGAGAACCCTCAGGCCCCGGCTGGCCGGCTCCAGCCGATCCGCCAGCGCCCCTCTCGATACTGAGAACCGCTCTGCTCGACGTCGGGAAAGGGGTCGGTGTGAACGACGGCATCGCCGCGGTCTCGATCGTCTCGGGGTGGGTGCCGATCGCCGTCGATGCCGCGGCGATCGCGTTGCTCGTCGCGGTCCTCTGTGCCGTGCTGATCCGCCGCGGGCGGGTTCGTCCGTTGCTCACGACGCTGCTCGGAGCCGCGGGGGGAGCCGCCATCGGCCTGTTCCTCTGCTGGCTGCTGTCCGATCAGCTCGACCTGTTCGAGGTATCGCTGAGCCCGGTCTCGCGCGCCTGGGTGGCCTCGGCGTTCGGCGGGGCGGGCATCGCGGTCACCGCGTTGTTCCGCCGTGGTCGCTGGCATCGGATCGTGGCCGGAGTCGCCATCCCGGTCGTCCTGCTCGCCGGCGCCATTGGAGTCAACGCCGACTTCGGTCAGTACACGACGATCGGCTCGCTCGCCGGCGGCGCGGCGGCGATGCGGTTGCCGGCTTCGGCGCTCGCTCTGCAGGAGCCAGGAGCGCCCGGATTGGCGGCGACCACCCACAAGGATGTCTCGGCTCAGCTCTGGCGGCAGCCGGCGCGCAGCGGACTCCCGAGCCACGGGATCGTCGGAACGGTGCGGATCCCGGGAACGGCGTCTCACTTCGCCGCCCGCGACGCCTACGTCTACCTGCCGCCCGCCGCACTGGTGGAGCATCCGGTCGCGTTGCCCGTGCTCATCCTGCTGTCGGGTCAGCCGGGCGGCCCTGCGAATGTGATCCTCGCGGGGAAGGTGCCCGAGATCATGAATGCTTTCGCTGCCGCGCACCACGGACTCGCGCCGATCGTCGTCGTTCCCGACCAGCTCGGAGCTCCTCAGCTCAATCCGATGTGCCTCGATTCCTCGCTGGGCCATGTCAAGACCTACCTGACCGTGGATGTGGCGGACTGGATCCGCACCCACCTGACCGTGCAGACGGCGCCATCCGCGTGGGCGATCGGCGGCTACTCGGAGGGCGGGACCTGTTCGATTCAGTTCGGCAGCGCCGATCCGCAGCAATTCGGCAACATTCTCGACATCTCGGGGCAGCTCGCACCGAAGAACGGGTCGCTCGCGCAGACGATCCAGCGGGGCTTCGGCGGGGACGCTGCCGCGTATCAGGCGGCTCTTCCCGAGCACGTCCTCGCCGCGAACGCCCCGTATCGCGACACCACCGCCGTGTTCGTGACGGGACAGCTGGATGCCAAATACGGCGCGTTCTCCGTGCAGATGTCCGCGGCAGCGTCCGCCGCGGGGATGCGCGCCACCCGGTTGGTCTCGCCGGGAACGGCGCACGACTGGCACACCGTGCAATGGGCTCTGGTCCATGCGGCAGGCCCGATCTACGCGCACCTCGGCCTGGAGCGACCCGCGTGAGCTTCGTGCGCGAGCTTCGACGGCGTCCGGTGACGATCGTCATCGTCCTCGCCCTGCTGGGCGTCGGGATCGCCGCGATCGTCGCCCGGCATCAGGGCGCGTTCTCGCCCGATCTGGCCGGGGTGGATGCCGGTGACTTGCGCGAGCGGCACTGGTGGGTGCTGCTGACCTCGACGCTCATGCCGGGCGACCTGCTGCAATTCGTCCTCGCCGTGGTCGCGGCGATCTTCGGCATCGGAACCGCCGAGCGTCTGATGGGATCCTGGCGCACCCTCATCGCCTTTCTGGTGACCGGCGTGCTGGCATCGGCGATCGGGGTCGGCCTCGAGGTGCTCGGGGCTCAGGTGCACGAGTACTGGTCGACGTCGGTCAACGAGTTGGACACCCTCGATCCGCTCACGCCGATCGCGGGCACGCTGGCCTGGGCGAGCGCGTGGGCCAGCCCGTTCTGGCGACGGCGTCTGCGCGTCCTGCTGCTCGCGGGGTCCGCGGCCCTGCTGCTCTACTCGGGGGAGCCGGCGGACCTGTACCTGCTGATCGCGGTGGGGATCGGCCTGCTCGCCGGGCGGGTGCTGCATCCCGGCCCTGTGCTGCAGTTCTGGCGCGGATCGCAGCACGAGACCCGCTCGCTGCTGGCGCTGGTGAACATGGTGCTGGCGCTGGGGCCGGTGCTCACCCTCGTCTCGGCGACGCGTTACGGGGCACTCTCGCCGCTCGCCCTGGCGATCACCGGCGCGGTGCCGCGTCACATCGGGCGCGACATCACCTGCGTCGCCTCCCGCCTGAACGCGCACTGCGTCGGCGACCTGACGCGCACGCATCTCGGGGTCGGCGGGTTCCTCGTGACGCTGCTGCCGCTCGCCGTTGCGCTGGTCGCGAGCTTCGGCCTGCTGAATGGTCGTCGCGTCGCGGTGTGGGTGCTGGGCGGCCTCGGCGCGCTGCAGAGCGCGCTCGCCGCCTGGTATTTCGGCATCGTGCCGGCCAGCGGTCCGGCTCCGGTGACCCCGAACCACTACGTCGAACTCGGATTCTGGCTGGTGGTGGGCACGCTCGTCCCCCTCACCGACGCGATCGTGCTGGTGCTGCTTCGCGGGCTCTTCCCGGTTCGGCTGACGCCGCCGCGGCGCCGGGGCTACGCCATCGCCCTCGCCGCCGCCGTGCTGGCTCCGATCGGACTGTACCTGGGGGGTGGGTGGCTCATCCGGGCTCAGTTGCAACCGGTCCCCACCTTCCTCACCCTCGTCACCCAGCTGCCGCACCGATTCGTGCCGGTGTCGTTCCTGCGGCACCAGACGCTCGCCTTCCACGGGACCACACCGGCATCGACCCTGCTGCTGCAGGGCGTCGGACCGCTGTTCTGGCTGATCGTGCTCGTGGCGACGTTCGTGGTCATCCAGGGCGGACGCGGCACGGTGGGGGAACCCCAGCGGGCCGAGCAGGTGCGCGAACTCCTGGCCCGGGGCTCCGGATCGCTGGGCTGGATGGCCACCTGGCCGAACAACCGGAGCTGGATCTCGCCAGACGGTCGGCTCGGGATCGCCTACCGCGTCGTCAACGGGGTCGCCGTGACGGTGTCGGACCCGTTCGGAGACACCCCGGATCCGGACGCCGCGCTCACCGCATTCCTGCGCTTCTGCGACCGCCAAGCGTGGACACCGGCCTTCTACAGCGTCCACGATGTCTGGCGCCGTCGCCTGGCCGGCCGCGGCTGGAGTTCCGTGCCGGTCGCCGAGGAGACCGTGATCGATCCGCGCACCTTCACCCTCGAGGGCAAGCCGATGCACGATCTGCGCTATGCGGTCAACCGGGCCGGCCGGGAGGGCATCCATGCTCTGTGGGGTAGCTGGCGTGAGCTGCCGCCGAGGGTCACGCGTCAGATCACGGCGCTGTCTGAGGAGTGGATGGCCGACAAGGACCTCCCGGAGCTCGGCTTCACCCTGGGCGGCCTGGACGAGCTGCGCGACGAGCAGGTGCTGATCGGGGTCGCCCTGGATGCGCGCGAGACGGTGCTCGCGGTCACGAGCTGGCTGCCGGTGCGTCGCGACGGCGTGCTGGTCTCGCGCACCCTGGACTTCATGCGCCGCGCGCCCAGCGGCTCGTCCGGGGTGATGGAGTACCTGATCGCCACTGCGCTGCTGCGGTTCGGGGAGGACGGCCTGCCCAGCGCCAGTCTCTCCGGTTCGCCGCTCGCGGTCCCTGCGGGCGAGATCAGGGCCGGCGCCCTCGACCGGGTGCTCGGGCTCATCGGCGCGACCCTCGAACCGCTCTACGGGTTCCGTTCGCTCCTGCGGTTCAAGCGCAAGTTCTCGCCCGTCCTGGAGCCGATGCACCTCGTGGTTCCCGACCCCGTCGCGCTTCCCGCCGTGGCGCTCGCCGTCGCGCGCTGCTACCTGCCCGGCATCACGGTGACCCAGGCGACGCGACTGATGGGGTCCCACAGGAGCTGATCCTGCTACCCTGATCCCGTGCGTTCCGGCCTTCTGCTTCTTAGCCGCCGCGACGGGGTCTAGTTCTTCGGCCTCCTCCGTCGCGGAGTTCGGCGTTGGCTGAAACCGAACAGACAGAGGAAGACCCCAGACCATGAAGAACACGCAGCAGCCCTCCGGGATGCCGATCCATCGGTATCGCTCCTATTCGCAGAGCTTCCCCACCGATCTGCCCGACCGCACCTGGCCGTCGAAGGTCATCACGAAGGCGCCGATGTGGTGCGCCGTCGACCTCCGCGACGGCAACCAGGCGCTCATCGATCCGATGAGTCCCGAACGCAAGCGCGTCATGTTCGAACTGCTCGTCAAGATGGGCTACAAGCAGATCGAGGTCGGGTTCCCCTCGGCGAGTCAGACCGACTTCGACTTCGTGCGCATGCTCATCGACGAGGGGATGATCCCGGATGACGTGGTCATCCAGGTCCTGACCCAGGCCCGCGAAGAACTCATCGCCCGCACCTTCGAGTCGATCAAGGGCGCCAAGCAGGCGATCGTGCACCTCTACAACTCGACCAGCATCCTGCAGCGGGATGTGGTGTTCCGCACCGATCGGCAGGGCATCATCGACATCGCGCTGCAGGGCGCGCGTTGGTGCACGCAGTACGAGGCGACCGTGCCGGGCACGACGGTCTACTACGAGTACTCGCCGGAGAGCTACACCGGCACCGAGCTCGAGTTCGCGGTGGACGTCTGCAACCAGGTGCTCGAGGTCTTCCAGCCCACGCCGGAGCGCAAGGTGATCATCAACCTGCCGTCCACGGTCGAGATGGCGACTCCGAATGTCTACGCCGACTCGATCGAGTGGATGTCTCGGCACCTGAATCACCGCGAGAACGTGATCCTGTCGCTGCACCCGCACAACGATCGCGGCACGGCGATCGCGGCGGCCGAACTCGGCTACCAGGCCGGCGCAGACCGCATCGAGGGCTGCCTGTTCGGCAACGGCGAGCGCACCGGCAACGTCGATCTGGTCGCCCTGGGCATCAACCTGTTCACCCAGGGCATCGACCCGCAGATCGACTTCAGCGACCTCGACGAGGTGCGCCGCACCGCCGAGTACTGCAACCAGTTGCGGGTGCACGAGCGCTCGCCTTGGGCCGGAGACCTGGTCTACACGGCGTTCAGCGGCTCGCACCAGGACGCCATCAAGAAGGGCTTCGAAGCGATGGATGCCGAGGCGACCCGGCAGGGCGTCGACGTCTCCCAGCTCGAATGGGCGGTTCCCTACCTGCCCGTCGAGCTGGGAGACGTCGACGCCCTGCCGGGTCGCCTCGGCAT
>Ga0207657_10005028_pt1 | contig 13873 bp, 15 predicted proteins | sample KBSC33metaG_FD_184316 | JGI IMG/M metagenome (GOLD analysis project Ga0207657, IMG submission 184316) | Corn rhizosphere microbial communities from Kellogg Biological Station, Michigan, USA - KBS C3-3 metaG (SPAdes) (version 2) | ecosystem: Host-associated > Plants > Roots > Rhizosphere > Soil ... | reverse complement strand
GTCGGTGAGCCTCGCCGCATTGCGCGATGCCCCCGCCATGCCGCTCAGGATGCCGGCGACAGCGATGCCCATGATGAGGGTCGCTACCAACACTTCGAGGAGCGTGAAGCCATGTTGATATCCGGCGCGGGACTGAGGGGCGCGGCGCGTGGTCATCATGGCACCTTCTCCGCGCGCGTTAATTCAGTGAAAGGGTCGACGCTCACCATCCGCTTGTTTCCCGCGCGGTTTGCGATCTCGATGCCGATGCGCGGGATGGTTCCGCCCGGATACATCAGGAAACGGCGCGGCTCTTCCGGACTTACTTCGGCCGGCGGCAGAACCGTGAGGATGCGATACCCGTCCGGCAGTTCGAGGCGGCGAGTGAATGCCAGATCGGGCGAGCGTGCGATCAGGACGTTGTCTTTGGGAGCGATCCAAACCTCGATCACCTGCTCGCGGCGTCCGGCGCGATCGATGGCGGTATTGAGAAAACTCACCACCTGGTCCGATACCGAGCGCAGACGCATGGATTCGACGCCCGCGGCGGCGCTAGGGTAGCTGATGCCGCTTACGAGCGCGATCAGCGTCACTACAATCAGCAGTTCGATGAGGGTGACGCCCGACTCATTGGACCGCGCACAACGCACTGCGTGCTGTGCGCTCCGTTCCTGCCATCGCGCACAACGCACTGCGTGCTGTGCGCTTGAAGCCTGCCACCGCGACCCGCGCGGAACGTGCCGTGCCGGGCGGCGTCGACTACTTGTTGCTCCAGCTAACAATGTCTGCGTCGTTCCCTTCTCCGCCCGGTTGCCCGTCGGCTCCGAGCGAAACAATGTCGGGCTCGTCTCCGTGATCGCCGGGGAATTTGTAGAGATACGGATGGCCCCAAACATCTGTGGGAGCATCCTGCGGCAGATACGGGCCGGCCCACTGATCGACACCGTCCGGCTTCACGCGCAGCGCGTTTAACCCCATCTCAGTCGTGGGGAAATTTCCGGTATCCAGTTTGTAAGAGCCCAGCGCCGTCATGAATGAGTTGATCTGCGCGCGGACCTGAGTGCGCTTGGCTTTATCCACATTGCTGAACAGTTTCGGACCCACCAGCGCCGCGAACAGCGCAATGATAGTCACCACCACCAGCATTTCAATCAGCGTGATACCGCGTTGGGACCGTGTCGTATTCCATCTAGTTTTGCGCATACGTTTCCTTCTAGCCCGCAATGTCATTGATGCTGGTGATGGCCAGCATCAGGCTCAAGATCAAGGTACCGATCAGCAGGCCCATCACTAGAATAATCAACGGTTCGAATAAGGATGTGAAGCGGCGGATGGCGCTGCGCGTCTCGGTTTCGTAAATGTCGGCCATGCGGATGAACATGGCGTCCAGGTGGCCGGTTTCCTCGCCCACGCTCAACAAGTGCGCGGCCAGCGGCGGGAACTCCCCGGCTTTCGATAGCGGTCCGGCAATGCCTTCGCCGCGTTTCACTCCGGTGATCACGCGTTCGAGCGACGCCGCGATACGACGATTGTTGAGAATTCCGCGCGAGATGCCGATCGATTGCACCAGCGGCACGCTGGCCGCGACCAACGTGCCCATGGCGCGCGCGAAACGCGCCGTCTCGGCCTTGCGCAACGCATCGCCAAGAACCGGCACGCGCAAGCGGAAACTATCCCACCACATCGCGCCGCCGGGAGTGCGGATATAGGCGATCAAACCAAAAATCGCCGCGGTCAATACAATCGCGGCGGGCAATCCATACGCTTGCAGGTACGCGCTGGTGGCCAGCAGCATTTGCGTGGGCACCGGTATAGTCATGCGCGGATCGGAAAAGATTTGCGCGAAGCGCGGCACGACGAATTCCAGCAGCACAATAATAGATGAAATTCCAACGATGGTCAGCAGGCCAGGATAAATCAGCGAGCTCACGATGTAGCTGCGCAGGTCATCGCGGGTGCGCTCGAAATCCGCGAGCCGATCGAAAATTTGCGCCAGCGATCCAGACGCTTCGCCGGCGCGCACCATATTGACGTAGAGGTCCGGGAAGTACGACGGGTGCGCCGCCAGACTGTCAGCCAGCGATTTTCCGCCTTTGATCAAGCGGACGATGTCGAGTACCAGCGTGCGGAAATTCGCGTGCTCGGTGAGTTCCGCGGTGATCGCGAGGCCGCGATCGAGCGGCACGCCGGCGTTGAGCAGCGTGGCCAGCTCCTGAGTGAAGAACAGAATGTCTTTGCGCTTGCCGCGCTGGAGCACCGGCAGCTTGAGCGCCGAAGCGGCCTTCTGTTCCAAGCCTACGTAGACCGGAATCAATCCCTGGCGCTTCAATTCGGCGGCGACTTGCCGATCGGTCTCGGCCGAAAGCGTGCCGGTGCGGAGTTTGCCGTCCGCCGCCACCGCTTTGAAAAAATAAGCCGTCGCCATATCAAAAATGGGGACAGACGACAATTTCGCCCGTCCGCGGCGAACTAAAAGTATTCCATTCGGCTGCCAAAATGTCGTCTGTCCCCATTTTTACAGCTCCTGCGTCACTCGCATCACTTCTTCAGCCGACGTCATGCCGCGGCGCACTTTGTTCCAGCCATCCTCGCGAAGATTCTGCATGCCGTGGCGGCGGGCGATCTCGGTAATCTTGCCGGAGTCCTCCTTGCGCATGATGGACGCGCGCAACTCCTCATTCAATTCCATCAGCTCGAAGATGCCGAGACGGCCGCGATACCCGGTATTGAAACACGACTCGCAACCCGCGCCGCGAAAAACGGCGATGGTCTCGCCTTCGGGCGTGATGGCGGTGCCCGCGGAAACCTTGCACTCAGCGCAGATCACGCGCACCAGGCGCTGCGCCAGCACTGCGACCAGTGACGACGTGATCAGGTAATTCTCCACGCCCATGTCGGTCAAACGCGCGATGGCGCTAGGCGCGTCATTGGTGTGGAGCGTCGAGTAAACGAAGTGGCCGGTGAGCGCCGAGCGGATCGCGATATCGGCAGTCTCGCGGTCGCGAATTTCGCCCACCATGATGACGTCGGGATCCTGGCGGACGATGTGGCGCAACCCTTGCGCGAAAGTCAGCCCGATCTGCGTATTCACGTGGATCTGGTTGATGCCGTCCATCTGATATTCGACCGGGTCCTCGATGGTGATGATCTTCTTGTCGGTCTGATTGATGCGCTTGAGCGCCGAATAAAGCGTCGTCGATTTGCCGCTGCCGGTGGGACCCGTCACTAGAAAGATGCCGTGAGGCAGGGAAGTGTAATGCTCCATGCGCGACAGCATGTGCTGGTCGAACCCCAGGCGCTCGAGGTCATAGAAATCGCCCGCGGAGCGATCGAGCAGACGCATCACAACGCTTTCGCCATAAAGCGTCGGCAAAGTGGAAACGCGCAGATCGACTTCGCGCCCCAGCGTCTTGACCTTAATGCGGCCGTCCTGCGGCAAGCGGCGTTCGGCAATGTTCAGCCGGGCCATTAACTTCACGCGCGAAATGATTGCGGCTTTCAACTCGCGCGGCGGCGGGTCCTGACTCACCAGCACGCCGTCGATGCGGTAGCGTACGCGAAATTCTTTTTCGAACGGCTCGATGTGGATATCGCTCGCGCGCTTCTCTACCGCTTGCGCGACCATGGCGTTCACCAGCCGGATGACCGGCGCTTCGCTGGCCATGTCGCGAAGCTGTTCCAGGTCTTCATTGGTCTCGCCTACCGGCGTTGCGATCTCGGTTTCGTTCTTCTCGGTTTGTCCGTAGTAACGATCGATCGCGTCGAGAATCTCCTGCTCGCCCGCGAGTCCTGGTAGCACAGCCAGCCCCGTACACGCGGCCACTGTCGAACGCGTCTCAAAATCCAGGGGATCGGCCATCGCCAGCGTGACCGTATGATCGTGTAACGCCATTGGCAGGCAGCGGAACTGCCGCAGAAACTTCGGAGAAAGAGTTTCGGTCTCGGGAGAAACGGCGGGCGGACCTTCTATCACAAGCAGCGGCACCCGCAACTGCTCCGAGAGCGCGATCAACACATCGCGCGCCGCCACGAAGCCGAGGTCGACAAGGATCTTCCCGAGTTTATCGCCACGCTCGCGCTGCAGTTCGAGCGCCCGATCCAGGTCTTCACCGGTGATCAAGTGCTTCTGGATCAGGATTTCGCCAAGCCGCATGGGCGTTTAATACTGCACGGCTCGAATGGAGGCTTCGAGAGCCGCGCCGCCTTCGCGCTGCGCCTCCATCAGTTTCTTCTTGGTGCCTTGCATCATGATTTGCGACGGAACTCCGGTGAGGTCCTCCCAGGGAAAATGCGAGAGGAACGCCACCAGCACGATCTGCTCGTCGGGCGGCACCGCTGCCATTTCGGGCGACGCTGCGGTGTCGGCGAGCGCCTTCGCCATGGCCTTCTTCAATTCCGGAATGCGCGCGATTTTCTTCTGCCGGTGTTGCGCGATACTCTGCTTGGTCATCGACGGCGTCAGGATTCCGATCTGCGGTCCGGCGACCAGATTCACTTCGGCCGTGAACACTGCGCCGTAACCGTCTAAATAGACGCCGCGCGTGGGACCCAGCATGATGAACGGGTTGTCGCTCCATAACCCAGCGAAGCGGTTATCGAGACTCTTTTCCGCGGCAGCAAGCGTAGTCCTCGGCACGCGCGGCGCGTCACTTGCAATTGCTGAGGCGGCAACCACAAGGAGGAGGAGGAAAGGCACAGTCAGATGATTCTTCAAGATCTTCATTTAGCGGACTCCCGCCCCGGTATTCAGGGCATAAATACGGGTTACTTGCTTGTTAAGGAAATCCGCGGCGTCTGAATAACGACGTTCACTCGCGGACAAAAGCAGCGCAGTGCGGTGGTCGTCGCGCTTCTCGGTTTCGGCGACGGCTTTCGTCACCGCGGTGTTGACCGCCGCAGCCATTTCATTCTGCAAACGCGCCGTGACTTCAGCGGTCACGCGCGACTCGATGGCCCGCGTATCCACCTGCGCAGCGATATTGTTTGGCGCACTTACCGGCCGCACGAAAGCGTGAATCAGAATCGCCGCCGCGATCAAGCCCGCCGCCGCGAACGAGGGCCGCAGGAAAGCCTGCGCTATTTTCTGATACCAGCGCGGCTCGAAAACCTTGTCGGATACGAACGCAATCCTGCGCGGCAATTCTTCCTCGCGCAGGGTCGCCATCGCGTCCAGCGTCACCCGCAGCCCGGCAAGTTCGTCCTGGCAATCTGCACACGCAGCGACGTGACTCTCCGCTTCCTGTCGCGCACGGGCGTCCAATTCGCCCAGTGCGTACGACTTCCAATCCGGCCTGCGATCTTCCAGCTTGCAACTCATAACGCCATCCCCCCGTCTTTACGAAATACCGCCGGAGCCAGCGTTGCCTTGAGCAGGTCGAGCGCAGTGTACAAGCGCGATTTCACGGTAGAGACCGGGATTTCCAAAATCTCCGCCATTTCGTCGAACTTGAACCCCTGATAGACCTTCAACAAGACCGCTTCGCGTTGATCTTCACTCAGAACCTTGAGCGCGCTCTCTACCGCCAGCGAAAGCTCGATCGGCAACAGCCGCCCGCCGAAATCCCGCGGACGCGGCTCGGAGAGTTCGCTCTCCGGCTTGCGTCGCCGCAGCAATGAAAACGCCTCGTTGTGCGCGATCCGGAACAGCCACGCCGAGAAGCGCGCCGGATCGTCGAGTTTCCGCAGGTTCTGATAAGCTTTCAAAAAAGTTTCCTGGCTGATATCGAGAGCGTCCTCGCGATTCGACACCAACCGCAGCAGATAGTTGAAGATGCGCTTCTCCCATCGGGACACGAGAAGGTTATACGCCTCGACGTCTCCCTGCCGCGCTTTGGCGATCAGGTCGCGATCTTCGACCTCGCGAAAGATCAACGTTTGCTCCGTTCGTAAAGACGCCCCCTATAAGGAAAAAGTCGGACGGGGGCGGATTCGAGTCTCTTTATTATCGACATAGACGAATGGAAATGGTTTGGGTGAGCATCGGCGCGCTTGGATACCATTGAAAGTTAAGCAGATGACCTACCCCGATTCCGTCCAGTTCCTCTACGCCCTGGGCAATGAGATGAAGACCGCAAAGCTGGGACTGGAGCGCATCCGTGCGGTTCTCGACGCCCTCGGCAACCCGCAGAAGGCGTACCGCGTTGTCCACGTGGCCGGGACCAACGGCAAAGGCTCCACGTGCGCGATGATCGCGGCGGGTTTGCAAGCGGCGGGCGTCCGCACCGGCCTCTTCACGTCGCCCCATTTGATCGAGCCTACTGAGCGTATTCAGGTCGACGGCATCCCGGTGAGCCAGACGCAGTTCTCGCGAGCGTTCGACGTGGTGCATCGGGCCGCCAGTTCGCTCGACCTCGATGCGCATCCCAGCTACTTTGAAACCGTCGCGGCCATGGCGTTCTGGTTGTTTCGCGAGTTAAAAGTGCAGACGGCCGTGATTGAAGTCGGTCTGGGCGGCCGCCTGGATGCCACCAATATCGTCGAGCCCGCGCTCACGGTGATCACTTCGATCGATCTCGATCATCAAATCTTCCTAGGCAACACCATCGAGCTGATCGCAGCCGAAAAAGCCGGGATTCTGAAGCGCGGCGTACCGGCGGTATTTGCGCGGCAGCGGCCGGAAGCCGAGGCGGTGCTGGACGCGCGGGCCGCGGAGCTCGGTATCCGCGTGCGCCGTGCGGCAGATTTCAAGATCCGCGATCTTGAGATTGACGCGCGCGGCAGCCGTTTCTCAGGAATCGAGGTCCCGCTCGCCGGAGAGCATCAGGTGGATAACGCGGTGACCGCCGCGCTGGCGCTCGAGGAATTGGGCGTGCCACCCGCGGGAATCGCCGAAACTCGTTGGCCCGGGCGTCTGGAACACATCTCGCCCAACCCCGATATCATCCTGGACGGGGCGCACAATCCGGCGGGAGCGCGGGCGCTGGCGCGCTATCTGGAGAAGCATTATTCCGCCCGCAAGCGCTGGATGATCTTCGGCGCGATGCGCGACAAAGCGGTGGCCGAGATGGCAGAGATCCTCTTTCCCCTGGCTGACGAACTGGTTCTAACGGCAGCGGATTCGCCGCGTTCCATGCCGCCCCAGGAACTCGCGGCCCTCGCTGCGCGCGGGCGTACAGCAGCGAACCTGGGCGCGGCACTGCAACTGGTAGCGGGTGAAGCGGACGCGGATGACGCCATCATTATTACCGGTTCTCTGTTCCTGGTGGGCGAAGCGCGCGCCGCCTCTTACAATAGAAACTCATGGCCTTTCTCTGGAGCCTGGTCGTAATCGACCCGCTGTTTATTCTGTCCACTTTTCTCTGCGGCTGCATCAGCATCCCGCTCGCGCTGATCGATAAAACCGGCGATGCGGCGATGCGCGTCGGCCGGGTGTGGGCGCGTTCTCTGCTGTGGATCGCGGGAGTGCGCGTAACCATTGAAGGCCTCGAAAAGATCGACCTCCAGCGGAACTACCTCTTCTGCTCGAATCACCTGAGTTATATGGATACGCCCGTGGTGCTCGCCAATATTCCCGTGCAATTCCGTTTTCTGGCTAAAAAAGGGTTGTTTCAGATTCCATTCCTGGGCACTCACCTCGGCCAGGCCGGGCATATCCCGGTGCCGCTTGAAGATCCTCGGGCAGCCGTCAAGACTATGACCACCGCCGCGACCGTGATCAGTGAGCGCGCCATTTCGATGCTGATCTTCCCGGAAGGCGGCAGGTCTGAAGACGGCGCGCTCCAGTCCTTCAAGGAGGGTGGCGCATACATCGCCATCAAGGCACAAGTCCCGCTGCTTCCGATTGTGCTGATCGGCACCCGCGAGGTGTTGGCGATGGGCTCGCCAGTATTCCATCCTTTCCGCCGCGTGACGCTTCGCATCGGCGACCCGATCCCGACCGAGGGGCTTACGACGCGCGACCGCGGGCAAGTCACGGACGCCGTTCGCGAGCAGATCGTCGCAATGCTGGCTAAGCCGTCTGAGACTTCACCGAAGCCGGGTTTTCAGGGAGCGCGGGCTTGACTGGTGGCGTTTCCGTCAGCCCCAGTTTCTGCCGCACGGCGGTGTCCAGTTTGTCGCGAATATCGGTATGCTCTTTCAAGAACAGCCGCGCGTTTTCGCGGCCCTGCCCCAGGCGCTCGCCCGCATAACTGAACCAGGACCCGGATTTCTCTACCACTTCGTGCGTGGCGCCGAGGTCCAGCAGATCGCCTTCGCGGGAGATTCCCTGACCATATAGGATGTCGACCTCCACTTCGCGGAAGGGCGCCGCGACTTTGTTTTTCACCACTTTGATCTTGGTGCGGTTACCCATGATCTGGTCGCCATCCTTTATCGCTCCAATGCGCCGCACTTCGATTCGCACAGAAGAATAGAACTTAAGGGCCCGGCCTCCGGTGGTGGTTTCCGGGTTACCGAATACCACTCCGATCTTTTCACGCACCTGGTTGATAAAAATGAGACACGCGTTGGCCTTCGACACCGCTGCGGTTAGCTTTCGCATGGCCTGCGACATCAATCGCGCATGCAGGCCCATGAAGCTGTCGCCCATTTCCCCTTCGAGCTCGGCCTTGGGAACCAATGCCGCCACAGAATCGACGACGACTACGTCGATCACATTCGATGAGATCAGCGAGTTGGTGATCTCCAGCGCCTGCTCCCCGTAATCGGGCTGCGAAACCAGCAGGTTATCAACGTCCACGCCCAGAGCGCGGGCGTAAGTAGGGTCGAGCGCATGCTCGGCGTCGATGAAAGCCGCTGTGCCGCCGGCCGCTTGCGCCTGCGCGATCACTTGTAAGGCGAGCGTAGTCTTGCCGGACGATTCAGGTCCGAACACTTCCATGACGCGCCCGCGGGGGAAGCCGCCCACGCCCAGCGCGGCATCGAGAGAAATCGAGCCCGTGGGGATGACGCTCACTTGCTGCACGCTGCGCGAACCCAGTTGCAGCACCGAGCCCTTGCCAAACTGCTTTTCCATTTGGAGCAGGGTCTGCATAATCAAACGGGCACGTTCCGTGCTTGGCGCGACAGGAGTTTGCATAGGCGTCCTCGCCTATTGGTGCGCTCAGAGGGAAAAAGTTCTCACTCGCCCAGAGTAGAATTGTTGGGAAGGAGATCAAGCATGTCTTTACGCATTAACGACGAAGCGCCGAATTTCACGGCGGAAACCACCCAGGGTCCCATCAACTTCCACGAATGGATTGGCGACGGCTGGGCCGTCCTGTTTTCACATCCGAAAGACTTTACCCCAGTGTGCACCACCGAACTGGGCTATATGGCGGGCCTGGAGCCTGAATTCAAGAAGCGCAATACCAAAATTATCGGGTTGAGCGTGGACCCTGTGAGCAGCCACGGCAAGTGGGCGGCGGACATTGAAGAAACCCAAGGCCACAAGGTGAACTACCCGATGATTGGCGACCCCGAGCTTAAGATCGCCAAGCTCTATGACATGCTGCCCGCCGACTCGGGAAACACTTCGGAAGGACGCACCTCGGCCAACAACGCCACCGTGCGCACAGTGTTCGTCATAGGGCCCGACAAAAAGATCAAGCTGATGCTGATTTATCCGATGAATACGGGACGAAACTTCGACGAAGTGCTGCGGGTTCTGGATTCGATCCAACTGACTGCTTCCCACAATCTGGCCACACCAGTGAACTGGAAGAAGGGTGAGGACGTGATCATTCCGCCTTCTGTAACCGAGGAAGTAGCCAAGCAGAAATATCCCGGCGGCTGGAAAACTCTCAAGCCGTATCTGCGGATCGTGCCCCAACCGAAGTAGTTTCCGGGTCGAAAAGAGCGCGCAATGCGTGGCGGAGGAGGTCAATCGGCAGCAGCGGCCGCCGGCTGAGCCTCCTCCGTCTTTTGGTCTCCGGGAATCTGTGACGGCTTGGGTTTAGTTCCCTTGCGTGGAAGCAACCGACATCACGGACGCCACCTGCGAGAAGACCATGCGGATGCTGCTGGCGACTCCCGGCATGACGGCGCCGGCGGCGACCGCTACGAAGCCTGCCATCAATGCGTACTCGATCAGGTCCTGGCCGCTGGTGTCGCGCAGAACCCGTATCCTCAAAATCAAGCTTCTTATATTCATTTTCTCCCTGTTGTGCTCGGGCCTTCGTGCTCCGCGCGTGTGCTTGGCCAGGTACAAATAGGCCTAATGAACGTTTGGGATCGTGAACCCGTTCGCTTGAAAGAAATCGGCAAACCGATCTGCGTGCGCTCTACGGCTACCGACTTAGGGCTCCAGATCGCACTTAGGAGTGCAGGTAGAAAAGGCTGAGGCGCGGCAGGCCGCTGTTTTCCAACAGTTTTCTTTCCAGAAATTGCTTCTCGAGCATGGAGAGCTGGCCGGCGCTCATTTTCCCTCGATAGGGCTTAAGCTCGCGGTCCAATGTGCGGCGCGCTTCAAACAACGCTTCGTCGCTGGCATCCGAGCGCAAACGCGCAATCATTTTCTCTTCGATCGCCGTGAGACGCTGCTCCAGTTGCTCCAGATCGCCATAGAGCGCGTCGAGGGGCAGTCCTTCGAGCGATCCGGCCAGTTGCTCGAGTCCGGCTTTGCGCAAGGCTGCCGCGTTGCGGGCAATATACCCGCGCACCTCTTCGAGCGCGAAAGGCGGGGCGGCGATGGACGATTTCGCTGGGACTCCACCTTCCACCTTGGCGTCCACGATTGCCTGCACTTCCACCGCGATGGCCTGCGCGCAATAAGCCAGCGAGTTGACCATCTGAAGGCGTCCGCGGGGAGGCCGCGAGCGCCACTTCTCAAAGGCTTGATCGATACCACGCAGCACCGCTTCGAGCGGGATGCCGGCAGTTTTCCAGGCCTCGATCAGCGCCCAATCCAGCGGCGAGAGCAGAAACAATCCGGTGCCGCGGGCGCGCTGAAAGTGGTCTTCGATTTCGGTGAAGTAGTTGAAGTAGTTTTCGGTCAACGGTTTCTGTTATCGCGTCTGGTTACGTTCCCAGATAAGCCGCAGCCCTTCAAGCGTGAGGTCTTCGTCGTAAACTTTCACCAGCCGCGAGCCATCGGCGATCAATTGCCCTTGGCCGCCGGTGGCGACGGCCCTGGTACCGGGTCCGAGCTGCGCGCCGATGCGTTCCACAATGCCATCGATGAGTCCGATGAATCCGTAATACAAGCCGGATTGGATGCTGCCGACGGTATTGCTGCCCACCAGTTTTTCGGGCGCGCGAAAATCCACCATGGGCAGGCGCGCGGTGCGGGCAAACAATCCGTTGATAGACATACCAATGCCGGGCGCGATCAATCCTCCCAGGAATTCCCCGTCTTTCGAAACTACGTCGAAGTTGATGGTGGTGCCGAGATCGACAATCACGCATGGTCCGCCGTACTTATGGAAGCCCGCGACGGCGTTGACCACGCGGTCCGCGCCCACTTCACGCGGGTTATCGTAAAGGATTTTGATGCCAGTGTCGGTCGACGGCGTGATAAACATGGGCTGACGCTGGAAGTAGCGCTCGGCCATGGCCGTAAGCGGCTGGTCTACCGCGGGCACTACGCTCGAAATCACCACGCCGTGGACCTGGCTCAAGTCCAATTCGGATAGTGAAAACAGATTGCGCATCAGAATGCCCCACTCGTCCGGGGTCTGATCGCGGATGGTGCGCAGACGCCAGCGGCCGCTGAGTTTGCCGGCCAGGAATGCGCCAATGGTGATGTTGGTGTTGCCCGCGTCGAGTGCTAGGAGCATAGCGTTTTCAGACCGGCCGCACGCCGCCGGCCAGGATTTTCGTCACCGTTCCATTATCCTGCCGGAGGAGCAGGAAGCCGAAAGGGTCGAGTCCGCGGGTCACGCCTTCGAGGATGATGCCATCCTGGTCAACCCGGACGCGGCGGCCATGTACGTAACTGGAAGCGAGTCCGAAGGCCTTACAAATCGTCTCCGGCCCGCGCTCCTTGAGCACGCTGCAGGAAGCGTCGACTGAATCTACTAGGGGGCCGAGCACCTCGTCGCGCGATACCGACGCGCCCGCCATCCGCAGCGAAGTAGCCAGCGGCGCGATCTCCGGCGGAAAGCTGGCGTGCCCCACGTTGATGCCAATCCCGGCGATCACGGCATCGCCCTCCATCTGCGCCAGGATTCCGGCGCACTTCTTTTCGCCGAGCAAGACGTCGTTGGGCCAGCGCAGGTCGGGTGCAAGGCCGGTGACGTCGGCGATGGCGTCGCGCGTCGCGAGTCCCAGAGCCAGCATGACCAACGGTAGCGATTCGGGACTAAGCGCGAGGCGCAATACGATGGACACATACAAGCCGGCCTCCGGCTCGGAATGCCAGGAGTGGCCGGCGCGTCCCATGCCGGCGGTCTGTTCATCGGCTCCGACTACGGTACCGGAGGGACAACTTTCGCGAGCCAGCCGCGCGGCCACCCTCATGGTGGAATCGAGGGAAGGGAACCACTCGACGCGGCGCCCGGGGAGATCGAATTTCATTCGCTCAACGCAGCCTGGTTCTTGGCGAGCTGCGCTTGGTATTCGGCGAGCTTCGCCCGCATGCCATCGATGACATGCACGGGCGCCTTCGCGACAAAACTTTCATTCCCAAGTTGACGCAGCGAGTTGGCGATGACCTTTTCGAGTTGTTCGTTTTCCTTGCGAAGGCGATTCGGATCCACTTCTGCAAGCGGAATATCAAGCCAAAGATCGAAATCCGGCGCCGATCTAAAGGCACCCTCAAGTTTCGGAGCTGGGCTGTCTTCGACTCTGAGGTTGACGTTTACTAGACTTTGGATTGCTGCAAGCGGAACTTGTTTGTTGCAATATAGTACACCGTACGTTCCGAGACTTTTCTCGATCTTGTAGTCGGTTCGAATTGCGCGCGCGGCCGTAACGACCTCCTGCAGCAGCTTCATTTCGCGCTCCGCGTCGGGATCGTTTAAGGCCGGTTCGTACTGCGGATAGGCTTCCAGCGCGATAGAAGTCTCATGGCCGCGGCGGTGCCACAGCTCCTCAGTGATGAAGGGCATCAGCGGGTGCAACAGCAGCATGGCCTTCTCATGGACCTGATACGCGAAGCCCCAATCGGTGTCCGATTTCTTCAGTTCGAGGTACCAGTCACAGAATTCGTCCCAGAAGAAAGTCCACACGGCATCTGCCGCTTCGTGGTAGCGATGGTGCTCAAAGGCCTTGTTGGCTCTATCGATTGCGGTATTGAGCCGGCTCCCAATCCAGCGGTCCGCGAGGGATTCGCGCTTGGGTTCGTTTGGTAATTTACTGAACAGCAACCCGGAGGCGTTCCAGATCTTGTTCGCGAACTTGCGGCCGCGAAGGATCACTTCTTCGCTCAGCGCGATGTCATTGCCCGGCGCGGCGGCGACCAACAGCCCAAAGCGGACGGCATCGGTCCCATACTTGTCGTTAACCACCAAGGGATCAATCACATTGCCCTTGGTTTTCGACATCTTCTGGCGGTCGGCATCGCGCACCAGGCCGTGGATGTGGATTTGGCGGAAGGGGACGTCGCCCATCATCTCCATGCCGAACATGATCATGCGCGCAGCCCAGAAAAAGATGATGTCGAAACCGGTAACCAATAGAGAAGTCGGATAGAAAGCGCGCAGGTCGGGCGTGTCATCGGGCCATCCCAGGGTCGAGAAGGGCCACAGGGCGGAGCTGAACCAGGTGTCAAGCACGTCGGTTTCCTGCCTGAGTTCAGCCGAGCCGCAGTGCGAACATTTGGCAGGCGTCTCGCGCGCGACGGTGACGCCTTTGCAGTCTCCGCAATACCACGCGGGGATGCGATGGCCCCACCACAACTGGCGCGAGATGCACCAGTCGCGGATGTTGTACATCCACTCGAAGTACGTCTTCGACCAGTTGGCGGGAACGAAAGTGATGCGGCCGTCTTCGACCGCGGCGATGGCTGGCGCGGCCAGCGGCTTCATCTTCATCC
>Ga0207657_10005027_pt1 | contig 13875 bp, 19 predicted proteins | sample KBSC33metaG_FD_184316 | JGI IMG/M metagenome (GOLD analysis project Ga0207657, IMG submission 184316) | Corn rhizosphere microbial communities from Kellogg Biological Station, Michigan, USA - KBS C3-3 metaG (SPAdes) (version 2) | ecosystem: Host-associated > Plants > Roots > Rhizosphere > Soil ... | reverse complement strand
CGAAGCGGAGCGAGTACGGCTGGTCGGCCATCAGCCGGTTGACCCAGAGCGTGACAAGCCCGTACACGGCGATCGACCCGGCGGCAACGAGCGCGTGCACGAGGACGCGCGGCTTCGACTCGGGGTCGCCGCGGAGCCGAAAGTCGGCGCGGCGCGCGATGAGACCGACGACGACCACGCCGGTGACGACGGCGCCCTCGCCGAAGCGGCGGCCGATGTGCAGCACGAGCAAGAGGGCGAGGACGACGACCGCCGCCTGCCACGCGCGGCGGCTCCCACGCGCAAGGCTTCGTGCCGCGATGACGAGCACCGCGGCGAGCGGCGCGACGAGCGCCTTCGAGAGCCCGTGCACCTGCGCGGGATCGAACGCTGCGACGAGCGAACGGCGGTGCTCCGGGAAGACGGCGTTCCACACCGCGAGGATCGCGACGCCGCCGACGAGCCATGCGAACGCGGCGCGCGAGCGCGCTTGCCACGAGACACGCGTGCGCCCGAGCACGGCACCGGCAATGCCGGCGAGCAGTGCCGGCACGATCACGGCCTGCTGCGTCGACGCATCGCGGAACGCCTGATGCGCGGAGATCTGGCGGACGACGAGGATCGAGACCCCGTTCAGCGCGTAGAGCCAGCCGCCGACGGCGGGACCGAGCAGCAAGCCTGCGGTGAGGCCGTCCGCGCCGGCCCACCGCGCAAGCATGCCGAGGAGAACTGCAGCGACGGCCCAGACGCCGACGTAGAGAACGAGCGGAACGCCGGCGCGGTGCGAGAGCTCGTCGAGTGCGAGGCCGTCGTGGATGCGCGGCCCGGCGAGCCGCCCGAGCGGGCGCGCGACGTAGAGCCAGCCCGATGCTGCGACGAGCACCGCGAGCGAGAGCACCGTCGCCGCAGTGGCACGCGCGACCCTAGCCATGAGCCAACCGCTTCGCCGCAGCGAGATACGCGACCCGTGCATTCCCGCGCCAGAGCGCCCAGTTGTGCCCGCCGTAGACGAGCCGGTAGCGATGTGGGAGCCGCAGCTGCGTGAGCTCCGACGCGAAGCTGCGGTTCTGGCCGCGCAGCCGGTCCTCCGAGCCCGAGTAGAACCAGAAGTACGTGCCGAGCGACCGCAAGGCGGATGCGTCGCGGCGCACGAGCACCGGCGGATCGTTGCGCGGAAGCAACTGCAGGTTCGAGCCGAACACCGAGTGCAACTTGTCCGGCTGCATGTAGCCGGACCAGCTCTCCACGACCGAGAACTCGCCGGGGTAGTGCAGTGCGATGTTCACGGCGCCGAAGCCGCCCTCCGACAGGCCGCCGATCGCGCGGCCGCGCGCAGAGCGGATCGTGCGGTAATGCGAGTCGACGTAGCGCACGAGATCGTTGGCGACGAACGACGTCCAGCCGTTGCCCGCGCCGGTGCCGTTCACCCACTCCTCGTCGGTGAACGTCCCGGTCGAGCCGAACGGCATCACGAGGATCAACGGCTGCGCACGGTTGCGCGCGGTGAGGGCGTCCTCGACGATTCCCATCTGCACCGTTTCGATGAATGCGAGCGGGCGCCCCGGAAAGCCGTGCAGGAGGTACATGACGGAGTACCGGCGCGCCCGGTGCTGCGCGTACCCCGACGGGAGGTAGACGTACGCCTCCTGCTTACGACCGCCGAGCGCGCGGCTCGGAACGTCGACTCGCACGAGCGACCCCGGTTGCGACACGAACCGCGGCTCGCGCGGCGGGTCGAAGCCGCGATAGCGCACGAAGTTGCCGACGTATCCGTGTGCACCGACGAGGCCGACACCGAGGAAGACCACGAGGGCCGCTGTTGCGACAACCCCGGTCGGGCGCAGGCGTCCCTGCATCACAGACCGACGCTACTCTGGTTCTCCTGACGCGTACCTTGCTGTCACTTCTCGGAGTGGGAGCGCTCGTCCTCGTCATCGCAGTCGTCGCACGTCCAGCGTCGATGCAGCGCACGTGGGACTCGGGCTTCCACTCCACCGCGCTCGCGGGAACGCTCCACTTCGAGGTCGTCCTCCCGGTGGACTACGCGACGAGCGGGCGCCGCTATCCCGTCGTCTACTTCCTGCACGGTCTGCCGGCGAAGAGCGAGGACTACCGCGGGCTCGGCTTCGTGCAGAACGCGCTCGACGGTCTCGGGCCGAAGGCGATCCTCGTCGTGCCGCAGGGCGCGCGCGGTGGCGACAGCGATCCGGAGTATCTCGACCAGGGCCCCGGCCGCAAGTGGGCGACGGCGATCGCAGCCGAGCTGCCGCGCGTGATCGACGCGCGCTACCGCACGATCGCGTCGCGCCGGGGGCGTGCACTCATCGGCCTGTCCGCGGGCGGCTACGGCGCGATGCATCTCGCGCTCGACCATCTCGCAGCGTTCTCCGTCGTCGAGTCGTGGAGCGGCTACTTCCACCCGACCGATCCGACGGGCCTGCAGGGGCTCGACCTCGGCTCGGCTCAGGACAACGACCGGGCGAACGTGCACACGCAGGCGCTGCGTCTCCGCGCGACGCTGCGCTCGCAGCGGACGCTGATCGCGTTCTACGTCGGGAAGGGCGACACGCGGTTCGAGGCCGAGAACGAGCAGCTGAACCAGGAGCTCTCGCGGGCAGGCATCAGCCATGTGTTCCGTCTGTACGCGGGCGGCCACGACCAGCAGCTCTGGGGGCGGTACGCGCCCGCGTGGCTCGCGCTCGCCGTGTCGCACCTGGCCCCCGCCCGGTAGACCTGCTCTACCATGCGGACGATGGCGACCACGGCCAAGAAGACCGCGCTCGACCCGCGTGACTTCCTCGCGATCGACGCGCTGCTCGACGACGAGGAGCGGGCGATCAGGGACACGGTGCGACAGTTCGTCCGCGACCGGATCGTGCCCGACGTCGGCGAGTGGTTCGAGCAGGGGATCCTCCCGCAGGAGCTCGTGAAGGAGGTCGCACGGCTCGGCCTCTTCGGCATGCATCTCGAGGGCTACGGCCTCCCGGGTGCGAGCGCCGTCGCGTACGGGCTGACGTGCATGGAGCTCGAGGCCGGCGACTCGGGCGTGCGCTCGCTCGTCTCGGTGCAGGGGTCGCTCGCGATGTTCTCGATCTGGCGCTGGGGCTCCGAGGAGCAGAAGCAGCGCTGGCTACCGGGGATGCACGAGGGCGATCTCATCGGCTGCTTCGGTCTCACCGAGCCCGATGCGGGCTCCGACCCCGGCGCGATGCGCACGACGGCGAAGCGCGACGGCTCCGACTGGATCCTGAACGGCTCGAAGATGTGGATCACGAACGGCACGATCGCCGACGTCGCGACCGTGTGGGCGCGTACCGACGACGGGCACATCAACGGCTTCCTCGTCGAGAAGGGAATGCCCGGTTTCGAGGCGCCCGAGATGAAGCACAAGCTGTCGCTGCGCGCCTCCGTTACGTCCGAGCTCGTGCTGAAGGACGTGCGCGTGCCGGAGGAGAACCGGTTCCCCGAGGTGTCGTCGCTGCGCGGGCCGCTCTCGTGCCTGAACGAGGCGCGGTACGGCATCGTGTGGGGCGCAGTCGGCGCTGCCCGCGCGTGCTACGAGTCGGCGCTCGAGTACGCGAAGGAGCGCATGGTGTTCGGCAAGCCGATCGCCGGCTATCAGCTGACGCAGCAGAAGCTCGCGGAGATGGCCCTCGAGATCAACCGCGGCACGCTCGTCGCCTTGCACCTCGGGCGCATGAAGGACGAGGGAACGCTCCGGCCAGAGCACGTGAGCATGGGCAAGATGGGCAACGTCCGCGGCGCGATCGACGTCGCGCGCAGCGCGCGCACCGTCCTCGGCGGCAACGGCATCACGCTCGAGTATCCGGTGATCCGCCACATGAACAACCTCGAGTCCGTGCTCACCTACGAGGGAACGCACGAGGTGCACACCCTCGTCGTCGGTCAGGCGATCACCGGCGAAAACGCTTTCCGGTAACAGCAACCAGACTTCAGTCTGGTTGCAGTCGTCGAGCCGATCGCACGATCCAACGACCGCCCGCGCTACTCCCCGTCCCAGTAGTCGAGCTCCGGCGTGTCGCGCACCATGTGCCGCTCGCCCGGCCACGAGACGTTCAGCTTGCTGCTGTCGGGATAGCCCGCGACGTAGAGCCGTCCCTTCGACGAGCCGAGCAGCACGCGCGCCGGCTGCTCGGTGTCGTTGCGGAACTGGTGCGTCCCCGGCTCGCCTTCGGGGAAGTGCACAACGTCGCCCGGCCCGAGCACACGCTCACCGTCGGGCGTGCGCATCGTCGGACGCCCGCTGACGACGATCGCGAACTCCTCGCATCCTCGCTCCCAGTGGTACGGCCAGAGCTTCTGCCCGGGCGGGGTCTCGTAGAGCGTCGCCCCGAGCAGGCCGTCGACGCGCAGTGAGTGCCGCCGGTGCTCGTAGCCCGGCTTGTCCTCGCCGTCGTCGAGCTCGCCGTCGAGGAGGTTGAAGATCACCGCTCGCCGTCCCAGTAGTCGACCGCGTCGCCGCGGCGGAAGTAGAGCCGCTCGTGCGGCGGGCCGGCGCCGAGCTTGTCGCTGTCCGGATACCGAACGGAGCCGTGGTTGCGCGTGGCGAAGATCGCAACCCGCGCCGGAGCCTCGGTGCGGTTCGAAATGCCGTGAGCCCCGGCGTCGCCCTCCGGAAACGCGACGACGTCGCCCACGCTCAGCTCACGTTCGCCGTCGGGCGCGCGCAGCGTCGGCACGCCGCTGACGACGATCAGCCACTCCTCGTTGTTCCAGTGCAGGTGGTACGGAAAGATCCGCTCGCCCGGCGGCAGCTCGTATACCGAGCACGCGAGGAGCTGCGCCCCCAGCTCGTGGTGCACACGCACGCGCCGGTGCAAGAAGCCCTCGATCTCCTCGGGCGCCGCCGTCGGGCAGTCGAGCAAGTTCAATTCGTTTCGCCGTCCCCGAGGTCTGCCTCGAGCCTCACCTGCTGCCCGTCCTTGCGGCTCCAGCCGGCGAAGACGCCGACCTTGCCGCTGTCGGGATAGACACAGACCTCGGGATCGGAGACGCTCGACAGCATCACGACGCGTGCCGGCTCGTCGGTGTCGTTCCGCACCTCGTGCGCGCCCGCTTCGCCCGTCACGAACACGGCGACGTCCCACGGCCGCAACACCTGCTCACCCTCGGGGGTGCGCAGTGTCGGCGCGCCCGCGACGACGAGCAGCCACTCCTCCTCGCCGAAGTGCCAGTGGTACGGGCAAACGCGGTCTCCGGGCGCGAGCTCGTACACCGTTCCGCCCCAGAGCGTCGCGCCGAGCTCTTCGCCGAACCGGCGCTTGCCCTTGTCCGGCAGCGCGTCGAAGAGATTCATCAGAACCCCACGCCATCGGGCGGCGGGAGCGGGCTCGTCGGCAGCCCCTCGCGAGCCGGGCCGTCGTTGTACTCCGACGGCGCGACGTCGTTCGGCCCGTCGGCGTAGAAGAGGCTTGCGATGCGCTGGATCTGCCGGCGTCCGGGGCCGAGCTCGAACTGGCCGCCGCCGTACATCTGGATGCCGTGCTTCTCGCACTCTTCGATGCACTCGAGCAGCTTGCGAAGCGTGCCGAACCGCGACGGCTTGATGTTGAGCCAGCGCGGCTCGAGTGGCAGATCGCCGACGTCGCTCCACGAATGGATCGGCGCGTCGAAGCTCAACCGCTTCTCGGCTCCGGCGAGCGCCTCGAGGCAGCCGTCCTCGAGCCACGCGTCCTCGATCACGACGTCGGGGAACGCCTCGGCGACGTTGCGGTAGAGCTCGGGGTCGGGATCGAGATCCACCGAGGTGCCGCGGTAGTACGCCTTCATGTCGAGCACGCGCACGCGGTCGGTCGCCGCGAGCCGTTCCATCAGCGCGCGATCCCAGTCCTTGTCGACGTCGAGCTTGAACTCGAGCGCCGGGTTGAGCGCGAGGTACGGGTCGATCTTCGCGCGCGTCGACGCGACGAACCGAACCGGCCGGTACGGCCGCCCGAGCACATCCGCGAGCGACGCCTCCGCCTGCCGGAGCGCGAGGTCGAGCGCCGCACTCTCGAAGGCCCAGCGCCGGTAATCCGTCGATGCCTCCATCTGCGGCTCCGCCGGCCACAGGTCGAGGTCGTCGACCCGGCGCGCGTACTCGTCGAGCGTCCACGTGCCCGAGAGCATCTCGCCGTCGGGAAAGTCGTCGTGGTCGGTCGCGGTGTATGTGACGTCCTCGCCGTGCCCGGTCTCGCCGTTGCCGTCGAGGACGACCGTCGTCGTCACCCGGGTGAACTCGGGCGAGACCGCGAGCTCGCGCCGCTCGACCGAGTAGTCATCGACGCGCAGGCGAAGACCCGCGAGCGCTTGCCAGTACGACGGCATGCTCCGATCCTAGGCGGAGCGAGGCGCGCGAGGCGCGCTTGTGCGAGCGCTACGACTTCCGCGCCGTCGGAGCCGAGGCGGGGTGGAGATCCTGCACCAGTGCGGAGAACGGGCTCCACCCTTCCTCCTGCCACTTCGAGCCCCGACACATCGGGCACTGCTCGGGCTCGTTCCGGCGGGTGGCCCCGTACCCGCAGCCGGCGCACCGGTATCGGCGCAGCGGGGTGGCTCGAACGTCGTCCACGGTCACTCCTCTAATCGCCGGTGAGCGAGCTTTCAAACTCGAGCGGGAAAGGGGTCGGGAGCGGCGGCCGCGCGGCCCGGTCGGACGGGCGCGAGCTGCCGCCGGCCGCGCATACTCCGCCCATGAGACGCATGCTCCTCCTTGCGGCGGTCCTGCTGTGCGCCGCCGCTCCCGCGGCCGCCGCGCCGCCGACGGCCGGGACGCTCGTCCCCGGCCGCTCGCTCGGCGGCATCCGGCTCGGCGAGTCCGCGGCCGAGGTGCGCGCTGCGCTCGGGAAGCGCTACGGCGTCTGCCGCGGCTGCCGCACGACGACCTGGTACTTCACGTACCGCCCGTTCACGCGCGAGGGTCTCGGGGTCGAGCTGACCCGCAACCGGGTCTCTGCGGTCTACACCGTGTGGCAGCCCGCGGGCTGGAGCGCGCCGAAGGGACTGACGATAGGTGCCGTCGAAGCGCAGGTGACGACACTCGCCGGCCCGCTCGTCGTACTGACCTGCTCCGGCTACGAGGCACTCACGAAGGACACGGCCGCGGTGCAGACGGCGTACTACATCGTCGATGGGAAGCTCTGGGGCTTCGGCTTGCTGCGCGCGCACACGAACCCGTGCCGGTGATCGACCTCGACGACGTGCAGGCGGCCGCACGGCGCCTCGATGGCGTCGCCCACCGCACGCCGGTCTTCACGTCGCGCACGCTGGACGGGCTTGTCGGCGCGTCGGCGCATCTGAAGGCCGAATGCTTCCAGCGCGGCGGTGCGTTCAAGTTTCGCGGCGCGTACAACAAGATCGCGTCGCTGCCGGAGCACCTGCGCCGGCACGGTGTGCTCGCCTACTCGTCCGGTAACCATGCGCAGGCGGTCGCAATTGCCGCGAGCCTGCTCGACACGCACGCGACGATTCTCATGCCGGAGGACGCGCCGACCGCGAAAGCCGACGCTACGCGCGGGTACGGCGCAGACGTTGTGACGTACGACCGCTGGACCGAGAGCCGCGAGGAGATCGGCGCGCGCCTCGCCGAAGAGCGGGGCCTCGAGCTCGTGAAGCCGTACGACGACCCGCTCGTGATGGCCGGACAGGGCACGACCGCGCTCGAGCTGCTCGCGGACGTCAAGGGGCTCGACGTGCTCGTCACCCCGGTGGGCGGCGGCGGTCTCATCGCGGGGTGCGCGACCGTCGCGCGAGCGCTCTCGCCCGAGATGCGGATCGTCGGCGTCGAGCCCGAAGCGGGTGACGACACGGCTCGCTCGTTCGCGACGGGTGAGCGCGTGCACATCGACGTCCCGCGCACGATCGCGGACGGCCTGCAGACGACCGCACCCGGCGAGCTCACCTTCGCCGTCAACCGCGAGCTCGTCGACGAGATCGTCACCGTGAGCGACGACCAGATCGTCGAGGCGATGGCGTTCCTCTTCGACCGGATGAAGCTCGTCGTCGAGCCGAGCGGCGCCGTCGGCGTCGCGGCGCTGCTGGCCGGCCGGATCGCGGGCACCCGGATCGGAGCGGTGCTCTCAGGCGGAAACGTCGGAGCGGCGCGCTTCGCCGAGCTCCTGCGCCGCGACTGAGAAGCCCGCGAGAAGCACGTCAACGACGGTGCGCTCCGCGGCTGCGACCTCGGCGTCGCCCCCGGACATCTGGCCGAGGACCCAGCCGGTCAGCACCTCGTCGATCGCCCCGTAGAAGACGACCGCAGCGACAGCGGGATCGATGTCCGACCGGAACTCGCCGGACTCCTGGCCGCGCTCGATGATGCTCCGGATCGTCTCGACCGGCTTCACGAGCTCGCCGATGCGGCCCTGCACCTCCGGGCTGCGCGCGATCTCGCGCACGAGCACGCGCACGACGTCGGGCGTGTGCAGCCACGTGCGGAGGAGGATCACCGCGACGTGGCGGAGCTGCTCGGACGCAGGCTCGTCGCCGTCCTCGACCGCGTTGATGCGCTCGAGGAGCACGCCCCAGTTCTCGCGGAACACGGTCTCGAGGACTTCGTCCTTCGACGAGAAGTAGTGGTAGAGCAACCCGTGCGCGACACCGGCCTCTTCCGCGATGTCGCCGACGCGTGATGTGTGGAAGCCCTTCCGCGCGAAGACGCGAACCGCGGCGTCGAGGATCTGGCGCCGTTTCTCCTCCGAACCCGTTGCTCGCTCGCTCAAGGCCGTCGCAGGGTAGTGGTAGCTTCGCGCGGAGTGCAAGCGCTCGCCGGAATGCTCGTGGTCGACCTGACCCGCTACGTGCCGGGCGCGTTCGCGTCGAGCGAGCTTCTGCGCCACGGCGCCCGGGTCGTCCGAGTCGAGCAGCCGGGAGGCGAGCCGATGCGGGCGACCGCGCCGGAGTGGCACGACGTGCTGAATGCCGACAAGGAATCGGTCGTCTGCGACCTGCCGGCCGAGGTCGACTTCGCCCAGGCGCTCCTCGCCCGCGCGGACGTCGTGCTCGAGTCCTTCCGCCCCGGCGTCGCCGAGCGGCTCGGAGTCGGGCCCGATGCCGTACCCGACCGAACGGTCTATTGCTCGATCACGGGCTTCGGTCTCGACGGACGCCACGAGCAGCGCGCCGGGCACGATCTCAACTACCTCGGCTGGGCGGGCGTGCTCGCCGAGACCGCGCCTGCCCTACCGCCGGTGCAGGCGGCCGACCTCGCTGCCGGCGCGCTTGGCGCCGTCACCGAGATCCTGGCGGCGCTCCTTCAACGCGAGCGTACGGGCAAGGGCGCGCGCATCGTCGTCTCGATGACGCACGGCTCGCATGCACTCGCGCCGCGCACACCGGTGCTGACACAGGGGTTCGCGTGCTACTCGATCTACGAGTGCGCGGATGGCCGCAGGCTGACCGTCGGCGCGCTCGAGCCGAAGTTCTTCGGGCGACTGTGCGAGTTGCTCGAGCAGCCGGAGCTCGCGGCGGCGCAGTACGACGCAGACCAGCCGGCGCTGAAGCAGCGGCTCGCGGACGTCTTTGCGGGGCGCCCGCTCGACGACTGGCTCCGCTTGTTCGAAACGGAGGACGTGTGCGTTGGCCCTGTTGCCACGCTGGCCGAGGCTGCGGCCGATCTAGGTGTGCCCGCGCACGGCGCCGCGGCGGTGGTGGGCGCCGACACGGCCGAGTGGCGACGCGAGCTGGGCTTGTCCGGCTAGTAGCTGAAGACCGTCGTATCGTCGCCGGCCCACTCCCACATCGGCGTCGCGCCGGCGACCTTCACGTTGCCGACCTTCTCCTCGTCCGCGAGCCCGCGGGCGTTGAGGCAGATCGGGCAGAGCCAGAGCTCGCCACCGCCGTCGGTGAACTGCTGAAAGAGCCGCTCGAGCGGCGGGCAGCCGTTGCAGGCTTCGCCCGTGGCTTCGCCGGGAAGCGCGAGACGCACAGCGTCCTTCGTCGTCCAGATGACGACGGACTTTCCCTGATCGAGCGCCGCGGTCGCGACGAGAAACGCGACGGTGACCCGTTCCGGATCCTCCATGCCGGTCGCGAGATTGACGAGAACCTTGCCAGCCATGCGGACTCCCTTCTGCGGTCGACTAGCGTTCTTCGGGAGTGTGACAAACCGCTTCGAGCTTGATCCCGTGCGGGTCGAGCCAGTACGTGGCGAAACAGTGCGGCCCGTACTGCGGAAACTCGCCGGGCGCATCGAGGATGACGGCGTCGTGTGCGCTAGCCCACTCGTGTGCTTCGCGAACGACCGCGCGGGTCGCGACGAGGAATGCAAGGTGATGAAGACCCGTCCCGTGGCGTGAGTACGTGCCGGGCTCATCCGCCTGGTAGAAGAACAGCTGGGAGCCCTTGTCGCCGTCGGGCCCGTAGTTGAGCGGCCCGCCGGGGCCTGTGTCGAACCATTCCCGGAGCCCGAGGATCGACATGAGCTCGTCGTAGTACTGCTTGGCCGCGGCGAGATCCGGGACGCCGATGCCGATGTGGTCGATGAAGCCGGTCCGAGGCAAGATCACCTCCTCGGTTCGGGGTAAAGCGGCGAGCTGGGAGCGTCCGGTGTGCCGATCACCTGGCGCATCCGCGTCGCTACGTCTTCTTGTCGTCGTCGCCGCCGATGCGCCCGAGCGCGCGCTGGAACTCGGCGGGGATGATCCACACCTTGTTCGACTCGCCCTGCGCGATCTGCGGGAGCGCCTGCACGTACTGATACGCGAGCAACTGCGGGTCGGGGTTGCCCTCGTGGATCGCCTTGAAGACGGTGTCGATCGCCTTCGCCTGCCCCTCCGCCGCGAGGATCGTCGCCTCACGCTGGCCCTGGGCGCGCAGCACCGCCGCCTGCTTCTCGCCCTCCGCGGTAAGGATCGCCGCCTGCTTCTCGCCCTCGGCCTGGAGGATCGTGGCGCGCTTCTCGCGGTCGGCCCGCATCTGCTTCTCCATCGAGTCCTTGATCGAGCCGGGCGGGTCGATCGCCTTCAGCTCGACTCGATTGACGCGGATGCCCCACTTGCCGGTCGCCTCGTCGAGCACGCCGCGCAGCTGCCCGTTGATCTCGTCACGCGATGTCAACGTCTTCTCGAGCGCCATCCCGCCGATCACGTTGCGGAGCGTCGTCACCGTGAGCTGCTCGATCGCCTGGATGTAGTTCGCGATCTCGTACGACACGGCCTTCGCGTCCGTGACCTGGAAGTAGATGACGGTGTCGATGCTGACGACGAGGTTGTCCTCGGTGATCACGGGCTGCGGCGGGAACGAGACGACCTGTTCGCGCAGATCGATGAGCGGACGCAGCCGGTCGATGAACGGGACGATTAGGGTCAGCCCCGGGTTGAGCGTCCGGTGGTAGCGCCCGAGGCGCTCGACGACGCGCGCACGCGCTTGCGGGACGATGCGAACCGTGCGCGCCAGGATCGCGAGCACGAGAATCGCGACGATCAAGATGACGATGAGAGGCACCATCGGAGCTCCTTCTATTCGTAGACGAGCGCGGTGGCGCCCTCGATCTTCATGACTTCAACCTGCGTTCCGGGCTCGATCACCTGGTCGGGCATGAACGCGCGCGCAGACCACTCCTCGCCGCCGATGCGAACGCGGCCGCCCGCCCGGTCGACGCGCGCGAGCACGACGGCATGCGCGCCCTCGAGCGCCGCCGTGCCGGTGCGAAGCGCGGCGGGCATGTGCAAGTGGGCGCGCGCGAGCGGGCGCAACACGCCGAGCGATGCCGCCGACGCAGCGATGAACACGACGAGCTGCAGCCAGAGCGCACCGCCGACCGCCGCGGTCGCGGCAGAGGCAACGGCCGCGAGCGCGACAGGGCCGAGGAAGAAGAGGCCCGGTGTGAAGATCTCGCCCACGGCCAAGAGCAACGCTGCGATCGACCAAGCGAGCCATGCAGGCACACTCAGAGTGTAGGTATGCCGAGTGCTGCTGGGAGGGCGAACAGGTCGTCGATGCAGGGCTCGTAGCGGGCGCCGAAGCCGTGCCGGTCGACGAGGACGGCTCGCATGCCGATCGCGAGCGCGCCGTTGATGTCGTCCTCGACCGTGTCGCCGACCATTGCGGCGTCGGCAGGCTCGACCTCGAGCATGTCGAGCACGGCACGGAAGATCGATTCGTGCGGCTTCGTCTTCCCGTGCTGGAACGAGCTGAGGCCGGCATCGACGTCGAGCGCGTGGTGGACGGCGAACTCGCGGACATCGCGCGCGGAGTTCGAGACGAGGCCGATCTTGAGCCCAGCGCTCCGCAGCTCGTCGAGTACCGGGATCGCGTCTTCGTAGAGCTCGAAGTTCTCGTGCTGCTGCCAGCGGCTCGTCAGCTCGACGGCGACCTCGCGCGATGCCGGCTGCGAGCCGCCCATGCCGAGCACGATCCGCTCGGTGAACGCGACCCAGATCTCCTCGTCGTGGTCGAGCTCGGGATGGCGCTTCAGGTCGACGAGCGCCGCGTCGCGCGCGGCGTCGTAGCGCGCCGGATCGAGCGCGAGCCCGTGCCGCTCCGCGCAGCGCACGTACCCCTCGGGCATCAGCTCCGGCCCCGGCTTCGCGAGCGTGAAGTCGACGTCGAAGAGGACGGCGCGCAGGCTCATGCGGCCTCGAGGAGCCAGCGCACGGTCTCCATGTGCGTGTCGATGTAGTCGCTGCCGCCCGACCACGCAACCGTCTGCGCAACCGTCCACCCGAGCGCGCGATCGCGGTCGAGCTCGAGGTCGCTGCACAGCCGGTCGAGGCGATAGAGCGCGTCACGCTTCGAGTGCCCGAGCTCGAACGAGCGGACGATCGGCGCGACCGAGAACTCCCGCTCGCCGGCGAGCGGCTTCGGGTCGATCACGAGCCACGGCTCGCGCTGCGCGGAGAGGACGTTCTCACCGTGCAGGTCCTGGTGCAGGAGCACCTGCTCGCCCTGGCTCGGCACGAGCTCCGCCAGGTAGCGGAGCGCAGCGTCCTTCAGCCGCTTGTCGGCGACGTCCTGCAGGTCGTGCTCGATCCAGAACTCCGCCTCCTCGGCGAGCGGGCGAAAGCCGTCGCCGCTGCGCCAGAGGCGCGGCAGCAGATCGACGAAGACGTCGAGCGGGTCGTCGGCCGTCGAGAGGAATGCGCCCGGCTCGCAGCGCTCGAGCAGCAGCGCGTACCGCTCGTCGTCGCGCGCGAGCACCCGCACGGCGCCGTCGCCGTCCCAGCGCTCGAGCGCATCCGCCTCCTGCTCCGCCTCGCGGTGCGGCCACCACACCTTCAGCACCGCCGGCGTCCGGTCCGTCCGCTCGACGCGAACGACGTGCCCGCACACGCCCGGAACGTACGCCGCGCCCGCGCGCAGATCCCACTCCTTGCAACAGTCTGTTACAAGGCCGGCGACGTTCGCGCGCCAACGGGCGATCTCGGCGAGCGCGGTGTCGGCCATCGCGCGGAGGATAGTCTCGGTCTGTGCGCACCCCGGAGCAGATCCTGCGGGACGCCCGGACGATCGCGGTCGTCGGCGCTTCGCCGCACGCGCACCGCACGTCGAACGGCGTCATGCGCTACCTCCAGCGCGTCGGCTATCGCTGCATTCCCGTGAACCCGAACGCCGACGAGGTGCTCGGCGAGCGCTGCTACGCGTCACTTCGCGACGTGCCCGAATCGATCGATTTCGTCGACGTGTTCCGCCGAGCCGAGTTCTGCGAGGCCGTGGCCGAGGACGCCGCGGCCGTCGGCGCACCCGCCCTCTGGCTCCAGCTCGGCATCCGCTCCCCGGAGGCCCGCCGGATCGCGGCGGCGGCGGGCATGGACTACGTCGAGGACTCCTGCACGGCCGTCGTTCACCGCCACATCTGACGCTCGGCTACCCTTGCGTCTCCCCGGGGTGTGGCGCAGCCTGGTAGCGCGCTCCGTTCGGGTCGGAGAGGTCCCCAGTTCGAATCTGGGCACCCCGATT
>Ga0207657_10005026_pt1 | contig 13878 bp, 8 predicted proteins | sample KBSC33metaG_FD_184316 | JGI IMG/M metagenome (GOLD analysis project Ga0207657, IMG submission 184316) | Corn rhizosphere microbial communities from Kellogg Biological Station, Michigan, USA - KBS C3-3 metaG (SPAdes) (version 2) | ecosystem: Host-associated > Plants > Roots > Rhizosphere > Soil ... | reverse complement strand
AGCTCGTCACTGGAATCGTGGCAGCGAACAAGGTATTCGCCAGTCCCAAGCCGAGGATGCCGGACATCACCGCAACCAGCGGCTTGGGACGCGAAGACAATTCGTGCACTCTCATTGTTCACTCCTGACGCGGGCTTGATGACGCTCCCGGAAAGGAATGCAGCGAAGCGGCGAATCGAACAGAAAATTTATCGAAGGCAAGCCGCGAATCGTCGCCGAATTCGCGACATTGGCATTCACTGGCTCAGCAGAACGTCGACGCCCAACAGATTCTCGGCACCACGAACGCCTTGGTAGCCTTCATAGCACCAAGCCGGCCCGATGGAGACGTAGGACGACAGGATTCCATAAGCTCGACCGTTCTTGTAAAACGGGCCGCCGCTGTCGCCGCTTCGGCTGCCGCACATATCGACTTCACCCATGTTGCGCGTGTGGTAGAACACGCCGTCGTACCAAGTCGTTTCGTCCGCGCCGAGATTGAACACTTCGCCGCACTCGGTGCCCGTCGTTCTGCCGGTGCGACACAGGATCTGCCCGATAGAACTGAAGGATGTCGCTCGAATTTGATAATTCGGGTTGTACGTCGTCTGCGCCGAACCTTTGACCACGACTGCTGGAATCGGCGCCGGCGCCGCCCAAGAACGCCAAGGGTCGATGCTGACGATCCCAGCGTCGCCACCGGAACCGGAGGTGTCCGCGTCGGTGAAATAAGCCGTACTGCCAAACACCATGACCTGACCCGCTTCGTTTCTGGCAGACCACGTCGTGTCGCCCGTGAGAGAGATGCAGTGTCCGGCTGTCAGCGCCCAAAACTGATCGGGATTGATGCGGTCGCGAGCCATAAAGGCGATCGTGCATACGCCGTGAGCGCCGCTCATCTCTCTGCCGCCACGCAGTGGTGAATTGCAAAACGTGACATTGCACGAGATCGGCTCACCCGCGAGCGTTGGTATGTCGATGCGGCGAATGAATACCCAGGACAGCGCGCTCAGCGATTTCAGCCGCACTTCTTCGCGCGCCGGCAGCGCCGCGAGAACCGTGACGACGACTTTGTTCAGGCGCGTGTCGTAACTCGTCAGCGCATGCGCCGCTTCGATCAGGTCGGCGATTTCATGGCGGATCGCGCCTTGTCTGCGTTCCAGCTCCGCCACGCTGAACTCGGTAGGGACCAAGTCCGCTTCCGCGCCGAGTCCGTAGCGATCCAGCAGAACACGCACAGCGCCAGCGTGCACCTCAGCCCGACGAGTCAAGCCGATCTTCATGCGTCCGCGGTCGGCGTGGTCGTACCAGATCCCGGCATACTGATCGCCGAGCAGCCGCGTCAGTTCGTCTTCGATACCAGCGGCGCGATCCTGTATCGCCAGCCTGCGCAGCGCCTCTTCTGGTTCGACCCGATATTTCTCGACGTAATAGGCAACCGCGACCTGCTGCAAATCCGGGTCTTCTCGTGTCGACAAGTCTTGGGCGATAGCGCGAGCGCCGCTTGTAGCGACAGCGCATAAACAAATGGCGAGAACACAAGCCAAATCGCGCAGCAAAAATCGTGTGGACATAACGGCCTCCATCGTAAGCAGCCGGACAACCCGGCGCGCTGACGTGAAGGAATGCTTATGCGGGTGGGAACGAACAAATCCGATGACCGGCCGCAATAGGTCTCCTAAGCAACGAGTGCTGAAATCTGTTCGGTTCTGCGCAGCGTTGCATTCTCCACGCGTAGGTATCCACGATCACTCGGAGTCTGCGCATGAACAATCCAGTCAAAACCGCTTTGTCCGGCGCGCGGCGCCGACCGCTTGCCGCCAGTGTCGCAACGCTGTTTGCGCTCGCTGCGCCGCAGGCATTTGCCGCCACGTGGCACGTGACGAGCTGCGCCGATAGCGGCGCCGGCAGCTTGCGCAGCATCATCGTCAATAACGCGTCCTCCGGCGATACGGTGGACTTTTCGCAGTTGAATTCGACCAACTGCCCGAGCAGTACGATCAGTCTGACCACGGGCGCAATCACGATCGGGGAAAAGCTGACGCTGGCCGGGCCGCTACCGCCGAACCGCCGCATCACCATCAGCGGTTACTACAACGGCGCCTATCAGAACGATCGCCTGATCAACCACACGATGCCCAGTAGCACGCTGTACGTGAATAATCTCAATTTCGAGTACAGCAAGTTTTCACCCGTTGCCGGTGATGCGAAGGGAGCCTGCATCTATTCGGCCGGCAGCGTGAATCTCGACAACGTGCTGCTCTTTCATTGCCAGGCCAGTTCCAGCGCGTCCGGCACGCACGCAAAAGGCGGCGGAGTGTATGCGCAGGGCAACTTGACGATGAAATACAGTCGCATAACGGGAAACTCGGTGGCGCCGATGGCAGGCGCATTCGCACCCGCTGGCGGCGGCGTCTATGTTGGCGGGATTCTTTCTGCGTCCTACAGTACGATCGATGACAACAACGCGCAGTTCGGCAACGGCGGCGGAATTTTTGTTGCCGAATCCAGTTCAAGCACGACCATCAGCAGCTCGACGATCTCGGGCAACACGGCGGGATCCGCAGCTGGAGTCTTCGTCACTGGTGCGAACCTGACAGTCACCAACAGCACCATCTCCGGCAACCATTCGAGCGGTTACATGGGAGGCCTTGCCACCGCTTCGCACAGCACGACTATCCAGAACAGTACGATCGCGTTCAATACCGCCGCGAATGCGACACCCGACAATGGGCCGGGCATGTATATCTTCGGCGCGACAGCCGCCGCGTTAACGGTAAATCTGCAAAGCTCGATTCTGTCAAACAACACCTATGGGACCACCGAGAACGACTTCGGCGCACGTAATGCGGGCGGCGGCGGTTTCAGCATCACCAGCAACAACAACCTCATCCGCGCAGCACCCGGCTCGATTCGTCCGGCGACGGTGAGCACGGCATGTCCGCTGCTCGGTCCGTTGCGCGACAACGGCGGACCGACGCTGACGCATGCGCTGCTGAGTTTCAGCCCCGCCATCGATACCGGAAACAACAACGCGAATCTCAACGAGGATCAGCGCGGCAGGCCTTTCGTGGATCCGAACAATCCCTATCCGTATTCGCGCCAGTCCGGCATTGCACCGGATATCGGTTCTTACGAAGCACAACAGGCCGACATCATCTTCAACACGAGCTTTGAGGGCTGTCCGGCTTTGTTCTGAGACTGGTTCCCTGCGCAGAAGATTTGTCGCGTCCCGTGTCGAGCCATCCGGTCGGTCGCGTCGGCCTGCTCTTGGGATTGACTTGTCTGCAGGAACCCAGTGCGCTGGCAACGACGCAGACGCAGGAGTCTCAATTACCGGCGATGGCGGCGGCGGTCGAGATGGAAACAGGAGCCCAGGCGCTACGGGGAACGATGCGAATTGGCCGACAAGGTCGCACGCACTTCGGAACTCGCGCGCCGGGTTCAGTCGTTTCCCGCAAGAAAGCGCCGATCGATTTAAGCGTTTGCGTGGAGCGTGATACCAGTCCTCATCCGTATCGGCACGCAGCGCGCGGGCAATCGCCGTGTCCACGAGTGAGGACCACTATTGCGTACCATCGGCGTTCGCCACATCGTAGCCATCGCGGAAGATCACCAGCGTGTTTACGTCCGTGGCGAGTGGTAGTCCCGGTGTGCTGACATCCATTTCCACCGTCGTATCGGTGGTGCTGACCAGCACGGGCACGCTGATCACCCAGGTCGCCGTGCTGTTGCCTGCCACGGTGGCGCTGGCGGTCAGGCCGCCCAGCGAACTCGTCGTGCAGGTCGCACCGCCGCTGCCAACGCACAAGGCATTGGCGGTATCCAGACCGGGTGACAACGAGCTGGGTACAGCAATATTGCTCACCGCTGTGGGTGAGTTGTTGACAAGGTTTACCGTGTAATTGGCGATGTTGTCGTAGCGCGCGAATTGACGCCCATCATCGATGGTCAACGTCAATGCTGGCTCCGTGTTGTTGGTCAGGTTGAACAGCATGTACTCGAACAACTTTTCCTGTGGCGTCATCGCGCCTGCCGTGCATTCCTGCGGAAAAGTCAAACCCGCCGAAAAAGCATCCACCGGGTGATAGTCGTTGAACTGGACCCGTCCGCATTGATTGGCGGCCGCGTTACCGACCGGTGTATCAAACGTGTATTGCATCGGCACGCTGCCCGAAGGAGTGTCGTGCACGTCGATCCAGAGCAACGATGGCGCAACTACTGCGTTGACGTCATGGCGAAGGGTGCCAAGCTGCAACTCCCCCTGGGTGGTAGTTGCACCAACATATTGCAACCATTGGGCGAGTTGATACCCGTCGGGAAACGTCGTGTTGATGTAACCCGTCTGGGGATCGGCGGTGATATCAAGCTGGTCCGGTACCCACGTTGCCGTGCTCGAGAAAGGCGCATCGTTATAGAGCCACGTGTAGGCATAGTGGGTGGCCATCACTCGGCCGCCGGCATTGGCATAGTTGATGAGATTTTGCTGCGCGGTGGGTGTTTGCGCGTATTGGTCGCCTTGGCAGGAAAACATCACCATGTCGTAGCTGTCGAGCGTGGCGAAACTCGCCTCGAGTACCGTTTCGGAAGCACTTGCGGCGCTATAGGTCGCTCCCGGACTGTTGGCACCGCCAAAGAGTTTGACGCGCCCCGCGCCGTTCGAATTGGTGAACTCCGAATCGACGATACCGATCTTGCGCAGAATGCACTCCTGCGCGTCGTTGGCACCGGTAACGACGGCGAGATTGGGCATATCGCCTTCGCTTTGTCTTGTCGGAAAACGTGTCTTGGCAGCCGCTATCGGTGTGTTCGTGCATGAAGGTACATTGGGGATGACACTTTGCCTTCGCCATTTTCCGGATTGGATGACCAGTGGAATGCTGGTGCCCACCGGCATGTTGTTCACCGTGAATTTCCCATCGATTCCGCTGATCGCTTGCACGAGCGGCGAGGATGGCGGCGTGCCCCCATTCCGACAAGTCGCCCCGAGAGGAAGTGGGTCAACGGGTCCGTTGGGAATGTAGACCAGCACGCCCGGCAGCGGATCCACGCCGTTCGGCGCATAGACCGTGCCGCTGATCGTCGTCGTCACCGCAGGATTTGGACAGGTGACCTGCTGCAGACACAGGCCTGTGCAGATTTGTGCAAGCGCAACCATGGGTGCGAGAGTGAGCAGCAAGGCGGCGACACGCAATAAAAACCGTGTGGCATCACGCATGGAATGTCCCCTGAGGAATTGATTTCGTGGCGGGACCGCCAGCGTGGGCACCGGACGGATGGGTGCAGCGGAATGACGCGAGCATAGCCCAATCGCCTGTTCAGCGTTCGAGCTGGGTGCTCATGTGCACATCCGAGGCGTGAGTGATGTCGATCTGCTCTGCCTCGACACGGGCTTTCGTACATACGCCGCCGCAGGCGTGCGGAGCCAGCGCGGTCATTCACATCAAACGGATTGGCGACCGTTGTGATGCATCTCGGGTGGTTTGCGCAAAGCAATCCGAAGTGCAAGAACGTGAAAGCCGACGCGGAAGTAATTACAGACTTTCCTACTCTGGATCAGCAGGTCGCGCCATCTGGTCAGTTGTACGATTTATTTCGCCGCAGTCGAGCAATTGAGGCCGTTAGTCGTACGCTTTATTGCCGAGTTGTACGGCTTATTCACTCTTGCCAGATCCTGGTCAAACGATGCGAACTACTCGACGGTGACGCTTTTCGCCAGGTTGCGTGGCTGATCGACATCGGTGCCGCGCAGTACAGCGACGTGGTACGCGAGCAGCTGCAGCGGGACCGTGAACACGATCGGCGCGATCAGTTCGCCGCACGCCGGCAGCGCGAGCAGATGGTCGTCGCGTTGCGGCATGTGCTTGGCGACTTCGGCGTCGGCGAGCACGTAGAGTTCGCCGCCGCGTGCGCGTACCTCTTCCAGGTTCGATTTGAGTTTTTCCAGCAGATGATCGTTGGGCGCGACCGCGATCACCGGCATGTTCTCGTCGACCAGCGCGAGCGGGCCGTGCTTGAGCTCGCCGGCCGGGTACGCTTCGGCGTGAATGTAGGAGATTTCCTTGAGCTTGAGCGCGCCTTCCATCGCAATCGGGAACTGCGTGCCGCGGCCGAGGAACAAGGTGTGATCCTTGTCGACGAAACGCTCGGCCATGCGTTTGATGCTCGGATCGAGCGCGAGCGCATCGCGCACGGCGCCGGGCAGTGTTTCCAGTTGTTGCACGAGCTTTTCGTAGCGCAGCGCATCCAGTCCGTGATGGCGCGCAAGTTCCAGCGCGAACAGCGCAAGTGCCGCCAGCTGAGTCGTGAACGCCTTGGTCGAAGCGACGCCGATCTCCGGACCCGCGCGCGTCATCAACGTGAGCGCCGACTCGCGCACGATCGAGGATTCCGGCACGTTGCAGATGGCCAGTGTGGTCAGATATCCGCGTGATTTCGCCAGTTTGAGCGCAGCGAGCGTGTCGGCGGTTTCGCCGGATTGGCTGATCGTCACGAACAGCGTGTCGGCTGGCACCACCGCGTCGCGATAACGATATTCGGAAGCGATTTCGACGTTGCACGGAATGCCGGCGAGGCTTTCGATCCAGTAGCGCGCCACGAGTGCGGCGTGATAGCTCGAACCACACGCGATCAAGTGCACGCTGCGCGTCTTCGTCAGCAACTCCCGCGCGCCAACGCCGAATATTTCGGTGAGGATGCGCCCGCCGCTGATGCGCCCTTCGAGCGTATCGGCGATCGCCTGCGGCTGCTCATGGATTTCCTTGAGCATGTAATGGCGGTATTCGCCGCGTTCGACCGCATCGGCGCCGAAATGCGCCTGCTTGACCGGCCGGGTCACGCGTGCGCCGTGTTCGTCGTAAATTTGTATACCGTCAATCGTCGCGTCGGCGATATCGCCTTCGGCCAGATAAATGAATCGTCGCGTCACCGGCAGCAGCGCGTGGATATCCGAGGCGATGAACTGTTCGCCGTCGGCGAGTCCGGCAACCATCGGGCTGCCGCGGCGCGCGCCGATGACGCGCCCGGGCTCGCGCTTGCTGATCACTGCGATTGCATAAGCGCCACGCAGGCGCGGCAGGGTTTTTTGCACAGCGGCGAGCAAATCAGCGCCTTCGTTCTGATAGCGGTCGATCAGATGCGCAATGACTTCGGTGTCGGTTTCCGAGGCGAACGCATAACCGAGCGCCTTGAGTTCGACGCGCAACTCTTCGTGATTCTCGATGATGCCGTTGTGCACCACGGCGACATTGCCGCGCGAGTCGATCGGATGCGCATTCATCGTGTTCGGCGCGCCGTGCGTGGCCCAGCGCGTGTGCGCGATGCCGGTATGGCCGGCAATCGGCTGCGTCGCGTGCAAGGTTTCCAGCTCCTGCACCTTGCCCTTGGTGCGCACGCGCTCGAGCCCGCGCTCGGTGAGCAGGGCGATACCGGCTGAATCGTAGCCGCGATATTCGAGCGCTTTCAGGCCGGCGATCAGCGTGCCGACCACATCGCGCCGCGCGGCGGCGCCGACGATTCCACACATGAGCAAACCCTCGATGGCAGATGCGTATTTTAGCCGCTTGACGGCGCTGGGCGGGGTTATTTCGGGTGTTTTTGCGGGCGCTGCCAGCCGTGCACGGTCGTCTGCTTCGCACGCGCGACGGTCAACTCGCCGGGCGGCGCATTCGCGCTGACCGTCGATCCCGCGCCGATGGTCGCGTCTTTGCCGACCGTCACCGGCGCCACGAGCGCCGTGTTCGAGCCAATGAATGCGCCATCTTCGATCACCGTGCGGTGCTTGTTCACGCCATCGTAGTTGCAGGTGATCGTGCCGGCGCCGATGTTGACGCCGGCGCCGACGCTGGCATCGCCCAGATACGTCAGATGATTGGCCTTGGAGTTTGCGCCAATCGAGGTGTTCTTCACTTCGACGAAATTGCCGACGTGCGCGCCAGCGGCGAGCTCGGCGCCAGGGCGCAGCCGCGCGAATGGACCGATGGTGCACGCGCCGTGGGTGACGACGCCGTCGAGATCGCAGTGTGCGTGCACTCGCGTGCCCGCAGCGAGCGCGGAATCCTTGATCCGGCAGAACGGACCGATGTTGACGCCGTCGCTCAAGTCCACCTTGCCCTCAATGACGACGTCGACGTCGATTTCGACATCGCTGCCGGCATGCAACTCGCCGCGCAGATCGAAGCGCGCCGGATCGGCGAAACGCACGCCTTGCGCACACAGATTGCGCGCGGCACGCAGCTGATAGCTGCGTTCGAGCTGGGCGAGTTGCCATGCGTCGTTGGCGCCGGCAATTGCGTTGGCGTCCGCGCAGGCGACCGCCACAGCCGCAGCGCCATCCGCGTTTGCGAATCCGAACACATCGGTGAGATAAAACTCGCGCTGCGTATTGTCGTTTTGCAGGCGCGCGAGCCAGCCGCGCAGCGCGCGCGCGTTCGCAGCAATCACGCCGCTGTTGATCGTGCGGATCGCGCGCTGTTCCGGCGTACAGTCCTTTTCTTCGACGATGCCGCGTACGCGACCTGCGGTGTCGAGCAGGATGCGGCCGTAGCCGCGTGGATCCGGCAGTTCCGCCGTCAACACGGCGAGCGCTGTCGGCGCTTCGACCAGCGGTCGCAGCGCGGAGGCGCGGATCATCGGCACGTCGCCGTAAAGTACGAGCACGCGCGCTTCGTCGGGCACTCCGGTCATTGCCAGCTGCATCGCGTGACCGGTGCCGTGCTGTTGCGCCTGATGCACCCAGACCAGGTCGGCTTGATCGGCGAATGCCGCTTGCACCTGTTCGCCGCGATGGCCATGAACAACGTGCACGCGCGCCGGCGCGAGCGCTGTCGCCGTCGCCAGGACGTGCGCGAGCAACGGCTTTCCCGCCAATGGCAGCAATACTTTCGGCAGCGCCGATTTCATGCGTTTGCCCTCGCCGGCAGCGAGGATGACGATGTGCAGTGGTGGCGCGGTCATGCGTCTACGATAACTCACAGCGCGGGCGCGAATCGAGCTTTTGTCGGGCGCCGACCGGGCAGCCAAAAATTGCTCCTGCATTTTCGACCCACATGGATGTGGGAAGTGCCCGCCGTTGCCGGGAGCAGCGCTGGGCCGGCATACCGGCCGTCCATGGCAGCGCCGAAAATTGCTCCTGCATTTTCGGCGTACCGACCATCCATGGTCATAAAAAACGCCGGCATCGAGCCGGCGTTTTTGTGTGACCCGATGAATCGCGTCAGTGCTTCAAATTGCGCCGCAGGCGTTCGATCGCCTGCAACTGCGCCAGCGCTTGCGCGAGTTCGGCCTGCGCCTGGGCGATCTCCAGCGCGTCGGTGCGATTGGCGAGGGCGCGTTCGGCTTCGTCCTTGGCGCGACGCGCCGCGGCCTCGTCGAGATCCTTGGCGCGGATCGCGGTGTCCGTCAGCACGGTCACGACTTGCGGCTGCACTTCGAGGATGCCGCCGGAGACGTAGAAGAACTGTTCTTCGCCATTCTCCATGAGCACGCGCACCTGGCCCGGTTTGAGCCGGGTGATCAGCGGCGCATGGCGTGGCGCGATGCCGAGTTCGCCGGCTTCGCCAGTGGCGATGACCATCGTCGCCTCGCCGTGAAAGATCTCGGCTTCGGCGCTGACGATGTCGCATCTTATCGTGGTCATGAATATTCCTTGTCTTCAGGAAATCGGAAATCGGCCGCTCGCTGAGCTCGCTCAATCGGAAATCGGAGGACATCCCGGCGGATCTTCCGATTACCCATTTCCGATTGCCGATTTCCGGCTCTCAGGCCGCCTTCTTCTCGGTCATCTTCTTGGCTTTCTCGAACGCTTCCTCGATGCCGCCGACCATGTAGAACGCCTGCTCCGGCAGGTGATCGCATTCGCCGTCGCAGATCATCTTGAAGCCACGGATCGTGTCCTTCAGCGACACGTACTTGCCGGGCGCGCCGGTGAACACTTCGGCGACGTGGAATGGCTGGCTGAAGAAGCGCTCGACTTTGCGCGCGCGCGACACGGTCGCCTTGTCTTCTTCGCTGAGCTCGTCCATGCCGAGGATCGCGATGATGTCCTTGAGTTCCTTGTAACGCTGCAGCGTGCCCTGCACGCGGCGCGCGGTCTCGTAGTGCTCCACGCCGATCACGTTCGGGTCGAGCTGACGGCTCGTCGAGGCGAGCGGGTCCACGGCCGGGTAGATGCCGAGCGAAGCGATGTCGCGCGACAGTGCGACGGTCGAGTCCAGATGTGCGAAGGTCGTCGCCGGCGACGGATCGGTGTAGTCGTCCGCCGGTACGTACACGGCTTGGATCGAAGTGATCGAGCCGGTCTTGGTCGAGGTGATGCGCTCCTGCAGGCGGCCCATTTCGTCGGCCAGAGTCGGCTGGTAACCCACCGCCGACGGCATGCGGCCGAGCAGCGCGGACACTTCGGTGCCGGCCAGCGTGTAGCGGTAGATATTGTCGACGAAGAACAGCACGTCGCGGCCCTTGCCGCTGCTGTCCTTCTCGTCGCGGAAGTACTCGGCCATCGTCAGGCCGGTCAGCGCGACGCGCAGGCGGTTGCCCGGCGGCTCGTTCATCTGGCCGTACACCATCGCCACCTTCGATTCCGGCAGATCTTTGAGATTGACGACGCCGGCTTCGATCATCTCGTGATAGAAGTCGTTGCCTTCGCGCGTGCGTTCGCCGACGCCGGCGAATACCGACAGACCCGAATGTTGCGTGGCGATGTTGTTGATCAGCTCGAGCATGTTGACCGTCTTGCCGACGCCGGCGCCGCCGAACAGGCCGACCTTGCCGCCCTTCGCGAACGGCGCGACGAGGTCGATGACCTTGATGCCGGTTTCCAGCAGCTCATTCGCCGCGGCCTGCTCGTCGTAGCTCGGCGCGGCGCGGTGGATTTCCCAATGGTCCTTGGCGTTGATCGGGCCCACTTCGTCGATCGGGTTGCCGAGCACGTCCATGATGCGGCCGAGCGTGGCGTTGCCGACCGGCACCTTGATGCCCGCGCCGGTATTCGTGGCGACGAGATTGCGCTTCAGGCCGTCGGTCGAACCGAGTGCAATCGTGCGCACGATGCCATCGCCGAGCTGCTGCTGCACTTCGAGCGTAACCGCCGTGCCTTCGACTTTCAGCGCGTCGTACACCTGCGGCACCTGATTGCGCGGGAACTCGACGTCGACGACGGCGCCGATGATTTGGACTACTTTGCCCTGACTCATGGTTGTTACTCCAAAGCGTTTAACTTATTTCAAATTAGGAAATCGGAAATCGGTCGCGCGCTCTGCGCGCTCAATCGGAAATCGGTTTCCATCGCATGCTCTTCCGATTTCCCATTTCCTATTCCCTATTTCCGGAAACTCACACCGCCGCCGCACCACCTACGATTTCACTGATTTCCTGCGTGATCGCCGCCTGACGCACCTTGTTGTAGATCAGCGTCAGCGAGTCGATCGCCTTCTTGGCGTTGTCACCGGCGGATTTCATCGCGACCATGCGCGCGGCATGCTCGCTCGCCAGGTTCTCGAGCGCGGCCTGATAGACGAGCGACTCGATATAACGCGTCAGCACGTGTTCGAGTACGGATTCGGCATCCGGCTCGTACAGATAATCCCAGTCGTGCGCGGTGGCCAGCGTGTCCGACGGCGGCAGCGGCAGCAGCTGATCCAGCGTCGGCTTCTGCGTCATCGTGTTGACGAAATCGTTGTAGGCGAGGATCAGGCGATCGATCTTGCCGGCGCCGTAGCTGTCGAGCATGATCTTGATCACGCCGATCAACTGCTCGATCTTCGGCTTTTCGCCAAGATGCGTCGCGCTGCCGACGAGGTTGACTTTCAGGCGCTTGAAGAACGCGTTCGCCTTGGTGCCGATCGCGACAACGTCGACTTCGACGTTCTTTTCCTGCCAGCCGCGGATCTCGACGAGCAGCTTGCGGAACAGGTTCGAGTTCAAGCCGCCGCACAGGCCGCGGTCGGTCGAGACGACGATGTAGCCGACGCGCTTGACGTTCTCGCGTTCGCTGAGGAACGGATGCTTGTACTCGGTGTTCGCCTTGGCCAGATGGCCGATCACCTGCTTCATCGCGCGCGCGTACGGGCGCGAAGCGCGCATGAGGTCCTGCGCCTTGCGGATTTTCGAAGCCGAGACCATCTCGAGCGCGCGCGTCACCTTGCGCGTGTTCGCGACGCTCTTGATCTTGGTGCGGATTTCTCTTGCGCCTGCCACGTTAGTCCTGACCTTCTCTGTTGCGGTACTGCCGTACTCCGTTCGCGTTGAGCGTAGCTCGCGCAGCGAGCGGAGTCGAAACGTCCTGACCCTTCGACTCCGCGCCGTCGGCGCTACGCTCAGGGCGAACGGTGTTGTGTTTTACCAAGAACCCGTCTTCTTGAATTCGGCGATGCCGTTTTTCAGCGTCGCTTCGATCTGGTCGTTCCAGTCGGCCTTGTCGTTTGCAGCCTTCACCCAGTCCGCGCAATTGCTCGCGAAGTAGTCGTGCAGGCCTTTCTCGAACGGCAGGATCTGCGCGATCGGCAGGTCATCCAGATAACCCTTCTCGGCCGCGTACAGCGAAATCGCCAGCTGCGCGATCGACAGCGGCACGTACTGTTTCTGCTTCATCAGTTCGGTCACGCGCTGGCCGCGCTCGAGCTGCGCACGCGTCGCCGCGTCGAGGTCGGAAGCGAACTGCGAGAATGCCGCGAGTTCGCGGTACTGCGCGAGCGCGAGCTTGACGCCGCCCGACAGCTTCTTGATCAGCTTGGTCTGCGCGGCGCCGCCGACGCGCGACACCGAGACGCCGGCGTTCACGGCCGGGCGGATGCCGGCGTTGAACAGGTCGGTCTCGAGGAAGATCTGGCCGTCGGTGATCGAAATCACGTTGGTCGGCACGAACGCGGACACGTCGCCGGCCTGCGTTTCGATGACCGGCAGCGCGGTCAGCGAACCGGTCTTGCCCTTGACCGCACCCTTGGTGTGCTTCTCGACGTATTCCTCGTTCACGCGCGCGGCGCGCTCGAGCAGACGCGAGTGCAGGTAGAACACGTCGCCCGGATACGCTTCGCGACCCGGCGGGCGCTTAAGCAGCAGCGAGATCTGGCGATACGCCCACGCTTGCTTGGTCAAGTCGTCATAGATGATCAGCGCGTCTTCGCCGTTGTCGCGGAAAAATTCGCCCATCGAGCAGCCGGAGTACGGCGCGAGGTACTGCATCGCGGCCGAGTCGGACGCGGAAGCCGCGACGACGATCGTGTGCGCCATCGCGTCGAGTTCTTCGAGCTTGCGCACGACGTTGGCAATCGAGCTCTGCTTCTGGCCGATCGCGACGTAGATGCACTTAACGCCGGTGCCTTTCTGGTTGATGATCGTGTCGATCGCCAGCGCGGTCTTGCCGGTCTGGCGGTCGCCGATGATGAGCTCGCGCTGGCCGCGGCCGATCGGGATCATCGAGTCGACCGACTTGTAGCCGGTCTGCACCGGCTGCGAAACCGATTTGCGCCAGATCACGCCCGGCGCGACTTTTTCCACCGGCGAGCTGAGCTTGGCGTTGAGCGGGCCCTTGCCGTCGATCGGATTGCCGAGCGCGTCGACGACGCGGCCGAGCAGTTCGCGGCCGACCGGCACTTCGAGAATGCGGCCGGTGGTCTTGACCGTGTCGCCTTCGCGCAGATGTTCGTAGCTGCCGAGCACCACCGCGCCGACCGAATCGCGCTCGAGGTTCAGCGCGAGTGCCGTGCCGTTGCCCGGCAGCTCGATCATTTCGCCGGACATCACGTCGGCCAGGCCGTGGACGCGCACGATGCCGTCGGACACCGAGGTGATCGTGCCCTCGTTGCGCGCTTCGGCGGCGAGCTTGACCTTCTCGATGCGGGTGCGGATCAGTTCGCTGATTTCGGACGGATTCAGTGTGGTTGCCATGTTGGGTTCCTTAAG
>Ga0207657_10005025_pt1 | contig 13882 bp, 10 predicted proteins | sample KBSC33metaG_FD_184316 | JGI IMG/M metagenome (GOLD analysis project Ga0207657, IMG submission 184316) | Corn rhizosphere microbial communities from Kellogg Biological Station, Michigan, USA - KBS C3-3 metaG (SPAdes) (version 2) | ecosystem: Host-associated > Plants > Roots > Rhizosphere > Soil ... | reverse complement strand
GCACCTCGACCACGGAGTTCGCAATGGTGGATCTGAACAAAGTGATCGGCGAGACGGTCACTCTGCTGGAGCACCAGCTAGGCAAGGCCAACATAGACGTGAAACTGGCGCTCGATGAGAGGCTGCCGCGCATTCGCGGTAACCCCGGAAAACTGCAGCAGGTGTTTCTCAATCTGTTCCTTAATGCGCGCGATGCCATGGAAGGCGGCGGAACCCTCGCTGTCAAGACCTCTCGCTCGCAGGAGCGGCAGGTGCGAGTCACGGTGGCCGATTCCGGCGCAGGGATCGCCGCCGAAAATCTGACGCGTATATTCGATCCATTCTTCACCACCAAGGCCGCCAAAAAAGGCACCGGCCTGGGGCTTTCGGTCAGCTATGGAATCGTGAAGGAGCATGGCGGCGAGATTGAAGCCGCGAGCGATCTGGGCGCTGGAACGCGCTTCGAACTCTCGTTCCCGGAGCCGGCTGCGGAACCCATGCCCGCGCCGCGCGTGGCGCGCCCGCGTCTGGAACCCGCGCCTGTACAAGCGATCTCGACCGCCGCCACTTCGGCCGCTTCCTCGCCTGCCGTTTCCGCTCCAAGCGGGGCCGTGGCACAATCAAAGATCATCGTGCAGTAAAAACGACCAATAAAGATCATCCAGTAAATGGCCAGTATCCTTCCCGATCTCCCGCCGGATATCTCGACGCCGGAAATGACGCACGGTCATATTCTAGTGATCGACGACGAGCCGGATATCCGCGAAAGCCTGGAGGTGTTATTGTCCTCCGAAGGCTATCGCGTGGAACTGGCCGCCAACGCCACCGAGGGCCTGAAGCGTCTGGAGGGGTCCACTTACGATCTGGTGCTTCTGGATCTCATGATGCCGGACAAGAGCGGCATGGAGGTGCTGGAAGAAATCCGCGTGCGCGACCGCGAAACGCCCATTTTTCTGATCACCGCCTACGGATCGGTGGAAGTGGCGGTCACGGCGCTGAAGCGCGGGGCCAACGATTACTTCTCCAAGCCCTGGGATAACGAAAAGCTTCTGATCGAGATCGACCGCATGATCTCGAAGCGCCGGCTGGAGCGCGAAAATACCGAGCTTAAGCGCGCGCTGCGCCAGCGCTATAGCTTCCCGAACATCGTCGGCAAGAGCGAGCGCATGCTCAAGATCCTGGACCTGGTGGGCCAGGTGGCGGCCTCGCGCGCCACTATTTTGATCACCGGCGAAACCGGCACCGGCAAAGAGCTGATTGCTAATGCCATCCACGCATACTCGGTGCGCGCGGAGCACCCATTCGTTCCGGTGCACTCCGGTTCGGTGCCACCGGATTTGCTCGAATCGGCGCTGTTCGGCCACGTCAAAGGCGCCTTTACCGGCGCGGTGGCCTCGCGCAAGGGCTATTTTGAAACCGCCAACCGCGGCACGATTTTCTTTGACGAGATTGGCACCATCTCGCTTGAAACCCAGACGAAGCTGCTGCGCGTAATTCAGGAACGCGAGTTCATGCCGCTGGGCTCGACCGAAACCGTTCGCGTCGACGTGCGCATCGTAGCCGCCACCAATGCAGATCTGAAAAAACTGGTGGAGGACGGGCGCTTCCGCGAAGACCTCTATTACCGCCTCAATGTGATTAACCTGGCGCTGCCTCCGCTACGTGAACGCAAGGAAGATATACCGGCGCTGGTCGAACACTTCTTCACCAAGTACTGCCGCGAAAATGACAAGCTCCTGGATGAAAGCGGGCGGTCCCGTCTCACTTTCGAGCCGGAAGCCATGCAGATTTTGATGGACCACGCATGGCCGGGCAACGTGCGCGAACTCGAGAATGTGGTAGAACGCGCCGTGGTGCTGGCTTCGCAGCCGCCGGTTCCGGTAGACGTGCTGCCGGAACACCTTCTCGAATCCAAGGGACTGCGCATCCGCCGCGACGAGAGCGGCCATCTGCCCGCGGACGCCTCGCTGTTTGAGATCGTGGCGGATTATGAGCGCCGCAAGATTATCGAACAACTGGAGGCGTCCGATTGGAGCCAGACCGCGGCGGCCGAGGCACTGCGCATTCCTCTGTCGACGCTCAATCAGAAGATCAAACGCCTGAACATCGATGTGCGCAAGCGCTCCGGAGCGTAGCCGTCGCAAGCTCTCCGGGGATTTCGTTCTAGGAAGATTCCCGGGTATCGGAGGTACTTTCCCTCAAAAGACACTTGCTTTTTACTCTGACTAATGGAAGGTTATGGCGGAGCGGAGGGATTGAGACATTTTCTGGGTAGTTCTAGTCGCAGCTGCCTGCTGGGGTGCGCTGTGGGAGCACGAGCCCCTCAGCGTGTGGGTTGTCCATGCCTGGAGGAACAGGCCTCGGTTCTAGGCGGCCTCGCGAATGCGTAGCCTGCGGAACTTGCGTTTCGCCATTCTGCTTGTTGCGTTATGGATTTGTCTGCTCGTCGGCCGGGGCACCGCCCAGCGGGCCGCCACTCCGAGCAGTTCGTTCCAGTTCGTGATCCTAGGCGACCGCACTGGCGATACCCAGCCCGGCGTTTATGAACGCGTTTGGCAGGAAGCCGCCGCCGAAGCTCCGGCGTTCGTGGTCAGTATCGGCGATTCGATCCAGGGCTTTGATGATGCCACCGCGGAGGCCGAATGGCGGCAGTTCGAGCGGATCCTGATACCCTACCGGCGATTCCCGTTGTATCTCACCCCCGGAAATCACGACATTTGGTCGGCACGGTCGGCGAGGCTGTTTCAAAAGTATGCCGCGCATCGGCCGCGAGCGCTCCGCCTGGCGCACTACAGTTTCGATTACGCACAGGCGCATTTCACGATCCTGGACAATAGCCGGTCCGACAGCCTTACGCCCGAGGAGTTGCAATTTCTGCAACAGGATTTGGCGGCCCATAAAGACCAGCCCGTCAAATTCATCGTCTCGCATCGCCCCTCGTGGCTGGTGGACGCGATGTTTCAGGATCCCCGGTTCCAGTTGCATCAGTTAGCGAAAAAATACGGTGTCCAATACGTGATTGCGGGTCATTTGCATCAAATGTTGGACATCGATTTAGAAGGAGTGAGGTACCTCTCGATGGCGAGCGCCGGGGGACAGCTCCGCGGCACCAAGCAATATCGCGACGGCTGGTTCTTCGGATACGCTCTGGTGGGCGTGCGCGGGCAAGCGGTCGACTTCCATATAAAAGAGCTCAAGCCTCCGCAGGGGCAGGGGCGGATTACGGAACTGAAAGACTGGCGCCGGGCCGGAGGGGCTTCGAATAGGACCGGGGATCAGCGCTATTAGAATGTAGCTTCGCCCTCGCCGGAATCCGGAGGAGGTTGCTGAACATAGCCCTCGCAGCTTAGGACCGGGAGAGCCGGATACTTCGGGAATCGCGAATCGGTAAACGACAACCGGCACATGTAAAAAACGGATTCTCGATCCGACCGCATGACCTTAACGTTCATACAATCGGCGCACAGTCCGGGGGAGACAGGCATGGCAAGCTCTTAAGTCAGCGCCCAGCGGGCGGATGACATAAGTTCCAGTATAAAGGTATAATTATTCATTAGGATGAATATTTAATCATGGCCATTCTGGTGGGGATCGTGGGTTTTCGGGGATACAGCGGGGCGGAGCTGACCACAATCCTGGAGAAGCATCCGCAGGTTGAGCCCGTGCTGCTGGAGCATCGCGATGCGGAGGATCGGCCGCGCCCCAGGGGACATGCTGGGCCCCGCCGTGAAAAATTCTCCGCGGCGGCAGTGCGCGACGCCGGTCTTGCCGTAGTGTTCCTGGCGACGCCGCCCGAAGTGTCGATCGAGTTGACTCCGCTGCTGCTCGCAGCCGGCGCCAGGGTGATCGATTTGAGTGGCGCGTTCCGGCTGGGCACCGTCGAGAACTATCAGCGTTGGTACAAGGAGCCGCATAACCAGCCGGCGCTCTTGACCGAAGCGGTGTACGGCCTGCCGGAATTCCATCGCTCACGGATTCCAGGCGCGCGGCTGGTCTCAAATCCCGGCTGCTATCCCACCGCTGCCAACCTGGCGATCAAGCCGCTCGTGGACTCCGGAGTCGTGGTTCGCGAGGCAGGGATTGTATGCGACGCCAAGTCGGGCGTGAGCGGCGCCGGGCGTAAGCCCTCCCTCAAGACCAGCTTTTGTGAAGTCGCGGATAATTTCTCGGTTTATTCGGTGTTTAACCACCGGCACGTTGCCGAGGTTCTGCGCGAATCGGGCCTGCAAGAAAGTGAACTGAGCTTCACTGCCCAGTTGCTTCCGATCGACCGGGGAATTCTCGAAACCATCTATTTTCGGACCAGCGGCGTGAGTTCGGCTGAGGATCTGTTGGCGATCTACCAGAAGGCGTATGCGGACGAGCCGTTCGTGCGGCTCTATCCTGCCGGGCAAGCGCCGGATCTGCGCGCCGTGGCCCGGACCAATTTCTGCGATATAGGCGTTTATTATGACGCCTCGGCGGGCCGCGCGGTCGTAGTTTCCGCGATCGACAATCTGGTGAAAGGCGCAGCCGGGCAGGCCGTGCAGAATATGAATCTGCTGCTAGGATTTCCCGAAACCGCGGGCCTTCTCCGGAGAACCGCTTGAGGCTGCTGATCAAACTCGGGGGCACCCTGCTCGATGCCGTCGAATCGCGCGAGCGCCTGGCGCGCGAGATCGCCGGCGTCGCCCGTCGGGAGCAAGTAGTGGTGGTCCATGGCGGCGGTAAGCAGATGACGCGCTTCCTGGCGGAGCGCGGCGTCGAGAGCCGTTTCGTCAACGGACTGCGCGTGACCACGGACGAAGTAATCGATGCTGTGGTCAAAGTGTTTGCCGGCAGTGTGAACGCCCAACTGGTGTCGTCCTTTCGGGCGGTGGGCGCGCGGCCGGTGGGCCTCAGCGGCTTGAGCGGGGGACTGGTGGATGCGGTTCAACTCGATGCTGCCCTGGGGCACGTAGGCAAGCCGGTGGCGTCCGATGGCCGGCTCTTGGAACTGCTGGTGAAGGAAGGTTACCTGCCGGTGGTGGCGTGCGTCGCTGGAGACCCGCATGGGTTCATATTCAATGTAAATGGCGACCAAATGGCCGTCGCCTGCGCGCAGGGATATCGCGCGAATCGTCTGATTTTCCTCACGGATGTCGAGGGAGTTCGCGACGCCCAGGGCCATACCTGCGCACAACTAACGGTCGCGGAGGCGCTTCAGTTGGTCTCTGCCGGTGTCGCCAGCGGAGGCATGCAAGCCAAGATTGAAGCTGCCGTAAGCGCATTGCAGCACGGGGTAAAGGAGGTGCTGATTGCTCCGGGGGCGCATCCCGGTATCGTCGAAGCCTTGCTATCGGGCGCTCATGTTGGAACACGCTGCATTGCGAGTTAATTAGTCGCCCTTATTCCCTGCTATAGTCGGAACAGAGAGACCCGAATTAACTATGAGATTGTTTTAATCATTTCAGCACTATAGTCTTGCGAGTCTCAATGCGTGCAGTGTTCGGACTCGCATCAAAATTCAATCGCTCGTAGTTCGAGTATACTTGCGACGGGACCGGTTCGAAGAAGGCGAATGCCTTGGGAGGGACCATGAAAGCGCAGACCGTCGATATAAGAGAGTCCGCCGGCAGGATTCTCTGCTGCACGATCTTCCGCCCGAGCGGCCGAAAGTTATTGGGCAAAGGGCACGTCTTGAACGAAGAGGACGTGCGGTTGCTCGAAACCGAGGGACTGGGGCAGGTCTGGGTCACCGAACTCGAGGATGGAGAAGTCGGCGAAGACGAAGCGGTCAGCAATGCTGCCCAGGAGATGGGTTGCGGCTGCCTCGAAATTCGGCTGGCGGCCGGCGGCCGCGCCAACTTATTTGCGACCGAAGACTGCTGCGTACTCGTTGACGACGACCTGCTGAAACAGATCAACTGCATTTCAAGCGTGGTGATCGCAACCGTTCCCAATTTCACGTTCGCCCGCGCCGGACAGCGCATTGCCACGGTGAAAAGTACTCCCTTCGCGGTGTCCCAATCCCAATTGGAGGCGGTGATCAATATCGTGAAAGACCGTGGGCCGATTCTGCAGGCCAGGCCGATTCGGAACCCTACTGTGGGAGTTTTGTACTCCGATCCAGTGCATGGAGACCGGGCGCGGCAGTTGTTTGAAAACATCCTGCGACAGCGCTTGGAGCGGTACGCCGCGACGCCCAGTTTTATTCTGTCGTGCACCGAAGAAGAAGACGCCGCGGCGCGCAACTTGCAGCACCTGCTGCGGGCGAAACCGACGGTTGTGCTGGTGGGATCGACCACGGCGCCGGCCGGCCCGGAGGATGTCATCGGCCGAGCGATGACTCGGATCGGCTGCCATCTCGAACGTTTCCTGGCGCCAGTAGAACCAGGCAATTTACTCCTGCTGGGCTATAAAGAGGAAATTCCTATCGTATCCGCGCCCGGCTGCTTCCGCTCCGCTAAACCGAACGTCGTCGACCTGATATTACCCCCCATGCTGGCCCGCTATCGCGTATCTGGCTGGGAAGTGGCGTGTATGGGACACGGCGGACTGCTGGGTTGAGTCTCCATCCCTAAACCAAGCGGGCTCTTAAACACCTGGCACTTTGCACGGATGCTTGAATGTGTCAACATTTGAGTAATCATGAGCAAGCCCAGGAACAAGAAACCGATTTCCCGACGCCAGTTCATTGAGGGCACCGGGGCCGCAATCGTCGCGGCGGCTGCCGTACCCGCTCTTCACGCGCAAAGCCCCGCTGCCAAAGCAATATCCGCCGCGGATGCTGCTGGAGCCAACCGCGCCACCATCCACTTCACCGTCAATGGCGCGCCACACGCTGTCGAAGCGGACGATCGCTGGACTCTGGCGGAGGTGCTGCGAGATCACCTGGGACTCACCGGCACCAAGCTCGGCTGCGATCGCGGCGAATGCGGCGCTTGCACTGTACACATCGATGGCAAGCCCATGTACTCATGCAGCCAACTGGCGGTGTGGATGGATGGGCATGCAATCACTACCGTCGAAGGCCTGGTGCAGAATGGCAAGCTCGATCCGCTACAGCAGTCCTTTATGGACCACGACGCGCCTCAGTGCGGTTTCTGCACTTCCGGCCAGTTGATGAGCGCGAAGGCAGTGGTGGCAGCGCATCCGCACGCAACGCGCGAGCAGATCCGCGCAGGCATGACCGGCAACATCTGCCGCTGCTCGAACTACAACCGCTATGTCGCCGCCACGCTGGCGGCCGCCGCCGGGACCACCGGCAATCCGAAGATCACGGTCATCGACAATGCCGCCGGCGAAAACGTAAAGCCGCTGAAAACCCTGGGCCGCGCGACCACGCGCATCGACGCCCGTCAGCGCGTGACCGGTAAGGCCACGTATACCAGCGATGTCAGCGTCCCCGGCATGCTGTATGCGCGTGTGCTGCGCAGCCCGCATCCTCATGCCCGGATCGTCAGGATTGATCCTTCAAAGGCGCTGGCGATGCCCGGTGTGAAGGCGGTGGTCTCGCATGAAAACTGCGCGTTCGTGTGGGGCGCGGGCTCGGTTGCGGGCGGGCGGCAATACGTCGATGAAGTCAAGAAGATCACCAAGCAGCGCCGCTACGCCTTCAATAATCCGGTGCGTTATGCGGGCGAGCCGGTGGCTGCCGTTGCGGCCATTGACCGGCACACCGCCGAAGAAGCGCTGCGCCACATCACTGTGGAATACGAGGTGCTGCCGTTTGTGCTCGAACCCGAAGAAGCGATGAAGCCGGGAGCGGTGCAGATCTGGCCCGACGGAAATCTGTCGCTGGATATCAAAAATGAAGCCAAGCCTATCGCCGAGAGGCGCGGGAACATTGAAGAAGGCTTCCGCAATTCCGCGATGGTGTTCGAGGACCGCTACACGACCGCCTTCGTGCACAACGCGCAGATGGAGCCGCGCGCCAGCCTAGCCGTGTGGGAGGGCGAGAAGCTCACCATGTACACCCCCACCGGGGGCATCGCCAATTGCCGCACCGATATGGCGCGGGATCTAGGCATCCCGAAAAACAATGTCCGCGTTGTCTGCCAGTACATGGGCGGCAACTTCGGCAACAAGAATCAGAATCAGGACGCGGACTTAATCGCGGCGACGCTCTCCAAACTGGCAGGCGCGCCAGTACGCCTGGAGCTTTCACGCAAGGAAGATTTCATCGGCATGCATGGACGCTGGCCGACGGTGCAGTATTACAAGGTCGGCGTCAATCATGACGGGACGCTGCAAGCACTGCAATTGCGCGGCTACAGCGGCATGGGCCCGTATCGGAAGAATTCGGGCGCGATCGGCGGCGTAGAACTGTATCAGGTTCCCCACATGGAAGCGCTGGTGCATCCGGTGTATACCAATCGAACGACCTCTGCGAACTTCCGCGGGCCGGAATTCCCGCAAGGTTTCTTCGGCATTCAATCCATGATGGACGACGTCGCTTTCAAGCTCGGTATGGATCCGGTGGATTTCGTCCTGAAGAACATGACGCGCAAGGCCAATGACGAAACGCCCTACACGAACTACACGCTGGAGGAGTGCATCCGCCGCGGGACCGAAGCCTTCGAGTGGAAAAAACGTTGGCGCGCGAAGCCTGGGTCGGATGCCGGGCCTGTGAAGCGCGGCGCTGGATTCGCATTCCTGGCTTTCCGCGCTGGAGTGGGCCCGAGCAGCGCCGTCATCGACGTGGATTCGAACGGTCGCTATCGCGTGCACGTCGGCGTCACCGATGTTGGCGGGGGCGCCAAAACTACCATGGGTCTGATCGCGGCCGAATCGCTGGGAGTGCCGCTCTCGCAGGTTGAGGTCGTCTGGGGCGACACCAGCCGCTGCCCATATTCGGTAGGTGAGTCCGGCAGCAGGACTACCATCATGACGGGCTATGCGGTGACTCAAGCTGCGCAGGATCTTAAACGCCAGATCGCGGAAAAGGGTTTGCCGAAGGGCGGCGATCTGCTCACCGCAACGATAGACGCCAACCCGACGATCGCCGGAGGCAAAGCACGCAGTTCCTACGGCGCGCATTTCGTCGAGGTCGAAGTAGACACCGCCGTGGGTCATGTGCGCGTGGTCAAGTATCTGGCGGTGCATGACAGCGGACGCATCATGAACCCGCTTTCGGCCAGCGGTCAGATCAAGGGCGCGGCCACCATGGGAATCGGCATGGCGCTGCATGAAGAGCTGCTCTACGATCCGCGCAGCGGACAGGCGCTGACTCCGGGATACTACGCGCATCGCGTGCTCACGCATATGGACGCGCCCGAGATCGAGGTGATGTTCGTCGAGAGCGACGACGGCTATGGCCCGTTCGGCGCGAAGAGTATTGGCGAAGCGGGCAAGCTTCCGGCGGTGGCAGCGGTTGGCAACGCGATCTTCAATGCCACCGGACGCCGCATGAAAGAGCTGCCCATTCGCCGCGACAAGCTGGTAGGAGCATTCGCATGAAAGCCTTGATCAATCGAAATCCCCGCGATCTCCGGCAGGCGGTGACGTTCGCCGAGCAGGCGCGAGCCAATGGCAGCCACGCGATGATTGCCGGCGGTGGAAGCGACCTGCTGGGTATGGTCAAGGACCGAATCGTTGCGCCCGATGTTTTGATTCATTTGAGAGCGATCAAGGGTCTGGATCAGATAACGGCGGCCGGCGGTACAGTCAATATCGGCGGTTTGATTACGCTGGATGCGCTGAGCCGTCATCCGTTGATCCTGCGTGATTATGCGGTTCTGGCCGAAGCTGCCGGGAGCGTGGCGACGCCGCAGATCCGCAACGCCGGGACACTGGCTGGCAACGTGTGCCAGCGCCCATGGTGCTGGTATTTCCGCAACGGATTCCCATGCTTCAAGGCCGGGGGCAACACCTGCTTTTCGATCACTGGCGAAAATCAGTTCCATGCTATTTTCGGCGGCGGCCCTAGTTTCATCGTGCATCCGTCGGACACCGCGCCCGCGTTGGTGGCTTTGGACGCGAAGTTCCACGTCGTTGGGCCGAAGGGTGAGCGAACGATTCCCGCGGCGGAGTTCTTTGTTTTGCCAAAACAAAACGCGGCACGCGAGAACGCGCTCGGCGACGATGAAGTGCTGGCGTCGATCGAACTTCCCGCTGCCCGACCCGGAACGCGCAGCACGTATCACAAAGTGCTGGATCGCGAAGCCTGGACTCACGCGGTGGTGTCTGCCGCTGTCGTGTTGGAAATGGACAAAGACGTCTGCCGTTCCGCGCGCGTGGTCTTGGGAGGCGTGGCTCCGATTCCGTGGCGCGTCCCCGATGCCGAGCGTGTCCTGACGGGCCAGCGCGTCACGCCCGAGCTCGCCGCCAGGGCCGCGGCAACCGCAGTGGCCGGAGCGACGCCGCTGGCGAAGAATGCCTACAAAGTTCCGCTAACCCGTGAGATCGTACAGCGAACCTTATTAGGTCTGGCAACGCGCGCTTGAGCGCGGCTCACTGCGGTGCGAGCGTTCCCAGATACGCCGAGATTGAAATAATGTCGTCCTCGTTGAGATTCGCAACGGCTTTCTTCATCAACGCCGCGTTGACTCCGGCGCTCGACCCGTTCTGTATCTGGATGAGCTGCCGCGCAATATATACCGGTTGCAGGCCGGCGATTCGCGGCACCTCGCCCAGTCCCCTCAACTGATCGCCGTGACAGATCGCGCAGGCAATGGTTTTGCCCCCGACGTTCTTCACCAGCGCCTCTCCGTTCGCGATGCTACCGGGCGGAACGTAAGCGAGGAACGGCGAGTGCGGATCGCGATCGTTGGTTCGCTGGGGATCTACTGGAATCTCGATGATACGATGGCCGATAGGCTCCGTGCCGCCTTGCGGAGACAAGAGCCGATGACGGCCGGCAGTGGCGACATACGTTTTTGGCGGCATGCTGGTCTCGATCACCTTCACCCACGGGATCGGCTTCAAGGCAGCGAAATATTCGGCGGACTTGCGGATATCTTCGTCGGAAGTCGCCTTGGCGATGGGTCCCATGCGGGCTTCGTCTTTACGAGCGCCAGACTTGAAATAATTCATCTGGCGAATTAGGTACTCGGCGGGGAAGCCCGCGAGGTCGGCGGATTCCGGGTGCCCTTGCCCCGACATCAGATGGCAGGAGCCGCATGCCATCGTCGTCTCGCCGCCGTCACCGGTCACTATGCCGGGCGCGGGGCCGTGTTCTTCAGGGAACCAATCTGGCGGGTGCGCATTGCCAACTATCTTCGCGGCCTCATACACCTTACTGCTGCCGGGCACACGCACCGGCCCGTTAGCGGAAGCGCTGGGAGGCTGGACTTTATCCGGAATGTTAAAAGTCCACGCAGGAAGGCCGTTGGGTACCGATAACGGCGCCTGTGCTGGAACTAGTGAAGGCAACAGAAACGCGAAGGAAAACATTCCAATCCGTCTGATCATACGGGCGACATTCGCAAGTATACATCGATGGCGGCGGCCGATTGATGCGCGATTACTGCCAGCCGCCGCCAAGTGCACGATACAGTTGGACCACGGACTGCAACTCCTGCAGCCGGAGTTGAGCCAGCGTAAGCTGCCCACCGAAGAGATTCCGTTCCGCGTCCAGCACCTGGAGATAGCTGTCGAGACCTCCGCGATAGCGAAGCGTGGAAAGTTCAACGCTTTGCGTCAACGCAGTCACCAGCTTTTCTTCTTCGATCCGCTGCTCGCGAGTACGATCGTGAACGATGAACGCGTCCGAGACCTCACGCAGCGCTCCATAGATGGTCTTCTCATAGGTGATGAGCGCCTCGCGCTGCTGCGCCTCGGTGAGCCGCACGCCGGAGCGGAGACCCGCATGGAATATAGGGATCAGGGCGGACGGGCCGATGCTGGCCATACGAGCAGGGGCGGTGAATAGACTCGTGAGCGCGCGGCTCTGCCCGCCTAGCAGCCCGGTAAGAGAGATCTGCGGAAACAGCAGCGCCCGCGCTGCTCCGATTTGGGCGTTCGCGGCAATTAGGTTCTGTTCCGCTTGGCGAATGTCGGGACGACGTTCGATCAATGAAGAGGGCAATCCGGGCGGAAGTTGCGGCGGCCCGGCGATCTGATCGAGGGTCTTGCCGCGGGGAACGTCGTTAGGCGCGCTTCCCATAAGCAGGCTGAGCGCATCTTCGCTTTCCCCAATTGCGCGCTGGGAACTGGCGATTTGCGCGGTAGCGGTATAGAGAAATTGTTCTGCCTGGTGCACATCCAGTGCATTGGCTGCTCCCCGGTCATGCCGCAAGTTGATCAAGCGAAGATTGTCATTCGCGATGTCGCCGGTTTGCCGGCTAATCTGGAGCTCCAGGTCCTGCTCCCGTAGCGCGAAGTAGGTGTTCATTACATCGCCGATGAGCGAGAGCTTCACACCGTTGCTTGCTTCTTCAGTAGCCAGGTATTGCGCCCGCGCGGCTTCGTTCAGCCGTCGCAGGCGTCCCCACAGATCAAGTTCCCAGTTGAGATCGCCTGTGGCCTGCGTGTAACTGGCACTGAGGTTGGCTCCCGGCGGAACAAAGGTCGCGGAACCGATCGACGAACTGCGAACGGCAGTGAACTGGGTCTGTGCGTCAAACGTAGGCCATAGATTGGCGCGCACAATCCCGTACTGGGCGCGAGCTTCGAGAACACGCTCGGCGGCAATGCGCAGATCGAAGTTTTTTTCGAGCGCGCTGGTGACGAGTTGCTTTACCGTATCGTCCTGGAACAGATCGAACCACTTGGTTTCCGCAAGCGAATCCGGCGTGGCCGCACCGGGCGACGCGGGCGCGCCGCGGAACTGCTGCGGAGTCGCCACCGCTGGACGCTTATAGTTGGGGCCTACCATGCAGCCCGCCAAACTCAGTGCGAGGGCCGCCAGCACCCACGCGGCTAGAATTGCGCTGCGCTTCATTCGGCAAACTCCGGTGCGGTGCCCGTAATCGGTTTGGGACCCATGGTTGGCCCGGGGCCGGGCTTGGGGGCAACACCTGCGTTGGACGCTGGACGTTTTCGCCGCTCGACTAAGGTTTCGACCACATAGTATTGAACCGGAACCAGGAAGACGGCGATCAAAGTTGCCGCGAGCATCCCGCCGAATACCGCGGTTCCAAGAGAGCGCCGTGAAGCCGAACTGGCGCCGGTCGCTATCGCCAGCGGAACCACGCCCAGGATGAAGGCAAAGGACGTCATCAGAATCGGCCGCAGCCGAAGTTTGGCGGCGTGCATGGCCGCGTCGCGGAACGACATCAGTTCCTGCTCGTGACTATCCTTTGCAAACTCGACGATCAAAATCGCGTTTTTCGCCGCAAGTCCGATCAGTGTGACAATGCCAATCTGCGTGTAGATATCGTACGGGTAGTCGCGAATGTACGCAGCCAGGAGAGCGCCGAATACGCCGAGGGGCAGCGCCAGCAGCACGGCGAAGGGAATCGACCAGCTTTCGTAAAGCGCGGCGAGGCACAGAAAAACCAGTACCGCCGCGAACCCGAAAATGACGCCTTCGTGTCCTTGCGCCTCTTTTTGCTGGTAGGTAGTTCCCGTCCATTCATACGAGTAGCCGGCAGGAAGCGACGCGGCCGCTACTTTCTCCATGACATCTACGGCAACTCCGCTGCTGGTCCCCTGCGACGGACCACCCAAAATCTGAATCGCTGGGAACCGGTTATAGCGGTAGACGACGTCCGGGCCGGTAGTCGGATTGAGCGTAACCACCGTGCCTAGCGGCACCATGGTGCCATCCGCCGCGCGGGTATAGAACCGGTTGATATCGGAAGGTTGATTGCGATAGGAGGGTTCAGCCTGGATCAGCACCTGCCAGGTGTGACTGAACACGTTAAAGTCGTTTACGTAGAGGCCGCCGAGGAACGTTTGCAGCGTATTATAGGCATCCGTCACCGGCACGCCCAGGGTTTGCAATTTGTCGACGTCCATCTTCAGATCGTAGGCCGGCACATTGCCGCGGAAGGTGCTC
>Ga0207657_10005024_pt1 | contig 13883 bp, 11 predicted proteins | sample KBSC33metaG_FD_184316 | JGI IMG/M metagenome (GOLD analysis project Ga0207657, IMG submission 184316) | Corn rhizosphere microbial communities from Kellogg Biological Station, Michigan, USA - KBS C3-3 metaG (SPAdes) (version 2) | ecosystem: Host-associated > Plants > Roots > Rhizosphere > Soil ... | reverse complement strand
TCGCGGGAGACCTTGTGCGCGGCGAGCGTCTCGACGTCGGACCAGTCGGCGGCGAGCTTCGTCTCGAGGTCGCGCACCTCCGCCTCGCGGAGCGCGATCTCCGACTCGATCTTCTCGAGCTCGCTCGGACGCCTCGGCCTCGGCTTCGCCGGCTTTGGCTTCTTCTGCGCTTTCGGCTGCGGCGCCGCGACGCGCGCGGCGCGCTCCTCGCGGCGGCGCAGCATCTCCGCCCAACCGCCGTCGTACGCATGGAGCTCGCCGTCCTCGATCGCGAGCGTCCGCTCGGCCACGGCGTCGAGGAGCGCGCGGTCGTGCGAGACGAGCAGGATCGTGCCCGGGAACGCGTCGAGCGCAGCTTCGAGCGCCTCGCGGCTCTCGAGGTCGAGATGGTTCGTCGGCTCGTCGAGCACGAGCAGGTTCGCGCCTGACGCGACCGTCACCGCGAGCGCGAGCCGCCGCCGCTCGCCGCCCGACAGCACCGCAACCGCCTTCTCGTGCTCGTCCCAGCCGGAGAAGAGGAACTTGCCGAGCAGGCTCTGCGAGTCGGGGCGGTTCAACCCGGTCATCGTCTGCACGCACTGGAGCACGCTGCCGCGCGTGTCGAGCTCGAGCTCCTGCTGCGAGAAGTACGCCACCTCGACGCCGTGACCGAGCTTCACCCGCCCGGCGGCTGCGGCGCGCCGGCCCAGAATCGTCTCGAGGAGCGTCGTCTTACCGGAGCCGTTCGGCCCGACGAGCGCAACGTGCTCGCCGCGGTCGAGCGCGAACGACGCGCCGCGTAGCAGCTCGCGGTCGCCGATGCGCACGCCGAGGTTCTCGGCCTCGATCACGACGCGACCGCTCCGCGCTGGCTTCAGGAACTCGAACCCGAGTGAGCGCTGCTTGCGCGAGAGAAGCGCGATCTCCGCGTTTGCGTTCTGCCGCTCCTGTTCGAGGCGTCCGATCTGCGTGAGCTTCGCCTGCGCCTGGCGCGCCTTCGACTTCTTGTAGCGGAACCGCTCGACGAAGCGCTCGAGACGGACGATGTCCGCCTGGACACGTGCAGCGTCCTTCTGCGCGGCGAGCATGCGGGCCGCCTTCTCGCGGCGCCAGTTGTGCCACGGGCCGGGAAAGAACGTGCCGCGGCCCGCGACGACCTCGAGCGTTCCCGTCGTGACCGCTTCGAGGAACCAGCGGTCGTGCGCGACGAGGATGATCGCTGCGTCGAGCGAGTTCAGCTCGCGCTCGAGCCACTCGAGGCTCGCGACGTCGAGGTGGTTCGTCGGCTCGTCGAGCAGCAGCAGGTCGGGGTCGCCGCCGAGCGCGCGTGCGAGCGACGCCCGCGTCAGCTCGCCGCCCGAGAACGTGCGGAGCGGCCGCTCGAGATGCTCTTCCGCGAATCCGAGCCCGCGCAGCACCGCCGTCGCGTGGTCGCGCCAGCCGTAGCCGCCCGCGTGCTCGAGCCGCGCCTGCGCCGCGGCGTAGCGGTTCATCGTCGCCTGGTCGTGCGCGCCCGTGGCCATTGCCTGCTCGAGCGACGCAAGCTCCTCCTCGAGCGCGATCAGATCGCTGCCGCCGGAGATGACGTATTCGCGCAGGGTCACGTCCCGCTCGAGCGGCGGCCTCTGGTCGTGCAATGCCACGCGCGTCCCCTTCTGGAACGCGAGCTCGCCGCCGTGCTTCTCGGTCTCGCCTGCGAGCATGCGGAGGAGCGTCGTCTTGCCGGCGCCGTTCGGCCCCGAGAGCGCGATCCGGTCGCGCCGCTCGACGCTGAAGGAGACGCCGTCGAAGAGGACGGCGCCCGCGAGCTCCTTGCGGAGGTTGGAGGCGATCACGACTGCCATTGCCCTCCAAGGGTAGATTCGCCGCGTGGCGACCGTGCTAGCGCTCGATGTCGGCTCGTCATCGGTTCGTGCCCAGTGCTTCGACGAGCGGGCGGAGCCGCTCGACGAGCTGAAGCAGGAGAAATACGAGGGACGCGAGCCCGACGAGATCGTCGAGCTCGTCCGGACGGTGATCGACGGTCGCGACGAGAGCGCCGACGCCGTCGGCACCTCCTGCTTCGGGCAGTCGCTCCTCGCGCTCGACGGCGCCGGGCGGCCGATGACCGAGCTCCTGGGCTGGCGGGACACGCGGAGCGCGCCGGCGGCGGAACGGCTTCGTCGCCGCCTCGACCAGGCAACGGTGCACGCGCGCACCGGCGGGTTCCTGCACCCGAGCTTCTGGCCGGCGAAGCTCGCATGGCTCGCGGAGACGGAAGCCGAGGTCTTTCGCTCGGCGGCTCGCTTCGTCTCGTTCTCCGACTATCTCTACGAGCGCCTGCTCGACAGGCCCTCGACGGCGAGCCTCTCGATCGCGTCCGGCACGGGCATGCTTGACCTAGCCACGTCGGGCTGGGACGTCGAGCTCCTCGACGTGCTCGGGATCGACGAATCGAGGCTGCCGCGCCTCTCGCCCGAGCCGAGCGACGGCTGGTACCCGGCGCTCGCCGACGCGGCCTGCTCGAATCTCGGGGCCGGGTGCATCGGCGCCACGCGCGCGGCGCTCAACGTCGGCACCTCCGGCGCGCTCCGCATCCTCTACGAGACCGACGTGGCGCAGCCGCGCCCGGGGCTCTTCATGTACCGGCTCGACGAGCGCCGCGTCGTCGAAGGGGGCGCGGTCTCCGACGGCGGCAACCTCCACGCCTGGCTCGAGGCGACGCTCGCCGACGCCTCCGGCTCGCTCCTCGAACGCGGCCCCGACGACCACGGGCTCACGTTCCTGCCGTTTCTCGGCGGCGAACGGTCGACCGGGTGGGATCCCGACGCGACCGGAGCGATCACGGGGCTCACGTTCGCAACGACGCCGCGCGACATCCGGCAGGCGGGCCTCGAGGGAGTCGCCCTGCGCTTCGCGGCGATTGCCGATCTTCTCCCGGAGGTAGAGGAGGTCGTCGCGACGGGGGGAGGCCTCTGGGCAGACTCCGAGTGGACCCAGCTGATGGCCGATGCTCTCGCGCGGCCCGTCACTGCGTCGCGGGTCGAGGAGGCCTCGCTCCGAGGCGCCGCCGTCGCGACCCTGGAGCGGCTCGGCCACGAGGCCGCCGAGGCGCCGCTCGGTGAGGTGTTCCAGCCGCGGACGGAGCGGGCCGGGGCATATCGTTCGGCGAGGGACCGGCAACAGCGGCTTTACGAGGAGCTCCGTGGCGAATAGCGATATCGAGCAGCTTTCGATCAACACGATCCGCACGCTTGCGATGGATGCGGTGCAGCAGGCGAATGCGGGCCATCCGGGCACGGCGATGGCGCTCGCGCCGCTCGCGTACCTCCTCTACACGGACGTGATGCATCACAACCCTGCGAATCCGCAGTGGCCCGACCGCGACCGTTTCATTCTCAGCGCCGGTCACGCGTGCATCCTCCAGTACGCGGCGCTGCATCTCGCCGGGTACGACCTCTCGCTCGAAGAGCTGAAGCGTTTCCGCCAGTGGGAGTCGAAGACGCCGGGCCATCCGGAGGTGCATCACACCGCCGGCATCGAGGTGACGACCGGGCCGCTCGGGCAGGGCTACGCGAACGGCGTCGGCTTCGGGATCGCAGAGCGCTTCCTCGCAGAGCGGTACAACCGCCCGTACGACGAGATCGTCGACCATCGCGTGTACTGCATCGCGTCGGACGGCGACCTGATGGAGGGCGTCTCGAACGAAGCCGGGTCGATCGCCGGAACGCTCGGTCTCGGCAAGCTCATCTACTTCTACGACGACAACCACATCACGATCGACGGCACGACGACGATCTCGTTCACCGAGGATCGCGCGAAGCGGCACGAGGCGCTCGGTTGGCACGTGCAGTACGTCGGCGATGCGAACGACCTCGATCTGTTGCGCGAGGCGATCGCGAATGCGCAGGCGGAGACGGAGCGGCCGTCGCTCATCATCGTCCGTTCGCACATCGCGTTCGGCGCGCCGCACGCCGTCGACACGGCGAAGTCGCACGGCTCACCGCTCGGTGACGACGAGGTGCGCGCGGCGAAGGAGGCGCTCGGGTGGGATCCCGACGCGAAGTTCCTCGTCCCGGACGAGGTGCGCGAGAACTTCAACGTCACCGACCGCGGCATCGCGCTCGAGGAGGCGTGGCAGCGGAAGCTGTCCGCGTGGTCGGCGAAGTACCCGGCGCTGCGCGAGGACTGGGTTCAGGTGAACACCGGCAAGCCGCGGCCTGGCTGGGTCGAGGCGCTGCCGTCGTTCGAGGCGGGCGAGGAGATCGCGACGCGTGACGCGGGCGCGAAGGTGATGGAAGCGTTCAAGCACTACACGCCGACGATGATCGGCGGCGCCGCGGATCTCGTCGAGTCGACGAAGACCGAGTTCAAGGGCGGCGGTGTCTTCTCCGGCACGCACGCGGGTCGCAACATCGCGTTCGGCATTCGGGAGCATGCGATGGGGTCGATCGTCAACGGCATCTCGTTGCACAACGGGATGGTCAAGCCGTACGGGTCGACGTTCCTCATCTTCTCCGACTACATGCGTCCGGCCGTGCGGCTCTCGGCGCTCTCGAAGCTCCCCGTCGTGTGGGCGTGGACGCACGACTCGGTCGGTCTCGGCGAGGACGGGCCGACGCACCAGCCGGTCGAGCACTACGCCGCGCTGCGTGCAATCCCGAATCTCTGGTTCATGCGGCCGGCCGATGCGACGGAGACGGCGGGGGCGTGGAAGGTCGCGCTCGAGCGCGACGACGGGCCGGTCGGGCTCGCGCTCTCGCGGCAGAAGCTGCCGGTGCTCGAGCACACGTCGGTCGACGGCGTCGGTCGCGGCGGCTACGTCGTCTGGGAGTCGGAGGAGGCGAACGGCCTGCCGGATGTGATCTTGATCGCGAGCGGCTCGGAGGTACACGTCGCGCTCGATGCCGCGGCGCAGCTCGACGAGCAGGGCGTGCATGGTCGGGTCGTGTCCCTGCCGTGCTGGGAGCTCTTCGAGCTCCAGGGCCGCGAGTACCGCGACCAGGTGCTCCCGCCGGACGTGAAGGCGCGTCTCTCGGTCGAGGCCGGCGTCGCGCTCGGCTGGAAGCAGTGGGTCGGCGACGAGGGCGACTCGATCTCGATCGAGCACTTCGGCGCATCGGCGCCGGGCGGGACGGTGCTCGAGAAGTTCGGGTACTCCGTCGACAACGTGGTCGCGCGCGCGCTCGCCCTGCGCACGCGCGTGTCCTGATGAGCCAGGCGGGGACAGGCATGCGGCCATGTCTGGAGAGTGCAAACCCCTGCAAATCGCACCCTTCGTCTTCCGGGCGGTTGCCTCGTTGGTGACAGTCACCAGGGGTTCGGCGTGAAGGTCGCCGTCGCGTTCGACCACCGGGGCGTGCACCTGCGCGAGGAGATCCTCCTGGCGCTCGTCGAGGACCGGCATGAGATCGTCGACCTCGGCACGAACACTGACGCGAAGCGGATCGACTACCCGGACAAGGCGCGCGAGCTCGGCGAGTCGATCCAGCAGGGCGTAGCGGAGCGCGGCGTGCTCGTGTGCGGCTCCGGTGTCGGCGCCTCCGTCGCCGCCTCGAAGATGCGCGGCATCCGGGCGGCGATCTGCCACGACGTCTATTCCGCCCACCAGGGCGTCGAGCACGACGACATGAACGTGCTGTGCCTCGGCTCCGAAGTCATCGGCCCCAGCGTCGCGACGGAGCTCGTCCGCGCGTTCCTCGCGGCGCGGTTCGACGGGGGCGAGCGCTACGTCGAACGTTTGCGAAAAGTCGAAGTCATGGAAAGGCAGATGAGCAATGGCTGAATCGAATCTCCACAAGCTCAGCAAGCGGGGCCAGTCGGTCTGGATCGACTCGCTCTCGCGCACGATGCTCGACTCCGGGGAGCTCGCCCGGCTGATGAAGGAGGACGCCGTCGTCGGGCAGACGACGAACCCGACCATCTTCCAGAAGGCGATCTCGAGCGGCGACGCCTACGACGAGCAGCTCAAAGAGCTTCTCGCCGAGGAGACAGACGCGAAAGAGATCTTCCTTCAGCTCTCGTCCCGCGACGTCGAGCGAGCGCTCGACCTCTTCGCGAAGGTGCACGAGCAGAGCCCGCAGGACGGCTTCGTCTCCTGGGAGGTCGACCCGACGCTCGCGTACGACCGCGAAGCGACGTTCGACGAGGCGATGCGCCTCCACAAGTGGATCGACAAGCCCAACCTCTACGTCAAGATCCCGGCGACGAAGCCGGGGCTCGGCGCAATCGAGGACTGCATCGCGCATGGCAAGAGCATCAACGTCACGCTGATCTTCTCGCTCCAGCGTTATCGCGAAGTCGTCGAGGCGTACCTGCGCGGGCTCGAGCGGCTCGTCGCTTCCGGCGGCAACCCGTCGACGGTGCACTCGGTTGCGAGCTTCTTCGTCTCGCGCGTCGACACCGAAGCCGACAAGCGCCTCGAGGCAGTCGGGACGAAAGCGGCGCTCGCGTTGCGCGGCAAGCTCGCGATCGCGAACGCGAAGCTGGCGTACGAGCACTACCAGCACGAGTTCGGCAGCGGCCCCCGCTGGGAGTACCTCGCCGGCAAGGGCGCGACCCCGCAGCGCTGCCTGTGGGCGTCGACCTCGACGAAGAACCCCGACTACCGCGACGTGATCTACGTCGAGGAGCTCATCGGCCCCGACACGGTGAACACGATGCCGGAGGAGACGATCCGCGCCTTCCAGGATCACGGCGAGGTCCGCGGCGACACGGTGACGGAGGACGTCGCCGCTGCGCACACACTCCTCGAGGAGATCGCGAAGGCCGGCGTCGACTACGACGACGTCACCGAGACGCTCGAGCTCGAGGGCGTGCAGAAGTTCGCGGACTCGTTCGAGGAGCTGCTCGACGGCGTGCGCGCGAAGCGCGGAGAGCTCGCAACCGCGTGAACGAACGCGCAGAGCTGATCGACAGGATCTGGGAGCGCGACGCGACGCTCTGGACGGGCGCCGACGAGGCGAAGTGGCTCGGCTGGCTCGACGAGCCGCGCCGCACGGGCGAGCGCGTCGCCGAGCTCGAGTCCTTCGCCGACTCCGTCGCCGACGAGGGGCTCGACGCGGTCGTCCTGCTCGGCATGGGCGGCTCGAGCCTGGCGCCGGAGGTGCTGCGACGCACGTTCCGCGTCGAGAGCTTCCACGTCCTCGACACGACGCACCCGGCGGCGATCCGCGCGGTCGAGAACGCGATCGACCTCGACCACACGCTCTTCGTCTCGGCGTCGAAGTCCGGTGGCACGCTCGAGACGCGCTCGCACACCGACTACTTCTGGGAGCGAACCCGCAAGCGCGGGTCGGCGTTCGTCGCGATCACGGATCCGGGCTCCGAGCTCGAGCGCCTCGCGGGCGAGCGCGGGTTTCGGCACGTCTTCACGGGCGAGCCGACGATCGGCGGGCGCTACTCCGCGCTGTCGCCGTTCGGGATGGTGCCGGCCGCGCTCATGGGCGTCGACGTCGCCCGCCTGCTCGCGAGCGCCGACCGCATGGCCGACATCTGCCGTAGTGACGACGGCAATCCCGGTTACGAGCTCGGCCGCCAGTTCGGCAGCGGCTGGCTCGCCGGGCGCGACAAGGTCTGCATCGCGGAGACCGAGGGCGGCTTCGGCCTCTGGGCGGAGCAGCTGATCGCGGAGTCGACCGGCAAGCATGGGAAGGGCCTCGTGCCCGCGCCCGGCGAGTCGCCCGACGGCCCGGATCGCCAGGCCGCGGTGCCGCAGCTCGCGGACCCGTACTCCCTCGGGGGCGAGTTCTTCCGCTGGGAGTTCGCCGTCGCGGTCGCCGGCGTCTTCCTCGAGATCAACCCGTTCGACCAGCCGGACGTGCAGGCGGCGAAGGACAAGACGAACGACGTGCTCGCAACCGGCACGGAGCCCGACGTCGAGCCGCAAGGCTCCATCGACGAGCTGCTCGCGCAGGCGAACGAGCGCGACTACGTCTGCGTGCAGGCCTTCATCGAGCCCGGCGCCGAGAACGACCGCCGGATCGACGATCTCGTGCGCAAGCTCCGCCGCCGCAGCGGGCTCGTCGTCACCCACGGCTACGGGCCGCGGTACCTGCACTCGACCGGGCAGCTGCACAAGGGCGGCCCGAACACCGGCCTCTTCCTGCAGGTCGTCGACGATCCCGGCGAGGAGATCCCGATTCCCGGCAAGCCGTTCGGCTTCCGCCGCTTGCTTCGGGCTCAGGCTGCCGGTGACTATGCGTCCTTGCAGGAACGCGGCCGACGCGTGGCACGAATCCACATCGAGGAGGCCTAGGCGAAATGCAACTCGGGATGATCGGCCTCGGCCGCATGGGCAACGGGATGACCGAGCGCCTGCGCGAGCACGACCACGACGTGAAGACCTACGACCCTGCGGTCGAGTCCCGCACCGCCGCTTCGCTCGACGAGCTGAAGTCGCAGCTCGACGCGCCGCGCGCGTTCTGGATGATGATCCCGGCCGGCAAGATCACCGAGGACACGTTCCAGGAGCTCCTGACCCTCGCCGACGAAGGCGACACGATCGTCGACGGCGGCAATTCGAACTTCCGCGACTCGCAGCGGCGTTGTGCCGAGGCGAAGGCAAAGGGCATCCACTTCGTCGACGCAGGCGTCTCGGGCGGCATCTGGGGATTGCAGGTCGGCTTCTGCCTGATGGTCGGCGGCGACGAGGAGCCGGTGAAACGGCTCGAGCCGATCTTCACGTCGCTCGCGCCCGAGGACGGGTATGCGCACGTCGGCGCGTCCGGCGCCGGTCATTTCACGAAGATGGTGCACAACGGGATCGAGTACGGCCTCATGCAGGCGTACGCAGAGGGCTTCGAGATCATCGAGCACTCGGAGTTCGACGTCGACCTGCACGAGCTGTCCGGCATCTGGCGCTACGGCTCGGTCGTGCGCTCGTGGCTCCTCGAGCTACTGCATACCGCGTTCGAAGAGCACGGCAACAAGCTCGACGACATCGCGCCGTACGTCGAGGACTCCGGCGAGGGACGCTGGACGATTCACGAGGCGATCGCGGAGAACGTGCCCGCGCCCGTCATCTCCGCCGCGCTCTTCGCGCGGTTCGCGTCACGCGACGAGATCAACTTCGCTGCGAAGGTGGCGGCCGCGCTTCGCAACCAGTTCGGCGGCCACGCGATCAAGGCGATGGCGGAGGCCGAAGGCTCCGAGGATCCGCGGTCGCATTGAGCGAGAGCCCGAACCCGCTCGAGGAAGGCCTCTCGCTGCGGCGCACGCCGGATCCGTGCGTGCTCGTGATCTTCGGCGCGTCGGGGGATCTCACGCACAAGAAACTGATGCCGGCGCTCTACGCGCTGATGGTGCGGCGGTTGCTGCCGCCGCGCTTCGCGATCGTCGGCGTCGCGCGCACCGAGGCCGACGACGACGCCTTCAGGAAGGACATGAAGGAAGCGGTCCGGCAACATGCGCGCGACGACTTCCGCGACGACGTCTGGGAAGAGCTCGCCGCCAACATGCGCTACGTCGCCACCGACTTCGCCGACGACGGCGGCGAGGACAAGCTCGAGCAGCTCGTCAGCGAGCTCGACGCGGAGAACAATCTCGGCGGGAACCGCGTCTACTACCTCGCGGTGCCGCCGGTCGCCTTCTCGACGATCGTCGACGCGCTCGGCAAGCGGCGGAGCGGGGCGAAGGGCTGGACGCGCCTGATCGTCGAGAAGCCCTTCGGCCACGACCTCGCGTCGGCCCGCGAACTGAACGCGATGCTCGAGGAGCACTTCACCGAGGACCAGATCTTTCGCATCGACCACTACCTCGGCAAGGAAACGGTTCAGAACATGCTGGCGCTGCGGTTCGCGAACGGCATCTTCGAGCCGATCTGGAACCGGCAGTTCGTCGACCACGTACAGATCACCGTCGCCGAGTCGATCGGCATCGAGGGGCGCGCCGGCTACTACGAGTCCGCCGGAGCGATCCGCGACATCTTCCAGAACCACCTGCTGCAGCTGCTCGCGCTGACGGCGATGGAGCCGCCGATCGACTTCACGGCGGAGTCCGTGCGCAACGAGAAGGTGAAGGTGCTGCGCGCGCTGCACACGCCCGGCCCGAAGTCGGTCGTGCGCGGGCAGTACGGCCGCGGCTACGTCGAGGGCGTCGAGGTTCCGGCGTACCGCGAAGAGGAGGGCGTCGCGCCGGACTCGATGACGGAGACATACGTCGCCGCGAAGCTCTTCGTCGACAACTGGCGCTGGGCGGACACGCCGTTCTACGTCCGCATGGGCAAGCGGCTCGCGCGCCGCGAGACGACGATCGCGATTCAGTTCAAGCGCGCTCCACACCCGCCGTTCGAGGAGACATCGGCTGAGGGGCTGCGCCCGAACGTGCTCATCGTCCACGTGCAGCCGGACGAGGGGGTCTCGCTGGCGATCGGGGCGAAGGTCCCCGGACAAGGCATGCAGATCCGCACGGTCCACATGGACTTTCTCTACGGCGGGGCGTTCCGCACCGCGATGCCGGAGGCGTACGAGCGCTTGATTCTCGACACGCTGCTCGGCGACGGCACCCTCTTCACGCGCGCCGACGAGGTCCAGGAGCAGTGGCTGCTCGTCGACGCGATCGTCGGGGCGTGGCAGCGCGACCGGCCGGGCTTCCCGAACTACGCGGCGGGCACCTGGGGCCCGCCGAGCGCCGACGACCTCCTGCACCGTGACGGCCGTTCCTGGAGGCGGCATTGAGCGCGGCCGGGCTCGAGCGCTGGCTCGGCGAGGACGTCGCGCTCGCCGACGTCGGCAATGCCATGGCCCGGCTGCGCGCCGAGTCGCCGGTCGAGGGCATGCGGACCTCGGTGATGACACACATCGCGTGGGTGCCGGAGCCCTGGATCGACAAGGCGCGGGCTGCGCTCTCCGGCATGGGCGAGCGGCATCCGTCGCGCACGATCGTGCTCATCCCCGACTCCGACGCGGGCACGAACCGCATCGACGCGACCGCGTCGCTCGAGCGCTACGCGATCCCGGGCGTCGAGCAGAACATCAGCTCCGAGGTGATCGAGCTGCGGTTGCTCGGCACGCGCGCGAAGGCGCCGGCGTCGATCGTCGAGCCGCTGCTCATCTCCGACCTGCCGGTGTTCCTGCGCTGGCGCGGCGAGCCGCCCTGGGGTGCGCCGGAGCTCGAGCAGCTCGTCGACCTCACCGACCGGCTCATCGTCGACTCGACGGAGTGGGACGACCTGCCGTTTCCGTACAGCCACCTCGTGGAGCTCTTCGAGCGCACCGCAGTGTCCGACATCGCGTGGGCACGGACGTCGCGCTGGCGCATGCTGCTCGCGTCGCTCTGGCCCGGGATCGCCCACGTGCGCACGATCCGCGTGCGCGGCACGGCCGCACAGGCCCACCTCCTCGCCGGCTGGCTGCGCTCGCGCCTCGAACGCGACGACATCGCGCTCGAGCACGTCGAGGCCGAACGGCTCGAGGCCGTCGAGGTCGACGGCGAGCCCGCGGCGTTTCCGCCCGGCGATCCGCCGCTGCCGAGCGACGTGCTGTCGGACGAGCTCGACCGCTTCACCCGCGATCGCATCTACGAGGATGCGGTGCGCGCCACGATCGCCTAAAGGAATCGGCGCGCTCCTGCGTCGTACTAGCGGATGACGGATCAGCTCGAAGCGTTGTATCGCGCTCGGCTGCCAGAGTTCCGGCGCGTCGCGGCGGCCATCGCGGGTGACCGGGAGCTCGGGTGCGATGCCGTGCAGGAGGCATTCGCAAAGGCCGTCCGCAACGCGCGCAGCTTCCGCGGCACCGGCTCGCTTGAGGCGTGGGTCTGGCGGATCGTCGTCAACGCGGCGCGCGACGCGCGCAGGCGGCGGCCCGTTCTCGCTGAGCCGTCCGACCACGGGACGAACGGGCACACGCCGGTGCTGCCACTCGAGCTGCTGACCGAGCGCCAGCGCGAGATCGTCTTTCTCCACTACTACGCCGACCTCGACTACGCAGCGATCGCCGAGGCGCTCGCGATCAGCCCGGGCACGGTCGGCGCGACGCTCACCGCCGCGCGGCAGACATTGCGCGGCGCTCTTCAGGAGGTGCAGACATGATCGAGCTGCTCGACGAGCTCGTGCCGCCGTTCGCCGGCGACGGCGACTGGAATGACGTGCTGCGCCGCGCCGGACGGCGGTCGCGCCGGCCCGTGCTGCTCGCCGCGGCGGTCTTCGCCGTCGCGGCGGTCGTCGTCGGTCCCGCGCTCGGCGTGCTGCTGACGCGTCATACGGTGCCGCAGCTGCCGAAGGAGGCCGACAAGAAGAACATCGTCGTGATCATGCAGCCTCTCACCGGACGCATCGTGGTGCAGGCCGCCCCCTGGAAGGGCCACGACGGCATCTGCTACGTCCTGCTCTTCAAGCGCGCAGCCTGCGTGCCGCGGACGGCTCGGGGCACAGAGGTCGTGACGCCGCCGATCGCGGGCTACACGTTCGACTCACGCGTCGTCGCGGGGACTGCCGTCACGTTCTCCGGGAAGCACGTTCCGCTTCAGGTTGTGCACTTCCCAAAGCTGAACGTCACGTTCTTCCTGCGCAAGGGGCGCCTGCCCGCGTTCTTCGCGCGCGCGACGCTCACCGATGCGAGTGGGAAGGTCGTCGCGCGCTACACGTTCAAGCATTGAGCGACGGCGTCGTGCACGAGGCCGTTCGACGTGACGAACTGGCCGTTCACGGCGCCGACGCTGCCGCCGGCCTCCTCGACGATCGGCTCGAGTGCTGCGCGGTCCCACAGCGCGAGCGCGACGTCGACCGCCGCGTCGAGTGAGCCCTCGGCGACGAGCACGTGCTGCCAGAAATCGCCGAGGCCGCGCGCGTGCCAGACGTGCGGCTCGAGGAGCGCAAGGTCGTGCGCCTCCGAGCAGGAGACGGACGCGTCGGCGAGCGTCCGCACCTGCGAGACGCCGATCCGCTCGCTGTTCGCGAACGCACCCGTACCGCGCGCCGCCCACCAGCGCCGTGCGAGCGCGGGCGCCGAGACGACGCCGAGCACGAGCTCGCCGTCGCGTTCGAGGGCGAGGAGCGTCGCCCACACCGGGATGCCACGCGAGAAATTCCGTGTGCCGTCGATCGGGTCGACGATCCAGCGCGCGCGGCTGGATGCGGCGCCGGCATCGCCTTCCTCCTCTCCGAACACGCCCTCGCCGGGGCGCTCGGCTGCGACCCGCTCTCGAAGCGCGCGCTCGACCGCGCGGTCTGCGTCCGTGACCGGCGTCAGGTCGGCCTTCGTCTCGACTCGTAGGTCAGCCGCGCGAAAGCGGGCCAGCGTCAGCGCGTCGGCGTCGTCTGCGAGCGAGAGGGCGAATTCGAGATCGGCGTCCACACGCCGACAGTAACTACGGGAGGACCTTGAACCTCTTCTTGGGCGCAGCAGTGACGATCTTGAACTTCGGCTTGGAGACGACGAGCTTCTCCGGGTCGGACCAGGTCATCTGCTGCACGCCGGTCGGCAGGTTGAAGTCGATGCCGCGCACGCGGTACCACCACGTCCCGGAGTTGAGCGGCAGGATGTCGGACGTCGACCAGGTGAGGAAGCCCTTGCCGCTCGTCCGCGGGTCGACCTCGGGCCGGAACGGATACCGCGTCTTCGAGTACTGCACCTCGTAGAGGTCGGCGTTGAACGCCGGCGTCCACGCGATCAGCGGCCGCCCGTAGAAGGTCGACGTGTGCACGGCCGAGGTGAGCCGGCCGCTCGACGAGAGGCCTGTGGCGAACGGCGCCTGCGCGCTCGTGAGCGACGGCTCGCTCGCGATGCCGAGCCGCTGCACGCGGCCTGCGGCGCAGAGGTCCTGCGCCAGCTCCGCATCGACGTAGTCGATGGAGCTGCCGGCGCGCGCGACCGGGTCGCCGACCGGATGCACGAAGTTCGTGGCGGAGGAGATCGTGATCGAGCCGGCGCCGATGCCCGTGATCGTTCCGCTGTCGAGGTTCGCGCCCGAGCCGATGCTGACCG
>Ga0207657_10005021_pt1 | contig 13887 bp, 9 predicted proteins | sample KBSC33metaG_FD_184316 | JGI IMG/M metagenome (GOLD analysis project Ga0207657, IMG submission 184316) | Corn rhizosphere microbial communities from Kellogg Biological Station, Michigan, USA - KBS C3-3 metaG (SPAdes) (version 2) | ecosystem: Host-associated > Plants > Roots > Rhizosphere > Soil ... | reverse complement strand
CGGCGTCTCGTCGGCGTCGACGACCTCGAAGTGGTGGTAGAACGTCGCGACCTCGTAGACCTCGGTCATCGCGAGCTTCATTTCCTGCGCGAGCGCGACGAGGTACGACGCGGGCAGGTAGCCGCGCGCGTCCTGGATCCGGTGCAGGAACTCGATCAGCATCGAGCGCTCGAGCGGCGCGTCGCCGAGCAGCCGCCGCACGTCCGCGAGCGCCTCGGCGTTGACGTGGCGACCCTTCGGACGCGCCTTGACGGCCCGGCCGCCGCGAAGCCGCGACGTGTCGACGACGACCGTCCCGTTCGTATTGCCGTTCATTGCGACGCCTCCTTCGTGCGCGCCGGTGCGTCGCCGGCGCCTGTCGTCATTCCAAAAAATCGCAGTTCTTCTCCACGAACCGTGCGAGGTCGAGCGAGTGCTCACGGACCAGGCGCTCGGCCTGCTCGGTGTCGCGGCGCTCGAGCGCCTCGATGATCCGCATGTGGTCGACGATCGAGCGCTCCGCGCGATCGCTCTGCGAGATCGTCAGCCTTCGCATCGCGCGCACGTGGACGAACAGGTTCTCGATCGTCTTGCCCATCAGGTGCGAGCCCGACAGCGCGATGATCGCCTGGTGGAACGCGATGTTCGCGTGCGAATACTCCTCGATGTGCTCGGCCGGCGTCGACGTGCGGAACTCGTCGAACATGCGGCGCAGCTTGCCGATGTCGTCGTCCGACGCGTTGAGCGTCGCGAGCCGCGCGGCCATGCTCTCGATCGCGGCCCACATCTCGATCATCTCGACGAGCTGGCGCTTGGTCTTGCGTACGATGAAGATGCCCCGCCGCGGCACGGTGCGCAGGAATCCTTCGCGCTCGAGCAGCGTCATCGCCTCGCGGATTGGCGTGCGCGACACGCCGAGCGACTTCGAAAGTTGCCGCTCGTCGAGGCGCATCTCGTTCGGGTGCGCGTAAATGTCGGCTTCCATGATCGCCTGCTTGATGGCCTCGTAGGCCTGATCGCGGAAGCTGACGCTCGTGGGCAGCGGGCGGAGCGCGAGCGGGATCGCCGTGGCCGGCGCAACCGACGCGCCTGCGCCCGTCGCGGCCGCCCGAGGGTGATCGTCGTTCACGCGCTTCGTCCTCTTCGTATCTTATATACCAAAAACCACCGGAACGGATAGCGGCACGACGCACCGTGGTGCCCCGCGCCGTCTCGGAAGGTCTCGCGCCGACCCGAGACTTTTGAACAGATGCAACGTCGCAGCCGCGACGGCGAGCGCTGCAGGTAGTGTGCGTGCGCTCACTCCTGTGCTACCCGAGCGCGCGCGTTATGGCAGTCCTTCATGGGTGTTCATGACGCACTGCACGATTGACGTCCGCTGGTATATCACATACGTTATTGTGGTTTTTCGCGGCGACTTCCCCGTTGCCGCTCGCCATTACCGGAAGGCGCGCCGCGCCCGTTCGATCGAGGAGACCCCATGGAAAGCGCAACTGCCGCGCGCCCGGCGCCCGCTACCCCCGTCGATCCCGCGACGCCGCGCACGGACGCTGCCGCACAGCCGCAGCAGGAAACCGACGGCTTCCATCTGCTCATCGACGCGCTGAAGCTGAACGGCGTCGACACGATCTTCGGCCTGCCGGGCATCCCGATCACCGACCTCACGCGGAAGGCGCAGGCGGCGGGCCTGCGCGTGATCTCGTTCCGGCACGAGCAGAACGCGGGCTACGCCGCGTCGATCGCCGGCTTCATCACGCAAAAACCGGGCATCTGCCTGACGGTGTCGGCGCCGGGATTCCTCAATGGACTGACTGCGCTCGCGAACGCGACGACCAACTGCTTTCCGATGATTCTCGTCAGCGGCTCGTCCGAGCGCGAGATCGTCGATCTGCAGCAGGGCGACTACGAGGAGATGGATCAGCTCGCGATCGCGAAGCCGCTTTGCAAGGCGGCGTTTCGCGTGCTTCACGCCGAGGACATCGGCGTCGGCGTCGCGCGCGCGATTCGCGCTGCCGTCTCGGGGCGGCCGGGCGGCGTCTACCTCGACCTCCCCGCGAAGCTCTTTCCACAGACGATGGACGCCGTTGCAGGAAGGAACTCGCTGATCGAGGTCGTCGATCCGGCGCCGAAGCAGATTCCGGGTCCCGACGCGGTCACGCGTGCGCTCGATCTGTTGAAAGGCGCGAAGCGACCGCTGATCATCCTCGGCAAGGGCGCGGCTTACGCGCAGGCCGACGCCGATATCCGCGCGCTCGTCGAGAAGACCGGCATTCCGTATCTGCCGATGGCCATGGCCAAGGGTTTGCTACCCGACACGCACGAGCTGTCGGCCGCCGCGGCACGCTCGTTCGTGCTGCCCGAGGCCGACGTCGTGATGCTGATCGGCGCGCGCCTCAACTGGCTGCTGTCGCACGGCAAGGGCAAGACGTGGGGCGGCGACACGCCGAAGGCGTGGGGGGGCCAGAAGTTCATCCAGGTCGACATCTCGCCGACCGAGGCCGACAGCAACGTGCGCATCGATGCGCCGGTCGTCGGTGACATCGGGTCGTGCGTGAGGGCGCTGCTCGCCGGCATCGACGCGAGCTGGCCGACGCCGCCCGCCGAATGGATGGACGCGATCTCCGAGCGGAAGACCAGGAACGTCGCGAAGATGGCCGACACGCTCGCGAAGAATCCGTCGCCGATGAATTTCCACAGCGCGCTCAACGTCGTGCGCGACATCGTCAAGGCGAATCCCGACGCGTACCTCGTCAACGAAGGCGCGAACGCGCTCGACTTCACGCGCAGCATCGTCGACATGTACGAGCCGCGCAAGCGCCTCGACGTCGGCACGTGGGGCGTGATGGGCATCGGCATGGGCTACTCCATCGCCGCCGCCGTCGTGGGCGGCCAGCAGGTGATCGCCGTCGAAGGCGACAGCGCGTTCGGCTTCTCCGGCATGGAGGTCGAGACGATCTGCCGCTACGACCTTCCGGTGTGCGTCGTGATCCTCAACAACAACGGCGTCTATCGCGGCGACGAGACGAACTGGGCGGGCCACGTCGACGGCGATCCGTCGCCGCTGGTGTTCGTCAAGAACGCGCGTTACGAAAAGCTGATGGAAGCGTTCGGCGGCGTCGGCGCGTACGTCACGACGCCGGCGGAATTGCGCAAGACGATGGAGGACGCGATCCGCTCGCGCAAGCCGACGCTGATCAACGCGATGATCGCCGAAGGCGCGGGCACCGAGAGCGGCCGCATCACGAGCCTCAATCCCACCGCGAAGAAGAAGCCGTGAATCCGCGGACGCGCACGATCGTCACGGCGCCACGGGTCGAGTGACACATCACATGCAAGGATGTCCGTTGCGAACGGGTCCGGCAAGACAGGGGTGATCGATGGGTAAAGCGTTAGACGGAGTGAAGATCCTCGACTTCACGCACGTGCAGTCGGGGCCGACGTGCACGCAGCTCCTCGCATGGTTCGGCGCCGACGTGATCAAGGTCGAGCGCGCGGGCGAAGGCGACATCACGCGCGGGCAGCTGCGCGACGTGCCGAACGTCGACAGCCTCTACTTCACGATGCTGAACCACAACAAGCGCTCGATCACGATCGACGCGAAGAACCCGAAGGGCAAGGCGATCCTCGAGCGCCTGGTGAAGGAATGCGACGTGCTGGTCGAGAACTTCGCGCCGGGCGCGCTCGACCGGATGGGCTTCACGTGGGAGCGGATCCAGGAACTCAACCCGAAGATGATCGTCGCGTCGATCAAGGGTTTCGGCCCGGGACCGTATCAGGACTGCAAGGTCTACGAGAACGTCGCGCAGTGCGCCGGCGGCTCGGCGTCGACGACCGGCTTCGACGACGGGCCGCCGCTCGTCACCGGCGCACAGATCGGCGACAGCGGCACGGGGCTGCATCTCGCACTGGGCATCGTGTGCGCGCTGTATCAACGCAAGACGTCGGGCCGCGGGCAGAAGGTGAACGCCGCGATGCAGGACGGCGTGCTGAACCTTTGCCGCGTGAAGCTGCGCGACCAGCAGCGCCTCGACCGTACCGGCGTGATGGAGGAGTACCCGCAATATCCGAACGGCCACTTCGGCGAGGCGGTGCCGCGCGCGGGCAACGCGTCCGGCGGCGGCCAGCCGGGCTGGATCCTGAAGTGCAAGGGTTGGGAGAACGATCCCAACGCGTACATCTACTTCATCACGCAGGCGCCGGTGTGGAAGGAGATCTGCCAGGTGATCGGACGCGAGGACTGGATCACCGACCCGCGCTACGCGACGCCGAAGGGCCGGTTGCCGCACCTGATGGAAATCTTCGATGGCATCGAGCAGTGGACGAAGACCAAGACGAAGTTCGAGGCGATGGAGATCCTGAACAAGTACGACATTCCCTGCGGTCCCATCCTGTCGATGAAGGAGATCGCCGAGGAGCCGTCGCTGCGCAAGACCGGCACGGTCGTCGAGGTCGACCATCCGACGCGCGGGAAGTACCTGACCGTCGGCAACCCGATCAAGCTCTCCGACAGCCCGACCGAGGTGAAGCGCTCGCCACTGCTCGGCGAGCACACCGACGAGATCATGAAAGAGCTCGGCTACAGCGACGCCGAGATCAAAGAGCTCCACGCCGCAAAAGTCATTTAGACGGCCAAAAGTCAACCCCTAATTTTGGCCGGGAATGCTTCGCTCGAATCGCGGGCGGAGCCCGACGATTCGAGCCGGCAACGGCAAGGAAGAATAGATGGCCCACGACAAGACGACGGTACGCAACATCATCGACAAGGCGAAAGCGGAGGGCCGCACCTCGCTGACGGCGCCCGAGGGCAAGCTCGTCTGCGACGCGTACGGCATCCCGGTGCCGCAGGAAGGCGTCGCGAAGAGCGCCAGCGAGGCGGTGAAGCTCGCGAGCCAGATGGGCTTCCCGGTCGTGATGAAGATCGTCTCGCCCGAGATCCTGCACAAGACCGAGGCGGGCGGCGTCCTCGTCGGCCTGAAGAGCGCGTCGGAGGTCGAGCAGGGCTTCCAGACGATCATGGACAACGCGCGCCGCTACAACGCCAAGGCGAACCTCGCCGGCGTGCAGGTCCAGCAGATGCTGAAAGGTGGCCACGAAGTGATCGTCGGCGCCGTCACCGATCCTTCGTTCGGCAAGCTCGTTGCGTTCGGTCTCGGCGGCATCCTCGTCGAAGTGTTGAAGGACGTCACGTTCCGCCTCGCCCCGCTGTCGCAGGACGAGGCGCTCGGCATGCTCGACAGCATCGAGGCGAAGGACGTGCTGAAGGGCGTGCGCGGCGAGCCGCCGGTCAATCGCGAGGCGCTCGCGCTGATCCTGTCGCACGTCGGTGCGCTCGTCACCGATTTCCCCGAAATCAGCGAGCTCGACCTCAACCCCGTGTTCGCCACGCCGAAGGGCGCGATCGCGGCCGACGTGCGCATCGTGATCGGCGAGCCGCTGCCGGAGAAGTACCGGCCGTCGCAGGAAGAGATCGTCCGCTCGATGAACCACATCATGAAGCCCGATGCGGTTGCGGTGATCGGCGCGTCGAACGAGGCCGGCAAGATCGGCAATTCGGTGATGAAGAACCTCGTCAACGGCGGCTACAAGGGGCAGATCTATCCGATCCATCCCAAGGCCGACGAGGTGATGGGCTACAAGGCGTACAAGAGCGTCAAGGACGTGCCCGGCAACATCGACGTCGCCGTGTTCGCGATTCCCGCCAAGCTCGTGGCGCAGGCGTTGACCGAGGTCGGCGAGAAAGGCATTCCGGGCGCGGTGCTGATTCCGTCCGGGTTCGCCGAGACCGGCAACGTCGAGGGGCAGCGCGAGATCCAGGCGATCGGGCGCAAGTACAACGTGCGCCTGATGGGGCCGAACATCTACGGCTTCTACTACACGTGGAAGGACCTCTGCGCGACGTTCTGCACGCCGTACGACTTCAAGGGTCACACCGCGCTGTCGTCGCAGTCCGGCGGCATCGGCATGGCGATCATCGGCTTCTCGCGCTCGGCGAAGATCGGCGTCTCCGCGATCGTGGGCCTCGGCAACAAGGCCGACCTCGACGAGGACGATCTGCTCGTGTTCTTCGAGCAGGACGACAACACGCACGTCATCGCGATGCACTGCGAGGACCTGAAGGACGGCCGCTCGTTCGCGGAAGTCGCGAAGCGCGTGTCGAAGAAGAAGCCGATCGTCGTGCTCAAGGCCGGTCGCACGAGCGCCGGCGCGAAGGCCGCGAGCTCGCACACGGGCGCGCTCGCGGGCAACGACAAGATCTACGACGACATCCTGCGTGAATCCGGGGTGATCCGCGCCCCGGGCTTGAAGGACATGCTCGAGTACGCGCGGGCGATTCCGCTGCTGCCAACGCCAAAGGGCGAGAACGTCGTGATCATCACCGGCGCCGGCGGCTCGGGCGTGCTGCTGTCGGACGCGGTCGTGGTCAACGACATGCAATTGATGGCGATGCCGCAGGATCTCGACACGGCGTTCCGCAAGTTCATCCCGCCGTTCGGCGCGGCCGGCAACCCGGTCGACATCACCGGCGGCGAGCCGCCGACGACGTACAAGAACACCATTCGGCTGGGCCTCGAGGATCCGCGCATCCACTCGCTGATCCTCGGCTACTGGCATACGATCATCACGCCGCCGATGGTGTTCGCGAACCTCGTCGTCGAAGTCGTCGAGGAGATGAAGGCGAAAGGCATCGTGAAGCCGATCGTCGCGTCGCTCGCAGGCGACGTGCAGGTCGAGGAAGCGGCCGATTACCTGTTCCAGCACGGCATCCCCGCGTATCCGTACACGACGGAGATGCCGGTCGCCGTCCTCGGCGCAAAATACAAGTGGGCGCGCGGCGCGGGACTGCTGTGAAGCACGACGCGGCCGCTGCGCCGAGGCGTAACCCAAGCGGTGCGGTGCGGGGCGCGCGCGCGTCGCACCGAGGAATGCTCGCCGACAGGGCGGCGGCGGGCCTCGTCGAAGATCAGAACAAGATGCGGTCGAACTCTTCCAACGGAGGAAACATGCAAGCACTTCATCGTCGCGCCATCCTCGGCGCAACGCTCGGCCTCTTCGCGTTTGCGGGCCTGTCCGGCAGTGCGGCCGCGTGGGAACCCACGAAGCCGGTGCAGTTCATCGTTCCCGCCGGCACCGGCGGCGGCGCCGACCAGATGGCGCGCTTCATCCAGGGTGTCGTCAGCAAGCACAAGCTGATGAAGGAGCCGATCATCGTCGTCAACGAGTCGGGCGGCGCCGGCGCGCAGGGCTTCCTCGACGTCAAGAGCGCAAAGGGCGATCCGAATACGATCATCATCACGCTGTCGAATTTGTTCACGACGCCGCTCGCCACCGGCGCGCCGTTCAACTGGAAGGACTTCACGCCGGTCGCAATGCTCGCGCTCGACGAGTTCGTGCTGTGGGTCAACGCGAGCGAGCCCTACAAGACGCCCACCGAGTACGTCAACGCCGTCAAGGCCAAGCCCAACACGTTCAAGATGGGCGGCACCGGCTCGAAGCAGGAAGACCAGATCATCACGGCCGAGATCGAGCAGGCGACGGGCGCCAAGTTCATCTACATTCCGCTCAAGGGCGGCGGCGACGTCGCCGTGCAACTCGTCGGCAATCACATCAACTCGAGCGTGAACAACCCGATCGAGGCGGTCGCGCAATGGCGTGCCGGCTCGTTGCGGCCGCTTTGCGTGTTCGACTCCAAGCGGATGGACTATAACGCCAAGGTGACGCAGACGATGTCGTGGCACGACATCCCGACGTGCAAGGAATCGGGCCTCGACGTCGAGTACACGATGCTGCGCGGCATCTTCATGCCGGCCGGCGTGTCGCAGGACCAGGTCAATTTCTACATCGACCTCCTGAAGAAGGTGCGCGAGACGCCGGATTGGAAGGAGTTCACCGAGAAGGCCGCATTCAACCAGTCGTTCATGACCGGCGCCGAGTACGTGAAGTGGCTCACCGACGCCGAGGCGAAGCACAAGTCGCTGATGGAAAAGGCGGGATTCCTCGCCAAGAAATAGGGTCGACGCGAAGCGCGCGACGTGACGGCCGCCCTCGCCGGGCGGCCGTCGTACAAGATGCAACGCGAATCGCGCGCGCGAGGCCCTTGTCGGAGGAGATTCGAGCGTGGATGAGGCAGGGCAACGCGGCAACGACGGCCGCAGCGTGGTTTCGACGCGTACGATGGAGGCGGTCGTCGCCGCATTGCTGTTCCTCTTCGGCGCGACGTTCGTCTATCAGAGCTATGAGCTCGGCTTTCGCTGGGCGGTCGAGGGCCCGCAGTCGGGCTTCTTCCCGTTCTACGTGGCGCTCATCATCTGCGGCAGCAGCCTGGTCGTCTTCGTGAATGCGCTACGCGGCAAGGCCGGACGCAGCGACGAATCGTTCGTCGAGCGGGGACAACTATGGAAGGTGATGCAGATCCTGATCCCCGCGGCGATCTTCGTCCTCGGCGTGCAGCTCATCGGCATCTACGTTTCGTCGGTCATCTACATCGCCCTCTTCATGCGCTTCCTCGGCAAGTACTCGTGGTTGAAGAGCGTGTTGATCGCCGCGATCATCTGCATCGCATTGTTCTTCATGTTCGAGGTCTGGTTCCAGGTGCCCCTGTACAAGGGCAGGTGGGATCTCACGTCGTGGACCGGGTACTGAGCGCGCGCTCGCCGGGGAACGCTTAAAACCAGCAGGGGGGCTCGTGCAAGACCTTGCGTATCTCTTCCACGGCTTCGCCGTCGTGCTGACCCCGTTCAACTTCGGGCTGATGCTGCTCGGCATCGTCCTCGGCGTCGTCATCGGCGTGCTGCCGGGACTCGGTGCGGCGAACGGCATCGCGATCCTGCTCCCGCTCACGTTCACGATGCCGCCGACGTCGGCGATCATCATGCTGTCGTGCATCTATTGGGGCGCGCTGTTCGGCGGCGCGATCGCCTCGATCCTGTTCAACATCCCGGGCGAGCCGTGGTCGGTGGCCACGACCTTCGACGGCTATCCGCTCGCACAGCAGGGACGCGCGGGCGAGGCGCTGACGACGTCGTTCACGTCGTCGTTCGTCGGCGCGTTCTTCGCCGTGCTGATGATCACGTTCCTCGCGCCGATCATCGCGCGCTTCGCGCTGCGCTTCGGCCCGGCCGAATACTTCTCGGTGTACCTGCTCACGTTCTGCAGCTTCGTCGGCATGGGCAAGGGCTCGCCGGCGAAGATCCTCGCGTCGATGATGATCGGCTTCGCGCTGTCCACCGTCGGCATCGACATCGTGACCGGCCAGTTGCGGATGACGTTCGGCCTCACGAGCCTGCTGAAGGGCTTCGATTTCCTGATCGCGGTCATCGGCCTCTTCGGCATCGGCGAGATCCTGCTGTCGATGGAGGAAGGACTCGCGTTCTCCGGCGCCACGGCGAAGATCAACCCGAAGGTCGTTTGGGAAACGTGGAAGAAGCTGCCGCGCTACTCGTTCACGTTCGCGCGGAGCGTCATCATCGGCATCTGGATGGGCGTCACGCCGGGCGGCGCGACGCCCGCGTCGTTCATGAGCTACGGCGCGGCGAAGAAGTTCTCGAAGGACGGCGACAAGTTCGGCACCGGCGTCGTCGAAGGGCTGGTGGCGCCGGAAACCGCCGCGCACGCGGCGGGCACGAGCGCGCTGCTGCCGATGATCACGCTCGGCATCCCCGGCTCGCCGACCGCGGCGGTGCTGTTGGGCGGCCTGCTCATCTGGGGCCTGCAGCCGGGGCCGTTGCTGTTCCAGGAAAAGCCCGACTTCGTCTGGGGCCTGATCGCGAGCATGTACCTCGGCAACGTCGTCGGCCTGGTCGTCGTGCTCGCGCTCGTGCCGGCGTTCGCCGCGATCCTGCGCATCCCGTTCGCGATCATCGCGCCGGTCATCGTCGTCATCTGCGCGATCGGCGCCTACACCGTCAACAACTCGATGCACGACATCTGGTTCATGCTGGGCTTCGGCGTCGTCGGCTACGTCTTCAAGAAGCTCAACTACCCGATGGCGCCGCTCGTGCTGGCCCTGGTTCTCGGCAACGCCGCCGAAAGCTCGTTCCGCCAGGCGATGCTGTCGTCGCAGGGCAGCCTCGGCATCCTCTTTTCGAACGGCCTGGTCGGCGGCATCACCGCGCTCGCGCTGGTCATGCTGTTCTGGCCGCTGATCTCGAAGGGGCTGCGATCGGTTCGCCCCGCGCGTACGACGAAGCTGCCGGAGGAGCAACCGGTGGATTGACGCCCGGCCGGAAGGGTCGGTGCGTGCATCAGTACCGGATCACGCGCAGTGCTGCGGGCGTTGAGCGCCACGCCGCGCCGACGTGCGCAAGGCCGCGTTGCCGATCGGCGTGACGATCCAACGAGCGCGGCATCTGCGCCCACCGGCCGCCGCAGAACGCCGTTACGCCGGCGCCGATTTAGGCGCAAACATTTCGCGCAACAGATTCTTCTGCACCTTCCCCATCGCATTGCGCGGCAGCTCGTCGACGACGTAGACGCGCTTCGGCACCTTGAACGACGCGATGTCGCCGCGCAATGCGCCGACGATCTGCGACGTGTCGACGTGCATGCCGGACCGGGCAACGATCACCGCGGTCACGGCTTCGCCGAAATCCGGATCCGGCACGCCGATCACGGCGGATTCGACGACGCCCGGCAACGCGTCGATGCGCTCCTCGATCTCCTTCGGATAGACGTTCAGGCCGCCGGTGATGATGAGGTCCTTGGCGCGACCGACGAGGCGCAAATAACCCTGCGCGTCCCCGTCCGGTACCCAGTCGCCCATGTCGCCGGTGCGAAACCAGCCATCCGCCGTGAATTCGTCGCGCGTCTTGTCCGGCATGCGCCAGTAGCCGGCGAAGACATTCGGTCCGCGCACCTGCACGCTCCCGATCGTTCCGGGCTCGCACGGGTCGCCCGCGTCGTCGACGACGCGAACGCTCACGCCCGGCAGTGGACGACCGACGGTGCCCGGCGCGCGCACGCCCTCGAGCGGATTCGACGTGATCATGCCCGTCTCGGTCATGCCGTAGCGCTCGAGGATCGCGTGGCCGGTGCGCGCGCGGAATTCGGCATGCGTCTCGGGCAGAAGCGGCGCCGAGCCGGATACGAACAGGCGCACGTTCCGCGCGGCGTCGCGCGTCAGCCCCGGCGACGCGACCAGGCGCGAATAGAACGTCGGCACGCCCATCATGACCGTCCCCTGCGGCAGCAGGTCGACGACTTCGCCGGCGTCGAAGCGTGGCAGCCACAACATGCGCGCACCGGATAGCAGCACGCAATGGATCGCGACGAACAGCCCGTGCACGTGGTAGATCGGCAGCGCGTGCAGCAGCACGTCGCCGCGCGTGAACGCCCACGCCTCGACCAGCGCGAGCGCATTCGACGCGAGGTTGCGATGCGTGAGCGACGCGCCTTTCGAGCGTCCCGTCGTGCCCGACGTATAGAGGATCGCCGCGACGTCGTCCGGCTTCGAATGGACGGTCGCGAACGTAGAGGCTTCGTCGCGCGCGCGGTCCCACAATTCACCGCCGTGCGCATCGACGGTCAGCACGAGCGCGCCGTCGGCGATCGTCTCGATGGTGCCGAGGCTCTCCGGGCGGCACGCGATCACGCGTGGCGCCGCGTCGCCGAAGAAGTATTCGAGCTCGCGCTTCTGATACGCGGTATTGAGCGGCAGGTAGATCAAGCCGGCGCGCAGGCAGGCGAGATAGAGCGCGAGCACCTGCCAATGCTTGTCCGCCTGCACGGCGACCCGGTCGCCCGGGACGCAGCCCGCGCGCACCAGCGCGTTCGCGATTCGCGCGGACGCCTGCGCGAGCTCGTCATAATGCACGACGCCGTTGCCCGGAATGACGATGCAGGGCTGCTCGCGGCCGGACGGAAAATGGGATTCGATCAGCGCGTAGAGATTGGCATTCATCGCGTCGGTTCGCGCGCATGCGCACGCGAACGGCGTGCAACCGCGTCCGCCTGATTATTTCACACCGATGAGCGACACCCGCGCCGCGCCCCGGTCCGCACCCACGCCGAACTCGCTGCGCGAGGCCGATCCCGCCGCGCGCATGGCCGCGATCGCCGATCCCGGAACCATCACGCCATGGGCAACGCCGGGACCGAGCCCGCATCTTGCACGCTTCGGCCTCGTGTCGCGCGACGACGACGGCGTGGCGATCGCGTCGGCGACGCTCGGCGGCGCGCCGATCCTGCTCGCCGCGCAGGACGCGCGCTATCTCGCAGGCAGCGTCGGCGAGCATCACGGCAACGCGCTGGCGGCGATGTTCACCGCCGCACGCAACGAGCGGGTGTCGGCGATCGTGTTGCTGCTCGCCTCGGGCGGCGTCCGGCTGCACGAGGCGAATGCCGCCGAGCTCGCGCTCGCACGCGCGCTAAGCGCGCTGCTCGACGCGCGCATCGCGGGGATTCCCGTCGTTGCGTTGACCGTCGGCAACGTCTTCGGCGGCACGTCGGTGCTCGCGTGCGCCACCGATCGCTTCGCGATGCTGCCGGGCAGCCGCTTGGGACTATCCGGGCCGAAGGTGCTCCAATCGGTGCACGGCGCGTGGGAGCTCGACGCGAGCGACCCGCGCGATGTCGACGTCGTCTACGGCGCGCAGGCGCGCCAACGGGCGGGTCTCGTCGAGCTCGTCGCCGACGATGCGGATGCGATCCGCGCGTGGATCGTGCGCGCGGTGCGCGAGCGCGACGACTTCGACGTTTCGGTGCGCGCGATGCAGTCGCGGCTCGCACGCAGCGTCGAAGGCGATGCGGTGAAGTCGCCCGCGTTCGCGGCACTCCCGTGCTTCGCCGGCGCAGCGCCTGTCGACGAGGCGCGGCTGCTCTGGCATGCGCCGCGCTGCTGGCTGACGCGCCCGCACACCGCGACGACGGTCGGACCCGCCGACGCGCACGCGCTCGACGCGGCGCTGCTCGCCCACGTCACCGCGCATCGCCGCGCGCGGCTGCCGCTCGTCATCGTCGAGGACTCCGCCGGGCATACGGTGTCGCGCGCGGCGGAAATGAAGCTGGTGTCGCGATACCTCGCGCACCATGCGTCGGTGCTCGCGCTGCTGCGCACGGAGGGCACGCCGCTCGTCGGGCTGCTCGCCGGCACCGGCCACAGTGCCGCGTTCTTCTCGAACGCGCTGCAGGCCGACCGGTTGTATGCGCTCGCGTCCGCCCGCGTCGTCGCCATGGAGCCCGCCGCGGTCGCGCGTGTCACGGGCATCGCGGCGGCGTCGCTGATCGAGGACGACGCGTTGCTCGGCCAGCCGGTGCGGCATTTCGCCGGGCACGGCGGCGTGACGGCCATTCTCGACGAGGCGACGCTCGATGCGATGGGGATCGCGTGAGCTCGACGGCATGCGCGCGCGCCTTCGCCGGCACGTGCTGAAAGCGGCGTCAATCGCGATCGTCGGGCGGCTCGCCGGATGTCGCGCGCGCGAGGCGGTCGGCGATCGCCGTCCACGTCGCGTCGTCGCGCACGCGCTCGATCAGGATTGCGTCGGCGTCGGCGTCGTCGAGCGCGCGCAGGTTCGCGTAAAGCAAGTGCGCGTACATCGGCGCGTCGTCGGGCGCCGAAATCCACAAACCGTCGAACACCTCCGGCCGCGGCGTGTGCCACGCGAGCACCGCGATGCGCTCGTCGCGATCCTCGAGCTGCGCGAGCTCGGCGAGCAGCGCATCGGAAGCGACGAGCGAGGCGGGCGTGCGCGGGGCGTAATGCGACGGCAGCGAGCCCGACGCGCGGGGTGCGGACGTCTCGCGTCCCGCCGGCGCCCGGCCGAGCACGCGCGCGATCGCCTCGACGCCGATCGCGCCCGGACGCAACAGCATCGGCGTGGGCGTCGTGCACGCGACGATGGTGCTCTCGATGCCGACCGGGCTCGCGCCTCCATCGAGCACGAGATCGACGGCGTCGCCCAGATCGTCGAC
>Ga0207657_10005020_pt1 | contig 13887 bp, 19 predicted proteins | sample KBSC33metaG_FD_184316 | JGI IMG/M metagenome (GOLD analysis project Ga0207657, IMG submission 184316) | Corn rhizosphere microbial communities from Kellogg Biological Station, Michigan, USA - KBS C3-3 metaG (SPAdes) (version 2) | ecosystem: Host-associated > Plants > Roots > Rhizosphere > Soil ... | reverse complement strand
GCAGATTGAAGAGTGCGCCTCTCAACGCGATTCCAAAATAAGTAGATTCTCGTAGGGCGGTGCGTGCGCGCCTCCTGAGCTAGACGGCCGCGCCCCATCACCGTAGAGCCGCGCGGGCCGCACAGCAGGATTGCGAACAGTGGGAAACGTCACCGTCATCGGCGCCCAGTGGGGCGACGAAGGCAAGGGCAAGATCGTCGACTGGCTGGCGAGCCGCGCCGATGTCGTCGTTCGCTTCCAGGGCGGCCACAACGCGGGCCACACGCTGGTCGTCGGCAACCAGACCTACAAGCTCTCGCTGCTGCCGTCCGGCATCGTCCGCGGCACCATGTCGGTGATCGGCAATGGCGTGGTGCTCGACCCCTGGGCGCTGAAAGCCGAAGTCGAGCGCATTCGCGAGCAAGGCGTGGAAGTCACGCCGCAAGTGCTGCGCATCGCCGAGACCTGCCCGCTGATCCTGCCCATCCACCGCGACCTCGACGCGCTGCGCGAGGACGCGAGCGGCGCGGGCAAGATCGGCACCACACGGCGCGGCATCGGCCCCGCGTACGAGGACAAGGTCGGCCGCCGCGCAATCCGCGTCTGCGATCTTGCGCATCTCGACGAGCTGGGGCCGCTGCTTGACCGCCTGTGCGCACATCACGACGCCCTCCGCGCCGGGTTCGGCGAGCCGCCGGTTGACCGCGAGCGCCTGCTTCGCGACCTGTCCGAGATCGCGGATTTCGTGCTCCCGTTCGCCGGTCCCGTGTGGCGCGACCTCGACGAGGCGCGCGCGCGCGGCCGGCGGGTGCTGTTCGAAGGCGCGCAGGGGGTGCTGCTCGACGTCGACCACGGCACCTATCCGTTCGTCACCTCGTCCAACACGGTCGCCGGCACAACGGGACCGGGAAGCGGCATGGGGCCGAGCGCGGCCGGCTTCGTGCTCGGCATCGCCAAGGCCTACACCACCCGCGTCGGATCCGGGCCGTTCCCGACCGAGCAGGACAATGACATCGGCCAGATGCTCGGGACGCGCGGCCACGAATTCGGCACGGTCACGGGGCGGAAGCGCCGCTGCGGCTGGTTTGACGCGGTGCTGGTGCGCCAGGCGGTCGCCGTCAGCGGGGTGACCGGAATCGCACTCACCAAGCTGGACGTGCTCGACGGCTTCGAGACGGTGAAGATCTCCACCGGCTATCGAATCGGCGGCGAGCTGTTCGACTATCTCCCGCCGCACGCCGCCGACCAGGCGCGGGTCGAGCCCGTCTACGAGGAGATCGAGGGCTGGCCGGGCTCGACTCGCGGCGCCCGCAGCTGGGCCGATCTGCCGGCGCGCGCGATCAAATATGTCCGCCGCATCGAGGAGCTGATCCGCTGCCCGGTGGCGCTAGTCTCGACCTCGCCCGAGCGCGACGACACGATCCTGGTGAGAGACCCGTTCGCGGGCTAGCGCCGCACGTCGAAACTGCCCAATTGAGCGGGATCCGCGGTTTCAACCTGAACGTCATCGACCCGTGCACCCGGTGGGCCGGAGCTGATCCGATCGATAAGCTGCTCGACGGCTCTTTTGTCACCTTCGAAGTGCGCTTCGACGGAGCCATCGGGGCAATTGCGCACCCATCCGGCAGCCCCGAGTTCGGCCGCCTGCTCCCGGGTCCAAGCCCGAAACCAGACCCCTTGAACGCGGCCCCTCACCCGGACATGCCGCGCGATCATCATTCGAGGCCTTCGAATGCGGCGGAATGTTCGGCACGCCCGCTGCGCGGCGCGGAAAAGGCGTTCATCGCCCTCGCCTGCAGGTAAGGGCCGGCGTAAGGCGAGGCGAAGGGCGCGGCGGCCTCCGCATCGAAGCCGAAACGGCCATAATAGCCGGGCTCGCCGAGAACGAAGATCATGTCGAATTCCTTCGACCCCGCCTCCACGATCCCCGCTTCAACCAATGCCGACCCGATGCCGCAGCCCTGCCGGCCGGGGATGACGGCGACGGGCGCCAGGGCGAGAGCGCTCAGCTGGCGGGCATCGGCATCGACGCGCATGCGGCTGAAAAGGACGTGCCCCACGATCCGGTCTGCTTCGACGGCGACGAGCGAAATGACCGCGTCACCGTCCCTCCTCAGCTGCTCGACGAGATCGGCCTCGGCCGGCGTGGGAAAGGCTGCAAGATGGACCGAACGGATGCCGGCGCGATCGTCGGCTCGCTCGGCGCGGACGTCGGCCATCACACCGTCGCGATGTCGGGCGCGTCCTCGGCTTTCATGCCGACGACGTTGTAGCCGGCATCGACGTGATGGACTTCGCCGGTGACGCCGCTCGCGAGCTCGCTGAGCAGATAGAGCCCGGCCCCCCCGACGTCCTCGATCGTGACGTTGCGGCGCAGCGGCGAATTATATTCGTTCCACTTCATGATGTAGCGGAAATCGCCGATTCCGCTCGCGGCCAGCGTCTTGATCGGCCCGGCCGAGATGGCGTTGACGCGGATCCCCTCGGGGCCAAGGTCGGCGGCGAGATATTTGACGCTGGTTTCGAGCGCCGACTTGGCGACACCCATGACATTGTAGTGCGGAATGACCTTCTCGGCGCCGTAATAGGTCAGAGTCAGGAGCGAGCCGCCGCCGGCCATCAGCGCTCGGGCGCGCTGCGCAACCGCGACGAAGCTGTAGACCGAGATGTTCATGGTCATCAGGAAATTGTCCATCGAGGTCTCGACGAACTTGCCCCTGAGCTCGGTCTTGTCGGAATAGCCTATGGCGTGGACGACGAAGTCGATCGTCTCCCACCGTTCTTGCAAGGCATCGAACGCCCGATCGAGCGCCTTCATGTCGGAAACGTCGCAGTCGATCAGCAGGTCGGAACCGAGCTCGGCCGCCAGCGGGCGCACGCGTTTTTCGAGCGCCTCGCCCTGGTAGGAGAAAGCGAGGTCGGCGCCCTGGCTGCCCAGCGCCCGGGCAATTCCCCATGCCAGCGAGCGATCGTTGGCGAGGCCCATGATCAGCCCACGCTTGCCTTGCATCAGTCCGCTCAAAGTTTCGCTCCCCCTCTTTCGAGCACTGGTTCGACGTCCTCACCGGGCTGTGGTTCCTCGACCTCGAGCTGGTCGGTGTAGGGCCCGGTGTAAAGCTCGCCCTTTAGCGCGCTGGCGCCGGTTTCTGCCAGCGCCGCGTTGAGTTCCGCGCCGATCACCACGCCGAGGCCGACGACAAAAAAGAAGATCAGCGCGATCATCACGCCGGCAAGGCTGCCGTAAGTGCGGGTATAGCCGCCGAACAGCCCGAGAACGTCGGGTAGCACCGCGACCGTTACCAGCCACCAGACGGTGATCAGCAGCGCGCCCGGCCATTTGCGGCAATGGTGTTTGCGATATCGCGACGGCGTCAGCGCATAGAACAAGGCATAGAAGGTGAAGAACAAGGTCGCCGCCGGCACCAATCGGTAAAGGCCGAGCGTGGTGCCGACGCCCTGCGCGAAGGGGAACCAGGCGACCAGCAGATGATGCGCGAGAGTCAGCGCGGCGCTCGCGGCGAAGGCGATCATCAGCAGGATGACCGATCCCAGGATCATCAGCATCGAGCCGAGCCGATATTCCCAGAAGGGCGCGCAATATCTGACGCCATAGGCCCGCCGCAGGATGTCGCGGATGGTCTCGATGAAACTGGTCGCGGTCCACAAGCCGACGATGCCGCCGAGCCACAGCAAGGTGCCGGTGCGCACCGTCAGCACTTCGACGATCGGCTCGCGCAGGGTCGCGGCAACATCGGGCGGCAGGCGACGGAGGATGTTGGTCACCGTCAGCATCGCATCCTGGCCCTGGCCGAACAAATGGGCGACGGCAGCGGCGACGATGAAAAACGGAAACAGCGCGACGATCGACAGATAAGCGAGGTTGCCGGCGTGGATGAAGCCGTCGTTGTAGACGCCCACGGCAACCCGCTTGACCACTTCCCATGCGGTCAGCCGCGGCTTCAGTTTCTCCTCGACGTCGGCGCCGAACGCCGCGCGCATGCTGGCGAGGCGCTTGCGCCGCGACTCCGGTGACTGGGGGGAAACCTCTCTCATCGAGCAGGAGCGCTAGACACCCAGGCCGGCGCGCGGATTGCCGCCACCGCTCCAATCCTCGGCGAAGCGCTTGAGTTCAGCGTCGTTGGTAGGGACCTGGATTTCGACGGCGACAAGCTGGTCGCCCCGCTTGCCATCCTTGGCCATGAACCCACGGCCTTTGAGCCGAAGCACCTTGCCCGAGCTCGTGCCCATCGGGATGGTCAGCATCACGGGCCCTTCTGGCGTCGGCACCTTAACCTTCGCGCCGAGCACCGCTTCCTTGAGCGTGATCGGCAGGTCGAGGCGGATGTTGATGCCATCGCGCGTGAAGAAGCGGTGCGGCGCGATGTCGATCGTGACGATGGCGTCGCCGCGACCGGCGGGCCCCTCCTCGCCCTTGCCGGCCAGGCGAATCCGGGTGCCGTCCTCGAGTCCCTGCGGAAGCTTCAAGTCGATCGTCTTGCCGTCGCCGAGCGTGATCCGCTGGGGTTTCAATGCGACCGCGTCCTCGAACGGGACCTTCAGCCGATAAGCGACGTCGGCGCCCTTCTGCGGCGGCCGCGCGCGCTGGCGGAAGCCGAACGGACCTCCGCCGCCACCGGCTCCGGCGCCGCGCGCTCCGCCGCCCCCGAACAGGCCTTCGAAGAGATCGCTGAGATCGGCGCCCTCAGCACCGCCGAAATTGAAATTCTCGAACCCTTGCGGGCCGCCCCCCTGCGGTCCGCGCGCGCCGCCCGAATAGCCGCCGTAGCCGCCGCCGAACGGCATCTTGGGATTGCCGTCCTCGTCGATTTCACCGCGGTCGTATTGCGCGCGCTTGTCCTTGTCCGACAGCAAATCATACGCCGCGGTCACTTCGGAAAAGCGCTTGGAGGCGTTGGGATTGTCCTTGTTGCGGTCGGGATGGAGCTGCTTGGCGAGGCTGCGGTACGCCTTCTTGATCTCCGCTTCGGTCGCGCCGCGCTTCAGGCCTAAGCGTTGGTACAGGTCCAGAGCCATGTGCTTTCCATGCCGTAAGCTTGCTTAACTGACCAGATGGCTTGCCGTTCACCGGCGGCCAAGCTTATGCGGCGCCGATGCTGGACCCCTTCGCCCTGTTCGATGAGTGGCTATCTGACGCGCGCGCGTCCGAGATCAACGATCCGGAAGCGATGGCGCTTGGCACGGCGGATCGCGAGGGGCGGCCATCGGTCCGCATGGTCCTGCTCAAGGGTCATGGTCCGGACGGGTTCGTCTTCTATACCAACGAACAGAGCGACAAGGGCGGCCAGCTCACGGAAAATCCGCGCGCGGCGCTGCTGTTCCACTGGAAATCGCTGCGCCGGCAGGTTCGCATCGAGGGAACGGTTGAACGCGTCGCGGCTGCCGAGGCGGACGCCTATTTCGCGACGCGCGCACGGGATTCGCAGCTCGGCGCCTGGGCGTCCGACCAGTCGCGCCCACTCGACAGCCGTGACACGTTCGAGCACAGGTTCGAGGAGGCGCAGCAGCGTTTCGAAGGCAGGGACGTGCCGCGGCCGCCGCATTGGGGCGGTTATCGCGTGATGCCCGAGCGCATCGAATTCTGGAGCGACCGCCCGTATCGGCTGCACGAGCGGCGCCTGTTCGTGCGCGACGGCGGCGGTTGGCGCGTGGGATTGCTTTACCCATGACGGCACCGGCGATCAGCCCCGCCGAACGCGCGAAACTGACCGCGCGCGCGGCTTTGGCCAGCATCGCGATGGCGATCATCCTGATCGCCGCCAAGAGCTATGCGGCGATCGAGACTTCGTCGATGGCGATGCTCGGCTCGCTTGCGGACAGCGGGCTCGACCTCGTCGCCAGCCTGGTGATCCTGCTCGGCGTCCGGATCGCCGCCGCGCCGGCCGACACCGACCACCGTTTCGGCCACGGCAAGGCGGAAGCGCTGGCCGCGCTGGTCCAAGTGATCCTGATCACCCTCTCGGCAATCTTCATCGGCTTCCGCGCGGTCGAACGGCTGGCGAGCGGCGCGGAGACGGCCGACGCCGAGCTCGGCATCACCGTCTCGGTCGTGGCGATGGTCCTTACCGCGGCGCTGATCTCCTATCAGCGGCACGTCGTGAAGCGCACGGGCTCGCTCGCGATCGGCACCGACCGGCTGCATTACTCGTCCGATCTCCTGCTCAACGGCTCGGTGATCATCGCGCTCGTGCTCGAACAATTCGCCGGTCTAACCGGCGCGGACGCGGTGTTCGGGCTGCTCATTGCCCTGTGGCTGCTGTGGGGGGCAGTCACGGCATCGAGCCACGCGCTCGACCAGCTGATGGATCGCGAATGGCCCGACGATTTGCGTGAACGCTTCCTCGCCGCGGCGAAGGAATATCCCATTCTTGCCGGCTTGCACGACTTCCGCACCCGCAGCAGCGGCACGCATTATTTCGCGCAATTCCACGTCTGGGTGCCGGAGCATTGGACGGTCAAGGAAGCGCATGACCGGCTCGACCGCGCCGAGGAGGACCTGCAGCGGCGCTTTCCCGGCACCGAGATCCTGATCCACGTCGATCCCGAGGGGCAGATCGACCGCGAGACCATCCTGCCGACCGAAATCACGGAGCAAGCGACGTGACGAGCCTGCCCTTCTTCCAGGTGGATGCCTTCGCCGACGCGCCGTTGACCGGCAATCCGGCGGCCGTGATGCCGCTCGACAAGTGGCTCGGCGATGCACTGATGCAGGCGATCGCCGCCGAGAACAATCTCAGCGAGACGGCCTTCACGGTCCCAAGCGACAGCGCGGACGTCGACTTCGACCTGCGCTGGTTCACGCCCGCGGCGGAGGTCGAGCTCTGCGGTCACGCGACTCTCGCCGCCGGGCATATCCTGATGACCGGGCAGTCGGTGCGCTTTGCGACACGTTCGGGCGTGCTGATCGTCAGCCGTCGCGAGGATTTGCTCGAGCTCGATCTTCCTGCCGCGCAATTGAGCGAGGTCCACGAGCCGGAGCTGTGCGCGGCGCTGCGCCTCGGCGATACGCCGGTGTGGCTCGCCGAAGGGTATAACGATGCCGCGATCGTCGAATTGCCCGACGAGCAGGCAGTTCGCTCGATGGAGCCGGACTTGGCCGCGCTGAAGCGTATCCATCGGATGGCCGTCGTGACAGCGCCAGGCAATCGCGAGGATGTCGTAAGCCGGGTGTTCGTTCCCTACCTCGGCATCGACGAGGACCCCGTCACCGGCTCAGCCCACGCCGCGCTCGTGCCCTATTGGACGAGCCGACTCGGCCGCAGCGAGTTCACCGCGCTCCAGGCGAGCGCGCGAAGCGGCGTGCTTCACTGCCGGCTGCAGGGCGACCGGGCGGTGCTCGGAGGACGTTGTCAAACGATCATCGTCGGCCAGTTCCAGCTATGATCGCCGCGCTTCTCCTAGTCGCCGGAAGCGCCGCGAATGCCGCAACGGTCGAGGCCGGCGACACCGGCCTTGCCTACACGCAATGCCTGTTCACGAGCTCGCGGGCCGCGCACCAGGCCGGCATGTCGGTCAGCGCATTCGAGCGGAGCCTCGCCGGCGCGTGTCTTTCGGAACAGCGCGCGCTCGAACGCGCCAGCACGCGGCTATTCTCATTGCGCGGTGAGCCCGATCCGAGCGGCCAGGCAAGGAGCATGTCGGAGGACGCGCGGCGGCAGGTCGTGGAAACCTATCGGCAGACGCTCGAACTGGCGCCGCAGCTCGAGCGGATGGGCGAGATCTGCCGCGCCGATCCCTCGCAGTGCCGATGAAGAGCCTGCTGGCGATTGCGCTGCTCGCTGTCGCGCAGCCGGCAAGCGCGAGCCCCGCCTCCGAACGCGCCGCGATTCTCGACGTCGTCGCGCACATGGAAACGGCGTGGAACAACGGCGACTTTCGCGGCTACATGGCTGGCTTCGAGAACCCTGGCGTGGTCTTCGTCTCCGGCGGCAAGTTCCAGGACGGCTGGCAGGGCACGCTCGATCATTACATTCGTGATTACGGTGGTTCGGCCGAGCGGCGTGGCCAGCTCCACTTCTACAACATGAAGGTCGACTTGCTTGCGCCCGACTCGGCGATGCTCATCGGCCAATATCGCCTGACGCGCGGCTCACGCGTGACCGAGGGAGTCAACACGCGGCTCTTCCGCAAGATTCGCGGCCACTGGCTGATCACCATGAACCACGTCTCCGCTTACGACGTCACCGCGGCTCCGAGCGCGCCAGAAGCGCACTAAGGTCGGCCTTCCAGAACTTCGCCCAGGTATGGGTGCCGTGCCCGTGCGTGTCGGCGCTTTCGGGAATCAGGCGGAAATGCGCGGTCGGCATCCGCTTCAACGCCTCTTCGGGAACGGCCAGATTGCGCGGGTTGATGAAGTCGTCGGCCGAGTTGATCCAGGTGAGCGGGACCTTGATCCGCTCGAGGTTCGGCCACGGATTGTAGTTCCGCGACGAATCGAACTGATAGATCATGTCGTTGGCATCGAGGCTGGGAAGCGCGCGTTCGACCGTCTGCTCGACGAACGCGGCCGCCGCCTGGCGCGTCGGATATTGCTTCTGCAGGTAGAGCGGCGCGCCGCCGGCGATGAACAGGATCGATTCCGCCGTGCGCAGCCCTTGCTCCGGCTCTTTCGAATAATTGCCGCTTTGCCACGCCGGGTCCTTGCGGATGCCGTCGATCACCAGCTGGCGCCACATGCGGTTCAATCCCGCAATCTCGATCGGCTCGCAGGCGAGCGGCATCAGCGCGCTCGCGAAATCGGGATAGGTCTCGCCCCAGACGAAGCTCATCATGCAGCCCATCGACGTGCCCATGATCAGGCGCATGTGCCTGATCCCGAGCCCCTCGGTCAGCATGCGGTGCTGCGCCGCGACCATGTCGTCATAATCATATTTGGGAAAGCGCATCCTGAGGCCGTCGGACGGCTTCGACGATTTCCCGTGGCCGATATTGTCGGGGAGGATGATCCAGTATCTGTTGATGTCGAGCGGCTGGCCGGGCCCGTAGAGCTCGTCCGCGAACTGCGGGCGCAGGAACTGCTTGCCGTCGCCGCCGGTGCCGTGGAGGACCATTACCGCATTGTCGATCTCGCCCGCGGCATTGCGGTGCGGTGACCCGAGCGTCGTCACGTGCATCCGGACCTCGGGCAGGCTCTCGCCGCCGCGGAAGCGGAAGTCCTTGAGGATCACGTCTTGTTCGTGCGTCCGCCAGACCTTCGCCGGCGGCGCAGCCGTTTGAGCGGCAGCCTGGGCGGCGAGCGCAATCAACATTGACAGCATGGCCTAACCTTTCAGTTTCGCTTCGAGCGCATCGAGCAGCGGCAGCTGGCTCGGCAGCATCATGGCGCGCGCTTCCGCAATCGTCATCCATTTCGCGGCGGCGACCTCGGGGAAGCGTTCCGTCCGGCCGCTGCGCGGCGGCCATTCCTGCTCGAACAGGTTAGACTGAATCGCCTGCGGGTCGAGATCGCCTTCGACCGCGAATGCCTGGACCCGCTTGCCGCCGGCCTGGCGGACCGTCGCAAGCGGGAACGGAACCGCGTCGAGCCGCGTGCCGGTTTCCTCCTCGAACTCGCGCAACGCGGCTTCCGCCGGCCGTTCACCGGCTTCGACCATGCCCTTGGGGATCATCCAGGCACCGGCATCCTTGTTCCGCCAGAACGGCCCGCCGGGCTTGATCAGCAGGACCTGCGTTTCGCCATCGCGGAGGCGGAACAGGAGAATGCCGGCGCTAGGCGGCGGCGGCATCCATAGCATCCACCGCTTCGGTCTCGGCGATCCAGCCGCCGCCGAGCATGCGCGTGCCGTCGTAGAGAACGGCGGCCTGTCCCGGCGCAACGCCATATTCGGCCTGGCCGAAGCGGATCCATTCCCCATCGCGCCATGCTGAGACGGCCGGAGCCAGCGAGCGCACCTTCACGCTGACCTGGCGCTGATCCTCGCCCAGCCAGTTCCAGTCGGCGACGCGCATCGCCTCGACCGCGAGCGCGCGGCGCGGTCCCACGACAATCCGCGCGGCTTCGGGCTCGATGCGCACGACGTACAGCGGCTCCGTCTGGCCGCCGATCTCGATTCCCCGCCGCTGGCCAACGGTGAAGTGGACGACGCCGCGGTGGCGGCCGAGCACGCGGCCATCGAGTCCGACGATATCGCCCGGCGCTTCGGTTTCGGGCCGAAGCCGCTTCACCAGACCGGCATAGTCGCCGTCGGGCACGAAGCAGATATCCTGGCTGTCGGGCTTGGCCGCGACCTCGAGCCCGAGCTCGGCGGCAATCTTTCGCACCTCGTCCTTGGGCAAATCGCCCAAGGGGAAGCGCAGGAAATCGAGCTGCTCGCGCGTCGTGCCATAGAGAAAGTAGCTCTGGTCGCGGCGCGGGTCGGCGCCCTTGTGCAGCTCGAACCGGCCCTCATTGACCACCCGTCGCACGTAATGCCCGGTGGCAAGGCAGTCGGCGCCGAGCTCTCGCGCGAAAGCGACGAGATCAACGAACTTCACACCCTGGTTGCAGCTCGCGCACGGCACCGGCGTGCGGCCGCGCGCATATTCATCGACGAAGCGGTCGATCACGCCGCCGCGAAACCGGCTCTCGTAATCGAGCACGTAATGGGCGATGCCGAGCCGGTCGGCGACCTGCTTGGCATCATAAATGTCCTGCCCGGCGCAACACGAGCCCGAGCGGCGCACGGCCTCACCGTGATCGTAGAGCTGGAGCGTCACTCCGATCACCTCGGCGCCGGTCTGGGCGGCGAGCGCGGCCGTCACCGAGCTGTCGACGCCGCCCGACATGGCGACGACGATCCGGGCATCGCTGGAGGCGCGGCCAAGCTGAAAATCGGCGAGCATTGGAAAGTCTCTTTCCGCGCTCTTTACCCGAATTTCACTCCTCACCGCTAGAGCCGCAGCAGGATTGGCAAGCAAGGGGGCAGTTTTGGCGCGACACGAGAGCGACTTTCGCATCAGCGCGGAAGAACCGCTCGACGTTGACGAGTTGCTGCATCTTCTTGGGTCCGGTGCCGGAGACGACGCCCGCTCCCGGGAGGATGCGATCGCTTGTTACCTGTCGGGGAGCGACGGGTGGCGCGACGCGGTCAAGCTGCTCGGCGGCACATTCGCGCCGGAGGAGACAGGGTTAAGCGCGCGTAAGGCCGACTGACCGGCGAGTTAACCAGTGCGTTTCAGAATGTTTTCAACGGCCGCGGATTAAACAGCGGGCAGTAGCAATGATTAAGCAGGTGTGACGGAACAATGCTCGAGAACCAGAAGATTCGTCCGGCCCAGGTCATCGGCCCCCTCGGCGAGCCGCTGACGCTCGACTCGTTGCCGCCTGCCACGACGACCCGCTGGGTCGTCCGCCGCAAGGCCGAGGTGGTCGCGGCGGTCGCCGGCGGACTGCTGTCGGTGGACGAAGCGTGCAAGCGCTATTCGCTGAGCCTCGAGGAGTTCACCAGCTGGCAACGCGCGGTCGACCGCAGCGGAATGCCCGGTCTGCGCGTCACGCGCATCAAGCAGTATCGCGACCAGTACGAGCGTCAGCAGCGCTACTGAGCCGCTGTCGACGCTCGTTCCGCTAGCGCATCAAGCCAGCTTTTCCGCCGCTGCTTGACCAATTTTCTGGACGAAACCTTCCGAATCCGGAACAATCGCAGCGCATCACGCGTCTGTGGTGCCGGACACAAGCCGCGCCCATAGCTCGAGCAAAAAAGGGCGCTGGCGAAGAACAGGAGGGAAGGCTGATGGGTATTATCATCTGGCTGATCGTCGGCGGTATCTGCGGCTGGTTGGCGAGCCTGATCATGAGAACCGATGCACAGCAGGGCATCATCCTCAACATCGTTGTCGGCATCATCGGCGCCGTCATCGCGGGCCTGCTATTCGGCGGCGGCCGGTCGCTCAATAACGGGGTCTCGATCGAGACCTTCATCTATTCGCTGATCGGCGCCATCATCCTGCTGGCGATCGTCAACCTCGTCCGGAGGGGCACGGTCCGCTAGCGGACTCTTACCGACGGAAAACAGGCCGCGCGGCACCCCCGCGCGGCCTTTCTTTTTACTGCAGCTCGAAGGTCATCGCGACATTGACCTGGAGCTTCTGCTCGCCGGGTTCGATCTTCGTGACGGGCACCGACATTTCGGCGCGCGCGTACATCGGCGGCGGCGCGGGCGGCGGGACGGCGTAACCGCCGCTTTCGCTCATCGCGATCAGGCGGACGACCCGCATCCCGAGGGAACGGGCATAGAGTTCGGCGCGCGCGCGGCCGGCGGCGACCGCCTTGGCGCGGGCCTCGTCGAGCGCCGTCTCGGGCTTGTCGACGGTCAGCGTCGGTCCGTTGATCTGGTTCGCGCCCTGGCTGACCAGCGCATCGAGGATCTTGCCGGAGCTGCGGATGTCGCGGAAGCGCACCGTCACGCTATTCGATGCGGTGTAGCCGACCAGCTGCGGCGACTGGTTCTCGGGATAGCGATATTCGGGGTTGAGGCCGACATTGCTGGTCTGGATGTCGCGGCTCTCGACACCCGCGCGCTTCAGGGCGGCGAGAACCTTGTCCATCCGACCGGCGGCATCCTGCAACGCGCCACTCGCCGTCGGCGAGCGCGAGACCACGCCCGCCGTGATGATCGCGACGTCGGGCACGCGCGTCACTTCGCCGACGGCGTTGATGTCGAGCCGGGTCCCGGCAATCGTCTGGTTGATCGTCGCCTGCTGCGCGAGCGCAGCCGACGGCACGAGCGCGGCGCCGAGCATCAGCGCCGCCAGAAGGGCCTTTGTCATGATCGTTCCCCTGGAAGTTCGTTCCATGCGCGCAAAGCTTGCCGCCCGGCCATGGCTGTTTGCTGAACGGCCGCGGCTCAGGGCCGCCGCGTCGCCACCAGGCGATAGATCGCCAGCAGGATGAAGGCCCCGACGATGGCGGCGATGAACCCCGCGCCCTCGCCTGTATTGTACCAACCGACCGCGTGCCCGATCCAGCCGGCCACCAGCGCGCCCGCGATGCCGAGCAGGATGGTGATGATGCACCCGCCCGGATCTTTCCCCGGCATCAGCAGCTTGGCGATCGCGCCGGCAATGCCGCCGATCACGATCCAGCCGATGATTCCGTAATTTTCCATTGGCGCCCCTTTCCCTCTGTCGTTCAACCGACCTTCACATTATGTGCGCCAACGCCCGCTCGCGTAACTAGTGCCGCCGTTAGTCGAAAAGCCGTAGCGCGGGAGAAAGCGGCGGGGTCTGTTGCACCGGGTGACTTATTGGGGTAATACAGCTGCCCGTCACAGAGCACCGCAAGACACAATCAGGCATGGACATCATGAACAGGGAAACTTCGATTCACTCGTCGGACACGCTCGTCGTCGTCGACCGCTCGCGGCGGCGCCGCCAGCTGATCATCGCGGCGGCGGTCGGGCTCGCCCTGCTGCTTGTCATTCTTGCCCTGACGATGGGCCGCGGCACCTCGGACAAGCCGGCGCAGGGCGCGGGCGCCGGCGCCGGAACCGGCCAGATGCCGACCGTTTCGGTGATCGTCCCCGGACGCACCCAGGTCGCCCGCGTGGTCACGGCCAGCGGCCCGCTCGGCGCGCGCCGCGACCAGCCGGTCGGCATTGCCGGGTCCGGCGGCCGCGTCGTGCGCGTCCTGGTCGATGCCGGCAGCTGGGTGCGCGCCGGCCAGACCCTGGCGGTGATCGACCGCTCGGTGCAGACGCAGCAGGCGGCGCAGCTCGCCGCACAGATCGATGCCGCGAAAGCGCAGGCCGCGCTCGCGCAGTCCGATTATGACCGCGCGCTGGCGCTGCAGGGCCGCGGCTTCGTGTCGAAGGCCGATATCGACGCCAAGAAAGCGGCGCGCGATGCGGCCGTCGCCCAGGTCAAGGTTGCCCAGGCCCAACTCGGCGCGACCCGCGCCCAAATCGGCCAGCT